>Ga0079224_100002349_pt1 | contig 22895 bp, 20 predicted proteins | sample Stecom2015_FD_80414 | JGI IMG/M metagenome (GOLD analysis project Ga0079224, IMG submission 80414) | Agricultural soil microbial communities from Utah to study Nitrogen management - Steer compost 2015 | ecosystem: Environmental > Terrestrial > Soil > Agricultural land | place: USA: Utah... | reverse complement strand
GCACGCAGCCCGCCAAGACGAGCCGGACCCGCAAGACGCCGACGCTGGATCAGTTCGGCCGCGACCTGACGGATCTGGCGCGCGAAGGCAAGCTGGATCCGGTCATCGGGCGTGAAAAGGAGATCCAGCGTGTCATTCAGGTGCTGTCGCGCCGGACGAAGAACAACCCGGTGCTCATCGGCGAGCCTGGCGTGGGCAAGACGGCCGTCGTGGAGGGCCTGGCGCAAAAGATTGTCAACAACGACGTGCCGGAGCCGCTGATGAACAAGCGGGTCGTGGCGCTGGACTTGGGCGCGCTCGTGGCGGGCTCCAAGTTCCGCGGCGAGTTTGAGGAGCGCCTCAAGAAGGTGATGGACGAGATCCGGGCGGCCGGCGACGTCATCCTGTTCATCGACGAGATGCACACCATCATTGGCGCGGGCGCGGCGGAAGGCGCCATCGACGCGTCGAACATCCTCAAGCCGGCGCTGGCGCGCGGCGAGCTGCAGTGCATCGGCGCCACGACTCTGGACGAGTACCGCAAGCACGTGGAGCGCGACCCGGCGCTGGAGCGGCGCTTCCAGCCGGTGATGGTCGAGGAGCCGTCGGTGGAGGAGACCATCAAGATTCTGGAGGGTCTCCGTGATCGGTACGAGGCGCACCACCGGGTCAAGATTACGGACGAAGCGCTGGTGGCGGCGGCGCGCCTGTCGGACCGGTACGTCACGGATCGGTTCCTGCCTGACAAGGCCATCGACCTGATCGACGAGGCGGCTTCCAAGGTGCGGCTGCAGGCGCTGGTGGCCCCGCCGGAGCTGAAAGAGCTGGAGCAGAAGATCGAAGAGGCGCGCATCGAGAAGGAGCAGGCCATCAAGAACGAAGAGTTCGAGAAGGCGGCCCGGCAGCGCGACTTGGAGCAGCGCATGCGCGAGGAGCTGGAGCGCCGCCGGCAGGAGTGGAAGAACAGCCGCAGCCGCACGGAAGGCACGGTGACCGCCGAAGACGTCGCGGAAGTGGTGGCCAGCTGGACCGGCATTCCCGTGACGAAGCTGGCCCAGGAGGAGACCGAGCGGCTGTTGCACCTGGAGGAAGAGCTGCATAAGCGCGTCATCGGCCAAGACGAGGCCATCGCGGCCGTAGCGCGCGCGATCCGGCGGGCATTCGCCGGTCTCAAGGACCCGAAGCGGCCCATCGGCTCCTTCATCTTCCTGGGTCCCACGGGCGTCGGCAAGTCGGAGCTGGCCCGGGCGCTGGCGGAGGCGCTGTTCGGCGACGAGGACGCCATGGTGGTGCTGGACATGTCCGAGTACATGGAGCGGCACACCGTGTCGCGGCTCATCGGCTCGCCGCCCGGCTACGTCGGCTACGAGGAGGGCGGCCAGCTGACCGAGCGCGTGCGGCGGCGCCCGTACACGGTCGTCCTGTTCGATGAGATCGAAAAGGCGCATCCGGAAGTGTTCAACACGCTGTTGCAAGTGCTCGAGAACGGCCGGCTCACCGACGGCAAAGGGCGCACCGTGGACTTCCGCAACACGGTCATCATCATGACGTCCAACGTGGGGGCGCATGAAATCCAGCGCCACAGCACCATCGGCTTCCGCACGGTGGAAGACGAGAAGTCGACCCACGAGGACATGAAGAAGAAAGTGATGGAGGAGCTGCGGCGCACGTTCCGGCCCGAGTTCCTCAACCGCATCGACGAAATCATCGTGTTCCACGCCCTGAACAAGGAGCACATCCGCAAGATCGTCGACATCATGCTGAACAACCTGAAGAAGGAGCTCGCGGAGCGGGGCGTGTCGGTGGAGTTCACCGATGCGGCCAAGGAGCTGCTGGCCAACGAAGGCTACGATCCGCAATTCGGCGCGCGGCCGCTGCGGCGGGCAATTCAGCGGCTGGTGGAAAACCCGCTGTCGGAGGAGATTCTCCGCGGCCGCTTCGAGGCCGGCGACACCATCCTGGTGGACGCCGCAGAAGGCAAGATCGTCTTCGAGAAGAAGGAATTGGCCCAGGTTCCGTAAGGAAAGGCGCGCCGCCGGCGGCGGCGCGTGGGAATGGCCGGCGACGGCGCCCGCCCGGACGGTTTCCCCGGGCGGGCGCCGTTTGCCTCGGCGGCTGCGAGCCTCGGCCCGCTTGTGGGCGCTCGAGAAAAAGTGCTATAATGTGACGAAATACAGGCCTTTCGTTCTTCGTCCGGCAGGAGGGCACGATGGCGACCAAAGCGCCCCGGGTCAAGTACGTGTGCGAAGAGTGCGGCTACGAATCGCCGCGATGGCTGGGACGCTGCCCGTCGTGTCAGACGTGGAACAGCTTACACGAGGTGCCGGAGGCACCGTCTTCCTCCCGAACGATTCGCGACGAGTTGACGCCCTCGGCGGCGGCGTACAAATTAAATGAAATCGATCCGGCGTCGGAGACCCGCTGCAGCACCGGGATGGCCGAGTTCGATCGCGTACTGGGCGGGGGCTTGTTGCCCGGCGCGGTGGTTTTGCTGGGCGGCGATCCGGGCGTCGGCAAGTCCACACTGCTCCTCCAGGCGGCGGACCTGTTTGCCCGCGCTCACGGCGACGTCCTCTACGTGTCGGCCGAGGAGTCGCTGCACCAGGTCGCGCTGCGGGCTCGGCGGCTCGGGGCAGGCGCGGAACGCTTGGCGCTGGCCGCGGAGACCGACGTTGACGCCATCGTGGCTCTGGCGCAAGCCCGCAAGCCGCGCCTGCTGGTAGTCGACTCCATCCAAGCGGTGGCGACGGCCGACTACGATTCCGTAGCCGGCAGCCTGGTGCAGGTGCGGGAAGCCGCGGCGCGGCTCATCCGGCTGGCCAAGACCGAGAACGTGACCGTGCTGCTGGTGGGCCACGTGACCAAGCAGGGAACCGTCGCGGGGCCCAAGGTGCTGGAGCACGCGGTCGACACGGTGCTGTACCTGGAAGGCGAGCGGGATACGCAGTTTCGCGTCTTGCGGGCCGCGAAAAACCGGTTCGGGTCCACGGCCGAAATCGGCATCTTCGCCATGGGCGACGCGGGACTGCAGGAAGTGGCCAACCCGTCGGCGCTGTTCCTGCAGGAGCGCGCCGCCGGGCAGCCGGGCACCGTGGTGGCGGCCAGCGTGGAAGGAAGCCGCTCGCTGCTTGTGGAAGTGCAGGCGCTGGTGGCGCCCGCGCCGTTCGGAGGAACGCCGCGGCGGCAAGTATCCGGCGTCGACTACCAGCGGGCGGTCATCGTGCTGGCGGTGCTGGAGCGGCGCTGCGGTGTGCCCCTGCACTCGCAGGACGTCTACATCAACGTCGTGGGCGGCGTGCGCCTGGAGGAGCCGGCGGCGGATCTGGCGGTGGGACTGGCCGTCGCCTCGGCATTTTTCGATGTGCCGCTAGACCCGGGCACGGTCGTCTTCGGCGAGGTGGGCCTGACCGGCGAAGTGCGGGGGGTGCGCCAGGCGGAGCGAAGAGCGCGCGAAGCGTCGAAACTCGGTTTCCGGCGCTGCATTTTGCCGCGGGCCAACATGCCGCAAGGCGGGACGACGGAACTGGAATATTACGGTGTTGCCACGGTCTCCGAGGCGCTGCGGGTCCTGGGAGGTCCGGGGGACATAAAGGGGCGGTAGCCATCATGCACGACGAGTCGATGGAAGAAGACTTTCTCAAGACGCTGCGCACGGTCGCACCGGGCACGATGCTCTATGAGGGGCTCGAGATGATCTTGCGGGCCCGGACTGGCGCTCTCATCGTCGTGGGAGATACGCAGGAAGTGCTGAATCTGGTCAACGGCGGATTCAAGATCGACGCGGAAATGAATCCGGCCGCCTTGTACGAGCTGGCCAAAATGGACGGCGCGATCATCCTGAATTCGGACGCCAAGCGGATCTTGTACGCCAACACGCACCTGACGCCCGACCCGATGATCCCCACACAAGAAACGGGCACGCGCCACCGGACCGCCGAGCGGGTGGCCAAACAGACGGGGCAGCTGGTGTTGGCCATCTCCCAGCGGCGCGACCAGATCAGTCTGTACAAGGGCAACTTCAAGTACGTCTTGCGGGACGTCAGCGTCGTCTTGGCCAAAGCCAACCAGGCGCTGTCGACGCTGGAGAAGTACTGCGCGGTGTACCAGCAGTCGCTGATGAATTTGACGGCGCTGGAGTTCCAGGACGCCGTGACGCTGTACGACGTGGTCTCGTGCCTGCAGCGGGCCCACACGGTGCACCGCATCCGCAAGGAGATCGAGCGCTACATCGTGGAGTTGGGCACCGAAGGGCGCCTGGTGCGCATGCAGCTGGAGGAGCTCATGGCCAACCTGCAGGACGAGGGCTACCTCATCGTTCGCGACTACTACCAGCCCCAAGGCGATGAGACGGCGGCCGACGTGTGGGCGTCGCTGCTGTCGTCCAGCTCCGAGGATTTGCTGGAGCTGCAGTGGATCGCGCGGCGGCTCGGCTACGCGGCGCACATGAACAACCTGGACTACAACGTGACGCCTCGTGCCTACCGGGTGCTGACGAAGGTGCCTCGGCTGCCGATGCCGGTCATTGAAAACCTGGTGCAGCAGTTCAAGCAGCTGCCCAACGTGCTCAAGGCGTCCATTGAAGAGCTGGACGACGTGGAAGGCATCGGCGAAGTGCGGGCGCGCGCCATTCAGGAAGGCTTGCGGCGGCTCAAGGAGCAGGCTTTGCTGGCCCGCAATTTCTGAGGCGGCGACGCTTGCGGAAAGTTTTCGCGGCCGCAGCGAGAAGCCTTGGGCGGCGCGGAAGCGATGAGGCCGGCTCAGGCTGCGCGCCGACGAAGAGCGCGCGGCCGGAACCGGCCTTTCTTGCTGTGACGGCGTTACATGAGGCTGTAGACGCCCAGCGTGTCGAGGCGCTGCTTTTCTTGCGCCAGGATGTCGGAAGCCTTCAGGTTGAGCACTTCGCAGAGAGCGGCCGCATAAAAAAACGCCTGACCCAGCTCGGTCTCGATCACGTCGCGGCAGTGGTCGCACAGGCGCCCGTCTACGTGAGTTTGCACGTACCGCTTCAGCTCCGCGTAGGACATGCCGTCCGGATCGGGGACCGTCTGCTTACAGGCGTGAATTTCCAGGCAGCCGCATACCGTGACTGCCTTGGCCACTGCCCGCTGGACTCGGGCTGTCGACTCCTGCAGCTTGGAGACGATGTCGACGATGCTGCGGTGGCGAATCAGGTACTGGGCGACGGTCTGCTGAAACGCGTCCGCGAGGTCGGCGGCGTCTTGCTCTCGAGCCGGCGCCGCCTCAGGCCGGGGAGACTCCGGTTCGTGGGTCGGACGGCTCTCTGCGCTCATTCGCGACACGCTCCTCGACACGGACTGCGGTGCGGGCGCCGGCCGCGCCGGACCTGGCGGCGCGGGTGAGCCGACGCTCACTACCGGGAGGCTCAGAATTACCCATATTATAAGGACGGCGCTGCATACTGTCAAGGAGCGGCCGGGGGGCGTCAAGGTCAATACATTGACATTTGTGTGTGTTGGTGGTATTATTTGCACGAATAGCCCTAATTCGACCTCAAGGATGATAGCCGTTGAGTCCGGGAAAGCGGTTCGCCGTGGGAGACAAGGTCGTCTATCCCATGCACGGCGCAGGCATCATCGAGGCCATCGAGACGAAAGAAGTGCTGGACCGCACCGAGCAGTACTACGTCATGCGCCTGCCCGTCGGCGAGCTGCGGGTTATGATTCCGATGAGCGCCGGCGACGAGCTGGGTTTGCGAGAAGTCATCGACCCCGGCGAAGTGGAAAAAGTGTTGGCGGTGCTCCGGGCGGAGACGACCAGCATGTCGGCGAACTGGAACCGTCGCTATCGAGCTAATCTCAAGAAGATTAAGACCGGCGACATCTACGAGGTAGCGGAAGTGGTTCGCAACTTGTCGGCCCGGCAGCGGACGAAAGGGCTGTCGACGGTGGAGCGCAAGATGCTGGAGAACGCCCGGCAAATTCTGGTGAGCGAGCTGGTTTTGGCGCAGAACACGACAGAGGAGGAGGTCGAGCGGCAGCTGGACGAAGCCCTGGGTTTACACTGAGCGGCCCGCGCGAATCGCGAAGGCGAACGAAGCGGCGGGCTTTTTCTTGTCTGATTTCTTTATTTCGTTCGTATACTTCCACTTGCTCCGTCTGCTGGATAACTTCGCATGGTCCGAGACAACAATAACACGGAAAAGGCAGGGGCTGACGGGACGTGAGCGACTAGAACCGAAAGGGGGCTTGCGCGTTGCTGGGTTGGACGGTCTCGCTTTTATTGTTGCTACTAGGCATGGCCACGGGGTATCGGATCGCCTCCTCCAGCGCGTGGAACCAGTTGTTTGACGACTTGGCGCCGGCCGTGGTCGGCGAGTCCTGGATCGGGGCCGCGGCGGGTGGCGTGCTCGCGCTGGCGCTGGCTCCTTGGGCCGTCCGGGCGGTGAGGGGCTGGTTCGACCGGTTGGCGGCGGGCATTCAGAAGACCTCGCTGCAGGATATCCTCGCGGGCGCGGCCGGGGCGCTGGTAGGACTTCTCCTCGCGGTGCTGCTGACGCTGCCGCTGCCGAGGCACATTCCCGTCGTAGGCGAGTACTTGCCTGCTTTGGTGACGGCGGCGGCCGGCTACGCGGGCGCCGTCGTATTCGTGCGCAAGAAAGACGAACTATTTCAACTAGCGAAACTGCCGGCCCAGCGTGGCGCATCCGGGCGCTCGCCCGACTCGGGCCTTAAGATTCTGGACACAAGCGTCATCATCGACGGCCGCATCGCCGACGTGGCTCGTACCGGCTTTCTTGAAGGCACCTTGCTGATTCCCAGCTTCGTCCTGCAAGAACTGCAGCACATCGCCGACTCCTCCGACATGCTCAAGCGTAACCGCGGCCGCCGCGGCCTGGACATCCTCAACCGGATGCAAAAGGAGTCCAAGGTGGCCGTGCGGATCATCGACGACGACTTCGACGACATCGCCGACGTCGACGCCAAGCTGGTGCGGCTGGCCCAGCTGAAGGGGGCCAAGGTGCTGACCAACGACTTCAACCTCAACAAGGTTGCGGAGCTGCAAGGGGTGGAAGTGCTGAACATCAACGAGCTGGCCAACGCCGTCAAGCCCATCGTGCTGCCCGGCGAGGAGATGACGGTCCACGTCATCAAAGACGGCAAAGAGCAAGGTCAGGGCGTCGGCTACTTGGACGACGGCACCATGATCGTCGTGGACGGCGGCCGGCCGTACATCGGCGAGTCGGTGGGCGTCCTGGTAACCAGCGTGCTGCAGACCGCCGCCGGCCGCATGATCTTCGCGAAACCCAAGCAGGCCGCCGAGCGGGCGATGTAGCGCCCGCTCGGCTTTTTTCCGGCCGCCGGGGCGGACCCCGGAAACCGCCGGCCGCGGCAGGTTTTGTGCGCCGGAGATCGAATGTTGTTAGGGTGATTTCCGAGGCGAGACGCCACTATACCGCCGCGGTCGTCATCCCGGCCGCGGGTGCGGGTCATCGCATGGGTCGGCTGGGGCAGCCGAAACAGTTCATGCCGCTGCTCGGCGACCCCGTCATTTTGTGGACGCTGCGCGCTTGCGCCGCCGCGCCGTCGGTGTCGGAGCTGGTGCTGGTGGTGGCCGAGGGGGATGTAGCGTACGTGCGCGCCCGCTTGGGCGGCGAGTGGCAGCTGCCTAAGCCGGTGACGGTAACGGCGGGCGGTGCGTCCCGGCAGCAGTCGGTGTACGCGGGATTGCGGGCCCTGGCGCAGCCGGTGGACTTGGTGGCCGTCCACGACGGCGTGCGGCCGCTGATGAGCCCGGCGCTGCTGGAACGCACGCTGGCGGCGGCGTGCGAACACGGCGCGGCCACGGCGGCCGTGCCGCTCAAGGATACGGTCAAACTGGTGGAGTCCGGGTGGGTCCAGTCGACGCCTTCCAGGGCTCGCTTGCGCGCGGTGCAGACGCCGCAGGCGTTCCGGCGCGAGCTGCTGCTTGCGGCCCACGACCGGGCGGCTGCGGACGGCGTCGAGGCCACGGACGACGCCGCGCTGGTGGAGCGCCTGGGACAGCCGGTGGCGGTCGTCGAGGGCGAGTACAGCAACATAAAGATTACTACGCCCGAGGATTTGCTGGTGGCCGAGGCGCTCTTGCGGGCCCGGATCCACGGCCGGGCGCTTGCCGAAGCCGCCGGAAAAGAGCCGGCCGAGCGGAGGGAAGCGACGGTGCGAGTAGGCTACGGCTACGACGTGCACCGCCTGGCGGCGGGGCGGCGGCTGGTCATCGGCGGCGTGGAAATCCCTTACGAGCGCGGCTTGCTGGGCCACTCCGACGCCGACGTGCTGCTGCACGCCATCGCGGACGCTTTGCTGGGCGCGGCGGGTCTCGGCGACATCGGCCGTCATTTTCCGGACAGCGATCCGGCCTACAAGGACGTCGCCAGCGTCAAGCTGCTGCGTCACGTGCGCGAGCTCGTGGGCGCCGCCGGCTGGCGTGTCGGCAACGTGGATGCCACCGTCATCGCCGAGGCGCCGCGCCTCGCACCGTTCATTCCGCGCATGATCCGCTGCATCAGCGAAGCGCTGGGCGTGGATCCGTCGGCGGTCAACGTCAAGGCGACTACGTCGGAGAAACTGGGCTTCATCGGGGCAGGCGAGGGCATCGCCGCGCACGCTGTGGCCACGCTGTACGCGGACGGGGAGCCGCGATGAGGCCGCGCCGCGCTCGGTTCCGCTGGCTCCATCGCCGGCTGGGGCGCCGGGGGCGAGTGCTTGTGGCCGTCGCGGCCGTTTCCCTGTTGCTGGGCTTTGCGCTGGGGTTCCAGGGCGTAGGCCAGCAGGCGCGGCAGGCGGCGCGGGCTCCGGCCACGGCGGACGCTGGCGGCGGGCCCGCGCTGGGACAACGGGCCATCTGGGTCGTCCGGCACATGCTGCGCACACCCGAGTCGGTGGACCAAGTCCTCGCACTGGCGCAGGACGTGGGCGCCGATACGCTGTTCGTGCAAGTGAACGGCCGGATGGAGGCGTACTACGCGTCGGCGCTCCTGCCGCCGGCTCAGGACGCGGCGCCGGGTTTCGACGCCTTGGCGTACTTGCTTCCTCGCGCCAAGGCCGCAGGTTTGCGGGTGCACGCGTGGATCAACGCCTTTACCGCCGGTATGCTGACCGACTGGCCTCAGCATCCCGACCACATCCTCAACCGGCACCCAGAATGGGTGACAGTGGACCGCAGCGGGCGGTCGCTGCTGGACTACAGCTGGCAGGAGGCGCAAGCCCTGGTACCGGCGCGCATGCTGGATCCAGGCGTGCCCGAGGTACAGCGCTTCGTAGCCGACATGGTGCTGGAAGTGGTGGACCGCTACGACGTGGACGGCGTGCACCTGGACTACGTCCGCTACCCCTCGCGCCGCTTCGGCTACCACCCGGAGAGCCTCCGGCGCTTCGCGGCGGAACACGGCTTTGACCCGCAAGAGCTGGAGCAAAACGCGGTGGCGTTCGCCGCAGCGTATGGGCGCGACGAGCTGCTGCGGCGGCTGGCGCTGTGGGACGAGTGGCGGCGGGCGCAAGTGACGCAGTTGGTGGCGCGGCTGGCGGAGGAGTTGGCTCGCCGGCCCCGACCCGTGTTCTTGTCGGTGGCGGCGGGAGCCGACGCGGCCGACGCCGTGGGCGAGCGCCTGCAAGACTGGCCCGGCTGGATGGAACGCAGGCTGGTCGACGCCGTGGTCGTTATGGCCTACAACGCGGACACCGAGCGCTTCGTCGCGCATGTGGCCGAGGCGGTCGCGCTGGGGCGGCGGTTCGGCGTGCCGGTTTACGCCGGTGTGGGGGCATACTTGCTGGGCGGCGACGGGCAGTTGCTGCGCCGGCAGCTGGAGGTGGCCCGGCAGGCGGGTGCCGCGGGCGTGGCCGTCTTCTCCTACGACACGCTGGCGGAGGAACCCGGTCTCCGCGCGGCGCTGCGGGCGGCATGGCGCGGCGAGCCGGCGCCGTGAGGGCCTCGGCACGGGAAGTCCACCGAGCCGGCGCGCGGGAGGGACCGAAACTCGGGTGCAGCCGATGCGGGAGCAAGTGACGCGGGATTTCACCGTGGCGACGTTCGTCGTCCACGAGGACAAGCTGCTCATGCTGTACCACGAAAAGCTGGCGATGTGGCTGCCGCCCGGCGGCCACATCGAGCCCAACGAGCTGCCGGACGAAGCCGCGGTGCGGGAAGTGCGCGAGGAGACCGGCGTCGAGGTGGAGCTGGTGGGCCCGCGGGCGCTGCCGGTGGAGTATCCCCGCCAGCTCGTCATTCCTGAAGGCATCCAAGTGGAGCGCATCGCGCCCGGCCACGAGCACATCGACTTGGTCTACTTCGCGCGGCCCGTGGGCAGCACCCGCATCGTCCCCGGGCCCGGCGTCAGCCACGTGGGCTGGTACACGAAAGCCGAGCTGGATCGGCTGCCGCTGACGGAAGAGATGCGGCTGTGGGTCGAGCGAGCGCTGCGCAAGCTGGGCTCGGCGCCGCGCTGAAGCGCCGTTGCGCCGGAGACGGCACGGCCGGCGTCAGCGGCGCCGGCCGTGGGCGCGGATGAAGTCGACGATGGTTTGCAGGGGCGTACCCGGACCGAACACGGCGGCGACGCCCATTTCTTTCAGCTTCGGCACGTCTTCGGCCGGAATGATGCCTCCGACGACGACCGTGATGTCGTCGGCTCCCTGCTCCCGCAAGCCGGCCATAATCTTTGGCACCAAAGTCATGTGGGCGCCCGAGAGCATGCTGAGCCCCAGCACGTCCACGTCTTCCTGAATAGCCGCTTCCACCACTTGTTCCGGCGTCTGGCGCAAGCCCGTGTAGATGACTTCCATCCCCGCGTCCCGCAGCGCCCGCACGATGACTTTCGCGCCGCGGTCGTGGCCGTCCAAGCCGGGCTTGGCCACCAACACCCGCAGTGTGCGCTCTGCCTGCGTCGCCACGCCGCATGCCCCCCGACGACTCGAATCTCGTTACTCGTCCACGCGCATCTCTCTAGCCCACGCGAAAATCCCTAGACCACGCGAATCTCCTTGTATTCGCCGAACACGGCGCGCAGCTCGTCCACGACTTCACCCAGCGTCGCGTACGCTTTGACCGCCTCGAGAACGGGCGGGACCAAGTTGCCGCCTTGGGCCGCGACCCGCCGCACCTCCGCCAGCGCCGCCCGGACGCGCCGGTTGTCCCGCGTCGCCTTCACCCGAGCCAGCCGCTCCAACTGCTTGCGCTGAATCTCGGCCCCGATCTTCAAGATGGGCACCGGCGCCGTCTCTTCGGTGAGGTACTCGTTGACGCCGACGATGATCTGCTGCTTGGACTCGACGCGCTGCTGGTAGCGGTACGCCGCTTCCGCGATCTCCCGCTGGAAGAATCCTTGCTCGATAGCGGGAATGACGCCGCCCAGCTCGTCGATGCGGCGGAAGTACTCCCACACGCCTTGTTCCATCTCGTTGGTCAGCGCTTCCACGTAATACGAGCCCGCCAGCGGGTCCACCGTGTTGGCCACGCCGCTTTCCTCGGCGATGATCTGCTGCGTCCGCAGGGCGATGGTCACGGCGTGCTCGGTGGGTAGGGACAGCGCTTCGTCCAACGAGTTGGTATGCAGCGACTGGGTGCCGCCCAGCACCGCCGCCAGGGCTTGGATGGTAGTGCGTACGATGTTGTTATACGGCTGCTGGGCCGTCAGCGAGCAGCCGGCCGTCTGCGTGTGGAAGCGCAGCATCCACGAGCGGGGGTTCTTGGCGCCGAATTCGTCCCGCATGATTTTCGCCCACACGCGCCGGGCGGCGCGGAACTTGGCCACTTCTTCGAACAAGTCGTTGTGGGCGTTGAAGAAGAACGACAGGCGCGGCGCGAACTCGTCTACGTCAAGCCCGGCGGCGATGCCCGCCCGCACGTACTCGCGGCCGTTGGCCAGCGTGAAAGCCAGCTCCTGCAGCGCTGTCGCTCCGGCCTCGCGGATGTGGTAACCGCTGATGCTGATGGTGTTCCAGCGGGGCACGTGCTTGGAGCAGAAGGCGAAGATGTCGGTGATGAGCCGCATGGAAGGCTTGGGCGGGAAGATCCACTCGTTCTGCGCGATGTATTCTTTCAGGATGTCGTTTTGAATAGTGCCGGACAGTTTCTCGAAGGGAACGCCCTGTTTTTCCGCGACGGCCAGGTACATGGCAAACAGAACAATGGCGGGCCCGTTGATGGTCATCGATGTGGTGACCTGGTCGAGGGGGATGCCGTCGAAGAGCGTCTCCATGTCGGCTAAAGTTGAGACCGCCACGCCTTCGACGCCCACTTCGCCGTCGGCCCAAGGCGAGTCGGAGTCGTAGCCCATCAGCGTCGGCAAGTCGAAGGCGACCGACAAACCTGTCTGCCCGTTGGCGAGCAAGTACTTGAACCGTTCATTCGTCTCCTCGGCGGTCCCGAAGCCGGCGAACTGGCGCATCGTCCACAGGCGGCCCCGGTACATGGTCGGGTGAATGCCCCGCGTAAACGGGTACTCGCCCGGGTCACCCAAGTCGCGCGCATAGTCCAAATCTTTGATGTCGTCGGGACCATATACTCTTTTCACGGGTCGACCGGAGATGGTCAAAAATTCTTGCTTTCGCTCGCGCAACGCTCCCCCGTCCGCCGACGCCGCCGGCGGACCGACAACCCGATCCTCGGTGCGGCTCACGGAGAAACCCCTCCCGATATGGTGCGCTGCCCTCCGCGGGCGTCCGCTTTCAGCGTACGCTGCGGGACCGCCGTCGTTGCCCGTGCGACGGGGCCTTATCTTCCGTTCCACACCGGAAGGGCCAGCTCCTGCCGCTGTGATGCGCTCAGCGGCGGGCGCGGCGCACCGCCATCCGCTTGCCGTCGGTGCGGCGGGCCGGTAGGATGAGACTGAAGGGGGTTGTCCGGTGGCTCCGGCGTCGGTTTTGCTGGACATCAAACAGGTGGCGTTCCTGTGGCTCGTGGCGGGGAACGTCTTGCTCATGGCGTGGGCGCTGGCGCTGTACTGGCGCGGGCGGAGCGGCGCCGGCCCGCTGTACTATCGTGTGGTCGTGCTGTTCCAGTCGCTGGTGTTCCTGGCCATCGTCGTTGGCCTTGGGCTGTTGCTGGCCGGGCACCGCACGACGCCCGGCCATTTCCTGTACGCGTTCTTGAACGGCGCGCTGGCGCTCGTGCGCGTGAGCTGGCACGGGCGCATCATGCGCGCGGGGCGCCAGGGATTGCTTTGGCTCGCCTTTTTGGCGGCGCTGGGCGCGGCGCTGGCGGCTCGCTCGGCCGTCACCGCGCGGTAGGCGCAACCCGGCGCTAGTCCCAGCTCAGGTTGCGCATGCACTCCGGGCACGGCCGGAAATGCTCCAGTTCAATCATGAGCTTGACGGTGTCCGGATCGGCGATGGTCACCTGGTCGTCGCTGGCTTCGCTGTACAGTCCACAGTGTTCGGTTTGGCATTCGGTGTCGTGGATGACGCGGGTGCGTTCGTTGGCGACGAACATGGCCGGCCCCCCTTTGGCGGCTCCGCCCGGCACGGCGGTGGATCATGCCTCTAGCAGTAGTATGGCTGCGGGCGGCGCCGGCCTATGAGCCGTGCGGGCACAGAAAAGGAAAGGAAAAGGCCGGGGAAGCAGGGTTCCCCGGCCTGTTTTTTCGCTTGACGCGGGTTGTGGGCGCGCGGGCCGGCGCGTGGGCTCGTCGTCCGGACCTTAGATGTGAATAGCGCGGCCCACCGCCGCCAGGGCCGCTTCCTTCACGGCTTCCGACAGCGTCGGATGCGCGTGGATGGTGGCCGCCACGTCGTGCAGCGTCGTCTCGATGGTGAGCCCCAGTCCGATTTCGGCCATCAGTTCGGACGCTTCGGGCGCGAGGATGTGCACGCCGAGAATTTCGTCGTAGCGCGACTCGGCCACGATCTTGACGAACCCGTCCGTGCGGCCCGTGGCCACGGCCAGGCCGTTGCCGCGTAAAGGGAAGATGCCGGTCTTGACGTCGTAGCCGCGCTCGCGCGCCTGCGCTTCCGTCAGGCCCACGGAAGCCACCTGGGGATGGCAATACGTGGCGCGCGGGATCTTGTCGTAGTTGATGGGATGCACGTCGCCGCCGGCGATGGTTTCCACCGCCACGATGCCTTCCTCCGACGCCACGTGGGCCAGCTGCGGGCCGCCGATGACGTCGCCGATGGCGTAAATGCCCGGCACGTTGGTTTGCATGCGTTCGTTGACCTGGATGAAGCCGCGCTCGATCTTGACGCCCAGCTCTTCGAGGCCCAAGTTGGCGCTGTTGGGCGCAACGCCTATCGCCACCAGCACCTGATCCGCCTTGACGGCCCGCTCCTGCCCGCCGACGGCCACATGCACGGTGACGCCTTGCCCGTGCTTCTCGACGCCTTTGACCATCGCGCCGGTCAAAATGTCGATGCCGCGCTTGGTGAACAGCTTGGCCAGCTCTTGGCTAATCTCCGGCTCCTCCAGGGGCAGGATGCGATCCAGCGCCTCGATGAGCGTGATCTTGACGCCGAACGTGTTGAAAATCTGCGCGAACTCGACGCCGATGGCGCCCGCGCCGATGATGGCCATCGACTGCGGCAGCTCCGTAAGGGACAACGCGTCTCGGCTCGTCAGCACGTACTTGCCGTCGGGCTCCACGCCGGGCAGGGAGCGGGGCCGGGCGCCGGTGGCGACGATGATGTTCTTCGCTTCGACGGTGCGGACGCCGTCTTTGCCTTCCACCACCACGCGGCCGGGACCGGCGAGGCGCCCCGAGCCGTTGTAGACCGTGACTCCGTTGGAGCGCATCAAGTACTCGACGCCTTTGCGCAGCCGCTCGGCGGCACGCCGGCTGTTTTTCTGCGCGGCGGCGTAGTCGATCTTGTAACTCTCCACGATGACGCCGTGTTGCGCGGCTTCCTTGACGCTCTCCAGCACGCCCGCGCTGTAGAGCAGTGCCTTGGTCGGAATGCAGCCCCAGTTGAGGCAGGTGCCGCCCAGATCTTCTTTCTCGACCAAGCCGACGTTGAGACCTAGCTGGCGCCCGCGGATGGCGGCCACGTAGCCGCCCGGTCCCCCGCCGATGATGACGACGTCGTGTCGCGCCGTTTGGTTGCTCACTGCCTTCACCTTCTTTTCTCTTCAGGCTCCTCTGGGCCGTTCAGGCTCGTCTTAGAAACGCGCGGCGCGCCGGCAAGGCCATTGCCTTGCCGGCGCCGAACGTCACACCAAGAGCCGCAGCGGGTTTTCCAGCACGTTCTTCAGTTCTTGCAGGAAGAGCGCCACCTGGGCGCCGTCGGCAACCCGGTGGTCGGCCGACACGGTGACCCGCATGACCTTGCCCACGGTCAGCTGGCCGTTGCGCACCACGGGCTGCTCCTGCACGGCGCCGACGGCCAGAATCGCCGCCTGCGGCGGGTTGATGATGGCCGCGAACTCCTCGACGCCGAACATGCCGAGGTTGCTGATGGTGAACGTGCCGCCCTGATACTGCTCTGGCCGCAGGGTACCGGCTCGGGCGGCCTCCGCCAAGGCGCGGGCTTCCTGCGAGATCTGGAGCAGCGACTTGGCGTGGGCGTCGCGGATGACGGGCGTGATGAGCCCGTCGTCCAGGGCGACCGCCACCGCCATGTGCACCGCGCCGTGGATGCGGATGGCGTTGCCTTCGAAGGTGGCATTCAAGTACGGGTGCTTCAGCAAGGCGATGGCCGTCGCCTTGATGACCATGTCGTTGACGGACACCTTGACCTGCCCGTCGCCCAGCTGATTCAAGTTGGCCCGCAGCTCCATGGCCTTGTCCATGTCGATGGCCATGGTGACGTAGAAGTGCGGTGCCTGCTGCTTGCTTTCGGACATGCGCCGGGCGATGGTCTCGCGCATGCGCGTCAGGGGCACGACCCGGTCGGCCGGAGAGGGAGCGGCAGGCGCCGCTGCAGCCGCCGGCACCGCCGGAGCCGCTGCTGGGGCTGTGGCTGCCGGAGCGGCGGCGCGAGCTTGCTCCACGGCTTGCAGCACGTCGGCTTTCACGATGCGGCCGCCCGGCCCGCTGCCCGTCAGCGTCTGCAGGGCGATGCCGTGCTCGGCCGCCAGCCGGCGGGCCAGCGGCGAAGCTTTGATGCGCCCACCCTCCGCCGGCGCCGACACGCCGTTGGCTACAGGTTCGGCCGCCGCGGGAGCCGCCGCAGTGGGCTGCGCCGCGGGCTGTGCCGGGGGCGCGGCGATTTCGGCGGCCTGCCCCACCGGCTCTTCAGGCGCCTGTTCGTCGCCGGTGTCGATGACGGCGATGGGCTGGCCGACGGGTACCGTGGTCCCTTCCTGGACCAGGAGCTTGGTCACCACGCCCGAGAAAAACGATTCCAGTTCGACGATGGCCTTGTCCGTCTCGATTTCCGCCAGCGGTTCGCCTTTTTCCACCTTGTCGCCGGGCTGCTTCAGCCAGCGCACGAGGGTGCCCTCGCGCATGTCGAACCCCAGCTGGGGCATCGTTACAGTGGCCACAACTCGTTCCCTCCTTGGCTAGGCGCGGGCCTCGCTCAGCGGGCCGCGGCCGTGCCGCCGATGCGGATGTTCAGCACTTGCAGGCACGCGTCGACGATGTCGTCGTGATTCGGCAGCGCGAGCTGCTCCAAGTTGGCGGCGTAGGGAAGCGGCGCTTCCTTCTGGTTGACCCGCAGCACCGGCGCATCCAGGTAGTCGAAAACCTCTTCCTGAATACGCGCCGCCACTTCGGCGCCGATGCCGAAGCTGCGCCAGTCTTCGCCGGCCACGACCACACGGTTCGTGCGCATGACCGAATCGAGCACCGGACCCATGTCCAGCGGGCGCAGCGTGCGCAGGTCGATGACTTCGGCCTCGATGCCTTGCTGGGCCAGCTTCTCCGCGGCGATCAGGGCTTCCTGCGTCATCCGCGAGTGGGCCACGATGGTCACGTCGCGGCCGCGGCGCTTGACGTCGCTCACGCCGATGGGAACGACGTAGTCATCCTCGGGAACTTCGCCGCGCACGCCGTAGAGCAGGGAGTGTTCGATGAAGACGACCGGATCGCCGTCGCGAATGGCCGCTTTCAGCAGTCCCTTGGCGTCGTACGGCGTCGCGGGCGCCACCACTTTCAGGCCGGGGATGTGGGCCAGCAACGGCTCGAGGTTCTGCGAGTGGGTCGCCGCCAGGCGGCGTCCGCCGCCGACGGTGCGGATGACCAGCGGCACCGAGAACTGCCCGCCGAACATCGAGTAGAACTTGGCGGCGTTGTTGATGACCTGGTCCAGGGCGACCAGGAGGAAGTTGATGGTCATAATCTCCACGACGGGCCGCAGGCCCATCATGGCCGCGCCGATACCGGCGCCGATGATGGCCGTCTCCGAGATGGGCGTGTCGCGGACCCGCTCTTCTCCGAACTCCTCCAGCAGGCCCTTGGTCACGGCGTACGAGCCGCCGTACCGGCCGATGTCCTCTCCCATCAGAAAGACGCGCTGGTCGCGAAGCATTTCTTCGCGTAGCGCTTGGCGGACGGCTTCTCTATACGTAATGGTCGCCATGTAGCGTTGCCTCCCTGGGTCACGGATCGGCGTAAACGTAATCGAAGAGCGCTTCCGGTTCGGGCTCGGGGCTCTGTTCGGCGAACTGCACCGCGTCCTCCACGGTTTGCTCCACTTCCGCCTCAACGGCGGCGAACTCTTCCGGCGTCGCGATGCCTTGCGCCACCGCCCAATCGCGGAACGAGAAGATCGGATCGCGCGCCCGCCACTGGGCCACTTCTTCCTTGGACCGGTACAGCTCGGGGTCGGCCATCGAGTGGCCGCGGAACCGGTACGTCATCACTTCCAGCAGCCGCGGGCCTTCACCGGCGCGCGTGCGCTCGACGGCTTCGTGCATCTCCGCTTCCACTTCCAGCACGTCGTTGCCGTTGATGCGCTTGCCCGGCATGCCGTAGGCCGCGGCGCGCTTGTAAATTTCGGTGACGGCCGACGAGCGCTCGATGGCTGTGCCCATGCCGTACAGGTTGTTGGACGCGACGAACACGACCGGCAGGCGCCAGACGCCGGCCAAGTTCATGGCTTCGTGGAAAGCGCCGGTGTTGACCGCGCCGTCGCCGAAGATGCACACGACGACTCGATCGCTTCCGGTGTATTGGTGAGCCAGGGCCATGCCCACCGCGACGGGGATGTGGCCGCCGACGATGGCGTGCCCGCCCCAGAAATGATGCTCGCGGCTGGCGATGTGCATGGAGCCGCCCATGCCGCGGGACGCACCCGTGACGCGGCCGTACAGCTCCGCCATGACGGCGCGCGCCGGCACGCCGCGGGCCAGCGCGTGGCCGTGGCTGCGGTAGTGCGAAATCACGTCGTCGTCGGGCCGCAAAGGCGCCAGCACGCCGACGTTGGCCGCTTCTTCGCCGATAGCCAAATGCAGGAAGCCGGCGATCTTGCCCTGCGTGTACGCTTGGGCGGCGCGTTCCTCGAAGCGGCGGATCAGGAACATGCGGCGGTAAAGTTCCAGCAGGTGGGCTTTTTCCGTCTGGTGCGGCAAAAGCGTTCGTTCTTGCCGCTGCACGGACACGAACATCGCCTCGCTTTCCAAGTCCCGTCGTATTTTCTGACGGGCGTAGGTTCATTATACCAAACATGGGGTCCATGCCCCGGACGACCCCATGTCGTGGGCAAGTTCCTTCCTTTATTTTTGCACACTAAATTTCACTTCGTCCACATTCCACAGCGCGCGGCGCCACTCCTGTCGGAGCCCGCGGGAAAGTGCCCGGCTCCGCTTTGACAGAAAGGGCCCGGCTTCGCCTTGACGCCAAGGTCCCGGGCTCCGGCTTCACACCGCAGTGTCCGGCTGCGGCTTGACAGCGGCGGCGTCTATGGTATGATAAGCGCACAAAGCGATGAAGGGGACCGAGTAGCATCGCGGGACCGCCTGCACAGAGAGGAACGTCGGCGGCTGAAAGCGTTCCCTGGCGGCGTGATGCGAATTGCCCCCCGGAGCTGCCGGCCGAACGTCCGCGGGAGGCCGCGGCCAGTAGGCGACGGGACGGGTGCGCCCGTTAGCGCGCGAAGAGTGGGGATGCTTCCCGGGAGACCGGCGGCGCAGGCCGCAGCCAGCCGCACCGCTGCGTGTCCTAGGCGCAAGGGTCGCCCGCGAGGCGGCTCGCGGCGCCGAACGAAGAGGTGCAGCGGCCGGGTGGCCGGCAGGGCGCGGCGCGGCAGTGGTGCCCTCCCGAAAGAGGCGGATTGGGAGCATCCCAAGCAGGGTGGAACCGCGGGAAACTCCCGTCTCTGCGCGCAGAGGCGGGAGTTTTTTCGTTCGGGAACCCGCGGCGCGGTGCGCCGGCGGCCCTTCCCGTTCCGCCACGCAGCATCTGCAGAGACGGAAGCGGGAGGTGTAAAGCATGAACTTGTTCAAGGCGTTTATCCGTGACGTGCAAGCCGCGCTGGAGCGGGATCCGGCGGCCCGCAACTGGCTGGAGGTCGTGCTCTTGTATCCGGGCGTGCACGCGCTGTTCTGGCATCGCGTCGCCCACGCCCTCTGGCGGCGGCGGCTGTACTTCATCGCGCGCCTCATCTCGCACATCAACCGCTTCTTCACGGGCATCGAAATCCACCCGGCGGCCGTCATCGGCCCGGGTTGTTTCATCGACCACGGCATGGGCGTCGTCATCGGCGAGACCGCGGAGCTGGGCGAAAACGTGACGCTCTATCAAGGCGTGGTGCTGGGCGGCACGGGCAAGGAGCGGGGCAAGCGCCATCCGACCATCGGCAACAACGTGGTCATCGCCGCAGGGGCGAAAGTGCTGGGTTCGTTCAAGGTGGGCGATAACGCGCGCATCGGCGCGGGCTCGGTCGTCTTGTCGGAAGTGCCGCCGAATTCGACGGTGGTCGGCGTGCCGGGCCGGGTCGTTCGGCAGGACGGCCGCAAGGTGGAGGCAATTAATTTGGATCACGCGGACTTGCCGGATCCGCTGGAGAAAGTGCTGAGGGCCATGGCTGACCAGATTGAGCGGCTGGAGGCTCGGGTGCGGGAACTGGAGGCGCGCGAGCGGGAGCGCGCCGAGCGGGAGCGGCTTTTGCACGGCCGCGAACTGGCCCGGCCGACGCTGGCGGCGTCGGAGGCCGGCGAGCAGTAGGAGGAGTGGCGCAGTGGCGCAAGCGATTCGCGTCTACAACACGCTGACACGGACGAAGGAAGAGTTTCATCCATTTGAAGAAGGCCACGTCCGCATCTACGCTTGCGGCGTGACGCCGTACGCGGAGGCGCATATCGGACACGCCCGGCCGGCGCTGATCTGGTCGGTCATCCGCAAATACCTGGAAGCGCGCGGGTACCGGGTGACGCTGGTGCAAAATTTCACGGACGTGGACGACAAGATTATCGACCGGGCCAACCGGGAGGGCGTCCACCCGCTGGCGCTGGCGCGGCGGTTTTCCGAACAATATTTGGAATCGATGCGCCGGCTCGGCATCGAGGCGGCCGACTTCTACCCGCGCGTCAGCGACCATATTCCCCAGATTATCGAGATGATTCAGGGACTGGTCGAGAAAGGCTACGCGTACGTGGCCGGCGGCGACGTCTTCTACGACGTTACGCGCTTTCGCGACTACGGCAAGCTCAGCGGCCAGCGGCTCGACGAGCTGATGGCCGGGACGCGCTTTGAAGCGGACGAGCGCAAGCGCAACCCGATGGATTTCGCCTTGTGGAAGGCGGCCAAGCCGGGCGAGCCGGCATGGAACAGCCCGTGGGGGCCGGGGCGGCCGGGCTGGCACATCGAGTGCTCGGCCATGGCGCTGCATTACCTGGGCAACCACGTGGACTTTCACGGGGGCGGCGTGGACTTGGTGTTTCCGCACCACGAGAACGAAATCGCACAGTCGGAAGCCTACACGGGCCGGCCGCCTTTCGTTCGCTTCTGGGTGCACAACGGCCTCATCAAGCTGGGCGCCGAGAAGATGTCCAAGTCGCTGGGCAACGTGGTGACCGTCGACGAGCTCCTGGAGCGGTATCCGGCGCCGTTCTTGCGGTTTTTCCTGCTGAACACCCACTACCGTAGCCCGCTGGAGTGGTCGGCTCAGGGTCTGGAGGATGCGAGGCGGGGCTGGTTGCGCTTGACGGCGGCGGTGGTGGAACTGCGGGCGTTCCTGCGGCAGCACGGCATTGCGCCGCAGCGGACGGCGGCCGAGGCCGCGCCGCAAGGCGGTGAACGGCCGGGGGAGCCGGGGCCGCTGCTGCGCTCGGCGCTGGACGTAGAAGCGTTGCGCCCGGCGCTGGATGCAGAAGGAACAAAATACATGGAAGTGGTCGCCAGCGCGCCGGGCCGCTTCGACGAGGCTATGGCCGACGATTTCAACACGGCGCTGGCCATCGCCGTGCTGTTTGACCTGGCGCGGGCGACCAACGGCTTCCGGCAGCGACTGGCCCGGCGCGGGAGCGTAAGTGCAGCGGAAGCGGCGCTGCTGGCGGAAGCCGAGCGGGTTTTCGCCGCCTTGGGCGAGGAGCTGCTGGGCGTCATCGGCGACGAGGAGGACGTGCGGGCGGCGGGCCGCACCGCCGACGACGCGCTGGTGAAGGCGCTGGTCGAGTTGCTGCTGGAGGTGCGGCAAAAGGCCCGGGCGGCGAAGGACTGGGCGACTGCGGATGCGATCCGCGCGCGGCTGGGCGAGCTGGGCATCGTCGTCGAGGATACGGCCGCTGGCAGCCGCTGGCGATTCCGGGAAGAATAAGGGCTGGACAGTTCGCGAGGATTTGCACCGGCGATGGACGAGCAGTTTCCGGGCCCCTTGCACTTGGCGTACTTGGGCGACGCGGTGTGGGAGCTGCACGTGAGGAGGACGCTGCTGCGCGGCGGCCCGGTCCGCATGGACGAGGTGCACCGGCGGGCCGTCGGCGCGGTGCAAGCGGCGGCGCAGGCGGCGGCGCTGCACCGGATCGAGCCGTTCCTCACCGAGGAAGAAAAAGAGGTGGCCCGGCGGGGGCGCAACGCGAAGAGCTCGCCGCCGCGGGGCGTCGACCCCGTGGATTACCGCTACAGCACGGCGTTCGAGTGCTTGCTGGGGTATTTGTATTACACGGGGCGGATGGAGCGGCTGCGCGAGGTATTGCGGCTGGCCGGCGACGCGCTGGGTGTGGCGGAGAGCGGCCCAGCCGACCGAGAAGGGGTTGGACGCCGTGAAACGTGAGCAGGAGCCGCGGGACGGCGAAAAAGACGTGATCGCCGGGCGCAACCCAGTGCTGGAGGCGCTGCGAACGGGGCGGCCCGTGGAGCGGGTATACGTGGCCAAGGGAGCAAGCGGGACGGCGCTGGCGGAAATTGTGGAGCTGGCCCGCAGGCGGGGCGTGACGGTGCAGTTCGACGAGCGACGGCGGCTGGATCGGCTTGCCGGGGGTGTGGTTCACCAGGGCGTGGTGGCCGTGGCGGCCCCGGTGCCGTACTCGACGGTGGACGCCATGCTCGCGCAGGCCCGCGCCCGGGGAGAAGACCCGCTGCTGCTGGCGCTGGACGAAGTGCAGGACCCGCACAATCTCGGGTCGCTGCTGCGCTCGGTGGACGGCGTGGGAGGACACGGCGTCATCGTGCCGAAGCGACGTTCGGCGGGCCTGACGATGACGGTGGCGCGCACGTCGGCGGGCGCGGTGGAGTACGTGCCGGTCGCGCAAGTGTCCAATCTGGTGCAGACGTTGTCGGAGCTGAAAGAGCAAGGGCTGTGGGTCGTCGGTGCGGACATGGCGGGCGAAAAGGAATTGTGGGACGCCGACCTGACGGGCCCGCTCGTCATCGTCGTCGGCGGAGAAGGCAAGGGCCTAGGCCGGCTGACGCGCGAGACGTGTGATTTCCTGGTGCGCATTCCGATGCGCGCCCGCAGCAATTCGCTCAACGCGTCCGTCGCGGGAGCGATTCTTCCATTCGAAGTTTTCCGACAGCGGAGAGGATCCGGACGCGAGCCGCTCGGTGGTTGATTTCGAGCCTCCCGTGGTTTATAATGTCGCTAGATTTCGAGCCTACGGAGCGTATTCCT
>Ga0079224_100002348_pt1 | contig 22898 bp, 32 predicted proteins | sample Stecom2015_FD_80414 | JGI IMG/M metagenome (GOLD analysis project Ga0079224, IMG submission 80414) | Agricultural soil microbial communities from Utah to study Nitrogen management - Steer compost 2015 | ecosystem: Environmental > Terrestrial > Soil > Agricultural land | place: USA: Utah... | reverse complement strand
TAATAATTACTAGATAACACAAAGGTGTTTGGGTATAATTACCTACATGAATAGCGTGTAAGATTGTAAAGTAGGAGAACTCAATATGAAATTAAAACTTTATAGTACGAGCTTACTCTTTTTATGCTTACTTTTTGGTTGTTCTGAACAAAATAAGATTGAAAAACCAGAAGTAGAAGTAGCCTCGATCGAGCTCATTCCAACGATTGATAAACCATTACCACTTGACCATTCAAAGGAACGGACAAATGAGATTACTCATTTGATGATTCACTTTATAAGTAATGCAGCAGTTAACCCAAAGGATCCATATAATTTTAATGATGTTTATTCCATATTTGAAGATTATGGTCTATCTGTTCATTACCTGATTGACCGTGAAGGAAACATCTACAACCTCGTATCCGAGGACAGGGTAGCCTATCATGCTGGGAAAGGCAGTTTGGTTGAATTTCCATCCTACGCCGACAAAATGAATGAGTATTCGATAGGGATTGAGCTTATCGCAATGGGTACAAAAGAGGAGATGACAGCGATTGTACCAGAGGATATTTATAACCAAATTGATACTTCATTAGCAGGCTTTACGGAAGCACAGTATCAATCACTTAACCGATTAGTACAAATTATTTTAAAACGAAATCCAGCAATTGTACCTAATAGAAGCCATGTAATTGGCCATGATGAATATGCACGAGGAAGAAAAACAGACCCTGGCGCATTATTTGATTGGAGTAAAATTGGATTTTAACTACATTTACATAAAAAAGACCCCAATCGTAGAAAATGGGGTCTTTCCATGCGTTTTAAATTCAATGCATGTTTATCAATGAGAAAATGATATAACGATTGAATATTCTTCTACGCAAGAACCGGAGAGCGTAACAAATACGTAAGTCTAAAAATGAGTTTCCTCATGAAGATGTTCAATTTGACTAGTGTATAAAAAAACTCTGGAAAGATGCGAAATAGAATATTCAATATATATCCCTCCACATTGATTTTTGTGAAAAAAGATTTCACAGGATTATTATCTCCAGTTTGCCATTTATTCATGTATTTATGGTATGTTTTAAACTGTACACTGGAAAGATAATATCATACATCATTCATTGGGAGGCAAGCATAATGGAAAAAGTAAAAGTCGGTGAAGTATTTACAATAAGTGATGAGACTGGTGAAGAGCAAGATGTTGAGGTTCTTGGCGTCGTAGAGTTTGAAGGGATAGATTACGCAGCAGTTAGCTTTGTAGAAGACTTAGAAGAGGACTCAGAGGAGGATATCGATATATTCTTTTTGAAAATAGACGAAGAGGGCGATTTCTCAGCAATTGAAAGTGATGAGGAATTTAACAAAGTATCTGCGGCCTTTGATGAGATTTTTGACGAAGAATTAGATGAAGATTGACAGACATAGCCTTTGAACCCCCACGTACACACGTAGGGGTTCTTTTATTCAATCGATGTTCCACTCATTCATTATTTCTTTTACTTTTTTCTTATCAATAATATTTATCGCAAAATATGTTATTTCTTTCGTTTTCATTTTTCGAACAGGATGATGGGATACCCCATATAAATCTCCGAGGACTAAAACATCTACCAATGTAAATCCTATTAAAATAATCATTGGTTTTCTGTTTCCTGTCCACGTACCCTTAGTTCCTAACACCACAGGGAGCGGATTCTTTTTCCTTTTAATATATTCACTCACCCAATCTTGTTCCGTAATTGTTTTAAACATTTATACATCTCCACGTCCATTTTGCATACTTAAGATTTTACAAAAACGATCAATTCTATTCAAAAACCAACAAAGTTCGTATAAAATGAACTTTATGGTTCTATAAAATTTTCCACTAAAGGTAACACTCACCTTAATTATGCTACTATATACCTGCTAACCGAATGATTAAAGGAAAGAGGAGGAATTCTAATGAAAAAGGCATTATTAAATGTTGATTATACAAATGATTTTGTTGCAAATGATGGTGCGTTGACTTGTGGAGAACCAGGTCAGCAGATCGAGAAAGAAATTGTTCGTATCACTGAGGAATTTATTAAGAATGATGACTTTGTTGTTTTTGCAATTGATCTTCATAAAGAAGGAGACGAGTTACACCCTGAAACAAAATTATTCCCACCCCATAATCTAGAAGATACATCAGGAAGATTGCTTTACGGGGACTTACAGAGAGTGTTTAATGAACAGCAGACTAATCAGAATGTGTACTGGATGGATAAAACAAGATATTCTGCCTTTGCAGGAACAGATCTTGAAATAAAATTGCGTGAGCGTGGAATCACAGAAGTCCATATTGTTGGAGTATGTACAGATATTTGTGTTCTTCACACAGCTGTAGATGCTTATAACCGTGGATTTAAAATTGTCATTCATAGCTCAGCCGTTGCAAGTTTTAACCAAGCTGGACATGATTGGGCACTTGGGCATTTTAAAGATTCACTCGGTGCAGAAGTTCGCTAATTCTACACGGTTTTATTTATTGGAGGTAATATTTGATGGACAAATATATTAAGGATGACAGTTTTGCATTACATACAGATTTATATCAAATCAATATGGCAGAGATTTATTGGAGAGAAGGCGTACATAATCGTAAAGCCGTATTTGAGGTGAACTTTCGCAAATTGCCATTTGGAAATGGCTATGCTGTTTTTGCAGGTCTTGAGAGAATCATTCATCTTCTCGAAAACTTCTCCTTTAGCGACACGGATATTGAGTACTTAAGAGAAGAAGGATATGCTGATGATTTTCTGAACTATCTGAAAGAGCTTCGTTTTACAGGAACACTTCGATCTGTATTGGAAGGAGAAGTTGTGTTCGCAAATGAACCACTCCTTCGAATTGAAGGACCAATTTGTGAGGTAGCTCTACTGGAAACACCGATTTTAAATATTATTAATTACCAAACATTAATTGCGACAAAGGCTTCACGTATAAAACAGGTTGTTGGTGATCAAATAGCAATGGAATTTGGTACAAGACGTGCCCAAGAGATGGATGCAGCCATTTGGGGGACAAGAGCAGCCTATATTGCAGGTTTTGATTCTACTTCAAACGTTAGAGCTGGAAAATTATTTAATATACCCATTTCTGGTACTCATGCACACTCCTTGGTACAGGCGTATCGTGATGAATACGAAGCATTTAAACATTATGCGGATACACATAGAGATTGTGTATTTCTCGTTGATACGTATGATACGTTAAAATCAGGTGTTCCAAATGCAATCAAGGTTGCAAAAGAAAAAGGGGACACCATAAACTTTATCGGCATTCGCTTAGATAGCGGAGATTTGTCATACTTATCAAAAGAAGCTCGAAAAATGCTTGATGAAGCGGGTTTTAAAGATGCCAAAATTGTCGCATCCAATGACCTTGATGAAAATACAATCATTAACTTAAAATCACAAGGTGCAAAAATTGATTCTTGGGGTATTGGAACAAAGCTCATTACAGCCTATGATCAACCAGCATTAGGGGCTGTCTATAAGCTTGTGTCGATCGAAGATAAAAATGGGAATATGGTAGACACTATAAAAATAAGTGCAAATCCTGAAAAAGTTTCAACACCTGGGTTAAAGAGAGTGTATAGAATTATTAATAAGACCAGCGGAAAATCTGAAGGTGATTATATTACACTTGAACATGAAGACCCACAAAATGAAGAACGAATTAAAATGTTCCATCCTGTTCATACATTTATTAGTAAATTTGTGACAAATTTTGAAGCAAGAGAATTACAACATACAATTTTCGAAAATGGGAAACGCGTATATGAAATTCCAACATTACAAGAAATTCGCAGCTTTTTAAAGGATAACCTTGAGTTACTATGGGATGAGTACAAACGTACCACCATGCCTGAAGAATATCCAGTCGATTTAAGCCAAGCTTGTTGGGATAATAAGATGAAACGAATTGCAGAAGTAAGGGAAAGCGTTGAAGAAATGATTGAAAAGGTAAATGGATAAAAAGTTTGTTGCGAGTAAACGAGGGAGGGAATATTCATGAGTATTCAGCAACAGATTATGAAAGATTTACATGTAAAGGCAACTATTGATCCAAAAGAGGAAATCAAACTGAGGATTGCTTTTTTAAAGGATTATTTACTAAAAAGCAAAGCAAAAGGTTTTGTATTGGGAATAAGCGGAGGACAGGATTCCACATTGGCTGGGAAACTTTGTCAAATGGCAGTTGAAGAACTTCGTCGTGAGGGACAAGAGGCAACCTTTGTCGCAGTTCGTTTGCCATACAAAGTTCAAAAGGATGAAGATGACGCTCAGGCAGCATTATCCTTTATCAAACCTGATCGTGCAATTACCTTTGATATTGCTACAACGGTTGATGCATTTGTAACGGAGTATAGAAATTCTACTTCTGAAGACATCAGCGACTTCAATAAAGGTAATGTAAAAGCCAGACAAAGAATGATTGCTCAATATGCAGTTGGAGGCATGCACAATTTGTTAGTAGTCGGAACAGACCATGCTGCTGAAGCAATCACAGGATTCTTCACGAAATATGGGGATGGAGGAGCCGATTTATTGCCGTTATCAGGACTGACCAAGCGTCAAGGACGCGCTCTATTAAAAGAATTAGGAGCGGAGGAACGTCTCTATTTGAAAGTTCCAACAGCAGATTTATTAGATGTCAAACCATTACAGGCTGACGAAACAGAGCTTGGAATAACGTATGACGTACTTGATGATTACTTAGAAGGTAAACAAATCTCAAAAGAAGACGCTGAAAAAATTGAAAGACGGTACTACATTTCACAACATAAACGGCACATGCCAGCAAGTATGTTTGATGAATGGTGGAAATAGTGATAAGCCTGTTCCTACATGTGAAAACCATGAGGCACAGGCTTTTTTAAACATTTTCTCATAACCAACACATACCATTTATCTTCTTCTTTTTTTGGAATCATCGATAGCTTTCTTCTTAACTTTACGTTCTAATTCAACTTGGACATGAACATTTCTTTCATCGTTATACGTTATGTTTATGACCTTGCCTTTACGTCCTTTTATTTTAATTACATCATCAACGGCTGGAATATTTTGTACCAACTGAGTGAGGAGGTTATTTTTATTTTCATAGTAATGAATTACATACATACGGATCACCTCATGAAAAATTCGTAAATATGAGCCCAAATCGTTACTTGATACTATATGTTAGAAATTAAAAAAGGGTACCTGAAATTTACGTTGAAGAAGTGAATGATTTAAAGTTGATTATAATATCATTATGTAACCTAGATGATGTTATTTCTAAAGTAGAGATGATAGGATGAAGCAAAAAGGACAAAGCTAAACGTCTAGCTTGCCCTTTTTTCTGGCATATTTAATTGATTTGGTTCAGGTAATAATAGGTTCATAATGGCTGCAGCTATTACAATAAGTATCGAAATATAGAGAGCTATGTTGTAGTTACCATATGTGCTAAATAAAAGTCCAGGTATATAAGCTCCCATAGCAGAACCAATTTGATGACTAAGGGATAAACATCCAACAATAAATCCTATTGAATAGTTTTTAAAGTATTGAGTCAACAATAATGAAGTTGGTGCAACTGTAGCAAAGTCAACAAATCCAAAAATAACGGCAAACACCAATAACAACACTGTATTATGTGAGTATACTAGAATGCCAATGGCTAAGGCCCGAGTAAAATAAATAAATACTAATAATTTACGACTACTCCAGTAGTCTATTATAACGCCAGATAGCAATATTCCAATTATATTACAAGCTGCTAAAATACTAACGGCGGTCCCAGTTACAGTCACTGAAAAACCATGGTGATGAGACAATGGAATAAGATGGGTATCCATCAAACCAGTTGTGGTAAATCCACAAATAGCAAAAGGCATCATTAAGAACCAAAATTGCCGCATTTTAAATAAGTCTTTTAGTAATATCGATTCCTTCTCATGTTCTGTCTTTGAATGATCATTCTCAACCACCATTCCACCCAAAGGTTCCATCGCTTTTTCATCTGGATGATTTCGTAAAAAGAATAAAACGACAGGGAACACAATAACAATCAACAACGCACCTAAAATAAAAATAGTCGTTCGCCAATCAAACCAATGAATTAAAAGTAATGACCCTGGAACAAGGAGCATTTGTCCAAAACCAAAACCTGCTTCCATAATTCCAAGTGCAAGTCCGCGATTTTTATTAAACCAATTTGTAATCAGAACAGTCCCAGCCACATTAGAAGCCCCACCAACTCCAACTGAAACAAGGGAGTAGAGGACGAACAATTGCCATGGTTGAGTTACAAAGGTAATAAAAAAGAAGCTGATTCCCACAATAAAGGTACTAATTGATAAAATTAGGCGTGCGCCATATCGATCTATTAATCTACCGATAAAGGGCTGTGATAAACCATAAATAATAAAACTAATTGTAGAAATGAGAGACGTTGTCGCCCGATCCATATGTAGATCCTGTTCCCAAGGCTCCACAAACGCTCCGAATGCTAACCGACCTCCTTGAACGGCTAGAAATGCAAGGAATGTAACAAAGACGATTATCCATGCATAATGAAGTTTTCCTTTCATGCTAATCTCCTTCTCATGTTGTGATTTCAATGTAAATAAGTTGATTTAAATAGACTAACCGAAAGCCCGTGTAAGTGCATATAAGAGTAATAGTACCAAATTTTTATCAGACTTTTCAATCATTATTTAATTTTCAAATAGGTATGCATGGTATTTGCCCTTCCTTTCCTTCATTTTCAACATATTTTAGTAGTAGGTTTGATCGTTAAAAGGGGGAATATAAGAATGAAAAGAAGGAGAGGGATCGGTTTTTGTTTGCCAGGATATAGGTGGTGCGGACCTGGCTGTGGAGGCTCTGGACCACCTACAAATCAGGTAGATTCATGTTGCATGAGACATGATTTATGTTATCAAAAATATGGCCCTTCACGAGAATGTGATTACGCATTTATGGATTGTTTAAGTAGACAAAGAAATCGATACACAAAAGAGGGTAGAGATGCAGCATTTATTTACAATGTAATGAGACTTCGAAATATGTTCCGACTATGAAATGAGTACTTTTATCCTCAATTCAAAGTATGAAAAATCGCCATCTAGTATTAACTAGGTGGCGATTTTGTAACAGAAACAATACTTTTCATATTCAAAACTAAAGGTTTCTTGAAAACTATTGATTATGCATTTACAACTTTTGTCGGTTCTTCTAGTTCACTTGCTGGGCCGAAGAACTCGAAGTGGATATTTTCAGATGCAACTCCCCATTCTTTTAATGAGCGATACATCATTTTCATGAATGGAGTTGGACCACAGAAATAGAAATCTGCATCTTTCATATCTACAGTTGCTTTTAACCACTCAAGGTCAATGAAACCCTCTTTATCAAAGTTCATAACTTCACGATCTTGCTCAGTTGGCTCAGAGTATACTACGAAATTCTTTACATTATCATGTTTAGCCGCGATTTCTTCAACCTCTGCCTTTAATGCATGAACGTTGCTGTTCAGAGCACCGTGTATAAACATCACTTCACGTTCAGGCTGTTGCTCCACAATCGTATTTAACATGCTGACCATTGGTGTTAATCCAACACCGCCACTAATTAAAATAGCAGGTGTATTTTTAGCATCAAGAACAAAGTCTCCAGCTGGAGCGCTTACTTGTATGACATCGCCTTCGGTCAATTCGTTGTGTAAGTAATTAGACACCACACCATGCTCCTCACGTTTTACGCTGATTCGGTAGTAGTCTTTTCCTGGTGCTGAAGATAAGCTATAGTGGCGAAGATGTGTGTATTGATCACCTTCAGGTTGTACCTTAACTGTTAAGTATTGCCCTGCTTGATACGATGATATTTCTTTTCCATCATCTGGCTTTAAGTAGAAAGATGTAATGACATCACTTTCTTTTACCTTACGATCAACAACAAAGTTTCGAAAACCTTCCCAGCCACCTGGTTGTTGTTTTGCTTCATCATACATTTCTTTTTCAACTCCGATGAACGCATCTGCGATAACACCATAAGCTTCAGCCCATGCATTGATGATTTCATCCGTTGCAGCATCTCCTAATACTTCTTTAATTGCTCCAAGTAAATTTTCACCAACTATTGGATAGTGTTCAGGTAAAACGCCTAATGCACGGTGTTTCTGTCCAATTTGTTTTACAACTGGAAGAATCGCTCCTAGATTATCAATATTAGCTGCTGCAGCATATACCGCGTTCGCTAATGCAGTTTGTTGACGACCCTGTCTTTGGTTCGCGTGGTTGAAAATGTTTAATAGTTCTGGGTTATTTGTAAACATACGCTTGTAAAATTGAGTAGTAATATCTTTTCCGTATTTTTCGAGTACTGGGACAGTGCTTTTCACGATTTCAATTGTTTTTTGACTTAGCATTACATAACGTCCTTTCAAAACAAATATTTTAAATACATGTTTATAATATAATGACAGTGCGAATAAAAGATACCCTTTAAATACATCTTTTGAAAAGTTGTCACATTTGCGCAAAAAAAGGACTTCCATGCTATACTTATTTAGAACTCATAATGTAAGGAGTTTTATAAGAATGAAGTTAACAAATTATACAGATTATGCGTTACGTGTATTAATGTATTTGGCTTTGAAAAAGGATGAAGAATTAACTACGATTCAAGAAATTGCAGATGCTTATCATATATCAAAAAACCATTTAATGAAGATCATCCATCATTTAGGAAAGCTAGAGTATATCGTTACCATCCGGGGGCGTAATGGTGGTTTCAAACTTGCTAAGCATCCAAAAGATATTAACATCGGGGAAGTAGTATCCAAGACAGAAGACGACTTCAATATAGTTGAGTGCTTTAAATCAGGAGGGGGATATTGCGCAATCTCACCTTCTTGTAAACTTAAATTTGCTTTAAATGAAGCATTACAGGCATTTATAAATGTCCTAAATGGGTATACACTAGAGGACCTTGTAACGAATAAAACAGATCTACTCGGTTTATTTCGTTCACAGAATTAGAAATTACAAAATCTCACACTTTAAGTTTCGAATACCAAGTACGACTCCAATTGGAACCATTACTAGTCAAGTGACATACATTTAAGTAGACGAAGTAATTAGGAAGTTTCAAAGGAGAAGAAGTGAGATGATAAGACATACATCTGGTTATTACTGCCCTTATTGTCACGGATACTTAGAACCACGGAATTTGTACGATGGTTATTACTATCATCAGTACGTGCCGCAGTATCCAGCACCATACTATGGCTGGGACTGGAACCGAAACCCAGATACCATCCTTGGGAAAGCCACTTGGACCTGGGGCGGAACACCAACAAAATGTGAATTAGGTTGGTCCTACGATAACAATATGACTGTAGCGGTCGGAGAAAATAGCCCTTTTAAATGTGGTCAACGATTACGGGTGAGAAATGTTTCGTTTGTCCCACATCAAGACGTCATTGTAACAGTTGTTGACGAAGTGAAGAAATATCCAGCCAATCGAATCAATCTTCACCGTAAAGCTTTCGAAGCCCTAGGTGCAGCACCGAGTGTTGGGGTACTGAATGTGGAAATTACACCGCTTGATTAACGGTCAAAAACGGAGAACAATTTTTGAATTGTCCTCCGTTTTTTTATTTATCCATTTCTTGCTGAACCATTTGTTCACGTTGACTTTCTTCGTTCGTTTCATCAAGTAGATTTTCTGAATGCAACACATCATAAGCGGGATTTGTAATATACAGAACTTGATTTTTCAAATGTTTATCTTTCACTAAAAATTCCACATCCTTTCCAATATAGTTTGTTACTAATATGGCATTTTCTGTTTTATTTTACACATGATTTCATTCATAAAAGCGAGTAGCAAATTATTTTTTCGTAAACTACTGTACTAGAATGATAGTATCGATCGCAGTAAAAAATACTTTTACCAAGATACTGTTTGAAGAAATACTAGATGGACAAACTTTGAATGATATGTGTTGACCGAGTGGTGCACCCCATAGTTTAAGATAAAGTTGTCTTCCACTAGTGTAGGGTATTTCTCCTCTCCATAGGTTTTGCAAAAAGACATACACGATGAAGGTTACAAAGACATTGCCACATCGTGCATTTAATAATTTCAAAGTGGCATTCTTACTCCCGTTAAAGGTGGATAAAACAAGGAGGATAGCAGTTGTATAAAATAAGTGAATTTGCTGAAATGACCGGGTTGAGCAAGGAAACATTGCGATACTATGCGGAAGTTAAACTGTTAGAGCCGGCTTATATCGATCCGAAAAACAAGTATCGCTATTATGATGATGGGAGTTTTTTTCTTGCGATACTTTTAACGAAACTAAGAAACCTAGGATTTTCAATCCAAGAGATGATATCGGTTATGGAAGATGAATCATTTGCACACCTGGAGATTTTACTTCTCCAGAAGAGAGAGAATATAGAAAAACAAATTGCAGATCTTCATCTTCAAATTGAGCAGATCGATGAATTTCTTGCATCTGGTAAGGAGGATAAACAAAACAATGATTGAATGGAAAGAGGAAACAACGATAAAGGCAAATATTGAAAAGGTATGGAATCTATTTTCGGATAAAAATATAAAAAAAATCATGCCAAAGGTTGAGGAACATACCTTACTTGAGAAAACAGAAGGGGAAGTCGGCGCAAAACATCAGCAGAAATATCGTGAGGGAAAACGAGTAGAAACTTATATCGTTGAAACAACACAATATGAAGACACCGAAAATAAAAAGAAAAAACAAACAAGCTTTGTAATAGGGAAAGCTTTCGAAATTACGACAACTTTTACACTCATTAAGTTAGGCGACTCTCACACCAAATTCATTTATGAGGGACAAAACAAGGGAGTTAACTTTGTCGGAAGAGCCATGCTGAAGTTAAGCAGCAAAAATGCAAATCATGATGTGGTGAAGGAATTTATGGACCGCGTTCGTGATGAGGCATTAAAAATTTAAGGTTTGAAAAAGTTTTTAAAAAAAGAGGCACATTTTCGTAACCGCATCATATACTACCTATTGTGTGAGAAAATAGTTAGAAGGGAAGTACGAAAGATGAGCAACGAGATCAAAACACCTGTTTCAAATGATTACAAGGACCTTGAAGGGTACAAGGTTATTGAAGTAAACCTAAATAATCCAACAGAAAACCTATTTGCAGTCGTAACTCCTATTAATCCAAAATAACAAGGGCAAAATACTATCTTTTCGGACGTAGTCTTACATAGAAAAGATAGTATTTTTTACTTTTAATTCGTATAATAGGGAAAATGAGTCTACAGGGGCGAATGATATGAAGGAACTAAACCAACTTGTTTCATTATTTGAACAGAATCGAGACGAAGAAAACGCCATACCCATGCAAAAATATATGAAAAACCATTTTCCATTCCTTGGTATAAAAACACCATTAAGAAGACAATTAATGCGTGATTTTTATAAGCAAACAGGTATTTTAAAACAAGAATTGAATCTTGAGTTAGTTAATCAATTATGGAAGAAGAATGAAAGAGAATATCAGTATGCAGCACAAGACTACTTAGTAAGAGCAATTAAAAAAATCAATAGTAGCCACCTGTCCTTTATTGAAACCCTCATTACAACTAAATCTTGGTGGGATACTGTCGATGTCCTTTCTCCACATCTTGTTGGAAAAATAGCAAAAGAAACCCCAAGTGTGATTGAGGATAAAATTGAAATTTGGTCCTACAGTAACAACATGTGGTTAATACGTTCTTCAATCCTATTTCAACTAAAATACAAAGAAGAAACAAATGAAACAAAACTATACAAATACATAAAAGCTAATGCTGAAAGTAAAGAATTTTTCATACAAAAGGCAATTGGTTGGGCATTACGAGAGTATTCAAAGACCAATCCGAATTCAGTACGGGACTTTATTCGTAACACAAATTTACCCAAATTGAGTATTAGAGAGGGTAGTAAATATATTTGATATTTTTTTCATTACTCAAAGAATCATATATCTTTACAATTCTATAGGAACATACTATTCTTAAATAAAGAATATTCGCAAACTACTAGGGGTGCCCAGTCGGGCTGAGAGAAAAACAAGTGTTTTTTAACCCTTGGACCTGATCCGGATAATACCGGCGGAGGAAAGTAGAGTGGTAAACTTCCATTTTTCTTGAAACCTAAACCAGGTCCATTTTTTTGGGCCTGTTTTTTTTGCGGTATTTTTATTTTATTAATTAAGGAGGCTACTAGCGTGAAATTACAGAATCAAGTTGTTCTCGTTACTGGTGGTGCACGTGGGTTAGGCAAAGAATTAGTCAAAGCATTTGCGAACGAAGGAGCAAAAGTAGTCATCAATTATTACCAAAGTGAAGCAAAGGCTTTATTATTAAAAGAAGAAATTGGGGATCATGCAATTGCAATCCAAGCCGATGTAAGAAATCATGAACAAGTGGAAAATCTTTTCTTAGAAGCCAAAAAACATTTTGATCAACCAATCACAACAGTTATCAATAACGCCTTAATTAACTTCCGTTTTGATCCAATCGCAAGAAAAAGCGCCGAGGAAATTGCATGGGAGGATTATCATATACAGCTTGAAGGCGCAATAAAAGGGGCATTACATACGACACAGGCTGCAATCTCAGGTATGAAAGAACTTGGGTTTGGACGTATTGTAACAATTGGAACTAATCTTTTTCAAAATCCTGTCGTTGCGTATCATGATTACAACACAAGCAAAGCTGCATTATTGGGTTTCACTCGAAGTATGGCCAAGGACCTAGGTGCATACGGAATCAATGTAAACATGGTTTCAGGAGGGTTATTACAAACAACTGATGCAAGTTCAGCTACTTCTGTGGAGGTTTTCCAATTAATCAAGGATTCCACACCACTTCAAAAAGTAACGACTCCAGAAGATGTAGCAAATGCGGTGCTATTCTTCGCATCCCCATGGAGCAAGGGTATTACCGGACAAAACCTTGTCGTTGATGGCGGCTTGGTGATGGATTAATATCATATAAGGAGAATTTAGCTTGAATAAAACACTAAAATTAACACTAACAGCCATGTTTGTTGCAATCGGGACCATTACTAGCCATCTCTTTTCAATTCCTCTTGGATTTACAAGAGTTTTTCCAATGCAGCACTTTATTAATGTATTGTCTGCGGTTATTTTGGGACCTGCTTATGCTGTACTTCAAGCTTTTTCCGTTTCACTTATTCGGAACATGATGGGAACAGGTTCTTTATTCGCATTCCCAGGTAGTATGATTGGAGCATTTTTAGCTGCTTATTTATATAAAAAAACGAAGAAAACCTCAATGGCAATGACAGGCGAGATAATCGGAACTGGGTTATTGGGTGCGCTAGCGTGTTATCCAATTGCTACACTGATTCTTGGACAAAATGTGGCTTTATTTGGTTTCGTACCTTCCTTTATTTTTAGTTCAATTGCAGGATCAATTTTCGGATTTATCATTATTGGGATTGTACTAAAGAGCTCTGCTTTTAAACGGTTTTCTGAACGCAATTTTAACTGATAAATAACAGAAAACCGTAACAAAGCAAATCAGTGGGAAAGCCGAAACTAACTGAGCAAAAAGACTCAAACGCAAAGGCCATCTCTTGTTGACCTAAATATTAGCTACAAAGATTACAAGGTGCATTTGAATAGATGAAAAGAGACTAAACAGCCTTTGTTTAGTCTCTTTTAGATTAGTAAGCCACCAATGATGTAAAGCACAGTAGCAATGACAGCACCAATTGCCGAGAGTTTTAATTTATACTGAGCGTAATCTACGAGGTCTAGATCTAAGATTGAAGCTGTCGTGATCGTAGTATCACCTAATGGAGAAGTCAACGCTCCAAAGGCACCACTTGCAAACACAGCTCCTACGGTTAACGGGATAGAAGCACCAGTTGATAAGGCCAATGCAATTCCTAGTGGCATAAATAATCCCCAAGTTCCCCATGAAGAGCCAATAAAGTATCCGACTACAGAACCAATTAAAAAAATAGTAGCTGGAGTAAGAAATCCTGGTAGAAATGACCCTAAGGTAGAGCTAATAAATGCAGAAAAGCCAAGTTCCTCTGCTGATAACGTGAGAGCCCAAATCAGAATGAGAAGGCTAATGGCTTGCATCATTTGATTTCCACCATCGTAGAAATGATACATAATTTCATGTAGTTTCTGCTTTCGAATGATATAAAAAACAAATGTAAAAATGAGTGTGATAAATACAGCTAAAAGCATCACGAAGGTTGCATCAGCCATTGAAAAAGCCTCAAATATGGTTTTAGCTCCGAGAGAACGACCATCTTCCCATAACAGATAAAGAGATAATCCTAAAAGTAAAAACACAGGGACAATCAAATGCCATGGTTGAGCTTTTACAAGAGAAAGTTCTTTCTTTATCCCCATTCGATGAAACTCATGTTCATGTTCTTCATCCGAGTCATTCATATTTGACTTCGATTTTGGTTTAGAAGGTAAAAACGTCTGAATAATTCCAATCAATAGCATCACAATCGCATAAAAATTAAACAAAATACTTAATAAAAACACTTCATAAGCGGACATACCTAAATGAAGTCCCTTAATACCTCCCTCAACGAGAGATACCATGAATCCGACAAATGCAGTCGCAACTGGTAATAATACAATAACCGATTCGGTTGAAATATCTAATGTAAAGCCGACTTTTTGCTTTGAAAGGTTCATTTTCTTAATCAATTGTTTTATAATCGGCCCAATCATCATAATGCGAAACATAGGCATCATGAAGGTAAAAGGGAGGGTATACCAAATTAACCCCAGCAAACCACGCTCACTTTTAATCTTTGTCCCAATCCATTCTGTAAATCCTTTAATACCCCCAGCAATATTCATCATTCCAACCAATCCACCAAACACATATAGAAAACTCACAATTTTTATATTCGTTGGATCTGATAAAGTTGCCACAATGTACGTAATGGATTGCCCAGCTCCAGCTAATATATCAGATGTAACAAGGATTGCACCAACAACTAATCCTAAAACAAGCCCAGGTAAAATATCTTTTAACCATATTGCCATCCCAATAACGATAATGAATGGGATAAGGGAAATCCATGATTGTTCCAAGCCAAATCCTCCAATTTAAATTTTCTTGAGTTAGTATGACCAATTTATGTAGTGCGTATTTTAAGGAGCTAAATGTCTTTAGTGGTACAGAAACAAGGTTATCTTTTCGTTTTCATCAATTGTTCCTAGTAGAATCTCATTCATTGTGACGTTTTTATAGCTCATTGCAATCTTTTTTAAGAGCCAATCTTCATTTTTCCCGATTTGCTCAAGCTCTTCATAAATAATTTTTCTTTCTTTAATCAAAGTCTTAGGATAATAAAAGGGTTGGAGGGGAGTTTGAATGGAACTGGGTGTTAATGGTTGATGTTCACTTTTCAAAAAGGTGGAGATAGATCCACCTGGTTCCCAAAAAGCAAGAGCAACTTTCTGGATATCTTCTATATTTTTCATTCGTAATTCTGATAACAATACATCAATTGAGATTCTTGCTTTGTTCAAGTTTTTATACAAAACCTTTCCATCTTCGATAAGTGGAATAGGCGTGGGGATAAACCATTTTCTAACTCTTTTAAAACGTAAACTTAATAAAACCCCAACCAAATAAACAATCAAAATAACAGTCATTGTAATCATTGATCCTGTTAATCCTAATTCTTCATCAGATAACGGATGAGCAATTATATTTCCAATTAGTAAAACAATCACAAAGTCGAGAAGTCCAACCTGCGAAATGGTTCGTTGCCCCATTATCCTCGCAATTACAACAAAAAACGTAAAACCAACAATTGCTCTGAGAACCCACTCCGCTACAGTGAGATGTTCCTGTGAAGCAAAAAAATGCATAATAACTCCACCTTATCCTATAATTCCCTCATTAGTTTTTACCTAATTCTTTTCTACTATTAATTCCTTTCTTTAGCCATGTAAATAAAAAGTAGGATCTCACAAAGACATCCTCAAGCAGGAAAGTTTGTTTCTTTTCAATGAATTGTTAAGATAGAAAATAAGAAAATGGAAGAAGGGAAAAATGCAAATGACAAATATACAAATACCTGTATCCGTTCTAAATCTCGCGCCAATCCGCAAGGGGAAGGATGGAAAAGACGCAATTGATGATATGATTGACCTTGCTCAAGCAACTGAAAAAATGGGATATAAACGCTATTGGATTGCTGAACACCACAACACTCCAACACTAGTTAGTTCTGCGACACCGATTTTAATTAAACACACTTTAGAGCACACCGAAACCATTCGAGTTGGTTCTGGGGGTGTCATGCTTCCAAACCATTCACCTCTAGTCGTGGCTGAACAATTTGGGACTATGGCTACTATATATCCAGATCGGCTTGATTTAGGACTTGGCCGAGCACCAGGTACCGATATGATGACAGCGAGTGCCTTACGACGTTCAAATAATGATTCTGTATATACATTCCCAAATGATGTAAATGCATTACTTACATACTTTGGCCCAATGGAAAAGCAAGGCTATGTGAAGGCGTACCCAGGAGTTGGTACAAATGTACCTATTTATATTCTAGGTTCATCAACTGATTCCGCGTACTTGGCGGCAAAGTTAGGATTGCCATACGTATTCGCCTCCCATTTTGCGCCAAGATTCATGGAAGAAGCGATCTCCATATATCGTGATCGTTTCGAACCATCCGAGTATTTAAGCTCACCATACATGATGGTTTGTCTAAATGTAATTGCAACTGAAACGGACGAAGAGGCAAAAAAGGAAATCACAACGATGCAGCAATTTTTCTTAAATGTTGTACGCGGCTCACAAAACCCGCTACAACCACCAGTTGATACAATGGATGGACTTTGGACTCTTCAAGAAGAACAAATGGCACGATCCATGTCAAGTGTGACACTGTTGGGAAGTAAAGATTCAATCCGTAGTCAATTAACTAGCTTCCAGGAGAAATATAATGTTGACGAACTTATGGCTGTTTCATACATTTATGATCCAGATAAACAAAAGAGATCTTATGAAATATTAAAAGAAGTAGTCGATGGAAAGTAAGATATACATTCTTTGTTGGATGTGAACATAGGGACATTTACTATAAAGTTTGTCTATTTGAAGCAAAATACTTCACAATAGTTATGAAAGCTGATACAATGAATTCAAAATAAAATAATGATCTATCTTCGGGGCTGGGTGAAAATCCCGACCGGCGGTGATGAGAAAATATTCTCTAAGCCCGCGAGCCGCAAGGCAGGATTTGGTGCGATTCCAAAGCCGACAGTATAGTCTGGATGGGAGAAGATGGAGGTTCTGCACGTTCGAAAAAAATTCATTAGTCGAACGTTTATTAAGCATGCCTTTACATTAACTCCCTCAAGAAGCAAATTCTTGGGGGGTTTTTATTTGGGTATGTCTTGAGAGCTGAACTTTCTTCTTTTGAAGTGGATCGCAAAAGAGGAGAGAAAAGAAAATGAAGAAAATACCTTTACGTCAATTTGTGGCAATTGCAATGTTGAGTACGATATCGTACATCCTTATGTTTTTGAATTTTCCATTGCCTACATTCCCAAGCTTTTTGAACGTTGATTTTAGTGATGTTCCAGCATTACTTGCAGCACTAACTTTTGGACCGATGGCAGCTATCCTAGTTGAATTATTCAAAAACATGATTGATTATTTCATTACAGGTAGTGAAACAGGTGTTCCAGTTGGCCATATTTCAAACTTTGTAGCAGGGATTATTTTTGTTCTAACAACCTACTACATTTTCAAGCTAATAAAATCAAAATTAGGCTTAACCATCGGATTAATTGGCGGTACAGCCATGATGGCTATCATCATGAGTGTCCTTAATTATTACGTATTCTTACCAGCATTCAACTTTTTCTTAAACATACCAGCAATGTCTGCACCTGAAACACTCAAAATGGTAGTTTACGCAATCCTTCCGTTTAACATATTAAAAGGATTGATTGTCACAACGATCTTCATGCTGTTGTACACTCGCATACATCCGTGGATTCATAAACAAAAACAAGCTTCGATATAAATATTTGCAGGCACCCGTTAATGGGTGCCTTTTCGGTTTAAAGATTTCATTATTTTTTAGTTCAAGTGTTCTATTCTTTCTTTGAGAATCTTACAACCAGCCTTTCTTAGATATTTAGAATTCAAATCTATTATGCTTGTTTTTTTCGAAGATACAATACAGGTACCTATACAAGGTGATAAACTAGTAAAAGAAATATTAAGGGGGACTGGAACAATGAAAACGAAGATCGTCCTTGCAGGTGGTACTGGGTTTGTGGGTACTTATTTTTCAAAAAAATTTACGGAGCTTGATTATGAAGTAAAAATAATATCAAGAAGTTATCCTCACATCAATTGGAATGACCATGATGGAATGATTCAAGCACTAGAAGGTTCAGATATACTTATTAATCTTGCAGGGAAGTCTGTCAATTGTAGATATAATGAAAAAAACAAACAAGAAATCCTCCAATCACGGATAGAAACTACAAAACATTTAGGCGAAGCTATTCAAAAATGCAAAAATCCCCCTTCATTATGGATTAATTCAAGTACTGCAACAATTTATCGACATGCTGAAGACAGACCTATGACTGAAGAAGACGGGGAAATTGGAACTGGTTTTTCTGTAGATGTTGCAAAAAGGTGGGAGGAAGCATTTTTCTCTTTTCAATTTCCAAATACAAGACAAGTAGCACTACGTATTTCTATCGTACTAGGAAAAGATGGAGGTGTGATGGTTCCTTATCAAAATTTAGTACGCTTTGGTCTAGGGGGAATTCAAGGACCAGGTTCTCAAAAATTCAGTTGGATTCATATTGATGATTTATTTAATATTATCCTTTACGTGAGAAACCATCAACACTTAACTGGAATCTTTAATTGCTCCACACCCAATCCCATTACGAATCGGGAACTGATGGCAAGTCTCAGAAAAGTATATAACAGAACAGTTGGTTTACCTGCACCATCTTGGCTACTTGAACTTGGTGCATTTTTCATCAGGACAGAAACAGAACTAATTTTAAAAAGCAGATGGGTAACCCCAGAACGACTTATAAAAGAAGGATTTACATTTACATATCCAACGATTCAAAAAGCACTTGCAGAAATATCAAGTGAAAATGATTGAAACTATTTAGCTATATATTCGTAAATAATATAAGTATTATAAAGGGAGGAATTTAGATGAAAGAAAAAGGCTGTGTTAAATGCGGGAGTACGAAAGCTGGTACAAAGGATGTTTCAATGACAGGATCAGGGATCACGAAAATGTTAGATATTCAAAACAATCGATTTACTGTTGTGTATTGTAAGAACTGTGGATATTCTGAATTCTATAATAAAGATTCATCAACGGCATCGAACATTCTTGATCTTTTCTTTGGATAATGGGTAAAGGAGACAAATCAATTATGCCTACTAAATTTACTATACAAACAACAAAACGTGACCAAATGATTGATGTAACAGAACAAGTTCAAGCAGTTGTTAATGAAAGTGGGATTAAAGGGGGAGCTGTGATTGTATATTGCCCCCACACAACGGCGGGTATCACCGTAAATGAAAATGCAGACCCCGATGTAAAGCGTGATATGCTTCGCCGATTTGATGAAGTATACCCTTGGGATCACCAACTTGACCGTCATATGGAAGGGAACACAGCTGCTCATATGAAGGCAAGTACTGTTGGGCCCTCTCAACATGTGATTATTTCTGATGGTCGTTTACTCTTAGGAACTTGGCAAGGAATTTATTTCTGTGAGTTTGACGGTCCTAGAACCCGTCATTTTTTTGTTAAAATCATTTAATCAGGCGAACCTCTATAAGGTTCGCTTATTTTTTATGATAACGTGTCACTTTCTTTAGTGGAGTTTTCGGCATTTCCCCCTAATTATGGATGATTTTTCACCTTCAAATCAAACTTCTTTCGAATGACCATGAATTCTTACTTAGTTAGAGAATGTGTTGCAGAAAATTTTTTACACATTTGTTAGAATAGTTGTAAGACTTAAATTTTTGGGAGGGGAAAAGGATGGATGAACGTTATCCTATTGGGGAATTCCATTTTGATGGAGAATTGACGGAAGAATTAGTCGCTGGCTGGATAAAGGAAATAGAAGCCTTACCAACAAAAGTAAGAGAAGCAGTCGAACATTTAACCAACGAGCAACTTGATACACCTTACCGTGGTGGTGGTTGGACACTTCGACAAGTTGTCCATCATCTTGCTGATGCATCGATGAATTCGTATATTCGTTTTAAATTAGCACTAACAGAAAACAACCCAGTTATTAAACCATATGATGAAGCGAAGTGGTCTGAGCTATCTGATTCGACTTTACCAGTAGATGCTTCATTATTAATCATTGAGGGTGTACATCAACGCTGGGTTAAGCTCCTACATAACTTAAACATAGATGATTATCAATTAACATACGTGCACCCAGAGGGTGAAAAACTGAAATTAGGTGTATTTTTAGGATTTTGTGCATGGCATGGTAATCATCATACAGCACATATTACAACACTAACCAATAAAAAAGAATGGTAAGTTTGGCAGTCATCGTACTGCCTTGTTCTTGTCTTATAAAAAGGTACAGATAGGGAGGCCAGATAATGGCTAAAGGAAAGACAAACGCATTAAGGATTTTAGATTCAAAAAAGGTTCAATATGAAGTCTATACTTACGAAAGCAATGATGGAAAAATCGATGGAGTATCTGTCGCAGAAAAGGTTGGCCTAGACACAAGCCAAGTGTACAAAACACTCGTAGCACAAGGCAATACAATGGACATTTTTGTATTTGTGATTCCAGTAGAAAAAGAACTTGATTTAAAAAAAGCTGCTAAAGTTGCTGGAGTAAAAAAAATAGAAATGATTCCTGTTAAAGATATACAAACTCACACAGGTTACATAAGAGGTGGATGTTCTCCAGTTGGTATGAAAAAAGCATACCCTACTTTTATTGACACAACAGCATTAAATCTTAATAGCATCATTGTTAGTGCAGGAAAGATAGGAATGCAAGTCCACTTAAAAGTAAATGACCTTTTAGAATCCACAAATGGTCAGATTGCAGATTTAATTAAATAAGAAAACGAATTGCAATCAAGACGAGGGGGATAAACAATTAATATTCTTCATACCCTACAACGACTTTTAAGAAAAACCCGTTCACTTATCGTTTTGGGAATTGTTTTTCTACTGTCACAAATCATGATAGGATGCATCTTAGCGAAGGTGGACTTGAGAGAAGTACTTATCTTACAAACAACCTTTGATCATATAATGTTTTCTCAAGTCATTGAAAAATGGAAGGCCTCAGGGACATTAGAGTTATATATCTTTCATTACTATTTTGATTTTCTTCACCCCCTTTTTTATGCCTTTTTCTTAGCCTCCATTATGAGTAGAGCTTTTGTAAAGTGTATATATAATAAAAGAATTAGCCTTGTTATTTTGTTACCATTCATAGCTGGAGTATTTGATATAATTGAAAATTTGCTTCATCTTTATATGATAAACAGCGGATTAATTTCAGAGGGATTGGTAAAAACCAGTGCTAGTTTTACAAATATGAAATGGATGATCGTTTTTTTATGTTTACTTATAGCATTTCTAATTCATATTCGAAATAGAAGTGTTAGAAAACAGAATAAAATAAGTTTTTGAAACAACCTCATGTCAAATTCCAATCATAATAAATCTATGGAGCCAATTTAGAAATTATGGAACTAATAAATGAATACACTAAAAATCATTGAAAAATGTCAAGTTATTTTTATTGGGAACTTAAGAATAAACCTATTAAATGGTTGTTAGTACTTGGTGTTTATGTTAGAATTGTAGTTAATAAAATGAATCGTAATTTCCTTAAGGGGAGTAGCTTTAACAGCAAAGTCGTCAATACGGAGAATCATTCTCTCGGCTTTGTTGGCAACTATACGTTGTTAGCAAGACCTTACCATACTACGGTGTAGGTCTTTTTGCCTTTTTAAGGCCTATATCTATATAGATATAGGCCTTTTCTCATTCACGCTTATAGGAAGGGGAGTATACATTGAATATCTTCACAACTAAGAATTTACCATTATTTATTACGAAGGAACTTGAACAACTACATAAAAAAATCGGACCGATCATGATAAAGACCTCTAAATATATGTTCTGGTCGTTTCCATTGATCACGATTTCACTTTTTAATTTAGGCTTTTTACTTTTCTTCATACCATTTACCAATGAATCCATACCTTCACTGGTGATTTACGCTATTCTTGGTGCAATCGGATTTGCATTAGCGAAGGAAGCAAAATTTAAGAAAAAAGAAATCGAAGAAATTTCTTCAAATTATATTATTGAAAGGATCAAAAAGAGCGATGTTGTAACCGAAGGGAGACAGCAAGATTATATATCACGTCTCAAAGAGCAACCAAAGCTTGCTATGCATTATTTCATCGAATTTTTAAATGAGGAAAAACAGAAAGAACAACGAAATCTATATTCCTAAAGGAGTTTTCATAGAATGAACCAACCGATTCACGATGCAAAACCGAAGGAAGTAGCCCATGAACGTGAAAAACCGAAGAAGTCCATCCATCAAATCCTTAAGCAACTGCAAAGCCAAGGTGTGAATGCCACCCTTAGTAAACGAAGAAGTGAGCTTTTATTAGGATCGTAAACAAAACCTGACATGATTGGAGGCAGCTGAAAAACTTACGTTTTTTATAGGTGATTAAATTGATAAATCAAAAAAGACGACTAAAATTCATTTTTTGAATTAAAAGT
>Ga0079224_100002345_pt1 | contig 22912 bp, 21 predicted proteins | sample Stecom2015_FD_80414 | JGI IMG/M metagenome (GOLD analysis project Ga0079224, IMG submission 80414) | Agricultural soil microbial communities from Utah to study Nitrogen management - Steer compost 2015 | ecosystem: Environmental > Terrestrial > Soil > Agricultural land | place: USA: Utah... | reverse complement strand
GGGCCGGGCCGGGCGCGAGCCGATCGCGTCCGCCCGAGACCGTCCGAGCTCCGTCGATTCCGAAGTCAGGGAGGCGGTACCTTGCGGGGTGCCGTCGGCCAGGGATGGCGCCTCTTATCGCTCGCTCGCCGTGCTCCTCCGCGGAGGCACTCCGCGACGGCTTATCCGACTGTCGATTTTCGAGCGTGACGCGGAACGGACCCCGTCGTCCTAGGGCTCCCCGCCCGTCACCTCGCAGTCGCCCACGTACATCTCCGGGCGCGACGTGAAGCCCGGCAAAGCGATGGCCGAGTACTCGTGCCGCGTTTGCACGGCCTTCAGGCGCCCGCTGCCCGACGCCTGCGCGAGGACGGTCGTCAGATGCAGCGGTCCCGCATCGCTCATCTGCATGAAGTGCAGGTATCCGTGCGCATAGCGCACGACGATGAACGTTGTGCCGAAATCGCCGTCCGCCTCGGCGGTGCCGCCGTCGATGTCGATATCGAAGAATGCGGCCTCGTGCTCGGCGTCGCTGACGGAAGCTTCGGCCCCGTCGCCTGTCCAGTCGCCGGTCGCAAGCGCGGTGAAACGGCAATCGACGCGCGTCGCAGACTCGAGCCGACGCTCGAGCGCCCTGTCTTGTGCCGCGGCGCTCGCGCTCGCTGCAAAGAGCGCAATCCCGAGCACGGCCGATGCGATCGACGCGCCGGCGCTCGTCGGCAATGTCCTCGTCCGGTTCCTCGGCATCGGCACTCGTCGTTTTTCTCGCCTGCGTGAATACTTACCATGCCGAGAGCGAATTCTCCAAGCGCACGAAGACGCGCACGATCGCGCAAAGCCGAAAGCTGCGCGAAATTGACCGCCGGTGCGGGCGCTCGCAATAATCGGATCGAATGAGGAGGGAGCCCGCCTTGCGAATCGGACTCATCGCCGTCGTGTTCTGCCTCGTCGCGTCGGCGACGGTCCGCAGTCAATCCATCGACGATCTGGTCCTGCGCGCGCAGCTCGAGAGCCTGTTTCCCGACGCCGCGAGCTTCACGCCGAAGGAGGGGAGCCCGCCGCACTTCAAGGCGCTCGGGCCCGCCGGCGCGGACGGCGAAGCGAAGCTGCTCGGCCTTGCGTTCTGGACCACCGAGCTCGAGCCGCTCGAGCGGGCCTACGACGGGCCGATCAAGATGCTCGTCGGGATGGACACCTCGGGTGTTCTGACCGGCGTCGTCGTCGTCGAGCATCGCGAGCCGTACGGCTACTTCTCGGTGGATCTGCCGGAGTGGCCGAAGCAGTTCGTCGGTAAGAGCGTGCGCGACCGGTTCCGCTACGGCGAGGACATCGATGCGATCTCGCGAGCGACGGTCACCGTGACGAGCGCAAGCCGCGCGGTGCGCAACAGCGCTCGACGCGTTGCGCGCGCCTATCTCGCGCCGCCCGAGCAGTGATCGGAGTGGGCGCCGTGCAGCGGCTCTTTCGCCGCCCCGCCGCAGACACCGGGATTCGGCTGCGACGGGAAGCGCGCGCTGCGCGCTCGTTCCGCGCGCGAAGGCCGTTCGCCGCGCTGTTCGCCCTTGTCGGCATGCTGCTCACGCCGCTCGGCGCGTTCGCACAGGATGTCGATGCCGACGACCCGTGGGGCTTCGACGAGCTCGACGACGAGGCGCCTTCGCTTCTCGAGCTCGCGCGAGATCAGGCGCCGGACATCCTGCTTTTCGCCGCGTTCGCCGTATTCGCGATGATCGGCTTCTCGCGGCGCAGCGTGCCGTTGAAGTACGCGACGCTCGTGCTGTCGGTGCTCTATCTCGGCGTCTACAAGAGCCAGCTGCTGACGATCACGAACATCTTCAGCGCGCTGACGGCGAATCTGCCGATCTTCTCGCACAGCATGGCGTGGTATGCGTTCGCGATCTTCGCCGTCGCGACGACGCTGCTATGGGGCAGGCTCTACTGCGGCCGGATCTGCGCATTCGGCGCGTTCACGCAGCTGATCGACGCGGTCGTACCGAGGAGGTGGCAGATCGAGGTGCCGCCTGCAATCGAGCGGCGCGCCGGCTACGTCAAGTACGGCATCCTCGCCGGCGCGATCGGCTATTTCCTGCTAAGCGGCGAGGTCGCGTTCTACCGCTACATCGAGCCGTTCTGGATGTTCACGTTCCAGGCCTCGACCGCGCTGTGGATCGGCCTCGCCGCGCTGCTTCTTGCAAGCGTCTTCATCCGCAATCTCTATTGCCGGTTCTTCTGCCCGGTCGGCGCCGCGCTCGGGTTGTTGTCGACGCTGTCGGCGTTCCGGATCAAGCGGTGGTCGGAGTGCAGTCAGTGCAAGCTGTGCGAGAACGCGTGCGAGTGGGGCGCGATCCGGAACCGCAAGATCGTCGTGACCGAATGCGTGCGCTGCGACGACTGCGAGAACCTCTACAGCGACAAGGCGCGCTGTCCGCATTGGCTGCTCGACGCGAAGCGCCGCCGCCGTGCCGACGAGCACCGCATCGACGTCGCGAGCATCACGTCGCGAAAAATGGTGTCAGACACCGTTTTCGGCAAAAAGGGTGTCTGACACCTTTTTTGCGTGCGGATGCGGACTGGTAGTATCGGCGCCGTGAACAGTGTCGGCATCACGCAGGCCGCGCTGCTCGGGCCGGAGGCGTGACCGTCTTGGCGGGCGAACGCCTGTCCCGCGCGTGGCGCACTATTCGTCGGGTCGTTCTGACTCCCGAGGCGGATCCGCAAGAGGAGCGCCGGATCGGCGAGCTCGCGCGAGAGAAGGCGCCGATTGTCTGGCTGCTCGGCAAGGTGCAATCCGGCAAGACGTCGATCGTGCGGGCGATCACGGGGCACCCGGATGCGGAGATCGGCCTCGGCTTCAAGCCGTGCACGCGCACGGCGCGCGTTTTCGACTTCCCGCAGGACGTGCCCGTGATCCGCTTTCTCGACAGCAGCGGGCTCGGCGAGGTCGGCTATGACCCGACCGAGGACCTCGCGCAGCTCGAGAGCCGCGCGCACGTCGTGCTCGCCGTCGCGCGCGCGATGGACGCGCGGCAGGACGCGATCCTCGACGTGCTGCGCGCCGTCCGCCAGAGGCATCCCGACTGGTCGGTCGTCGTTGCGCTGACGTGGCTCCACGAGGGCTATCCGGACGGCGCCGATCATCCCCCTTACGAGGAGCTCGCGACCGCGCCCGAGCTTGCGGACCTGCGCCGCGCGCTCGACCGGCAGTCGGCCGCGTTCCGCGCGCTGCCCGGCACCGGCTCGGTCCATACCGTGCCGATCGATTTCACGCGTCCCGAGGAAGGCTTCCGCGACCCGAATTTCGGCCTCGATGCGCTGCTCGACGCGCTCGAGCAAGCGGGATCTGCCGGCATGGACGTGATCCTGCGCGCGCTGACGCAAGGCGACGCGAGCCGGCTCTTGGAGCGTACGCGGCCGCACGTGCTCGGCTATGCGCTCGCCGCGGCCGCGGCCGACGTCGTGCCGATGGTCGGGCTCGTCACGGTGCCGACGATACAGGGCAAGATGCTGCATAGCATCGGCCGCATCCACGGCGTGAAGTGGGACCGGGACACGCTGCGCCGCTTCGGCGCGTCGCTCGGCACCGGGACCGCGATCGGCCTTGGGATGAGCCTCGGCCTGCGGCAGCTTGCGAAGCTCGTCCCCGTTTACGGTCAGACCGTCGGCGCCGCGGCGGCAGGCGCGACGAGCTTCTCCGTGACATACGCGCTGGGCCAGGCCGCGTCGTATTACCTCGCGACGACGCGCCGGAGCGGCGGCGCCGACGTCGAGCACGTGAAGCGCGTCTATCGTGATTCGCTGAAGGAGGCGCTCGACATGGTCCGCAACGCCGGAGGACTGAAGTGAGCGGCGGCGAGCGGAAGGACGACGCCGCCGGCGCCGGCGAGACGCGGGCTCCGGCGGCTGTCGAGCGGCCCCCGGCGCCGCCGAAGCAGACCGGCAAGCGCCTTTGGATTCGCTGGTGGGTCGAGATCGCGTCGATCGTGCTCCTCGCGGTGCCGCTGATCGTGCTGTTCGGCGCGGGCATCACGTGGATGTGGCAGCGCGGCTGGCTGATCTGGTGGCTGCTCGGCGCGATGTCGATCGCCGTGCTCGTGTGGAGCGCGCTGCGGATCCGGCATCGTCCTCGGCGGCCGACGGCGCCGGGCGAACGCCGGCCGTCGCTGACGCGGCCCGACCCGACGTGGGCGCCGCACGAGCAGGCCGCGTGGGAGACGGTGCAGGCCCTGAGCGCCGCCGCCGACGGCTCGGAGCTCGGCAGCCACCGCGCGATGCTCGCGATCGGCCAAAGGACGATCGAGGAAGTCGCGCGGCATTACCATGCCGGCCGCAAGGAGCCCGCGCTCGAGTTCACGCTGCCGGAGCTGCTGCTGTTGACCGAGCGGGTCAGCGCGCGCCTGCGGCTCGTGCTGCTCGAGCACGTGCCGCTGTCGCATCGGCTGAAGGTCGGCCCGCTGCTGCGCGCGTGGGGTTATCGGCCGCTCGTCGCCGCGAGCTACAAGCAGGGTCTCAAGCTCTACACGCTCGTGCGGCTCGCGCGGGCCGTCAGCCCGCTGCACGCCGTCGTCGCCGAGATCCGCGATCACCTCGTCGGCGATCTCTTCGATAGCCTGCAGGTGAACGTGCGCCGACGCATCGTGCGTCTGTGGATAGAGGAGATCGGCCGCGCGTCGATCGAGCTCTACTCGGGGCGGATGCGCGTCGATGCGATGCAGATGGCGGCGGCCGCGGCGGGCGAGGGTCTCGGCGACGTCGCGGCGCCGGCGGCGCCGCCCGGGTCGCTTCGGCTGCTGATCGCGGGCCAGACGAATGCCGGCAAGTCGACGCTGGTCAATCGGATGCTCGGCCAGCTCCGCGCCGGCGTCGACGTGCTGCCGCTGACGGCGGGATTCGAGGGCTACGAGCTGCGTCAGGAAGGCTTGCCGCCCGCGTATCTGATCGACTCGCCCGGCATCGACGACGAGGGCGGGGTCGCCGAGTTCGTGAAGCGCGCATACTCGTGCGACCTGATCGTCTGGGTCGTGCCCGCGCATCGCGCCGACCGCGCGCTCGACCGCGCCGCGCTCGATGCGATGCGCGCCCGCTTCGCGGCCGACCCCGAGCGCAAGATGCCGCCGCTGATCGTGATCGCGAGTCATATCGATCGGCTCGCCCCGGCCCGCGAGTGGGCGCCCCCGTACAACGTCGACTCGCCGAGCCGTCCGAAGGAGCAGTCGATCCGCGGCGCGCTCGATGCGATCGCCGGCGACCTGCTCGTGCCGGTCGAGACGATCATTCCGATGCGGCTCGATGCGACGCCGCCGTACAACCTCGAGCTCTTGTGGGTGCGTCTCGACGCGCTCGTCGCCGAGGCGCAACGCGCGCGCTGGGTCCGTGTGCTGGGCTCGGCGATCGGCGAGGACGGCTGGCGTCAGTCGTGGCGGCAGATGCTCGGCGCCGGCCGCATGGTCGGCGGGCTGATCAAGCGCTCGATCGCGGATGAATAGGTGCGAAAATTGGTGTCAGGCACGATTTTTCACGAACGACGTAGAGTGCCTGAAACGCTTTCCTGAAAAATGGTGCCTGGCACCAATTTTTCGACGCCAGTTTCGCGACACCAATTTTCCCGGCGCTACTCCCCAGCGTTGATATTGAACGGCACGACGTCGTCGCCGAAGCCGTTGCGGATCTGGTTGTGCTCTGTCGCGCGCGCCGGGATCGGCTCGCCCTTCGCGATCGCCTCCGCGACCTGCTGCTCGTAGACGCGCTCGCCGCTCAGCGAGTTGCGCACCGCGCCGTTGCCTTCGTGGCACGAGTATTCGTAGACGCGGTAGTCGGGCTGCGTCGTCAGCATCAGGCGGATCGTGAAGGGCGCGGTGAACGCGACCGGGTCGTCGACCGTCGCGATGTACTCGATCATCTCCGGATCGACGCGGCGGAAGCGTTCCGTCAGCTTCATCGCCTCGCTGTTCGCCGCGCCGTTGCCGTTCGTGCCGATGTTCGTCTTGTCCGTGAAGTTCGTCGTCTCGACGACGAGCGTATCCCCTTCGAAGCGGCCGCGGGCGCTGCCCATGTACTGACGAATCGCGGCGTCGAGCGGCGCCCGGCCGTCGAGCGGGATGATGCGCGTGTCGCGGATCATCTCGTAGCTGATCGCGACCGCGCCCGGATGCTGCGCGATGCGCACGCCGTTGCCGTAGATCACCGGCAGGATCGAGCCGAGCACGCCGCGCGTGATGCAGCGGTCGTAGAGGTTGAAATCCGAGAAGTCGTTGAACGGTCCCGGCCCGAACGTGCCGCGGCTGCGCGTCGCGGTCAACGCGAGGCCGGCGGACGTCTGCTCGGGCATGCGTCCGTTCGGCGGATCGATCACGAGCGACGTATAGCCGAACGTGCGCACGCCCCATTCGTGCTGCAGGAAGGAGCCTTGCGCGGCGGTCTCGCGGCCGCTCTGATCCGAGCGCACGCGCTCCGCGAACTCGTCGGGCGTCAGCGTCGTGCGCGTGCCGAAACGCTCCGGACGATTGAGCGGCACGCTGCGCAGGTCGTCGGTGCTCCAGACGCCTTCGAGGCTTGGGTCGCCCCACGACGTGCGCGGTGCCTTCCAGCTCGGATCGACATACGCGGCCGCGGTCGTCTCCGCGGGCACGGCCGGCATCGCGGCCTGCGTCTGCGCCGCCGCCTGCGAGCACGCGAAGCCGCCGAGGAGCGCTGCGATGGCTGCTGCGATCGTTGCAACGGACGTATCGGCTCGACGCATGGCGAATCCCCCGCGGATCTTTTTCGCGAGTATGGCACCGCTGTGGGACGGCGGGTATCCGCGAAGGTGCGGCGCAGGCCGCCGGGAGAGACGCGGCGAGCGCAGGGCGCGGCTCAGCGGTTCAGCAGCCGCTCCCTCAGCATCCGTCGTTGCTCGGGCGGTACCTCGGAGAAGCGTCGGCGGAGCTCAGCGCGCTGCTCGGGCGGCAGCTCGCTGAAGCGGCGATACACGTCGAGCACGCGCTCGCGCTGCCGCGGCGGCAGGTCGTCGAGCGCGAGGAAGCGCTCGCGCAGGACGGCGCGCTCGCGATCGTCGAGCGCGCGCCAGCGCTGCAGCCGCTCGCGCAGCATGGCGCGTTCCTGCGGGCTCATCTCGACCCAGCGCTCCGCGAGCGCGGCGAGCCGCTCCTGCCGCGCCGGCGGCAGCGCGTCCCAGACGCTTTCCTGCGCCGCGAGCACTCGGCGCTGCGCCGGGCTCAGCTCGGTCCATGCGACGCCGTCCGCGTGCGCGGCGCCGGAAAGAAGAACCAGCACGAGAAGCGCCGAGCGCACGGCGTTCATCTTTCCCGCCCTCGGCCGCCCGCCGCGAGCTCGGGCTGTTGCTCGAGCCACGCGTAGAACTCGAGATCCTCCTCCAGCACGTCGAGCACGTACGGCTCGCCGCCGGCGAGCAGCTCGAGGTCCGCCGGCGAGACGAGCGCATCGGAGGAGCCGATGGAGTTTATCTCTTCCTCCGGCCGAGCCGCCCCGCGGCGATCGGTTGCGACGCGCGGCGCGTCTGCGCCGGGCGATGCGTCGTCGCCGTGCCGAAGCGCGACCGCGAGCGCGAGAACGAGCGCGGCGGCGCAGCCGGCGACGGCCCATGCGGGCGCGCCGAGACGCAGGAAGACAGGACGGCGGTCCGTCGACATCGATTCGATCGCGCCGCGACGGGCGGCCGCGAGCCGCATACGCGTCGGCGCGTCGATCCGCTCGATCTCCTCTTCGAACGCGCGGCGCGCGAAGCGCTCGACCGGCCCGGTCTCAGAGTTCGTGTTGCTCATCTAATCCACCCCGATGTGTGCGCCGAGCAGCTCCCGCAGCCGATGCACCGCACGCGAGTAGTGCGTCTTCACGCTGCCCTCCGTGCAGCCCATCGCGAGCGCGGTGCCGGCGACGTCGAGTCCCTCGAGGCAGCGCAGCACGAACGCCTCGCGCTGCCTCGCGGGCAGCGTTGCGAGCGCGTGCTCGAGCGCATCCATCGCGTTCGTCGCCGACGTCTGCTCGAGCGGGTCGGCATGCTCCGGCGCCGGCGCGTCGGCGACGGGCTCGCGGGCGTCGTCGGTGCCGCCGAAGAAACCGAGGACGCGCGAGCGGAAGCGGCGCCGCCGCTGCATGTCGCGAACCCGGTTCTGCAGTATCCGGTAGAACAGCGCGCGCCACTCGTCGCTCGGCCGGTTCGCGTAACGTCGGACGAGCCGAAGCATCGCGTCCTGCACGGCGTCGAGCGCGTCGTCGCGATCCCGAAGCCCGAGCAGCGCAATGCGGTACGCGCGCGCCTCGACCTCGCGAAGAAAGCGGTCCATCTCGAGCGCGGCGGGCGCGTCTTCCGCGCCGACCGGCACCGCCGCCATCCGTTGTACGTCCTCGCAGGCCTTCACGCGCGACCCGGTTCTCCTCGCCTCAACGAAGCATAACGGCCGAAGCCCGATTCGGTTGACACCCGGAAAATTGGTGTCAGACACCCTTTTTCAGGAAATTGGTGTCAGACACGAATTTCCTGGAAAAAGGTGTCTGACACGAATTTCCTGAAAAAGGGTGTCTGACACCAATTTTCCAGGGCGGCGGTCAACCCGCGGGGGCCAAGCGGCGTTGTAGCTCGAGAACAGGCTTGGATCGGACCGCTTATGGAAGATCGCATTGCTTCGGCCATTGCGGCCAATCGCTTCGGCCTCGGCGCGAAGCCCGGGGAGCTCGACCGGATCGCGCGCGACCCGCGCGGCTGGCTTCACGCGCAGCTCGAAGGCGCCGCGCCGGTCGTCGCCGGCGGCACCGAGCTCAAGTCCTCGGCCGAGATTCTCACGGGCGCGATCGCGACGCGGGATCCGCAGGCAGACGGCGAACGCACTGCCCGGGCGCGGCGTCCGGGCGGCGCCGCGGACCCTGCGCTCCTCCGCCGCGTCGCCGAGATCGCGCGCGACTACCGCGCGATATACGCCGCAGAGGTCGACGCGCGCACGCACGCCGCCGTCGCGATGGAGCGCCCGTTCGTCGAGCGGCTCACGCACTTCTGGACGAATCACTTTGCCGTTTCCGTCGATAAGCCCGCCGTGCTCGGCCTCGCCGGGGCCTTCGAGCGCGAAGCGATTCGCCCGCATGTGCTCGGCCGCTTCGTCGATCTGCTCCTCGCGGTCGAGCGCCACCCGGCGATGCTGCTCTACCTCGACAATCACCTGTCGATCGGCGCCAACTCGGCCGCAGCGCGGCTCGCGTCGTCCCGGCGCGGGCTCGAGCTCGGGCTGAACGAGAACCTCGCGAGGGAGATTCTCGAGCTGCACACGCTCGGCGTCGACGGCCCGTACACGCAGGAGGACGTGACCCGATTCGCCGAAGTGCTGACCGGCTGGTCGATCGGCGGCGCGAATCGATTGCCTCCGCGGCTCGCGGAGCGCGTCGGCAGCCGCGGCGAGCCGGGCGAGTTCCTGTTCCGGGCCGCGCTGCACGAGCCGGGCCCGAAGCGCGTGCTCGGCAAGCGCTATGCGGAGGCTGACGAAGCGCAGGGCGAAGCGGTGCTGCGCGATCTCGCCGCGCATCCGTCGACGGCGCGATTCATCGCCGTCAAGCTCGCGCGACACTTCATCGCGGACGACCCGCCCGAGCCCGCCGTCGAGCGGATCGCCCGCGCGTTCCGCGAGACGGACGGCGATCTGCCGGCCGCCTACCGCGCATTGATCGACTGCGCGGAGGCCTGGCGGGAGCCGCTTGCGAAGTACAAGACGCCGACGGACTACATCCTCTCCGCATTCCGCGGGCTCGACGTCCCGCCGAGCGCGGAGCGGATCGAAGCGGCGTCGTTCGAGCTGCTCGGCCAGAGGACTTACGGTCCGGGCTCGCCGGCCGGCTGGCCCGATCGCGCCGGCGACTGGGACGGCGCGTCCGCCCTGCTGAAGCGGATCGAATGGGCCGATGCGCTTTCGGCACGCATCGGGTCGCGCCGCCGCGCCGCAGCGCTTGCGCCGCAGCTTCTCGGCGGAACGCTGACCGAGGCCACGCGGCTTGCGATCGCGCGCGCCGCGACGGCCGAGCAGGCGCTGACTCTGCTGCTCGCGGCGCCGGAGTTCATGCGGCGCTGAAGCGGTAGTCGACCGGAGACTTGAGATGAGGAGATCCAAGATGCCGACGCCGAGCCGTCGAGAGTTCCTGCAGGCCGCCCTCGTCACGGGCGGCGCCTGGCTGACCCCGAGAGTCACGTTCGCCGCGGCCGGCTCCGACGCGCGCTTCGTGCTGATCCTGCTGCGCGGCGGGCTCGACGGGCTCGCGGCCGTGCCGCCGTATGCCGATCCCGACTACGAGCGGCTGCGGCGCGAGCTCGCGATCGCCGGGCCGGGGAAGGACGGCGGCGCGCTCGACCTCGACGGATTCTTCGGGCTGCATCCGCGCCTGCCGTTCCTGCACGCGGCGTTCTCGGACGGCGATCTCACAGTGCTCCACGCGGTCGCGACCCCGTATCGCGATCGCTCGCATTTCGACGCCCAGGACGTTCTCGAAAGCGGCTTCGCGAAGCTGCATGCGGGCGGCAGCGGATGGCTGAACCGCGCGCTCGCGTCGCTGCCGCCGGGATCGGCGGCGCCGGCCGGGGCCGAGCGTGCCGTCGCGCTCGGGCACAACGTGCCGCTCGTGCTGCGCGGCCCGGCACAAGTCGCATCGTGGTCGCCGTCGCGCCTGCCGCCGCTCGACGACGACACGCTGCAGCGCATCGCGGACCTTTACGCGGATGATGCGCTGCTGTCGCGGCGCCTCGCGGATGCGCTTGCGACCGCGGCGCAGGCCGCCGACTCGATGGACGGCGCGCGCGAAAGCCGCGGACGACGCAGCGCGCAGCTCATCGAAGCGGTGAGCGCGGCCGCGAGCTTTCTCGGCGAAGACGGCAGCGCGTCAGTCGCGGTCCTCGATACGACCGGATGGGACACGCACGCGAACGAAGGCGGTGCAGACGGGCAGCTCGCACTGCGTCTCTCCGCCCTCGATTCGGCACTGCGCGAGCTGAAGCGCGGGCTCGGGCCGAGCTGGGCACGCACGGTCGTGCTCATCGCGACCGAGTTCGGGCGCACAGCCGAAGCGAACGGCAGCCGCGGCACCGATCACGGCACCGGCGCGGCTGCGTTCCTGCTCGGCGGAGCGGTGCGGGGCGGACGCGTCGTCGCCGATTGGCCGGGCCTCTCTCCGCGTGCGCTCCACGACGGCCGCGACGTCGCGCCGACGATCGACCTGCGCTCGGTGCTGAAGGGCGTGCTTCGCGACCATCTCGAGGTCCCGGAGCGACTGCTCGAGGCCGACGTTTTCCCCGACAGCCGAGGCGCTCCGGCGCTCTCGGAGCTCGTCCGCGCGTAGCCGAAAAATTGGTGTCTGACACCCTTTTTCGGGAAATTGGTGTCTGACACCAATTTTCGTCAGGCGGCGGCGGACGACGCGGCGACGTCGGCGAGGAGCTGCGAGAGCCGCGCGCGGTCGACGGGCTTGACGAGGTGCGCGTCGAAGCCCGCCTCCTTCGTTCTCGCGACATCCTGTCTTCGGCCCCAGCCCGTCAGCGCGACGATCTTCGGCCGCTTCGCGCCGCTCTTCTCCCGCAGCGCGCGACACACCTCGAAGCCGTCCATGCCCGGCATGCCGAGATCGAGCAGCACGACGTCCGGATCGAAGGCGGCGGCGCGCTGCAGCGCGGATGGGCCGTCGTACTCCGTGGCCGTCTCCTGACCCATCACGCTCAGCAACCGGCCGAGCGCGTCCGCGCCGTCGACGTTGTCGTCGACGATCAGAATGCGCGTCGACCTGTTGGGCGAGCGCTCGGCCGCGTGCAACGTCATGGCGCGCGGCTCGCTGCGCGCGAGCGGCAGGCGGACGATGAACTCGCTGCCCATGCCGGGGCCGCCGCTGCGCGCCTCGACGTCGCCGCCGTGCAGATCGACGAGCCGCTGCACGAGCGAGAGCCCGATGCCGAGGCCGCCCAGAAAGCGCTCGCCTCGCTGCGGGCTCTGGTAGAACTTGTCGAAGATGCGCGGCAAGTCCTCGCTCGCGATGCCGATGCCGCTGTCCTCGACACTGACGAAGACGTTCTCCGCTTCGCGCCGCGCGGTCACCCGCACGGCGCCGGGGTTCTCGGTGAACTTCGCCGCGTTCGTCAGCAGATTCGTGAACACCTGCGTCATGCGGATCAGATCCCCGTCGACGTAGACGGGCTCCGTCGGCAACGACGTCACGACCGTCTGCTCGCATCGCTCGAGCATCGGCAGGCTGGCTTCGAGCGCGCCTTGGATCACGTCCGCGAGCTCTATCCGTTCCTTACGCAGCTCGAGCTTGTCGCGCGTGATGCGTGAGACGTCGAGCAGATCGTCGATCAGCCGAGTCAGATGACGGATCTGGCGGTCGATGACCTTCCGGCACCAGTCGCCGTCGCCGTTGCTGGCCGTGCGGAGCAGCTCCGCCGCGCTCGTCAGCGGCGCGAGCGGATTGCGCAGCTCGTGAGCGAGCGTCGCGAGGAACTCGTCCTTCATCCGGTCCGCGTGCTGCAGCGCTTCCTCGGCTCGCTTGCGCTCGGAGATATCGAGGACGACGGCGGCCGTCTGCACGGGCCGTTGCAGCTCGTCGCGAAGGATGTTCGCCGCGACGTGCACCCAGCGCACGGTCCCGTCCTTGCGAACGTAGCGTTTCTCGGCGTGATAGAGGCCCGCCGGATCGGACAGCGCCTTCAAGACGCGGTCCGCGTCCCCTTGCCGGTCGTCCGGATGATCGAGATCGAACGGGCTCATCTGCAGAAGCTCTTCGCGCGTGTAGCCGGTGATCTCGCAGTAGCGGTCGTTGACGGCCACGATGCGGCCCGCGGCGTTGACCTGCACGGCGCCGACCGCAACGCTGTCGAAGAAGCCGCGGAAGTTCACCTCGCTCTCCCGCAGCGCCCGCTGCGCTTCGCGCTGACGCTCTTCGCGAACCGTGATGTCGATCATCACCGTCGTGGCGCCGAGCAGGGTTCCGTGCGCATCGAAGGACGGCGTCGCGTAAGAGAGCACCGTACGCCGGCTTCGGTCGGGGCGGACGAGCACCGTTTCGCAGCCCTCGTACGGCTTTCGCTCGGCGAGCGCGAGCGCTGTCGGGGAGCGCTCGACGGCAAGACGGGATCCATCCGGCGCGAGCAGGATCTCCGCGCCAGAAAAGCGCTCCGCCGAATCGTTCAGCCGCGGGCGCCTGCCCCAAAGAGTCACTGCGTGCTCGTTGCACCACGTGATCCGGCCCTCCGCGTCGCACGTATAGGCCGGCACGGGCAGGGCTTCGAGCGGCACCGCGATCGGCGATGGCATGGGGACGGGCCGCGCCGCTGTATCCGAAATGGGAGCAGACATTCGGTGCTCGCTCCTTAGTAGGAATACTTGTGGGCGAAGCGAGGTCGAGGAGCGAAGATAGCACAAGCGCGAGCGATTGCCATCGGCGGTCAGGCCGGTGCGGCGTCGCATCCCGGCGACAGTCGGCGGATGGCAACGGACTCGCCGGGTCGCAGCGAAGCGCAGCGGACCGGGTCGCGACAGCGTGGTTCGATTATTCGGGCGCCGCTTCCTGCGGAACGAACTCCGGCGCGAGCTCGTTGCACGGATGCGCGACATACGGCACGTCGGACGGCAGCACGATGTCGTAGCCGACGTACTGATCCGTGAAGTAGACCGGGTCTTCGGCGACGTAGTCGCGGCGCAGCTCCATCGTCTCGGGGTTCAGCGAGAAACGCTCGATCACGTGCAGCTCGCCGCTGTGCCGCACCGGAGGCGCGATCACGCCCGGCTCGAAGCCGATCGTGTCGACGACGAGCACGTCGCCGTCCCAGCGGCCGATCGAGTGCCCCGAATAGCTCGGCGTGATGTCTTCCGGGTGCTCCTCCATGTTCATGTGGATCACGCGCTCGAAGCTGTAGAGGCCGTAGTCGATGACGATACGATCCCCCTTCTGCGTAATCCGGTTGACCGCGCCGTCGAAGACCCAGTCGAAAAGGATGCTCGTCGGCTCGCAGCGCAGCCGCGGGTTGTCCTCCGTGGACCACATCCGGAACGCATCCGCCTCGGCTTGCCCGCGCTCCGTCAGCGTGACCGGACGCGGCCCCCAGCCGGACGGCGGCACGTCCTCGAGTGCGATGTCACCGGACTCGACCGCCTCGATCATGCTTTTCGGCACGAGATTGCCGCGGCCGTCCGGCGGGACCGCGATCACATACTGCTCCTGCGCCCAGTCGCCGGAGATGTTCGGCTCGCCAGACGCAAGGCGCAGCGGGCGATTCCCGGAGACGCCTGTCTGATGCTCGAACTGGTCGTTGCGGTTGATCTGCTCGGCCTCACCGATGCGAATATCCCCGAGGTAACACGCGTTCGGATCGTCGCGGTGCCCGAAGCCGTAGACGGTCGCTTGCGCGCCGATCACGAACATCTCCTCGGACCAGCCCGAGCGCCTGAGGAGCGTCGCGGCGCGCATCTCGCAGCGCATCGCGCGCGGCTGCCCGTTTGCATCGACGACGTCGAAGTGCAGATACGAGTGCGGATTCACGAAGTCGATGCCGGTGATCGTTCCCGTGAATTCGACCTCTTGCGACCGGTCGAACCGGCCGAAGCCGTGGTGCGCGAACGACGCCGTCGAGAAGGCGACGGCGGCGAAGACGGATGCGGCGGTCGCCGCCGCGCGCTTGGAGCGGATGCGCGGTGAGGTATCGGATCGGTCCACGCTGCGTCCCCCGTCGGCCGGACGCCGACGCAATCGTTCTGGTATTGCTTTTGTCGCGAGAGCGAGTGCGTCTTGTATAACACAACGAGATCGAGCCGGGCGAGCCCGGCCGATCTCGCTTCGACGAGAGGGCGTGCGCCGCTCAGCTGACGTCGTTGTAGGGCCGGATCCCGCTGACCGCCTGCTCGAGCCGAGTCGCGTCCCGCGGTGTCGTCGCGGTCACCCAGTCGCCGGACTTGAGGGCAGACAGCTTCGACGCGGCGCCTTGCGGCACGGGCACGCGGAAGACGAGGTAGATGTCGTCCATCTCGCTGCCGACGAACTCCGCCGGCATGTGGAGCCTGCCTTTCGAATCCGCCGAGCTGCCGCGGCTGACGGCGGCGATGCCCGCGCCCCACGTGAGGCCGGTCCACGTGATCGTGATCTCGTCGCCTTCCGAAAGCTCCGCGAGGACCGACCGGTCGGCGCGTGCGTCCATGCGCGCCTTCAATGTCGCGATGCCGGAGCTTTGATCGAACGAGACGAGCTCGGCCGACCACTCATACTGGTTGCCGCTGTCCGCGGAGCCTTGCGCGTACGCCTCTTGTGAATAGGCCGCATGGACGAGCAAGAGCACGCCGACGATCGACAGACCGATGAGCTTGTCTTTCATCTTTGCCAGGTTGCTTGCCATGGCGCTCTCCCTTTGCCTCCTTCGTGTTGTTGTCGGTGAAGACGGCGTGCCGCGTCCGAAGAACGAAGCCGCGCCGCCAAGCCACGACACTCGGGGCGGGATGCTCGATTTCAAGGCGGGCAGGGTTGCGGGCTTCGGGCCCGCGGGCTCACGTGCGCTCGAGGACCTCGAGCGCACGCGCGGCCTGATCGTCCGGCACGAGGAGCTTCACGCCTTCGATGCCGCCTTCCCAGGCCGTGCCGACGCCGACGACGACGCACGCAATGCCCTCGGCCTCGAGCCTGATGCGGTCGAGGTCCGCTTCCACGCGGGTCGCATACGTCATGATCGGCTTCATCCGAGGCTCCATCGAGCGTCTCCATTTGGCAGAAAACGCCAATCGTTGGCGGCAGGGCGCGACGTGCCGGCCGCCCCGAACCGGCGCTAAAAAGTTAAGTGGCGGAAGTTCCTCGAAAAAAGGACTTGGCACGCTATTGGCAATCATGCCCCGAAACCCTCGCGATTTCGACCACTGCCGGAGGCGAAATGAAAATCCTGACCGTGCTGCTCGTCCTGCTCCTCGTCGTGATCGGCCTGCCGCTGCTCGCGTCCGCGGTCTGGGCGGTCTTCGCGGTCGCGCTGCCTCTCGGCTTCTTCGTGATCTGGCTCCTGCCGATCGTGATCATCCTGTGCTCGGACCGGACGACCGGAGGCGAGAAGCTCGCATGGATCCTCGCGATCGTGTTCTTGTCGTGGTTCGCGTGGATCTTCTACTTCCTGCTCGCGCCGATTAAGCCGCGCGCCGGCTATCGACGCTACGGGGACTACCGGCGCTACGGACGCTATCGGTACTACGGATGAGGCGCCGGGCGATGAGGAGACTCGCTCGACCAGGCGGCCTGCATGTGAAGCTCGTCGCCGGAATCGCCGTGCTCGCGTTCGTCGTGCTCGGGCTGATCGGCATCGTGCTGCCGATCATCCCGGGCCTCCTGTTCCTTGCGCTCGCGGCGCTCATTGCCGCCCGGCACGTGCCGGCGGTCGACGCGCGGCTGCGCAGGCACCACGCGATCGGCCGGCACATGCATCGGGTCGACCGCTTCTTCGGTCTCGATCTGCTCGACCAACTTCGGGTCGCGGGCCTCGTCACGGTGAAGACGACGCTCGACGGGCTCGATCGGGCGAGCCGCTGGCTCTCCCGGCACATCTCCGGCTCGCGGCAGCGCTGAGCGCGGCCCGAGTTCATCCGCTCCGTGGCATGCCGCTTGCCTGACTCACCGATCCGATTCGACAGAAGGACGATATCGTGCGGCTTCGCGCCGCGCTTCCGGCGCTCTTCGCGATGGGCGCGCTCGGGGCCGTGCACTTCGTCGAGAAGCTTGCGATCACTCGCGGCGCGCCGCCCGGCGCCTTCGCGCTCGGTCAGACGGCCGTCGCGCTCGGCGTGCTCGCGCCGTTGTGGCTTTGGCGCAGGCGGCAGAGGCCGCTCACGCTCGTCCATTCGGGCCGCCTGCGCTCGCTCGCGCTGATCGGCGTCCTCGCTTCGGGTCTCGTCGTCCTCGTCAGCATCGTCGCGCTGACGTACACGACCGCAACCCACAAGGGCGCGATCCAGGCCGCGTACCCGCTCGGCACGATGCTGTTCGCGTGGCTGCTGCTTCGCGAGCGGATCACGGCGCTCGGCTACGTATCGGCCGCCGGGATCGTGACCGGCGTCGTGCTGCTGACGAGCCGCGGGCTGACCGCCGCGCCGAATCCGGGAGACTGGCTGCTGATCGGCACGGTGCCGCTCATGGGCTTCTCGGACGCGTACGCGAAGCGGGTTCTCGCGGACGTGCCGCCGATCACCGTGAGCCTCGGCCGCTACCTGTTCGGCACGCTGTTCCTGTCCGTCATGCTGCTCGTGCTCGACCTCGGAGCGCCGCCGGCGCTCGTGCCGTTCTGGGAGCTCGTGCTGGCCGCCGGCGGGCTCAGCGCGCTCGCGATGGGGCTCTTCTACAGGTCGATCGACCGGATCGGGCCGTCACTCGCGGCGGGCCTTTTGGCCGGCGCGCCGATAGTCACCGTCGCGCTCGAGTGGACGCTCGTCGGGGAGCGTTTCACCGCGCTGCAGCTTCTCGGGATCGCGCTCGTGATCGCGGGCGTCGTCGAGCTTGCCCGCCAGCGCCGGGTCAAATCGAACGAGCCGGCCGGGGCGCGCTCGTCCGGCCCGTGCCGAGTGCCCGAAGAGGCGCGGCGCCGCTCGGCGTGAGGCATCCTCCGGCCGCGATTGCTATATTCGCCGCGTCCCCCGGCGGCTCAGTGCTCGATGAATCATCGGCGGCGTGCAGGACAGGCGATGGCGGAATCCGGAGCTTACCGGGCGCGGGCGCTCCCGCGATGCCGGAAAGAGCGCGCGAGCGGGACCCGCGCGTGCGTCACCGTCGCGGTCGCGGCTTTTGCGCTGACCGGCGCGATCGCCGAAGCGCAGCGCACGGCCGAGATCGATTTCGTCAGCGTCGGGCGCGGGGCGCCGCTCTATCCCGCGATTCCGGCGCCGCTCCGCACGGCTCCGGCGGCGCTCGAGGCCTATCCGCCCGGCGAGATCGAAGGCTATCCCGAGCGCTACTGGATGGTCGGCCCGTACCGGATCATGCGGACGGGCGCCGACGGCGAGCGGCGCGAGGAGCGCGTCGGCAGCGCATGGAACGGCGACGTCCCCGCGGGGATCGAGCCGCTGCCGGTCGACATCTTCACGACATCCGACTTCTATGCCGACCGCGAGCTGTGGAGCGACCCGCGATATTTCCGCTGCAACAGCCCCGGCGCGCTCGAGCAGCAGTGGGCCGCGTTCGGCGGCGGCCCCGGCGTGATCGGCGACGACCCTCCCGAGACGGCGGCGTGGGGGCACTGCGACCGCGATTACCCGCGGCATGCGATCGTGAGCCCCTATCCGTTCGCGACCGCGGAGGAACATTACGAAGCGCTGCTCGCCGAGACGCGCGCTCGGGGCGGGCCGAGCCGGCATACCTACGCGACCGTGCCGGGCGAATGGAGCGGCCGCTACGTGTGGCCGCGCGGGCAGAACTGGTACGCGGAGCTCTTCTGGAATCAGTTTCCGACGATCCTGTCGCTGCTGACCGAGGAATACCAGACGCGCTTCGTGCAGCAGGCCTATCACCAGGGGCACACGAATGCGCCGCAGTGGCCCGCGCAGTACTGCTGGCCCGAAGGCTTCATGCGCCGGTGGCACTACCACGGCGTGACGAACCAGCCGCACACGCTCCTCGTCACGCCGTCCCTCGTGCAGATCATGGCCGGCGACGCCGACAACTTCGTCACGAACGTGCACGTCGGCCGCACGTTCAAGACGGACGGCGACGTGCCGTATCTCGGCGAGCAGGTGCCCCGCTGGTACGGCGAGACGATCGGCTTCTGGGACGGCGACGTGCTGATCACATGGACGTCGAATATCCAGGGCTGGAAGGTCCACGGCAACCCGGAGTTCTCGAGCACGCTGCAGACGATCGAGATCTACACGCCGAATCGTGACGAGGCCGGCAACTTCATCGGTTTGAATCACGAAGGCGTCTTCTACGATCCGGAAGCGCTCGTCGAGCCGATCAGGATCGTTCGCAACCTCGAAAAGGTGAGCGGCTTCGACGAAGGCGACCCGTACGTCTTCATCGAATGCACGCAGACGATCTTCCCGATCGAGGGCCGCGCGACGCCGGTTTCGCCGGGCGCGATCATCGAGCACGAGGTGCCCGACATCTACGGCCGCCCGTGGGCCCGGATCTGGGAGAAATACCACGAGCAAGGGATGCAGCGCCCGGACGAAGAGGACATCTTCAGCTTCGAATAGCCCGTTTCGGCTACGCCGATCGCACCGGGGGCCGCCCGTGGCGTAACGCGCGCGCGCGTGGGATAGACTCGCCTGTATGGCGAAGAGAACAGAGATCCTGCCCCCCGAGGTCTACCGGTACGTGCTCAGCGTGTCACGCGAGCCCGAGGTCCTCGCGCGGCTCCGCGACGCGACGGCTGCGCTGCCGAACAGTGTGATGCAGATCGGCGCAGATCAGGGCCAGCTCATGGGGCTGCTGGTCAAGCTGATCGGTGCGCGCCGCTGCATCGAGATCGGCACGTACACCGGCTACTCGGCGCTTGCGGTCGCGCTCGCGCTGCCCGACGACGGGCTGCTGATCACATGCGACGTGAATCCCGAATGGACGGAGATCGGCCGGCCGTTCTGGCGCGAAGCCGGCGTCGAGGCGCGCATCGACCTGCGTTTGCGGCCCGCGATCGATACGCTCGACGAGCTCCTCGCGGCCGGCGAGGCCGGCCGCTTCGACTTCGCATTCATCGATGCGGACAAGACCGGCTACCGCGCGTACTACGAGCGGCTGCTCGAGCTAATCCGGCCGGGCGGGCTCATCGCCGTCGACAACACGATCGCGCTCGCGGGCGGCCCGATCTTCTCGGAAGGCTCGGAGAGCGCAGCCGCGCTGCTCGAGCTGAACCCCTTCCTGCGCGACGACGAGCGCGTCGATCATGCGATCCTGTCGATCGGCGAGGGCCTCACGCTGCTGCGCAAGCGGGAAGGCTAGCCGCGCGGCGGGGCGCCGCAAGGCTGGCACGGGGCGGTCCTGCCCGAGGGACACTTGCACGGTCGATGCAGTATGCTAGCCGGAATAGGCTGGATATTCGGGCGCCCATGCTCTCGAGGCCGATCGTCATTGCCGCCGCTGCGGCGAGCGCAGCCGTCGGTATTGCAGCCGCCGGCGTTCACGCCTTCGGCGGCGGCTTCGCGTGGCCGTTCGGCTCAGGCGGCGATGCCGAGTGGCAGGTCCTCGAGCGCTACTGCATCTCGTGTCATAACGACATCGATCGCTCCGGCGATCTCTCGTTCGAGCGGCTCGACCGCACGGACTTTCACGCCAACGCAGCGATCTGGGAGACGGCGGTGCGCAAGGTGCGCACCGGCTTCATGCCGCCGGTCGACGCACCTCGGCCCGAGCGCGACGACCTCGACGGCCTCGCCGCGTGGCTCGAAGGCAAGCTCGACGCGGCATGGCGCGAGTCCCCGAATCCCGGCACGAAGCCGCTCGCCCGGCTGAACCGCACCGAGTACGCGAACGCTATCCGCGATCTCCTCGCGTTCGACGCGAGCGCGATCGCCGCAGCGCTGCCGGCGGACGTCGCGGCCGGCGGCTTCGACAACAACGCGGCGGCGCTCACGGTGTCGCCGACGCTGCTCGAAGCCTACGCGACGGCGGCGATGCAGATCGGCCGCCGTGCCGTCGGCGACGTGACGATGGGGCACGGCGAGGTCCGCTACACGGCCGCGCCGGGGCCCGCGCAGCGCCACCACGTCGACGGGCTTCCGCTCGGCACGCGCGGCGGGCTCGTCGTCGAGCACGTCTTCCCGCTCGACGCCGTCTACGAGTTCTCGGTCGGCGCGTCCGCGTCCCGCAAAGGCTGGAACAACCCGACCGGCGCGATGGTCTGGTGCAACGGGCCGTCGGTCGACGTTACGTTCAACGGCGCGCCCGTTCCCGTGCGCAACCCCCGCCGCTTCCGCCTGCGGGTCCCGGCCGGGCCGCAGCAGATCGCCGTCGCGCTCGTCGACGACGAGCGCTGCGCCGGCGTCAACGAGCTCTATCTCGGCGAGATCGGCTCGCCCGGAGCGGTGCAGGCGTTGACGATCACGGGCCCGTTCGACGCCGAAGGGCCGGGCGACACGCCGAGCCGGCGCGAAATCTTCGTCTGCTACCCGGATGCCGCGAGCGAGGAGCCGGTCTGCGCGGAGAAAATCCTGTCGCGCCTCGCGACGCGCGCGTACCGCCATCCCGCGACGCCCGACGAGCTCGACGAGCTGATGACGTTCTACCGGCTCGGCCGGGACGAGGGCGGCGGCTTCGAGGTCGGCATCCAGTACGCGCTGTCGCGGCTCTTGACGAGCCCGCGCTTCCTGTACCGCTTCGAGCGCGAGCCCGAGGACGTCGCGGTCGGCGAGGTCTACCGCATCTCGGATTTCGAGCTCGCGTCGCGGCTCTCGTTCTTCGTGTGGAGCAGCATTCCGGACGACGAGCTCCTCGCGCTCGCAGCCGAGGGCCGTCTCGGCGACCCCGCCGTGCTAGCCGAGCAGGTCGAGCGAATGCTCGCCGATCCTCGCGCATCGGCGCTCGTCGACAACTTCGCGAGCCAGTGGCTGCTGCTGCGCGAGCTCGACGAGGCCGCGCCGCAGGACACGGCGTTCGACGCGAACCTGCGTGCGGCGATGCGCACCGAGACGGAGATGCTCTTTGCGGACGTGCTGCGCGAGCGGCGCAGCGTGCTCGATCTTCTCGATAGCGACTACACGTATCTCAACGAGCGTCTCGCCGCGCATTACGGCATCGAAGGCGTGCGCGGCAGCCACATGCGCCGGGTCGCGCTGCCGGACGGGAGTCCCCGGCGCGGGCTGCTCGGGCACGCGAGCGTCTTGACCGCGACGTCTGCGCCGAACCGCACGTCGCCGGTGGTTCGGGGGCAATGGATCATCGAGAACCTGCTCGGCGCGCCGGTGCCGTCGCCGCCCCCGGGGGCCGAGGCGGACCTTTCGGCCGAGGCGGCGGAGTCGGAGAACCTGCGCGGCGACACGGTGCGCGAACGGCTCGAGATGCACCGCGCGAGCACGGCGTGCTCCGGATGCCACGGCATGCTCGATCCGCTCGGCCTTGCGCTCGAGAACTTCGACCTGATCGGCCGCTGGCGCGACCATGAGGACGGCCATCCGGTCGATCCGAAGGCGGAGATGGTCGACGGCACGCGCCTCGAGGGTCCCGCGGACCTGCGGCGCGCGCTGCTCGCGCGCTCGGACTCGTTCGTGACCGCGATGACCGAGCGGCTCATGACGTACGCGCTCGGGCGGGAGCTCGAGCATTACGACAAGCCGGTCGTGCGCGGCGTCGTCCGCGCGGCCGCGGAGGACGGCTACACGTTCCATTCGCTCGTGCAGGCGATCGTCGCGAGCGATACGTTCCAGAAGCGCGTGAAGACCGGCGCCGAGCCGGTCCTCGAGTGACTTTCGACGGAGGCGGGTCAATGCGGTACCTGACGAAGAAGCACCTCTCGAGGCGGACAGTGCTGCGCGGCGCTGGAGTCGCGATCGGCCTGCCGTTCCTCGAGTCCATGATCCCGGCCGGCATGCGCCGAGCGTCCGCGGCAGGCGTCCCGCCGACCCGGCTCGGATTCGTCTACATCCCGCACGGCGCCGTGATGGGCCGCTTCACCCCGGCCGGCGAAGGGCGGGACTTCACGCTCGGGCCGATCCTCGAAGCCCTCGAGCCGCATCGCGAGCGCTTCAATATCGTGAGCGGCTTGAAGCTCGCCGCGGCCTACGTCGGCGATTCGTCCGCGGCCGAGAACCACTCGCGCTCGTCGAAGTGCTGGCTCACATGCATGCCGGACGGCACCGGCCCGTCGCCCGCGTCCGCCGATCAGATCGCGGCGCGGCACATGGGCCAGGGGACGCCGCTGCCGTCGCTCGAGCTCGCGCTCGAGGGCGGCTCGTCGATCTCGTACGCGACGCCGACGACGCCGCTGCCGATGGAGGTCAACCCGCGCGTCGTGTTCGAG
>Ga0079224_100002343_pt1 | contig 22912 bp, 17 predicted proteins | sample Stecom2015_FD_80414 | JGI IMG/M metagenome (GOLD analysis project Ga0079224, IMG submission 80414) | Agricultural soil microbial communities from Utah to study Nitrogen management - Steer compost 2015 | ecosystem: Environmental > Terrestrial > Soil > Agricultural land | place: USA: Utah... | reverse complement strand
CTCGCGCGCAAGGCGCCGCACCTCCGGCATGGCGTCCTGGACCACCTGGGCTTCGGGGTCGCGCTGGAGCTCGGGCGGCAACCGGATCGGCACCTCCCACAGCGCCTTCAGGCCTCCGGCGAGGCGTGGCTCCCCATGGGCGCCGAGGCCGCGTGGCATCGCTTCTCCGCGGTGGGGCTCGGGGTGGCCGTGGGAGGACTGTGGGGCCCGCCCCTCTCCGGGGATGCGGGCGTCGACGACCGACGCGAGGGTGCCACCAGTGCCGGCGGCGTGGGGCCCAGGCTGCTGTGGCGGACGCGGCTGGGACTCTCCGATCGCGCGCCGACCGCCTTGCGGATCACCGGGGTCGCCCAGAGCACCTGGCTCGGACTTCGTGCGCAGGACCTTCCGGCATGGCTCCATGAGCTGGAGGCCGAGGTGGAGGTGGAGCTGCCGTTGTTCCTCGGTGGCACCATGGTGGGGATGCTCCGTCCCGGCGCCACGGTCCGCATCGATGGCGTGGGCGAGGGAAGGTTGCGTCCCGTCGCGTCGGTGATGTTGCGTTTCGAGCCCACGCACTGAGGCTCCCGGCGCTTGTGGCAGGGCGCACCCGGGGGCGATGTCTTCCCGGGTTCCGCCGACGCCGCGGAGTCGTCCTCCTGCGTGATCCGGCGCCCCAGCGCGACAGTGGAAGGCCGCCAAGGCGACACGATGGAGCTGCTCACCGACAATCGTCGGCGCAGCCTCAAAGGAGATCGCCAACATGCGCCTGCCCCCCGCCGCCCTCGACCTGAAGCTTCCCCGCCTCCTGGCGCGGGATGCGACCGCGGCGGAGCTCCTGCGCGCGCGGGGAGCGGTCCCCACCTCCGCTGCCACCGGGGCGACGATCTCCCAGCCCGTGGACGTGTTCACGCCGTCCGCCACGGAGACGCCCGCTCCGATCGTGGTGCGTGAGGCTCCCGAGCTCGCCATTCCCGATCGCGGCAGCATCACCCGCAGCCTCGAACTCCCGGCCGGCACCAAGGTGTCGTCCCTCTCGCTCGAGCTGGACATTGCGCACACCTGGCGCGGCGACCTGCGCGTCACCCTCACCGGTCCCGACGGAGCGCACACGACGGTGCTCAGCCGTGACGGAGGCTCCGCGGACGACGTGCGGGGCACCTTCGACGTCAGCGAGGCCTTCCGGGGCGCGGACGCCGGCGGACGCTGGGAGCTGACCGTCGAGGATCTTGCCGGCGGTGACGTGGGCACCCTCCGCTCGTGGGGCCTGTCCCTGCAGACCGCTTCCGCGCCGGCTCCGACCGAGCCGACCGAGCCCACCGAACCGACGGAGCCTGTCGAGCCCGCGCCGCGGCACCCCGACGCCGATCCCCTCACCCACCTGGCCTATCTGGCCTCGCCGGATCTCGAAGGGCGTGGAAGCCCTTCCGACGGCTATGACCTCGCGAGCCTCTACGTCGCCGAGAAGCTCGAGGCATGGGGCGCCCTGCCCGGCAACCCGGACAACACCGAGGCGCCCTATTTCCAGAGCTTCGAGTTCCGCTCGGGTTGGCCACTGGGCCTCGGAGGCGAGCCCCATGATCACGGGATCGGCCATTCGGGGCGGCCGGAGGACTTCAGCAGCGAGCAGTTCGAGCACGGGTTCTACGTCACCCCGGACATGCCCGCCGAGACGCTCGCCCAGATCAACGCGCAGCTCCGTGAGCAGCAGTGGGAGCAGGGCATCCGTCCGCGCTCGGGCTCGGGTCCCAATGGGGACCTGACCGCCGAGGAGCTTCTGGAGGCCTCGCGCGCCGTCGGCACCGTTCAGAACGTGGTCGGGCGGATCGAGGGCACCGGCCCCAACAAGGACCAGACGATCGTCCTGATGGCGCACCTCGATCACGTGGGCGTCGACTGGCGAGGCAACGTGCACCCCGGAGCGGACGACAACGCGTCGGGCAGTTCGGTGATGCTCTCGCTGCTCCCCCGGCTGCAGCAGCTTCAGGCCGAAGGCAAACTCGACCGCAGCATCGTGCTGGTGTGGACCGCGGCCGAGGAGGAGGGCCTGGTGGGGGCGAGTTACCTGCGCGATCACCCGCTGCCCGGCACCTCGCTCGAGGAGATCGACGGCGTCATCAACATGGACATGTTGGGCCGCTGGGATGACGAGCGCCTCTCGGTGCTCCACACCACCGGCGGCCGGAACAACTACTGGTCGGAGCTGGTCGAGGAGGCCAACTCGCGGATGGACAACCCCTTCGATCGCCTCAACCGCGACATCGGGGCCTTCGCCGGCCGGCAGGATGGGGCGGTCTTCACCAACAAGGGCGAAGACGTGCTGATGCTCTTCGAAGGGCTGTCACGCCCCGAGGGCGGGGGCAGCCTGAACCCCGACTACCACCTGCCCACCGACACCATCGATCGCATCTACGCCGACAACGGTGGTGAGAAGCTCCGCCGGGCCACCGAGCTCATTGAGCACCTGATCGAGCTCGCCAGCAACCGATCCGCAGACGGCTGAGCGGGAGGCGCTCCCTGCGGAGCGTTTCCGGCGTTCCTGAGCGTCGTCCCTCCACGGAGGATGGGCCCCTTCGCCCATTGCGGCCTATGGTGCGCGCCCCATGCGCCGAACCGTGATGACCGTGGACACCTTCGCTCCCGAAGCGAAGGCCTTGCGAGACCACTTCGACGAGCGTTTCGCCGACCCGCGCCAGGCCCGCGGCGACCGCTTCGTCTGGGACTTCTGGAACGTCCCGGATCAGTACACCCTCCTGCGGACGCCGGCGTGGCACTACTTCCCCGCCCCCCTCTACGAGTCCTTTCACGAGCGCCTGGTGTGGTGGGGACGGCGGATCCTGGGCTGCCACGACATCTCCCCGCCGTGGCTCAGCTGCTACATCAACGGCTGCGAACAGCAGCTCCACGGCGACCTGCCGCATGGACAGTGGGCCTGGGTCTTCAGCCTCACCCGCTGGCAACAGCGCACCTTCCGGGGCGGCGAGACCCTCCTGCTCAAGGACGACGTGCTCGACTACTGGTCGGGCTTCGAGAGCCAACGCGGCGTCGAGTCCGCGGAGCTGCTGCGCGTGGTGCCGCCCCGATTCAACCGCCTCACGGTCTTCGATCCGCGCATCCCGCACGGCGTCCGCCGCGTCGCCGGCAGCATGGACCCACGGGAGGGTCGGTTGGTCATCCACGGTTGGTTCGTCCAGCCGCGCCCGTTCATCGAAGGCCCGCTCACCACCCGCGCGCTGCAGAAGCGCATCGGGGATCTCGACGGAGTGGTCGGCCGGCACCTCGAAGCGGGACTGCCGCTGGCGGGGATGATCTCCTTCGGCTTCGACGTCGGGGTGGACGGGAAGACTTCACGGGTCCGGGTGCTCTGCGACACCACCCGCTGTGCTCCGCCCGAGGAGCCCCTGCGGCGCGCGCTGCTGAGAGACGTCCAGAAGACGCTTCGGGGGTTCACCTTCAACCGGCAGCGTGCGCCCTCCCAGGTCACCCTGCCCCTGGTCTTCGAGGTGGGCTGAGCACGGGGAGGTGGGCCTGAGTGCAGGTGTTCCACCCGCTCGCCCAGAAAAGAAGAAGGCGCCCCACCACGGAACCGGTGGGAGCGCCTTCAACGTCACTGCCGCGGCACATCACGGGTTGATGCGGCTCAGGCGCGCAGGCGCTCCGACTGCACCATGCGGACCTCGCGGTCGGCATCGAGGAGCACGAAGCCGCGGGCGAAGCGGAAGCGGGTCACCGCCGAGCCATCTTCCATGGAGGTCAGGGCCGCACCCTTGAACTCGCCCAGCTCACGGAAGAGCGCGATCTCGAGGACCTCGCGGGGGAGTATCACGCTGCCCCGGGGATCATCCTCCCCCTCCTGGAACAGGACGTGGGAGAGGACCTGACCCTGGTCGTAGACCAGCTTGCCGTGCTGGTAGGTCAGCTCCGCACCGAGCTCCGGCGCCTCACCCACGCTGCGGCCGACCCGGCGACCGAGGCCGAGCTGCTCCGCGATTTCGGTGCAGGCCGCGCTGTTGCGCGCTGCGTGGAGCACCTGCCCACCGGCAGAGGTGATCGTGCCCCCCTCGAAGCCGAAGTGGAGCTGCGCGAAGCCGTCGCTGTTCACGTTGCGGAACGCGCCCAGCCCGTTCTCCATGGCCCGCAGGATGACCGCCCCGGGAACCTTGATGCCGTCGAACTCGATCACCGCCGGCAACCCGGTGACCAGATCGAGCTCCACGGTGCCGTACTCGTAGATGTGCACGCTGCGGTTGCCCTGCAGGTCGCGGTCGACCTCGAGCAGCTCGCCCAGCTTGAACTGGGCCTCGAGGGCCGGAAGTCCACCCAGCGCGCGCGGGCTGACGTCTCCGGTTCCGGCGTTCTCGAGAAGGACGAGCAGGCGCGCCGCCTCAGCCGCCCCGAAGATGCCGGTCTGCGCGAGGCCCGCGTCGGCCTGCAACGCCCGAACCGCGTTCTCCACCGCCACCCCGTACACGCCGTCGTGGCCGGTGCCGGTGAGCGCGATGGCCTGGTTGCCGGTCTTCTCGGCGACGAGGTTCAGGGCCCGCTGCAGCACCTCCACCTCGGGACCGCGATCCCCGAAGGAGAGGGTCAGGCTGCCACCCAGCATCAGGTAGTACGCCTGGGTGTCGAAGGGCGAGATGTCCGAGGTCTCCGGGGCGCTGCGACGCGCGGTCGCCTGAAACGCGTCGGTCGGTGCGAGACGCTCCGTCGAGGGCGCGATGAGCGCGACATCCGGCGTGCCGATCTGCGAGCGCGGAACCTCGTGCGCGTCGACCGTGGGAGGCGCGATGTCCACCAGGTGCTTCGTCGGGCCGTTGCGGAGGATGATCATGACTGGGTCCCCATTTCCAGTGCGTGAAGGTCCGAGTCCTACAATGTAGGACCTGGTGCCCTCTTATCGGTGTGGGGCGGCCAGAAGTTGCGCCCCAGGGTTGTCAATGAACCTGACAGGCCCCGGGTCGGCAAGGACCAGAAATGCTAGCGTCGCCTGAACGCGTCATTTCACGACGGAACGTCATGTCCCCCCCCCCCTCCCCAGATGCCATCGGACCGCGGACGCCTTCCCTGCTCGAGCGGCTGAGCGTGGTGGCCTTCTTCATTGCCTGTGGGGTGTTGGGCTGGAAGGTGGTGGGCGCGACCTCGGGCCTGGGCGGATGGCTCGCGATCCTGGCCGTGGCGGCGGTGGGCTACGTGCTGGCGGATCTGGTGAGCGGGCTGGTCCACTGGGGCTTCGACACCTGGGGCAGCCGGGACCTGCCGGTGCTGGGACCGACCTTCATCGTCCCCTTCCGGGTGCACCACGACGACCCCTTGGACATCACCCGACATGGGTTCGCCGCGACCAATGGGCACAACTGCTTCGTGAGCCTCTTCGCGCTGGTCCCCGCACTCACCCTGCCCGCGCACTGGATGATCACCCCGCTGCTGCAGGCCTTCCTGTTGGCGCTGAGCCTGGGGGTGCTGGCGACCAACCAGTTCCACAAGTGGGCGCATCAGGCCGAGCCGCATCCGGTGGTGGCGCGCCTGCAGGACTGGGGGGTGGTCCTGGGACGGGCGCACCACCAGGTGCACCACACCTGGCCTTACGAGCGGCACTACTGCATCACCACCGGTTGGCTGAACCGTCCGCTGGACGCAATCGGCTTCTTCCGCAGGCTGGAGTGGGCCGTGGAGAAGGTCACCGGCGTGGCGCCGCGCGAGGATGATCTCGGCCACACCCGTCCCGAGGGCTCCGAGACGCCCGCTCAGCCCGGCTGAGACAGCGCGTCCCAGTCGACCACGGTCCCCTCCTCGAGGAAGGCCCTCAGCGTCACCAGCATCTGCTCGATGCCGCCCACGCTCATGTCGCGCATGGCCCGGCTGTCGTGCTGCGACTCCACGAGCCGCATCCGCGTCCCGCCTTCGACCGCCTCGAACGTGTAGGTGTTGACGACCTGCGACGCCACCTCGTGCTCCCCCTGGATGGACTTCTCCCAGCTCCAGACCAGGTGGTGCGGTCGCTCTGCTTCCAGGATCCGGCCCTCGGCGGCCATCTCTCCGGGCCAGGTGTAGCGCCACCTTCCCCCGGCCTCGGCGGAGATGGTGGCCTGCTGCGCGAACCACAGCTCGAGCTCCGACTTCAACGTGTAGGCGTCATAGACCCGCTCGGGCGACGCCTTGAGGGTGAGCTCCATGGTGATGGGTTCGATCTCGGGCATCGGTGGTTCCTCGTGGGCGGGAGGCAACGAGAGACGCGGAGGCCTCGCCTCGCGGGCCCGGCAGCGTCGCACCGATGGGCGCCGCGCGCGAGCCCGCCCGCATGACGTCCGGGTGTGAAGTCGCCTGCCCTCCTGCCCGGCCGAGCCTCCCCGGTGTGGAGGGTTGTGAAGGTGGGGCCGCACGTCGTCCATCCATTCGACCCACCTGCGTCCAGGTCCCCAACCGTGGGTGGGCTTCCAGGAGGCCATCCATGTCGCTCGCGCTGTCAGCCACCCTCCAGGCGCAGGCCGTCCGCGCTCCCGTGGCGGATTGGATGGTGTGGGCCCTGGTGCTCGCAGCAGCGGTGTTGGTGCTGCTCATCCTGAGCCGCCGGCAGGACCACCCGCACCGCAACGGTTAGAGGAAGAACGCGGGTGACGGGTCCCGAAGCGATGGCGAAATGGCGCCTGAAATGTCCTAAGACCTCCGCATGTGGATAGAGCTTGGGGTCATTCTGGGATTGACCCTGTTGAACGGGATCTTCGCGGGCGCCGAGCTGGCGATCATCAATGTCCGCAAGACCCGGCTGCAGGAGCTGAAGGACGAGGGGAGCCGACGCGCCCTCGACGTGAGCCGGCTCCGTGAGGCGCCCGAGCGCTTCCTGGCCACCGTTCAGATCGGCATCACGGTCATCGGCGCCACCGCGGGTGCCTTCGGAGGTGCGTCGCTGGCCGGCCGCTTCCAACCGGTGCTGGTGTCGCTGGGCGTCCCGGCCTCGGCCGCCGACCAGGTCGCCCTCTTCCTGGTTGTGGCGCTCATCTCCTACCTCTCGCTGGTGCTCGGCGAGCTGGTGCCCAAGTCCCTGGCCCTCAAGTACAGCGAGTCCTATGCGCTGACCATCGCGGCGCCGCTGCGGCTCATGGCGACGCTGGGGCGGCCGCTGGTGTGGCTGCTGACCGCGAGCTCCAACCTGGTGCTCCGCCTCTTCGGCGACAGCACCAACTTCACCGAAGCGCGGATGTCCCAGGAGGAGCTGCAGGCGATGATCGGTGAGGCCGCCGCCGCCGGGACCCTGGACGTCAATGCCGGAGAGATCGCCAGCCGCGCCGTGGAGCTGGGAGACCTCTGGGTCTCCGAGGCGATGATCCCCCGAAGCGAGATCGTCGCCATCCCCCGCCGCGCGGATGCGGAGATGGTGCGCCGGGTGCTGCTCGAGCGCAGCCACTCACGGATGCCGGTGTACGAGGGCAGCATCGACAACATCGTCGGTTACGTGCTGGCCAAGGACCTCATCGCGCTGGTGCTCGAGAAGGAGCTCATCGTCCTCGAGGATGCGCTGCGTCCCATCTTCTTCATCCCCGAAACCAAGCCCGCCATCGACGCGCTCAAGGAGCTCCAGAAGCGCCGCACGCAGTTGGCGATCGTGGTGAACGAGCTCGGCGGCGTGGAGGGCCTGGTCACCGTGGAGGACCTGGTCGAGGAGGTGGTGGGCGACATCTTCAGCGAGCACGAACAGCCCGAGCTGCTCGTGGAAGAGGAGCCGGACGGCGCCTACCTCGCAGCAGGTGATGCGCCACTGCGGGAGATCAACCGCGCGCTGAACATCGAGCTCCCGGATGACGAGGGTGTCTCGACGCTCGCGGGATTGGTCATGCTGCTCGCCGGTCGAATCCCTGAGCGCGGCGCGGTCATTCATGCGCGGGATGGCTGGTCCTTCGAGGTGCTCGACGCCGCCCCCCGCAGGGTCCGGCGCGTCCGCCTGCGCCGTCCCCCCGAGGCGCCACAGGACGCCACCGAGTAGCTGCGCCTCTCCGGAGCGCGTCAGTCCTCGATGCGGCGCTTCAACGCCGCCAGCGCTTCCACCGCCCGATCCAGCGTGGCGTCTGGGAGGGAGAACACCGCGCGCACGCGGGACCGATCACCGATCCAGTCGCCGCCGTTGAGGACCACGCCGGTCGCTTCGTAGATCTTCGCCGGGAGGTTCTCGACGGTGAGGTGCTCGCCATCAAGTTGGCGGCCGAGCCACCCCTCCACGTTGGGCGCGACGAACAGTCCGCCCAGCTCCCCCTCCTCCGGCTCGCCGGAAGGGAGCACCGCGCTCAGTCGCCTGCGCTTCTGCTCCAGCGAACGCCGGAGCTCCGAGAGCCAGGAGATGAGCGCATGATGACGCTCGGGATGCAGCAGCTCACCATCGCGCCCGCGCGCATGGGCGGCATACACCCAGGCCGCAGCCTGCGCGGCGATCCGCGGCAGGGGCGCGAGACACACCGCCCGCATCGCCTCCAGCAGCGCGGGGTCGCGTGACGCCATCCACCCCACGCGCAGCCCTCCGGCCGCGTACTCCTTGGCCACGCCTCCCAGGAGCAGGGTGCGCTCGCCGATGCCGGGGACTGCCAGCTCGAGGCCCACCGGGCTCTTCACCGTCTCGGCGGTGAGGTTGGTCAGGTTGAGCAGCCCGAAGATCTCATCGGAGATCAGCCACGCGCGGTGCTCCACCACCCACGCCGCCAGCGAGACCAGCTCCCGGTGCCGGAGGTAGCGGCCCGCGGGATTGGCCGGCTGGGAGATGACCACCGCGTCGACGCCGCCGTCTCGCTGCAGAAGTTCGCCGAGCGTGCCCTGGAGCACCTCGCAGCCGGCGAAGCGCCAGGTCGGGGCGAGCATCCCGTACGCGGGGGTCACCAGCCACACCCGCGCCGGACGGCCCCACTGACGCGAGAGCACCAGGGCGAGATCGTGCATGAGCGGCCAGACCCCGGCGGCGGGGACGATCTCCGAGGCGTCGTAGCGCACGCCGCGGGTCTCCAGGAGGAAGGCGGCCACCGCCCCGCACAGGCCGGTCTCCACCTGCGCGCCCGGAGGCACGAGCGCCGAGGCCAACAGCCCCTCCACCAACGGCGGCGGGAGGGCGACTTCGTTCTCGCCGTAGTCGAGCCGCACGAGTCGCGGATCGTCCTCACGGAAGATCTTCGGGGCGAAGGCCGGTGAGGTGTGGGCTTCCACGATGCGGGCAGAGCGGGGCAGCTCCACCGGACGCGCGTTCACCGGGGGCGGCTCCCAGGGTGCACCGAACGAGAGCCGCACGGAGAGGAGCTCGGCGAAGGTCCGCGCATAGAAGTGCTGCGCCAGCGTGCTCACCCGCGAGTAGGTGGTCTCGGCGGCGACCTCGAGATCCGCGGCCAGGGTGGGCGGGACCGGCAACATGAGCGAGAGCGCCAGGTCCGGGTACACCACGTTCTTGATGAGCCCGTAGAGCACCACCAGGTGTTCGCGGCCCTCCTCGTTGCGCGCGAGGAACTCGAAAAGGGTGCGGGACTCCACCTCGCCGGTGATCCGGAAGTGCTCGCTCTCATCGACGACCACCAGGATCCCCCGCTTGGCGGCGTCGGCCACGATGTGGCGCAGGGACGAGAGGTTGGTGCGCTCGGCAGGGGGGATGCTCAGCAGCACGACCTTCGGGGAGAAGGCAGTGATGAGCTCGCGGATCTCGGCGAGCGTGTCGTGGACCAGGGTGCGCTGGACGTTCGCCTTGTTCAGCGCCTCCTCATAGACCGGGAGCAGCGAGCGGGAGATGAGGACCGAGTCTCCCGGATCGCAGGTGGCCAGCAGCAGGGTGTGCACCGCCACCGTCCGCTCGGGGGCCACGAACACCGAACCCGGCGCGAGGTTCAATCCGAAGTAGCGCGCCAGGTAGCGGACCACGGTCTCGCGGAAGTCGACGTCGCCGGCCTCGTGCGCATAGGGGAGCCGCCCATCGTCCGCCATCCGCTCCGCGAGCTGCGCCACGAACCCCAGTTGCTCCTCACTGGTGGCACCGAGATCCAGGTCCGCGTTGAGGTGCCGGAGGCCCAGCCGGTCCAGCGCCGCGCGGAGCGCCAACGTGGGCCGCGGCCAGGTGAGGTGCGCATCCCAGACGCTCACCTCGTGCCAGATGGGATGACCTGCCGCGAGCCATCCGTGGCTCGTCGCCGCGGGGAGGGGCTCGGCGGAGTGGGCATCCATGAAGAACTCGAACGCCCGACCGGTGCGGGCCTCGAGTTCGACCAGTGGCCGGATGTCGGTGTCCGAGGCCTGCTTCACCCGCCGGGTGATCCGCACGCGGGTGCTGAAGCCACGCCGGCGGAACATGCGCTCGATGATGGCGCGCCCGGGCCGGCCGGCGAGGTTGAGCAGCAGCCTTCCACCGGGGTTCAGCCGCTCGGGAACCTCGTCCAGGAGCCGCGCGATGAGGCCCAGGCCGAAGTGATCCTCGTAGACGTTCTGGACTGCGCAGTAGTTGGAGAGGTCGAGGAGGAGCGCAGGATCGTCATCCCCGCTGACCAGGGACGGGAGCCCTTCGGAGCGCAGGACCTGCGGGATGCAGCCGGCCACGAAGTCGAACTGCCGCTGCGGCACGTCGTCGAGCAGGTCGCTCACCGCGAACGACAGCCGGGAGACCAGCGCCTCATCGCCGTTGAGCCAGGCGTTGCACCACGCTACCGCGGGCGCCTGCGGGTTGAGGTCGGTGCCCAGGATGCGCTGCAGTCCGGTGAATCGGGCCAGCGCGATGCAGATCCAGCCGGAACCCGCGCCGATCTCCACCAGGGAGCGTCCTTCGTACTCTTCGAGGGGGACCCGCAGCAGGCCCTCGAGGAAGGTCTGGGCCCACGCTTCGGGGCTGAAGATGCTCGGGAGCAGGAGCAGGTGCAGCTCCTCCTGGGCGGTTCCCATGGCGACCCGGACGGTCACCGTGCGCAGCGGCGCGCCCACCGGCGCGGACTTCGCCGCTTCAGCCAGGGCCCGGAGCTCGACGAGGGCCTCTTCGCGGGTCTCGGCGTCGGCGAGGCGGCGGGAGAGCGCCTCCAGGCGTGCGTGGGCTTCCTTGGGAGAGTTGGGGAGGGTCATGGCGCGCGGCAACGTAGTCCACGCGCGGCCGTTTCCGTACCCGTCCGGAAGGATTCAGGCGGCGGTGATGCTCAGGCGCACCTGCCGCTCGGAGATCTCCCGGACCTCGAGCCGGAAGTCGGCGATCCGCAACGACGCGCCGGGGTGAACGCGGAGATGGCGCTGCGGCTGGCCGCTGCCTTCCACGATCCACAGGCCGCAGGTGAGCCCCTCCTGCTCCTCGCCATCCGGGGCGGTGTAGCGGGCCTTCCAGAAGTTCCCGGCGCCGAGCCGCACCTCAGCCGACAGGGGCAGCTGGGTGTTCGCCTGCAGCACCAGCTCGCGGGGATCAGCCGCCATGCCCGAAGCTCCCCTCAACCGTGGCGCGCATCAGGCGGGCAGCTGGCCGTGATCGATCCAACCCAGGGTGTGCTTGAAGGTGTCCCAGGGCATCCGGATGGCAGGGTGGTCCCAACCGAAGGGGTTGCGGATCTCCACGGTCTGCGTCGCCGCGTCCACGTCCGACACGTAGTAGACGTGCTCGGCCATCAGGGTGCCATCGCGGTAGGCCTCGAACTCGGGGGCGAGATCCGCGGGCATGGAGACCACGGCGAGCCCATCCCCCTTGCGGAACCATTCCTCCACCTGACTGAACTCCAGCTGGGAGGCGATGTGCTGGGTGGCGATGGCTCCGGAGACCAGCTCGAGCCCGTCGACGCCGCTGCGGTTGGTGAAGGCACCGTAGCCCCCGAGGTGGTGTGCCACCGCCTTCTCGTAGAGGGCCGCCCAGAGCTCGGGGGTGCCGTCGTCCTCCGGGACCGCCTCGGCGTAGGCGCGGACCTCAAAGCCCTCATAGGTGGGCAGCTCGGCGTCGATCACCACCCGCACCTTCTCGAAGGTCTTGGCGTCGCCGAAGAGACCGTCACTCACCGACTCGTAGAGGGTCACCTCGTAGGTCCCATCTCCGAGATCCCGGATGTTGCGCTCGATGAGCTCCGGACGCCCGACGGCAATGCTCGCCAGTGAGGACAGGAGCCAGCAGTCGTTGGCCGAACCCTGGCGGATGTCCGAGGGATCGATGGCGTGCTTGTCGGCGGTGCCCTGCGCAAACAGGCGGGAGCCCGCCACGGGGAGGTAGGCCAGCTGGCCATGCTCCACCGGGACCGGCGGCTGCAGTCGCACTGCGGGTCGGGAAACCTCGGCGGGAGCCGCGGGCGCGGGAGGCGCGGCCGTGGACGTCGGAGCGGCAGCGGCCGTGCTGCCCCCTCCACCCGCCGGGGTGTGCTGGACCGCGTCGGTGGAGTCGCGGGTGCTCTCGAGGAGACGACCCAGCGCGCCGAGAAGGCTCTTGCCGCCCACGCCCTCGCGGCCGGCGATGTCGAAACCGTCGGAGCTCGCCTGTGGGCCGGGCGCGGCACCTTCACGCGAGGTCACGCCCGCCAGGAGCGAGACGGCGTGGGCGCGGGCCTGCAGCTCGGCACGGGGGGTCGGGGCGGAGCGCTCCAGCGCAGGGCGCGCCACCGAAGCCTGCGCCCGGGGGGCGAGATCGGGGACTGCATGCTGAGGACCGATGACCGACACGAGCGACTCCATTCCGCCCCCTGTTCGGCGCACACCGAAAGCCGGGGCTGAATGGGGCAGTATTCTCGGCTGCCTGCCTACCCGTCCAGCCGCCGTGACGACGCTGACACCGCTGCAAGACAGGCCATCCGTCCGCGCTCCTGCGAGATTCGACGCCCACCCTCTCCCTCGTGCCCGCCATGTCCCAGCTCCATCGCGATGTCGCCCGCCTCTTCATGGTGGGATTTCCCGGAACCCAGCCCGACGCGGCGCTGCTCGAGCTCATGGATGCCGGCGTGAGCGGAGCCATCCTCTTCCGCCGGAACATCGGCTCCGCCGAGGAGACCGCGGCGCTGAACGCCGAACTCAAAGCCCGCGCCGGACGTCCCTTCCTCCTGTCGGTCGATCAGGAGGGAGGCCGGGTGGCGCGACTGCGGGGGGCCCCCTTCACCTCCCTGCCCGCCATGCGGGAGCTGGGCGCGCGCGGCGACGCCGAGGCCATCGAACGGGTGGGCCGGCTCCTGGCGCACGAGCTGCGGGCGCTGCACTTCGACTGGGACTTCGCGCCGGTGCTCGACATCGACACCAACCCGCAGAACCCGGTCATCGGTGACCGCGCCTTCTCCGACGATCCCCAGGAGGTCGCGCGCCTGGGCGTGGCGCTGGGACGGGGGCTGGAAGCGGGCGGCGTCGCGAGCTGTGGCAAGCACTTCCCCGGGCACGGCGACACCTCGCAGGACAGCCACCTGGAGCTGCCCCACCTTCCCCATGATCTCGAGCGGCTCCGGCAGGTGGAGCTGGTCCCCTTCGCCGCCTGGGCACGCGCGGGCCTCGCCTCGCTGATGACCGCGCACGTGGTGTTCGATGCACTGGACCCGGGGGTGCCGGCGACGATGAGCCACCGCGTGCTGCAGGGAATGCTGCGCGAGGAGCTGGGCTTCGACGGGCTGCTGGTGAGTGACGATCTCGAGATGCGCGCCATCGCCGACCACTACGGGGTCGGTGAGGCGGCGGTCCGCGGGACCCAGGCCGGCGTGGACCTCTTTCTGGTCTGCCACCGCGCCGAGGTGCAACACGAGGCGATCGAGGCGGTGGTCCACGCGGTCGAGGACGGGAGGATTCCCCGCTCGCGCATCGCCGAGGCCCACCGGAGGCTCGACCGGGTCGTGGAACGGTTCGCTCGGCCGGCGACGGGGGGCGGGGTGGCCCAGCTCGGGAACGGGGTGCACCACACGCTTGCGACCGGTCTCGCCGGCGTCGCCAACGGCCGGGATCCCACCGAGGTCCCGGGCTGAGCCGACAGGGCGGGGCGGAGGACAGACGTGGGTCCTCAGCCGGCCACCCCCTCCCCTTCCGCACGCTCCTGTTCCAGCGCCCAGCGATAGGCGGCGTGGGAGGCGAGCAGCTCGACGTGGGTGCCCCGCGCGACAATGGTCGCCGGAGCGAGAGGGGCCGCACCGGCCACGTGCCCGAGCAGGAGCACCTCGTCAGCCGCCGCCAGCGCACTCACGCGATGGGTGGCGATCACAACCCCCCGTTGCGGGACCTCGGCGCCGGCCTCACCTCGTGCGAGCGCCATGAGCGCATCCATCCGCGCGTCCGCCGAGGCGGGGTCCAGATGCTCGGTGGGCTCGTCCACGAAGAGCAGCGGCTTGGGGCTCAGGCGGAGGCGGGCCAGCAGCAGTCGGCGACGCTCCCCTCCCGAGATGGAGCTCCCATCCGGCCCGAGCAGCGTGTCGAGACCTTCGGGGAGCGACCCGAGCCATCCGGACAACCCCGCCCAACGTAGCGCCTCTGCGGCATCCTCCCGGGTCAGGTCACCGCGCACGACCCGCAGGTTCTCGAACACGCTGGTCGCGAACACGTGGGCGTCCTCGGCGGCGAAGAAGCCACGTTGCTGCAGTGTCACGCCATCCGCCCCGTCGGGTCCTGAGCCGCCGGTGCACAACGCTCCGCCGGCAGGAGGCAGCAGGCCCGCCAACGTCATGAGCAGGGTGCTCTTCCCCACACCCGACGGCCCCACCACCGCGACAACGCGGCCCGGGCGCAACGACAACGCCACGTCTTCCAGCACGACGGGATGTCCCGGCCAACCACAGCGCAGTCCCCGCGCCTCGAGCTGCGCGGTCTCCCCCCTGCACACCGCAGGGGGCTTCACGTCGGCCTCTCCGGCCTCATCCAACAGGGCGAGGATGCGCGCGGCCGCTTGACCCGAGCGATGGAACTGCACCGCCGCCGCGGACAGGGGCACCAGGGCCTCGAAGGCCGCCAGCGGCACCAGCACGATGACCGGGAGCAGAATGGGATCCAGTGCTCCCGTGGTCACCGCCGGGACGCCCAGAACCAAGGCCGCAAGCACCGCCGACCCTTGGGCCCAGACACCCATCGCACCCGCGATCCCGGCGATGTGTGCACCTGCATCAGTTGCACGTGAAAGCGCCTCGTCCGCGCGACGCAGCGCCAGAAGCCGCTCCGGAGCCGCTCCGGACACCGTCAGCTCCCCCGCCCCTTCGAGGAGCTCCAGGCTGGTGGCCGTCATCTCGGTCCGCGCCCGGGCGGTGTGCAGCTCCAGCTCCCGCGCGGATCGGGCCGAGAGCCACGGGCCCAGCACGCCCGCGAGCAGCATGCACCCGAGCAGCGCAAGTCCCGCGGAAGGCAGGATCCCCCCCACCAAGAGCACGCTGGCGAGGGCGAGCACCGCAGCCACGCAAGCCGGGAGCAGCCCGCGCACCACGAAGTCCCCCACGGCGTCGACATCCGTCCCCACCCGCTCGAGCAGCGCGCCGCGCCGGAGACCCGCGGTGGTCTCGATGCGGCCGGACGCCAGCTTCTCGTAGAGGTTCACCCGCAGGGAGGTCATGCCCCGCAGCGCCACGTCATGGGACACCAGCCGCTCGAGGTAGCGGAACACGCCACGGGAGATCCCGAAGGCGCGCACCATCACCACGGCGAGGCTCAGCTCGAGGACCGGCGGCATCTGCGAGGCGCGGGCGATGAGCCAGGCGGCCATCGCGCTCAAGCCCACCGCGCTCCCCAGCGACAGGGCCCCCAGACACACCGCCCGACGAAAGCGCCTCCCATCCAGCTCCACCAGGGGGAGCACCCGCCGCAGAGGGTGCCGTTGGAGGACCTCCCACCATCCCCTGCGGCCTTTTCCCCCGACAGGACGACGTCCTTGTTCCCCGGTGGCACGTGAAGGGAACAGCAGCACCTGGGCACCGCGCAGCCGCTCTGCCCAGGCTCCCGAACGCATGGCCTGTCCGCTCATGCCGCCCTCCCCGCAGCAGCTGCTCCTTCAGCGACCGGCCCATCGCGCACCGGGACCACCACATCCGCCAGACGGATCAACGTCGCGCGGTGGGCGATGACGATCACCGTCCGTCCCTGCGCCCGCCACCGCCTCAAGGTGGACAGCACCGCCTGCTCCCCCTCGGCGTCCAGGTGGGCGGTGGGTTCATCCAGGATGATGAGGGGACGCTCCTGCGCGTCGCCGAGAAGCCCGGCGGTCAGCGCCACCCGCTGTCGCTGTCCCACGCTGAGCCCGAGTCCTCCCTGGCCGATGCGGGTGTCCCATCCCTCCGGGAGCGAGGCGAGGACCCGATCGAGCCCGGTGAGGCCCGCCGCTTCGTCCAGTGCTGCATCCGGTGCATGCTGCGCACCGGGGTGACCATGCAAGGCAAGAACCGCCTCACGCAGGGTGCCGGGCGGGAGCACCGGCCGCTGCGGAATCCAGGTGATCTGCGACCACCATCCCTCCCGATCGAGCTCGGCGAGCGTCAGCGGCGATCGGCCCTGTGGCGTGACCACGACCCGCCCTTCATCCGGGGTGACCAGGCCCAGCAGCGCGAGCGCGGCGGTGGTCTTTCCGGATCCGCTCGCGCCGGTGAGCGCGATGATCTGACCGGGCGTCCCCGGTCCGGGTGAGATGGGCCCCCCGAGCCGCGCGGTCAGGGATGCCGGGGCCAGACGTCCCGCGGCCCCGGTCCGGACCCCGAGCCCCTCGAAGGCGAGCGTCGCGCCACGCAGCGGGGGAGAAGGCACCGCTCCCTTCGGCGGAAGCGGCAGGGCCAGGACGTCGAAGGCCTTGGAGGCGGCGGCCATCCCGTCGGTCGATGCATGGAAGTGGGTCCCCACCTGCCGAAGCGGCAGGTAGCACTCGGGCGCGAGGATGATCACCGCCAGGCCGGTCACCAGGTCGAGCTCCCCGTGAACCAGGCGCAGGCCCACGCCGACCGCGACCAGCGCCACCGAGAGCGTGGTGAGCAGCTCGAGCACCATGCCCGAGAGGAAGGCCACGCGAAGCGTTCCCAGCGTCGCCTTGCGGTTCGCCTCACCCAGGATGCGGACGCGGCGGCCCGGCCCGTCGGCACGTCCCAGCGCGCGGAGCGTGGGCAGACCGGCCAGCAGGTCCAGCACCTGCCCACCCAGGCGCTGCATCACGACCAGACGGCGAAGCGCGGTGTCCTGGGTCAGCCGCCCCACCAGGATCATGAAGATCGGCACCAGCGGCAGGGTGCCGGCGATGAGCACCGCCGAGATGAGATCCAGACCGAGAACGACCGCGAGCGTGGCCGGCGTCACCGTCGCCGCCAGCAGCAGTTGGGGCAGGTAGCGCACGAAGTAGGGCTCGAGCGCATCCAGTCCCCGGGTCACCAGCGTCGCAAGCTCCGGCCCCTGTCCCGAAGAGAGCCACCTCGGCCCCAGGGCGAGGGCGTGTGCAATCACCTGCTCCCGCAACTCGCCGATGGTCCGGTGGGCGGCCCGCACCGCGTAACGCTCCTGGGCCCAGGCGAGGAGCCCCCGCAGCAGCAGCAACCCCAGCAGCGCGACCACCCCCCGCTGGATCCCGTCCCAGCCCGCCTCACCCCGCACCACCGGCGCGACGGCCTGCGCGATCAGCAGCGCCTGCCCCACCACCAGCGCGGCGGTGAGGCCTCCCAACCCTGCGGTGAGCAGGACATGGCGCCGCGCCGCCCGGGCGTGGCGCAGGAGTCGGGGATCCAGCGGTTTCATCAAGGCTCCCGATGTCGGGCGTGGAGGTCGGTGGGCTTCGACCGCGGCAGCGGGTGCCGGGGTTTTTCGGCGTGCGTGGCGGGTCCATCCGGACGGGGTGGCGGCCCCGGAGTGGGGGTGGCGTCTTCGGCGCGGCGGGCGCGGGGACCGCCCAACGCCCTCAGCTCGTCGGCCGGAGGGTGAGTCCGGCCGGTGGAGGGATGTCCTTCACCGAGAGGCGGCGGCGGAACACCCAGTAGGTCCACCCCTGGTAGAGCAGCACCAGGGGCGTGAGCAGCACCGCCACCCAGGTCATGATCTTCAGCGTGTAGGGAGAGGACGCGGCGTTGAAGACGGTCAGGGAATACGCCGGATCGTGCGCCGGCAGCACGTCGGGGAACATGGAGCCGAAGATGAGGACGACCGTGGCCACGATGGCCACCGCGGAGAGGGCGAAGGCGAATCCTTCCCGGCCCTGCGCATTGGCCACCACCACGCCCACCAGACACACGGCGGCCACCCCCACCGCGGCCCAGGTCCAGGGAACCGAATAGGCCGTCTGAGCCCACACGGCCCAGCCCCCGGCCACCAGCGCACTGGCGATGGAGAGCTTCCCGGCCAGGCGCCGTGCCCGGAACCTCAGCTCGCCATCGGTCTTGAGGGCAAGGAAGACCGCGCCGTGGGTGAGAAAGACCAGGGCGGTCATCGCCCCACCGAGCAGCGCGAAGGGATTGAGGAGGGCAAGGAAGCCGCCGACGTACTGGTGGTCCGCGTCGAGCGCCACGCCGCGCACCAGGTTGGCGAACGCGACGCCCCACAGCAGCGCCGGCACCCAGGAGCCGAAGATGAGGGCCTGGTCGGCGCGCCTGGCCCAGGTGGCGTCGTGGATCTTCCCCCGGTACTCGAAGGCCACCGCGCGCACGATGAGGGCCACCAGGATGAGCAGCAGGGGGACGTAGAAGCCCGAGAAGAGGGTCGCGTACCACTCGGGAAAGGCGGCGAAGGTGGCGCCTCCGGCGGTGAGCAGCCACACCTCGTTGCCATCCCACACCGGACCGATGGTGTTGATGAGCACCCGCCGCTCGGCGTCGTCCCGCCCGAGGATGGGCAGCAGCATGCCCACGCCGAAGTCGAAGCCCTCGAGGACCAGGTAGCCGGTCCACAGCACCGCAATGAGCACGAACCAGATGATGGGGAGTTCCATGGGTAGCAGTCCCGATGCGAGGAGGGCAGGTCAGTAGGCGAAGGAGAGCGGGTCCTCGGCGGACGTCTCGGCAGCCGAGGCGGCATCCGGGGCGACGTCCAACACGTGCTCGGGAACGCCCTCCGCGGCGTAGCGGACCATCAGGCGGAACCACACCCACGCGAGCACCGCGTAGAGGACGGTGAAGACACTCATGGAGAGAATGACCAGCCCCGGTCCCACGCTGGTCGAGACGCCACGCTCGGTGAGCATCCGCACCGCATCGATGCCCGTGGGGTTGGGCACCACCACCCAGGGCTGGCGCCCGGTCTCGGTGAAGATCCACCCGAAGGAATTGGCGAGGAACGGCGCGGGGATGGACCACAGCGCGATCCGCGCGAGCCACCGGCTCCCGCTCACCCGACCCTTCCGCGTCATCCACAGCGCGACCAGGGCCAGCAGTGCGCTCCCCGCCCCGAGCCCGATCATCAGCCGGAAGCTCCAGTAGGTGAGTGCGAGGTTCGGCTGATAGCTCACCGGCTCGCCATCCCGCCCGACGTCGCCGTAGCGCTCGGCATACTGCTGCTGCACCTCGGCAATCCCCGGCAGGTAGGCGTTCGGATCCCCCTTGGCCAGATACGAGGTGAAGCCCGGAATGCGCAGCACGTGCTTCACGCCCGCGCAGTCATTGCTGAGATCCCCGATGGAGAGCAGGGAGAAGTCGGCTCCGCGCTCGCCGGTGCACAGGGCCTCGGCCGCGGCCATCTTCATCGGCTGCTGCTCGAACATGAGCTTGGCCTGCCAGTCACCGGTGACCGCGAGCGCGATCCCCGAGATGAACATGGTGACCACGCCCATCCGGATGGCCGGCCGGTAGACGTCGCGGGCCACCTCCCGGTCCGCCTGGCCGCCGCTGCGCACCAGCTTCACCATCCACCACGCCGACACCCCGGCGACGAAGGTCCCGGCGGTGAGGAAGGCGCCGGAAACGGTGTGCGGAAAGGCCGCCAGGTGCGTGACGTTGGTGAGCACCGCGACGATGTCGACCATCTCCGCGCGGCCGGTCTCCGGGTTGAAGACCGTGCCCACCGGGTGCTGCATCCAGGAGTTCGCGGCGAGGATGAAGAAGGCCGACAGATTCACCGCGATGGCCACCAGCCAGATGCAGGCGAGGTGGAGCTTCTTCGGGAGCCGGTCCCAGCCGAAGATCCACAGCCCCAGGAACGTGGACTCGATGAAGAAGGCGGCGAGCGCCTCCATCGCCAGGGGCGCACCGAACACGTCGCCCACGAAGCGCGAGTACTCGCTCCAATTCATTCCGAACTGGAACTCCTGCACGAGCCCGGTGGCCACCCCCAACGCGAAGTTGATCAGGAAGAGCTTCCCGAAGAACTTCGTCAGCTTGAGCCAGCGCGCGTCTCCGGTGCGGACCCACCGGGTCTGCATCAGGGCGACCAGGGGAGCGAGCCCGATGGTCAGCGGGACGAAGATGAAGTGGTAGACCGTGACGATGGCGAACTGCCACCGGGCGAGGCTCAGCGCGTCCACGCGAACTCGCCGGGCCGCGCGTCCGAGCCGGAGCTCCGGTCTCAGCGCCTCGGGATGAGGCTGCGACCCACGGGAGGAAGTGTCACCCGGGCATCAGATGATTGCACCTGCACCGACTCCGCAGCCGCAATGATTGCGCGTGCAATCAACAAGTTTTGCTAATCTCAAAATCCCGACCCATCACGTGAGCTTCAATCCCACTGCCGGGACTCAGCAGCGCGCGCGGGAGGTCGGGCAGGTGAGGTGGGAGCTGAGTGCCGAGTCCGGCGCGCCCAGGGTCCAACGCCCGGTGATGAATGCGTCCTGGTTGCCCTCGAATCCGACCTCCATGAGGAGGACGTGCGCGAACTCGTGCTCGAGGAGCGCGGTGAGCTGGGACACCAGGACCCGCCGATGGGTGGCGTTGGGGATGGCCGAGGCCCGGACGAAGACCTGGGTGTGCTCGCGGGCCCCCTCTGCGAGGCGGGCGGTGCAGGCATCGGTCTGCTCACAGCGCGCCCAGATCCCCCGCATCTGCTCGGCCCAGGCGGCATCCGAGATCACCCGCGTGCGTGCGAAGTGCGCCAGGGCGCGTTCGTAATGGGAGTCGCTGATGTCCACCCCTTCCTGGGCGGCATGGTGACGGTGGAAGGGCGCCTCTTCCCGCAGGCGGGTGATCACCTTGTTCAACACGGCGTCGAAGCTCGCGCGGGTGAGGGGGGAGACCTCGGCAATGGCGGCAGCAGAGGGACGCAGCCCGGGGACATCGCCGACGTCCAGAGGAGAGGTTGTGATGGCGCGTGCCGTCCCCACACCGAGCGCGAGTGAGGCGACCAGGAGAACGGTGGCCAGTGACTGAATCGTTCGGGACCGCATGGGAAGGACCGACGGGGCCCGTGGAGGCATCTTCCGGAGGGTGCGTGCCCCCCGCGTTGGAGGGAGGTTTCAATGTGAGGACGTCGGCGGCATCCGATGATTGCTCAACGAAGTCGTCCAAGCCCTCGCGCCTCGCCCGCACGCCCTCCAACACCCCGAGCGTCCTGAGGCCCGGGTTTCTGCGCACCGAAGGAGATGCCTTCCGGATCCTGAACGCAGAGAAGGCCGAAAGGGATCGGGAGCGGGCTCCTGATTCTCCTTCCGGCCTTCTCGTGTTGCGCTTCAGCGCAGGGTGATCCCCACAACCGGGATCGCCCTTCACCTCGGGCGACTTACGACGCGCGCGCGGCCTTGGACTTCGGCGCCTTCGCGGACTTGGCCTTGGGCGCGGCCTTCGCCTTGCCGGTCTTCGGGGCCTTGGGAGCCTTTGCGACCTTGGCGGCGATGGGGGCGGCGGCGGCGACCTTGGAGATCTTCGCGGGACGCGCCTTGGGGGCGGCCTTCGACTTCTCCTTCGCGGCGGCGACCTTCTCGGCGACCTTGGCCGCCTTCGCCTTCTCCTTGGCCTTCAGCGCGCGCTCCTTCTCCTTGGCCTTCTGCGCGCGCTCCTTCTCCTTGGCCTTCAACGCGCGGGCCTTCTCCTTCTCCTTCTGGATCCGGGCGCGCTCCTTGGCCTTCGCCGCCTTCTCGGCAGCCTTCGCCTTGGCAAGCTTGGCCTTCTCCTTCGCCTTGGCAGCCTTCTCGGCGGCCTTGGCCTTGGCAGCCTTCGCCTTCTCCTTCAGGGCCTTGGCCTTCTCGGCGGCCTTGGCCTTGGCAGCCTTCGCCTTCTCCTTCAGGGCCTTGGCCTTCTCGGCGGCTTTGGCCTTGGCGGCCTTCGACTTCTCTGCATCCTGGGCCTTGGCGGCCTTGGGCTCGTTCACGGACTTCTCCTTCTTCTTGGTGGAGAGCGTCTTCGCCGGGGCGAGGGCTTCCATCCGGGGGGACTCAACATCTGCGGGGGACAGGGAACGACGGGAGAGGGCAGGATCGGTTTTCACCGACTTGGCGCCTCGGGTGGCAGCGGACTTGCCGGTGGCGGAGTCCTTGGCACGTTGGGCGGCATCCTTCACGCGCGAGGGGGCCGACGGAACGGTGCCACCCTTGATGGCCTGCAACGCCTCGAGCACCTCGGTGGCGTGCCCCTTGGTCTTCACCTTCTCCCAGACCTTCAGCACGTTCCCGTCCGGTCCGATGAGGAAGGTGGAGCGCTGGATGCCCATGTACTCACGCCCGTAGTTCTTCTTGAGCGTCCACACGCCGTAGTCGGTCGCGACCTTGTTTCCGGTGTCGGCCAGCAGCGGGAAGGGCAGCGAGTACTTCTCGGCAAAGCGCTGGTGGCGCGCGGTGGAGTCGGGCGAGACCCCCAGCACCACGGCGTCCTCCGACTGCAGCGCGGAATGCTCGTCGCGGAAGCTGCACGCCTCCACGGTACAGCCGGGGGTGTCGTCCTTCGGGTAGAAGTACAGGACGACGTACTTGCCGGCATACGCGTCGAGGGTGCGCGTCTCTCCGGACTGATCAGGGAGGGCGATATCGGGCGCCTTGGCGCCGACCTTGGGCATCGTCATGTGCGGAGACTCCGCGGGTTCGGGTTGCAGCCCGCATCAATGCACTGACGCGTCCTGTTTAGAAGAGGGCGTGCAATGGAAGCGCATTCCCGCGATCGCACCGCGCGGGCTCAGCGTCCCGCCTCGGTCCCGCTGCCCGCATCGGGCG
>Ga0079224_100002341_pt1 | contig 22914 bp, 17 predicted proteins | sample Stecom2015_FD_80414 | JGI IMG/M metagenome (GOLD analysis project Ga0079224, IMG submission 80414) | Agricultural soil microbial communities from Utah to study Nitrogen management - Steer compost 2015 | ecosystem: Environmental > Terrestrial > Soil > Agricultural land | place: USA: Utah... | reverse complement strand
TAGGCCACGACGAATCCGCGCACGCCATACTCGCCGCCGCTGATGCCGGTGATCACCTTGTCCTTGACGATCAGCGGCGCGTTCGTGTTCGTCTCGCCGCGGGCCGGATCGCCGTTCTGCGCGCGCCAGACGACCTCGCCCGTCTCCGCATCGAGCGCGACGAGCCAGGTATCGGCTTGCTGCAGGAAGATTTTTCCGTCGGCGTAGGCAAGGCCGCGATTCACCGTGTCGCAGCACATGACCGGGATCGTGTCCTCGCTCTGCGTCGGCGTGTACGACCAGTTGATCGAGTGATCGTCGAGGTTGATCGAGTAGACCTTGTTCGGAAACGGCGTATGGATGTAGAGGGTGTCGCCGATAACGAGCGGTCCGCCTTCGTGTCCTCTGAGGACGCCGGTCGAGAAGGTCCAGGCCGGCTGAAGCTGCGAGACGTTGTCGCGATTGATCTGGTCGAGCGAGCTGAACCGGGTCCCCGCGTAGTCGCCGCCCCACAGGGCCCAGTTGCTTTGGTCGCCGATGAGGGTCTGGACCTCATCGTTGGCCGCCGCCGTCAGCGGCAGGATTGCCGCGAGCGACATCAGACAGTACTTCCTCGACATGGCCGTGCCTCCCTCGACTACTGTTTCGTAGTGCTAAGCCGTCAACGTTTTAGCTCCCTTCATCGTCTTCCGTTCCGGCGCGATGGTTCGCCGTGACATTCACTGTTCGGTGCGCACCTCGGCGCTTGCGCCGCCGACGACGCAACGGTCCTCGGCATGCGCGATCGCCGTCTCGAGCTTCTCGGTCAGCGTCTCGGCTTGTTCCGGGTCGCGGAACACGCCGCCGCGTTCGCCGGCGGTAGAGCGCAGCTGGCGAAACACCTGGGCTTCGGCAAACTCCTCGTAGCTCATCTCCTCGGCGATGCGGTCGATGATGCAGACGCATGGATAAAGCGTGTCGTAGCTCTGTCCGCCTCTCTCGCTCATGCAGGACAGCACGAACTCGACGCGCGCTTGCGTCGGAAAGTCGTTGGCCATGCAGACGCCTGAGAAGATAGCGAGCCCTGCTAAAGCCACCGTGCGCGACATGACTACGATCGTATCACCGCTGGATCGCGGCGGATCGCGATAGCAAAATTTGGAAGGGCGGGGCTCGCCCGCGGCGGCGCTACGTCTCCAAAGGCTGGTATAGCTGAATCAGATTGCCGCAGGTATCGCTAAGCACGGCGATCTTCACGGGTCCCGCCTTCGTCGGCTCTCCGGTAAACACGACGCCGCGCGCTCTCAGCCGCTCGAACTCCGCGTCGAGGTCCGAGACCTCGAATGCGGTCAGCGGAATACGTTGCTTGAACAGCGCCTCCTGGTAGGTCTTCGCAGCAGGGTTCGCGTTCGGCTCCAACGCGAGCTCCAGATCGTCGGGGCCTTCGGGCGAGACCACCGTGATCCAGCGGTACTCGCCCACCGGGACGTCGTGCTTCTTCACGAAGCCGAGGACGTCGGTATAGAACTTCAGAGCCTTGTCCTGATCGTCCACCAGCACGCTCGTCAACTTGATTCTCATGAGGACTCCTTCTCGCCGGCGGGGTCGGATTCTGCAGGCCCCGCCGCCGCAACGCTTGTCGATACCTCGGCAAGTGTTGCGCTTCGGCCGCCCCGGTGCTTCTTGAAAATTGCGCAATCGGCCGGCAAGCGAGCCATCAGGTTGAGACAGCCGGGGAAGAGCACTTGCGGAAGCGCGGCCGGGATCTGCACCTGCGATCGGATGTGTTTGCGGTAGGCCGACGGCGGCGCCCCTACTCGCTGCGTGAAAAGGCGGCTGAAGCTACCGAGGCTCGTGAAGCCGACCTCCATGCATACGTTCGTCACGGAGTAGTCGCTCAAGGCGAGCAGGTGCTTGGCCCTTTCGAGACGCGCGCGTGTTCTGTATTGATGCGGCGTCTCGCCGAACAGCTCGTCGAATCGCCGAATGAAGTGATACGGCGACATGCTCGCTTCTCTCGCCACTTCTTCAATGGACAGCGCCGAGACGAGCGTTTCACGGAGCTGGTCGCGGGCCCGACAGAGCCGTGTCAATCCGGTGCGAGTGAGCATTCGGGAATCACGAAAGTGTGCGCGGTGGGCGGCTTCGCGGGAAGGACAGTCCCCGTAGCAGTGGGGCGGCGACTCCCAGATTATCGCTCACGGGGGCGGCTTGCCGGAAGATTCGGGGCGTGGCCGAAAATTGGTGCCTGACACCAATTTTTCCCCGGTCAGATCGCCGAACGTAACTTCCTCGGCGGTCGACTCGGGTCCGAACGGGCTGCGCAGCACGGCGTCGACGCTCGGCGTCGGTTGCGCACGGCAGCAAGGCTCCGGGCCGCGAAGGCGACGGCGAAGCTCGTCGAAACGAAGCCTCGGCGAGTCAAAGTCCTCGTCATCGTATCTCCGTTGTCGCGCTTCGCATGCCGCGGAAGCGAGCGAGCACATGGAAGCGGCGCGTCGGAACGCACGCCCCACGCGCGTATCGAGCGGCGTCATTCGAGCAGCGACGGATTCTCGACGATCAGAATCGCGGCCATGACGCGGGCGAGGTAATCGCGGTCGTTCTCGTAGCCCGCATCGATGATGTGCCACGCATCGCGCGACCCGACTGCACGGATGCCTTCCTCGACGCGAGCGCTGCCCGTGTTGTACGCGAGGATCGCGAGATTCCAGTCGCCGAAGTGCCGATAAAGGTCGGCGAGATATCGCACAGCCGCGCGCGTCTCGGCTCGCACGTCGAGCCGCTCGTCGCGTCCGTCGTCGACCTTCAGCCCCAATAGTCTCGCCGTCGGCTCGATGAGCTGCCAAAGCCCGGCTCCGTGCGGGCCGTTCGGCGGCAAGTTCCGATAACCCGATTCGACGAGCGGCATCGCCGCGAGCTCGCGCGGCAGCCCGCGCGCTTCGATCTCGGCCGATATCAGCGCGTCGAAGCTTCGCATCCGCTCGAGTCCGGCCGCGACGTAGGCGCGGCCGTCGGGCGTCGCGAGCAGAAGGTTGAGCTGGCGCAGGACGCGGTCGTTGGCCGCGACCGGGAACGCGCTTCGGGCTCGCGCGGCAGCCGCCATCGCTTCGCCGGTTTCCGCGGAAACGCGCCGATCGGCGATTGTGGACTCGAACGTCAGCGCCGTCGCGGCAAGGGCGGCCAGCGCGATCGCACCCGCGCCGGCGATCACGGGGGCGCGCTGATGACGCTCCGGCTGCACCAGCACGGCCTCGATTCTGCGCTTGAGCGCAAACGCGGCGCCTCCGCCGATCATGCTCGTGTAAACCTGCAGCCGCCGCCGGGACGCGGCCGCCTCGGCGACACGCAGCAGACAGCGGCAGTACTCGGCGGCTTCGACGTTGCCGCGCGCCGTCACGGCCTCATCGCACGCGAGCTCCTGGAGCGCGCGCATGCGCCTCTCGAGAACGTGCACGCAGGGATTCCAGAAGAACAGCGCTTTGAGGAGCTGATACAGGTAGAGCCACTTCGTATCCTGCTGCCGGTGATGCTGAGCTTCATGTCGAATCGCGAGCCGCAGGTCGCGCGGGTGCAGCGCCAGCGCGGACGGCACGACGATCACGTACCTTCCGGGCCGCCAGAACGAGAACGGCACCATCGCATGCTCGGACGCTCGAAGGCTCGATCGGCTGTAACGTCGGAGTTCCTGCGATCCTGCGACAATGCGGCGCGTAGCGCATAAATCGGCGCCGGTCCTTACCGCCTGGATCAGCAATCCGATCAGGAACAGGACGACGGCGGCCCGGTTCGCGGCGCCGAGCGGCAACGATACGCCGGCCGGCGCGACGGCCACGACGGCCCGCTCTTCTGCCGCCTCGCCGCTCTCGACGCCGCGCATCGTCGGGGAGGACCAAATTTGCGCGGGTCTCGGTGCGACGAGCCCGTCATAGCGGACGAGCGGCGGCACGAAAGCGAGGAGCACCGCCGCGACCGCGAGCACGTGCGCGAGCCGCAGGCAGTGCCGATAGGCGAGCGGGCGCTCGAGCCTGTGCGACGCGAAGTCGAGCACCGCGACCAGCGCGGCGCTCGAAGCGAGCAGAACGTTCGCGCAGATGTATAGATTCGCCCAGGCAACGAAAGCCATCGAATCACCCCTTCTTGCGGAGCAGCGCCTTGATCTCGGCGAGCTCGTCGTCCGTGAGCGCTCGGCTGTCCAGCAAGCGCTGCACGAGCAGGGACGGCTCGCCGTCGAAGACATTGCTGACCAGCCTTTCGAGGCTCACGGCCTGGTAGTCCGCTTTCGAGACGAGCGCATCGTAGAGATGTCCGCGGCCTGCCTTCGTGCTCTTGACGTAGCCCTTCTGCTCGAGGATGCGCACGATCGTCGAGACGCTCGTATACGCGAGCTCGCGCTGCGGCCGCAGCGCTTCGACCACTTGCGCAACGGTGCAGGGACCGATCCGCCAGATCACGTTCATCATCTCGAGCTCAGCGGGCGTTAACGCTTTCCGCGACGCTTTTTTTCGACGGGGTTTCTTCACGGCGAGAGTGTGGTTCTGTCGAGACTACTGCAGACGTTGATACTAACTAACGTCTTAGTTACGATGCAACTAAGTTCTTAGTCGGCAACAGCGCCCCTCGTACGGACAGCCGAGACTGCCGCACGCGATAAGGAAGTGCCGTGCCGAGCATGGGGATTCGATGCCGCCACGCCGCCCTGCCGTCCCGCCGTACCGGCTCGAGGCCACTCGCGCGCTGCGCCGTCGACCGCTTCCGGCTCTCCTCATCGTCGCGGCGCTGGCGCTCGGCTCCGCGGCCGCGATTACTGTCTTCTCGCTCGTCAGCGCCGTGCTCCTCGAGCCGCTCCCCTATCCCGACTCCGCACGCTTGGTTCGGCTGCACGAGAACCATGCCGAGATCCCTGCGCGGCGGGTGTCGTACCCGAGCTTCAGGGATTGGGAGGCGATGAATCGCAGCTTCGAGCGCATGACGACCGACCGCGAAGGCCGCGCGACGTTCTCGGCCGGAGAGCGGGTCGTCGCGGTCGATGCCCGCATCGTCACGGCGGGCTACTTCGACGTGCTCGGCCTTACCCCATATCTCGGCCGTGCGTTCACCGTCGACGAGGATCGATACGGCGCACCGTTGGCCGCGGTGATCAGCCATGCGCTGTGGCGGAGCGAGCTCGGCGGCAGCCCGGCAGCGATCGGCACGACGATCCGGATCGACGGCGAGAGTCACACCGTCGTCGGCGTCGCTCCGCCGTCGCCGGCCGCGCCCGGCGCACCGGACGTCTGGGTGCTGGCCGGTCAGCGGGCCGCGCCCGGCAGCGCTTGGACGCAGCGGGACAATCGCATCGCCGGATACGTGCTCGCGCGTCTTGCGCCCGGAGTGACGCTCGAGCAGGCCAAGGCCGACATGCGGCGCGTCGGCGGCGAGCTCGGGCGGGAGTATCCGTCGAGCGCGTCGCATACGATCGACGTGCTGCCGCTTCGCGAGGCGCTCTACGGCGACCTGCGCGTGCCGGTGCTGGTCGGCTTTGCGGCCGCCGGCATGCTGCTCGTCATCGCCTGCGTGAATGCGTCGAGCCTGCTGCTCATCCGCGCGACGTCGCGCAGCGACGCCTTTGCCCTTCGCGCGGCGCTCGGTGCCGCCCGCCGCGATATCGCGCTGCACGTGCTGGCGGAGAGCCTGCTGTTTGCACTCGCCGGCACCGCGATAGGCGTCGCGCTCGCCGCGGTCGCGACGAAGCTGCTCGCCGCGGGCCTTCTCGAGGCTCTGCCGATCGGTGCGGCGCCCTCGATCGATGCTTCGGCCGCGCTCTTCTCGGTCGCACTGATGGCGGCTCTCGGAGTGCTGACCGGATTGCCGCCGGCGCTGCGGGCGGCATCGTTCCGTTTCGGCCGCGGGTTCGGGGCCGGGGGTCGCGCAACGACGGGCGGCGGCCGCGCGAGGGACGTGCTCGCGGTGCTGCAGATCGCGCTCGCGATGACCCTTCTCGTCTGCGCAGCGCTCCTCGCGGAGAGCATGTCGAGGCTCTGGCGCTTCGACTACGGCTTCGATCCGAGCCGCGTGCTGACCTTTCGCGCGGTCGTCGAGGAGGCGCGGCCGAGCAGAGATGTCAATCGCATCCACGCGCGGCTCCTCGACGCGCTCGAGGCGCTGCCCGGCGTGAGTGCCGCCGCCTTGACCCAGGAGCTTCCGGGATTCGATCCGCGCTGGCAGACGGACATCAATCCGGAAAGCGAGCTCGCGGCCAATCGTGAGCCGGGCGAGCTGATCAATGTCGACTGGGCGATGGTGTCTGGCCGCTACTTCGACGCGCTGCGCATTCCGATCGAGACCGGCCGTGCGATCACCGAGCGCGAGGCCGCGGAGGGCGCCGCCGTGCTCGTCATAGACGAAAGCCTCGCGCGGCGCTTCTGGCCGGACGGCGACGCTCTCGGCAAGCCTATCCGCTACGACGGCCCTGAGCCCGTGCGGATCGTCGGAATTGCGCGGAACGTGCGGGCGTTCGGGCGCGAGGAGCCGGGCCGCATCAAGATCTACACGCCGTACGGCCGTTTTCCGCTGCGCGACGTCGCCGTCATCGTGCGCGCCGACGGGCCGGAATCGTCTGCTCTCGTGCCCGCGATTCGGGCCGTGCTCTCGTCGGTCGACGCAAGCCTTGCGATCTACGACGTCGCGACTCTCGAGCACAAGCTCGAGCAGCATGTGATGCACCGCTCGCTCGTCACGAAGCTCGTCGTCCTGTTCGCCGCCCTTGCATCCGTTCTCGCGGCGCTCGGCATTCATGCAGTCGTGAGCTACGCGGCGCTGCAGCGGAGCCGCGAGCTGATGATTCGCGTCGCGCTCGGCGCGCACGCGTCGCGCATCGTGTCGCTGCTGCTCGGCAAGGGCCTCGCGCTGGCCGTCGTCGGCGTCGTGCTCGGGCTCGCAACCGCGGCCCTGCTCACTCGCGCGCTGTCGAGCCTGCTGTTCGAGATCAGCCCTGCGCGGCCTGCGGCCTATCTCGTCGCGGCGGGCGTCCTCGCGTCCGTCGCGCTTCTCGGCTCGGCCGCTCCGACGCGCCGCGTTCTGAAGCTCGATCCCGCGCTCGTGATGCGGAGCGAAGGAGCGAGCTGAGAAGATGCTGCGCGACTTCCGCTACGCGTTTCGCACGCTGGCCAACAGCCCGCGCTTCTTCGCCGTCGCCGTCGCGACGATGGCGCTTGCGATCGGCAGCGGACGGCGTTCCTCCGCGGCATGCGTCCGGCTTTGCTCGGCTTCGCGGTCGGTCTCGCCGGCGCCTTCGGCGTGACGCGCGTAATCGCGTCGATGTTCGACGGCATCGATGCGCATGATCCGGTCACGCTGCTCGCTGCCGGCGCGATCCTCCTCGGCGCTGCGGCGGCCGCGTGCGGCGTGCACGTCGGCGATGTCGTTCGGTCGTCCTGGCTCTAGCCTGGCTTCGTCAAGCCGAGACGTAAGCCGCGAGATGCTCGCCCGTGAGCGTCGAGCGAGCGGCGACGAGCTCGGCCGGCGTGCCCTCGAAGACGATCCGGCCGCCGTCGTGGCCGGCGCCCGGGCCGAGATCGATGATCCAGTCCGCGTGCGCCATCACGGCCTCGTGGTGCTCGACGACGATGACAGACTTGCCGCCGTCGACGAGCCGGTCGAGCAGCGCGAGGAGCTGCGCGACGTCGGCGAGATGCAGCCCCGTGGTCGGCTCGTCGAGCACATAGATCCCGCCCTTCTCGCCCATGTGCGTCGCGAGCTTCAGCCGCTGCCGCTCGCCGCCCGAGAGTGTGGTCAGCGGCTGACCGAGCTTCAGGTAGCCTAGGCCCACGTCGCCGAGGCGCTCGAGGATGACATGCGCGGCCGGCGTGCGGGCCTCGCCTTCGCCGAAGAACTCCGCGGCCTCGCTCACCGGCATCGCGAGCACTTCGCTGATGTCGCGGCCGCCGAGCCGGTACTCGAGCACGGCGGCCTGGAAGCGCTTGCCTTCACACTCCTCGCAGGTCGTCGCGACGCCCGCCATCAAACCGAGATCCATGTAGATCACGCCGGCGCCGTTGCACGCGGGGCACGCGCCCTCGGAGTTCGGGCTGAAGAGGGCCGGCTTCACGCCGTTGGCTTTCGCGAACGCTTTGCGGATCGGATCGAGCAGCCCGGTGTACGTTGCGGGGTTGCTGCGCCGCGAGCCTCGAATCGCGGTCTGATCGACCGATACGACGTCCGCGGAAGCGGGGATCGACTGCACGAGCGAGCTCTTGCCGGAGCCCGCGACGCCTGTCAGCACGACGAGCACGCCGAGCGGAATGTCGACGTCGATGTTCTGCAGGTTGTGCGTCGTAGCGCCTCGAATCTCCAGACAGCCGCTGGGCTTGCGCACGGATGCCTTGAGTGCGGCGCGATCGTCGAGGTGGTGCCCCGTGATCGTGCCGCTCGCGTGCAGCCCGTCGACGCTGCCCTCGTAGCAGATCGTGCCGCCCGCGCTGCCGGCGCCCGGGCCGAGGTCGACGACATGGTCGGCGATCGCGATCGTCGCCGGCTCGTGCTCGACGACGAGCACGGTGTTGCCCTTGTCGCGCAGCCGCAGCAGCAGCTCGTTCATCCGCCGGATGTCGTGCGGGTGAAGCCCGGTCGTCGGCTCGTCGAAGACGTACGTGACGTCGGTCAACGACGAGCCGAGGTGGCGAACCATCTTGACCCGCTGCGCCTCGCCGCCGGACAGCGTCCCGGACGGCCGCTCGAGCGACAGGTAGCCGAGCCCGATCTCGACGAAGGAGTCGAGCGTTTCCGCGAGCGCCTTCAGCAGCGGCGCGACGGACGGCTCGTCGAGCCCCCGCACCCAGCCGGCGAGGTCGCTGACCTGCATCGCGCAGGCCTCGGCGATATTGATCCCGTCGATTCTCGACGAGCGGGCCGCGTCGTTGAGCCGCGTGCCGCCGCAGTCTGGGCACGTCGTAAACGTGATCGCGCGGTCCACGAACGCGCGGATATGCGGCTGCATCGCCTCCCGGTCCTTCGACAGGAACGACTTCCTGATCGTCGGGATCAGGCCTGAGTACGTCAGGTTGATTCCGTCGACCTTGATCTTCGTCGGTTCCTTGTAGAGCAGATCCTGAAGCTCGCGCTTCGTGAACTTGCGGATCGGCTTGTCGGGATCGAAGAAGCCGCAGCCGCGGAAGATGCGGCCGTGCCAGCCCTCCATGCTGTAGCCCGGGATCGTGATCGCGCCTTCGTTGAGCGACTTGCTTTCGTCGTAGAGGGCGGAGAGGTCGAAGTCGGACACCGAGCCCCGGCCTTCGCAGCGCGGGCACATGCCGCCCGTGATGCTGAAGCTGCGCCGTTCCTTCACCGTCTGCCCGCCGCGCTCGAACGTGACCGCGCCAGCGCCGCTGATCGACGCGACGTTGAAGGAGAACGCCTGCGGCGAGCCGATATGCGGCTGCCCAAGGCGGCTGAAGAGGATCCGTAGCAGCGCGTTCGCGTCGGTGGCCGTGCCGACAGTCGAGCGGGGATCCGCGCCGAGGCGCTCCTGGTCGACGATGATGGCCGTCGTGAGCCCTTCGAGCACGTCGACGTCCGGCCGCGCCCGCGTCGGCATGAACCCTTGCAGGAATGCGCTGTAGGTCTCGTTGATCAGCCGCCGCGATTCCGCGGCGATCGTGCCGAACACGAGCGAGCTCTTGCCCGAGCCCGACACGCCGGTGAACACCGTCAGCCTCCGCTTCGGAATCTCGATGCTGACGTTCTTGAGGTTGTTCACGCGAGCGCCGTGCACGCGGATCGAATCATGCGAATCGGCGGCGTGAAGCGGCTGCGCCTGCGTTCCGACCGTTCTCTTCGCCGCGTTCCGGGTCGCCGCTCGCTTCGCGGCCGGACGTGCCGAGTTGGCATTCTTCTTCCGCGCGCTCTTCGTCGTCGCGGACTTCCTTGCGGTCATGCTCGTCGTGTCCCTTCGCCGCGGCCGTAATCACTCGCGCGATCGTGCCAACTCGCCTTCGGCATGTCGAGTGCGCCGGCTTCGGGCGGGCGCCTTGATTCCGGTGAGATGTGGACCTTAAGGTGGCATGCCGGGCAACGGGACGCGGCCGGGAGCTTCGGCGCGGGGTGTGCCGAAGCCAGGCGAGAACGAAGAACAGGGGGGAGAAATGACGTCCACACCGCTTCGAAGGGTGTGCATCGGTCTATCGGGCTTGTGCATCGTGACGGCCGGCGCGTACGCCGAGGATGAGCCTGCGACGAGCGGCGGTCTCGATGCGAATCCGGAGGCGGCCGAGCACGTCGATGCGCGGTCTCAGCAGGCGGAGCCCGAAGGAATGGACGCCGACGCCGAAGCCCGCATCGACGCGTTGTGGCATGCGGCGGCGGAAGGCAATCTCGAGCGATTCGGACGTCTGCTCGCCGAGGGCGTAGACATCGATGCGCGGCAGCCGGAGACTTTCACGACCGCACTGTGGATCGCAGCGCAGGAGGGTCATACCGAGCTGGTTCAGATCCTGTTGCAGCTCGGCTCCGACGTCGAGGCGAAGGATCCCGCCGACGGCAGAACTGCGCTGTTTCAGGCCGCCCAGGGAGGGCACGCGGAGATCGTCGAGCTTCTGCTCGCGCATGGCGCCGAGGTCGAAGTGACGAGCGCGAGAACCGGCGCGACGCCGCTCTTCATCGCGTCTGCCCGCGGCCATGCCGACGTCGTCCGGCTTCTGCTCGCGGCGAACGCGAAGGTAGACGTCGCGGCTCGCGCGGAAGGGCGCGTCGACACGCCCCTCGGCATCGCGAAAGAAAGGCAACACGTCGCCGTGATCGCGTTGCTCGAAGCGGCCATGGCTACGAGCTTCGACGCGCATTGAAGCAACGGGCGTCGCGCTCGATCGGGCGGCATGCCAAGGCTTCTCGCCGTCGCCGGGCGTTTGCACCGGATGACGGCCGCGACTATAGTCACCTCCTGCTTCGGAAATATTGATCTGCTAATAATTTGCCGAAGCAGAAGGATTAAGGAGCTGGGTTTCGTTGCGGCGGGCCTCGGGGGAGAGACCGCGCTGTGAGCGGCTGGGCTCGACCAGGGGGAGAAAATCATGCAGAGAAGTATGGGACCGCGGGAGTGGCTGATGCCGCTCGCCATGCTGCCCGCCGTGCTGCTATCGACGCTCGCGCTCGCGCAGGGAGGGCGCTACGAGGGCGACGATGCGTGGAAGTTCGGCGTCATGGCGGACACTCAGTGGACCGTGACGCACAGCCTCGAGTGGAGCCCGGACGACCCGTACTACGCGCACGTCAATCCGAACTACCGTGAGGAGAACCCGAATTACGTGAGCGTCTCGACGCTCCTGAAGTTGAACGAGCAGTTTATCGCGCACGGCGTGAGGTTCGTCGTGCAGCTCGGGGACCTGACCGATCGTGCAGGAAACGCTGCGATGCACACTCATGCGGCCGCGCGGCAGCCCCTGTACGACCGCGGCATCGGCTTCTTTCCGGTACGCGGCAACCATGAAACCTACGGGCGCTTGTACGGGTTCGACCCCGAGAATCCGGGTGATGTGCCGGACATGAATGTCCCCGCGTGGCGCGAGGCGTTTCCGCAAACTCAAGGGAAAGGCCCGAATCTCGCCGGCGCGCGCAACTTCGACATTCCGGCGATCGAGGCGCTCGAGGGGCTAAGCTATTCGTTCGACTACGGCCGCCGCGGCAGCGACGCCCGGTTCGTCTTCATGGATATCGAGCCTACGTCCTACCGGTTCGAGATTCCGGGACCGCACCCGATATACGGCCAGCCGTACTTCTACGACGGCGCGATGTTCGACTGGACGGTTTACAAGCACACGGAACAGCTGGTTGGGCGCGAGGGAGACGTCATTGCGCCCGGGACGTGGTTTCGGATAGCGAGCACCGGCGAGCCTTCAATCGAATTCCACGGCGACGGTCCGGCGCCCGACGCGGAGCTTCCGCCCGAGCCCGGCGACTACACGTCGGACGGCACGGAGTATCGTCCGGGCGATCAGCAGGCATGGATCGACGCACGCTTGAGAGATCCGAGGCGCCCCGCGCATGCGTTCGTTCTGTCGCACCGGAACCTGATGGGGCAGAACCATCGCGACACGGTGTGGGGCAGCGATCCGGGGGTCACGCCCGATGCCCAGAACGTGTTCTACAGGAGCTTGCAGCACAACGGCGTCGGATACTTTCTGTCGGCGCATGATCACATGCACCATCGGTCCATCGTCGCGAGCCCGGACGGCGAATCGTTCATCGAGCAGCTGATCGCGGCATCTTCCGACCCGAAGAAGTACTCGCCGACGGCCGGCACGTTCGGAGGACAGAGATTACGAGAGACGCCGATCTCGCAGGAGCTGAATAACGTCGGCTATTACGTTTTCACGGTGGACGGTCCCCGTGTGACGGTCGACTACTATTCCGACCGGAACGGCAACTTCGGCACGGATTATTGCTGGCCCGACGGCTACGCCGGTGCAAGCGGCGGCTGCGGCGATCCGCGCTTCGGATCCCCGCCCGAGGTCATGGGATCGCTGACCGTCCCGAACTTCCAGTTCGTGAAGAAGGAAACCTGGGGCTACGCTCAGAACGGCCGGCGATTCGTGATCCCGCAGGGCATCTCGTACGCCGGCGAGGTGATCGTCGACGGCGATGAAGTCGACGAGTACCCGCAGGTCGAGGATCGCTTCAGAGGCACGCGCGCGGAAATCCTCGACGGTTTCAACGGCAGCGAGGCGACGGATAACATTCCCGGTGCGCCCCGGCCTCTATCGAAGACGGTTACGACCGGCTGGGTCCCGAACCCCGATCCCCGCAGGCTGCGGAGCGATGTGCTGTCGCTGTGGGGCATGGCCGAGCTCGGCACCGAGGAGACGGACGTTTATGTCCTGTCGATGTCGTTCAAGGGGCTAGGGACGATCTATCCCGAGTCCGGCGCGCTCGGCATCGCGACGTACGTCGACGGCACGTGGGTCAACGCTGTCGACGAGAACTTCGGCGGGACGAAGCGTTTCGTTGCCGGCCCCTACGTCGAAGGCTACGAGCTCGGGACCTATGGCGTTGATCTGCGCACGCGCACGGCGTGGGCCGTGCTCAACTACAACGCGGATTTCGCGGTGGCCGACGGCATCGAGTACGTGCCGGGACAGGGTTTGAGGTCGACGCTGGTCAACCTGCGTACCGCGCTGAACCGGCTGTTCGACGCGTTGTTCTCCTGGCGGTAGCGACGCGGGCGGGCCGCCCGTCGGGAGCGAGAAACGCTCGTCCCCCGGGCGGCCGCGCTTCGAGAGGTCGAAACTTCTCCGTCGAGCGCGGATGCCGACCGGCTGCGCCGCTGCTCTGCTACCGGATCTCATCGACGAGATCGGCGATTGAGTCGACGATCCGCGTCGGCCGGAACGGGAAGGTTTCCGCGAGCGCGTGGTCGGTGATGCCGGTCAGCACGAGGATCGTGCGCATGCCGGCCTCGATGCCGGAGATGATGTCCGTCTCCATGCGGTCGCCGATCATGACGGTCGATTCCGAGTGCGCGTCGATGCTGCGCAGCGCCGAGCGCATCATCAAAGGGTTCGGCTTGCCGACGTAGTACGGCTTCACGCCTGATGCGCGCGAGATCATCGCCGCGACGGATCCGGTGGCCGGCAGCGGCCCCTCCGGTGACGGGCTCGTATCGTCCGGGTTCGTTGCAATGAAGCGCGCGCCGCCCTGAATCAGGCGGATTGCGAGCGTGATGCGCTCGAAGCTGTACGTGCGCGTCTCGCCGAGCACGACGTAGTCCGGGCGATGCTCGGTCTGCGTGTAGCCCGCCTCGTAGAGGGCCGTCGTGAGCCCGCTCTCGCCGATGACGAACGCCGAGCCTTCCGGCCGCTGATCGCTGAGGAAGCGCGCGGTTGCGAGAGCCGAGGTCCAGATGTCCGTGTCGGTCACGTCGAGCCCGAGATGGCGAAGGTGGGCCGCGAGGTCGCGCGGCGTGTGCCGCGAGTTGTTTGTCAGGATCAAAAACTTTTTGCCCGCCTCGCGCAGGCGCGCGATGAAGCGGTCGGCGCCGGGCACGAGCTGGCTCTCGCGGACGATGACGCCGTCCATGTCCATCAGGTAGCTTTCGACGGGCTTCGGGTTGGTCAAGTCGGTGCCTCCGTATGCGAATCGGCGCGCAATGCGCCGTTCGTCCTCAGGTCTCGGCGCTGGTTCTCCGCATCGCGCGAGAACGCCGCGGGCCGCGCAGCGGAAAGGCGCCGACCCGAATGCGAACCCTGTGCATTGTCGCACGACAGGCGGATACCGGCGGCCGGTAGCCCTGGTCAAACCCGGCCCGACCCGTCACCCTATGCGCGTTTGCAGGCCGGCGGCGCTTCGGCTTTTGCGCCAGGCCGGATCAGAGCATGGGGAGAGGAGCGTGAAGAACAGCTATCGGACGGCACTCGCCGTTGCGGCCCTGATCTTGGCCGCAGCGCCCGTCGGCGGCCAGGAGCTGCCGGACATCGGCTTCGAGAGCGTCGGCCGCGCATGGTCGCTCGCCGCGGATATCTACGACACCGAGGTCGTCGGCGCCGTGCGCGCACTGTTCGGCCCGCCGTATCCCGGCGAGGACCGCACGCGCTATGTCGGCACCGCGCGCAACGGCGAGGTGCCGGAGGGCGTCGAGCCGCTGCCGATCGATCTTTTCACGTCGGAGGATTTCTACAAGGACAGGGCGCTCTGGAGCGACCCGCGCTACTTCCGCTGCAACAGCTCGACGAGCATCGAAGAGCTATGGGCGGGAACGTTCGGCGAGCCGCTGATCGGCGACGATCCGCCCGCTTCGGCGCCGTGGGGCAAGTGCGACGTGGACTATCCGCGAGAAGCGATCGTCAGCCCGTATCCGTTCGAGACGGCGCAGGCGCACTACGAAGCGCTCCTCGAGGAGACGCGGCAGCGCGGCGGTCCGACAGAGCACACGTATGCGACCGTTCCGGGCGAGTGGACGGGCATCTATCGCCATCCGGGAATTACCCCCGGCAACGAGAACTGGTATTGGCTGAGGCGCAGCCAGGTTCCGACGATCCTGTCGCTGCTGACCGACGAGTATCAGACGCGCATGGTCCAGGAGATGTACCACACGGGCAACACGAACGCCCCGCAATGGCCGTCACAGTACTGCTGGCCGGAAGGCTTCATGCGCCGCTGGGCGCCGCCCGCGACGTGGGAGCACTACATCATGGTCACGCCCGATGTCGTGCAGATCCTCGCCGGCGTCGCCCGCAACTTCATCACGAACATCCATATCGGCCGCGAGTTCAAGCTCGACGGCGACGTGCCTCGTCTCGGCGAAGCGGTGCCGCGCTGGTATGGCGAGACGATCGGCTTCTGGGACGAGGACACGCTGATCACGTGGACGTCCAACATCCAGGGCTGGATGGCGCATGGCGCGTTCGAGCATTCGAGCCGGATGCAGAGCATCGAGATCTACACGCCGCTGCGGGACGAGAGCGGCGCGTTCCTCGGCCTGAATCACGAGGCGATCCTCTACGATCCCGAGGCGCTCGTCGAGCCGATTCGGATCGTGCGGAACCTGCTGAAGATCAACGAGATGACTGAAGGCCCGCCGTACCCGTTCATCGAATGCGTGCAGACGATCTTCCCGGTCGAGGGTCGGGCGACGCCCGTCAATCCCGGCGACGTGATCGAGTACGAGGTTCCGGACATCTACGGGCGCCCGTGGGCGCACATCTGGGAGACGTATCACGAGCAGGGCATGGAGAAGCCCGACGAGGAGGATATCTTCAGCTTCGAGTGAGGCGTCCCGTCCTCTCGGGTGCACGCGTCACGGCGCCGAGGTGCTCGAGCAGCGCGAAGATCAGGAACGCGACCCCGAGCATCTCGAGCACCTCCTCGATCGTAGCGAGCGCCGCATAGACGGCGTTCGTCCGGCCGGCCGCCTCGGCATGAAGCTGCCCGACGAGCTCGGCGCCGACGGCCCCGGCCGCGTACAGCATGCCGCTCGAAAGCAGCAGCGAGCGCGTGCGTTGAGGAAGTCTCGACAGGAACGGGACGAGCGAGGCCAGCAGCGCGGCGGCAGCGGGCACGTAGAAGTAGAGCCACGTGCCGTCGAACGTCGTGCCGAAGTGAAAGCCGACTTTCTCGTGAATCTGCGCGCCCTCGTCCCAGGCGAGAAACGTGAACGCCGCTCCGAGGACGTACCAGCCGGCTGACGGCGCGCCGGGCTTGCGCCGGTACTGCTCGCCGAGCAGGAAGAAGAGCGCGGACGCCGCGAACATGACCATGCACTGGTAGAGCGTCGGGATGTTGTGCTCGGTATCGACCCAGAAAAGCTTGACCATCTCGTAGGCGAAGGAGTCCTCCGGCCACGCGAAGAGATAAAGCAGCGCGCCGGCCACGGTGCTCGCGAACGCGAGCGCGGCAATGATTCCGAGGAGCACATACAGGACCCGCCGGGGATGGATCGCAAGCTTGAGGCCATGAGGCGACGCGAGCCGGGCATCCTCTGCGCGCCAGAGCGAGGGTGAGAGGCTGACGAAGCGCTGTCCGTACGTTGTTCTTGCAGAATGTTCTTCCATGCATGCTCCGTCCGTGGAGCACCGCAGCCCCCGGGGTCGCCGGGCCTCGGCGCTTCGGCAGTCGATTCAGTCTGTCGTTTCAATGTACTGGAGCGGGTGCGGGCGGCCCATAGGGCTCGGCCCCGACCTCGGCGGAGCGGGGGCCTGGGCTGTTGCTGGAACCGGGACGGTTCCAAAACGGGAGAGCTACCCCGCCGGGCTGCCCTCGAGAACGGCCTCCGGCCGTGGCGCGTCGTAGCTTCCGAGCTCGACGGTCGCCGTTTCCTCTGCAGGATCGAGCTTCCGCCGCTCGGCGCGCTCCGCTTCAGTTCGTTCGCGAACGCGCTTCAGCGCGAGCGCCATGAGCCGCGCCTCGCCGTAAGGGTCCGGGATCACGCAAGGCGGGCGCCGGCGCAGCTTGTGCCACTCGTCGCGCTGCAGGATCCGCAGCAGGAACGTCAGGTTTTTGCGCACGAAGGACACGTACGGGTTCGTGCCGCCCCCGAAGAACGGCTCGAAGTAGCGGTACGCGGAATGAAATCCGCGCTCGAGCCGCAAGTGCACCGAGCTCTGATAGAACGTCAGGGTCTGCGAGAGCAGGTGGTGGCCCGACCGGTAGCGGATGTCGCCGGCCCCCGTGTCGAAGGCAACGCCGCCGAGGACGAATTCGGGATACAGCCGGTCGCGGCACTTCTCGAGGTAGCAGCGATCCGCGAGCTGCGTGATCAGGTCCGCGGTGCCGAGCAGCCTGCCCATCATCACGTGCGCGGGGTCGTCGAGCTCGATGCGCTCGAGCGGCATCTCGTAGCCGGTAAAGTGCACGATCGACGAGACGATCGGCGTGAACTCCTCGAGCCCGATCTTCGGCAGATAGCTCTCGAGGAAGAGCCCGCTGCGCGTCACATGCGTTCGGGTGAACTCCGCGCCGTTCGCCGCATGGCTATCCCTAAAGCGATGTCGGAGATATCCCGAATCGTGGAAGAGCGCCGCAACCAGCGCGAACGTCGCGCGCTCGGCGCCGAGCCGCTCCTTCGCCGCGACGACGCTGTCGTAGCCGACGATGAGGCGCGCGAGCGCGAGCGTGACATCCAGGCTGTGCTGCATGTCGTGATAGCTCGTGTCGACGCCGTGGTAATCCTCGTCCGAGCCGCCGTAGATGCGCTCGAAGTCGTGGAACGCGATCCATACGGGGTCGAGCGAGCTTCGCGAATAGACCGAGGAAAGCAGGGCTACGACGGCTTGCCTGACGGCGCGGGGCGCGGTGACGTCGACGGTATTCGTGACGTCGTGATCGTTACGGCGCTCCTGGAGCGCTTCCTCGATGGTCGGCATCTAAGGCCCCGCCTCGCGGCACTGGCGCGAGTGTACGAGATTCTCCCCGGCGTGGCATCGATGCATGTGACATAAACGAGCAACTCGTGCGAATTCTGCGATCACCCGCGCATTGATCGTATCCGGCGCGAGCCGCCGCGGAACGACGGCAATCGCGCACGACGCGACGCCTGGGCATCGTCACGCCGCGGCGGGCTCGCTCATGCCGGACTGGCGCAGCAACGCGTCGAGCTCGGGCGGGCGGCCGCGGAACGCGACGAAGGCGTCGAGCGCGGGGCGGCTGCCGCCGACCGCGAGGATCTCCTTCCTGAAGCGGCCGGCCGTCTCGGCATCGAGCACGCCTTCCTCCTCGAACGCGGCGAATGCATCGGCGGCGAGCACCTCGGCCCATTTGTAGCTGTAGTAGCCCGCGGCGTAGCCGCCGCCGAAGATGTGCGAGAACGTGCTCGGAAAGCGGTTGTATTCCGGCGGCCGGATGACGGCCACCTCTCGGCGGACGTCGTCGAGGAGCGCATAAACCTGCTCGAGCCCGGCCGGCTCGTCGCCGCCGTGCAACAGGAAATCGAACAGCGCGAACTCGAGCTGACGCACGGTCGCGAGCCCCTCCATGAACGTGCGCGAGCCGTTCAGGCGCCGGATCGTCTCGTCCGGCAGCGGCTCGCCGGTCTCGTAGTGGCCGGAAATCGACTTCAGCACCTCCGGCCGCCACGCGTAGTTTTCGAGGAACTGGCTCGGCAGCTCGACCGCATCCCATGCGACGCCGTTGATGCCCGCGAGCGACGGATAGCCGACCTCCGTCAGGAGGTGATGCAGCGTATGCCCGAACTCGTGGAACAGCGTGACGACCTCGTCGTGCGTCAGCAGCGACGGCGCGTCGCCGGGCGGGTTGAAGTTGCAGACCAGATACGCAACCGGATCGCGCGCAAGCGCGGGCAGGCGTGCGCGGTCGAAGCACGTGTCCATCCACGCGCCGCCGCGCTTCTGCGGACGTGCATAGAAATCGGTGTAGAGGCCCCCGATGAGCGCGCCGTCGTCGCGCCGGCGGATCTCGTAGTACGCGACAGTCGGGTGCCATGTGCCCTCGGCCGGCCGCTCCGCGATCGTGATCCCGAAAAGCCGCTCGACGAGCGCGAAGAGCCCGGCGAGCACCTTCGGCAGCGGAAAGTAGGGCCGCAGCTCGTCGTCCGACAGCGCGAAGCGCTGCTCGCGCAGCCGTTCGCTGTAGTACGCGACGTCCCACGGCTCGAGCTTTCGGCCGGCGTGCGCGGTCAGCTCGGCGAGGTCCCGCTCGGCATACCGCTTGCTGCGGCGCGCGAGGTCGCGCAGAAACGCGACGACCTCGTCCGGAGAGCCGGCCATCTTCGTCGCGAGCGACAGCTCCGCGTAGTTGCGAAAGCCGAGGAGCCGCGCCGACTCGTGCCGGAGCGCGAGGATCTCGCCGATCAGCGGGCCGTTGTCCCATTTGCCGGCGAAAGGCCCCCGGTCCGATGCCCGCGTCACCCACGCCTCGTAGTAGCGCTCGCGCAGCGCGGGGGCCTCGGCGTGGTTCATGACGGCGAGATAGGTCGGCGGGTCGAGCGTCAACACGAAGCCCTCGACGCCCTTCTCCGCGGCCCGCGCCCGGGCGCGGGACAGTATCTGCTCCGGCAAACCCGCGAGCGCATCGGCCCGCGTCTCGTGGTGCTCGAACGCGTCCGTCGCGTCCATCAGGTTTTGCTCGAACTTCGCCTGAAGCGCCGCAAGCCGCTGCATGATCTCGCGAAAGCGCTCGCGATCCCGGCCGTCGAGCGCGACGCCGCCGAGGCGGAAATCCCGCAGCGTCTGCGCGACGAGCTCGCGCTCGACCGCGCGGTCGGGCGGCAGGGACCGCTCGAGCTCGAGAAAGCGCGCGTACAGCGCCTTGTTCTGACCGAGCTCCGTGTTGAACTCGGTGATTAGCGGCAGCGCCGCGTTGTACGCGTCGCGGAGCGGCGGAGTCGACGCGACGGAGTTCAGATGCGAAACCGGGCCCCACACTCGGCGCACCTCGTCGTGAATGCGCTCGAGCCTCGCGAGCCAGTCGATGCCCGGCCGCTCGACCCGCTCCGCCTCGGCGATCGCGGCGCGCTGGGCTTCGAGCGTGCGGCGCAGCGCGGGCTCGACGTGCTCCGGGCGGATCCGGTCGAAGCGGGGCAGGCCGGTATCGGCGAGCAGCGGATTGTCCGTGATCGGGTCGGCGGATGCGTTCATCGTTGAAGCGGCCTCGTCGTCTCGTCCTTGTCGGGGGCTCGGGCCCTCGGGGCGCGGCAAGCCATTATGCAAAGGCGTGCCGCGGAGCGCACGGGCGCGGCGCTCGAGCGCCGGCGCGTCCCGGGCAGCGCCCGCCCGCGGAGGCGGTTCCGTTAGACTTGCCGGTTTCGGGGGCTTCGCTCCGGCAGCGTCCCCGTCCGAGAGAGGTTCGACAGTGAAGTCATTCGATTTGATCGTGCTCGGCGGCGGCAGCGGCGGGCTCGCGACCGCACAGCGGGCCGCGGATTACGGCGCCAAGGTCGTTTTGTTCGAGCCGGCGCGTCTCGGCGGCACATGCGTGAATGTCGGCTGCGTGCCGAAGAAGGTCATGTGGAATGCGGCCGAGCTCGCGTTCGCGATCGAGAACGCGCGCTACTACGGCTTCGACGTCCGCGCGGGCGCTCACGACTGGGCGAAGCTCAAGGCCGGGCGGGACGCGTATGTCGCTCGCCTCAACGACATCTACCGGCGCAACCTCGAGCGCCGCAACATAGAGGTCGTGCCGAGCAAAGGGAGCTTTGCCGGACCGCACGAGGTCGTCGACGAGACGGGCGCGCGCTACACGGCCCCGCATATCCTGATTGCGACGGGCGGCTATCCGCTCGTTCCGGAGGTGCCGGGCGCGGAACTCGGCTTCACGTCCGACGGCTTCTTCGAGCTCGACGCGCGTCCGCAGCGGATCGCGATCGTCGGCAGCGGCTACATCTCCGTCGAGCTCGGCGGCGTGCTGCGCGCGCTCGGCAGCGACGTCACCCTGTTCGTCCGCTTCGATCGCGTGCTGCGCAGCTTCGACACGCTGCTCTCCGATCATCTGATGACGCACATGCGCGCGGCCGGCATCGAAATCGTTTCCAACGCGGTGCCGGAGGCCGTGCACGGCCACGGGCCGCTGACGCTCGAGCTCGCCGACGGCCGCCGGTACGGCGAGTTCGACGGGCTGCTGTGGGCCGTCGGGCGCACGCCGAACATCGGCCCGCTCGCGCTCGAGAACGCCGGCATCGTGCCGACCGCTCTCGGCCACGTGCCCGTCGACGATTACCAGAACACCGAGGTCGACGGCATCTACGCGGTCGGAGACGTCACGGGCCGCGCGGATCTGACGCCCGTCGCGATCGCGGCCGGGCGCCGGCTCGCCGATCGCATCTTCGACAATCGCCCGGAGCGCCGGCTCAGCTACGACGTGATACCGACCGTAATCTTCTCGCATCCGCCGATCGGCACGATCGGGCTGTCGGAAGGCGACGCGCTTCTGCGCTTTCCGAACGAAGAGGTCAGGGTCTACAAGACGGAGTTCGTGCCGATGTTCCACGCGCTGACCGACGAGAAGCCGCGCACCGCGATGAAGCTCGTCGTCGTCGGCGACGACGAGCGCGTCGTCGGCTGCCACGTGATCGGGCCGGGCGCCGACGAGATGACGCAGGGTTTCGCCGTCGCGATGACGATGGGCGCGCGCAAGTCCGACTTCGACGACACGATCGCGATCCACCCGACGAGCGCGGAAGAGCTCGTCACGATGCGCTGAAAAAATTGGTGCCAGGCACGCTTTTTCCGGAAATTCGTGCCTGGCACCAATTTTTCGGGGGGCTAGGCGAAGCTCGCGAGCTCCTCGATGACGGACTTCGTGTCAGGGCGCACGCCGCGCCAGATGTAGAACGATTCGGCGGCCTGCTCGACGAGCATGCCGAGCCCCTGCTCCGCGCGCGCAGCGCCCGCGTCGCTCGCCCAGATCTGAAACGGCGTGAGGCCGCGAGCGTACGCGAGGTCGTAGCAGCACGTTTGCTCTCCGACGATCGAGCCCGGGAACGGCGGCGTTTCGCCCTTGAGCCCCGCGGACGTCGCATTGATCACGAGGTCGAACGCGGGCTCGCGCTCGAGCCGGTCGAACGAGCAGATCGAGAGGTTCCCGAGGTTGCCGAACCGCTCTGCGAGCTCGGCGGCGCGCGGCAGCGTGCGATTCGCGAGCACGACCGCGGCCGGCTCGCTCTCGAGCAGCGGCGGCAGGATTCCGCGCGCGGCGCCGCCCGCGCCGAGCACGACGACCCGCGCGTCCCGAATCTCCCAGCTGAGGTTCTCGGTCACGTCGCGCAGGAAGCCGATGCCGTCGGTGTTGTCGCCGCGGATGGCCCGGCCCTCGAAGGTCAGCGTGTTGACCGCGCCGGCCTTCTCGGCCTCCGGGCCTAACCGGCGCGCGATCCGAAATGCCGCCTCCTTGTGCGGCACCGTGACGTTCATCCCGCGGCCGCCGGCCGCCGCGAAGCCGCGCACCGCGGTCTCGAACTCGTCGGGCTCGGCATCGATGAGCTCGTAGGTCAGGTTCTGTCCGGTCTGCTCGGCGAAGAGCGCATGGATGACCGGCGAGCGGCTGTGATGCACCGGATGGCCGACGAGCGCGTAGCGGTCGGGGGCCGAGGTCGTGTTCATCGTCGAATCTCCGTTCCCGAGGTCGTCGCGGCCGGGCACCTGGGGCCGGGGCCCTTCGGTGCGTCATCGAAAGCAGATCAGAGACAGCGCCGTGCGGGCACGGCGTCGACACCTTACTCGACGCGCGCGCGTCGCGGAAAGATCGGATGGTGACAAGACGCGGCCGGCCGCTGCAGCGGAACTGCGCACGAAACCGGATTTTTGCCGCTGGCGTTCCGGCCGCGCCGGACCGAAACTGCGACGTGCGGTGGTGCCGGGCCGCGCCCGGCGGCGGGCAACAACACAGGGCCGAAGGAGCCGTGATGACGAACATCGTGCGCTGCGCGTGGAGCGAAGGCGTCGATCAGGAATACCTCGACTATCACGACCGGGAATGGGGCGTGCCGGTTCGGGACGACAACAAGCACTTCGAGTTTCTGATCCTCGAGGCGGCGCAGGC
>Ga0079224_100002340_pt1 | contig 22920 bp, 21 predicted proteins | sample Stecom2015_FD_80414 | JGI IMG/M metagenome (GOLD analysis project Ga0079224, IMG submission 80414) | Agricultural soil microbial communities from Utah to study Nitrogen management - Steer compost 2015 | ecosystem: Environmental > Terrestrial > Soil > Agricultural land | place: USA: Utah... | reverse complement strand
GCCCGACGGGCGGGTGAAGGTCAGCGCCGCCTGGCTGATCGACCACGCCGGCTTCGGGCGCGGGTACCCCGGCCCGGGTGGTCGGGTGTCGCTGTCGACCAAGCACGCGCTGGCCCTGACCAACCGGGGCGGGGCGACGACCGCCGACCTGCTGGCGCTGGCCCGGACGGTCCGCGACGGCGTCCGGGCCCGCTTCGGCATCGAGCTCGTCAACGAGCCGACGCTCGTGGGCTGCTCGCTCTGAGCCGGCGGCCCACGGCCGGCCCCGCCCCGGGGCCGTCAGGGACGGCGGCCGAGGAAGGCCAGGAAGCGGGCCTGGGCGTCCGCGCCCTCGGGCGCCGGCACCTCCGGCCCGAAGGCGCCCGGGCCGCGCAGCACGTCGCCCATCGCTGCCAGCTCGCCGTGCACCCTGGCCACCTCGTCCGCCGGCAGCGTCACCTCCAGGCCCGCCGCCCGGGCGAGGTCCCAGCGGTGGACGAGCAGGTCGGCGCACACGAACCGGTCGATCCCCTCGGCGAAGCTCATGTGCCCGAACACGGCGCCCTCGAAGGTCGCCCCGGCGGCCGCCGGGTCGTGCAGGTGCCGGCTGACGACGGCGCGGGCGGCGGCGAACGCGCCGGCCGGGTCGTCCTCCACCGGGGGCACGTCGCCCAGCACCCGCCCGACGAAGCCCTCGAACAGGCGGTGGTTGTCGACCATGTGCGCCACGACGTCCCGGGCGGTCCAGCCCTCGCAGGGCGACGGCGCGCCCCACCGGTCGGCCGGCACGGCGGCGATCGTGGCGGCGAAGTCGGCGGCGAGTCGGTCGTAGCGTTCGGCGATGTCGGCCATGGGGCCACGGTGCGCCGGCCGCCGGCCCGACGTCTTGAAGGAACGCGACCGGGCCGGAGGAGGGGCGTCGGTACCCTGGCGGGCGTGGTGCGATCGGTCCGGGAGGACGCCCGCGGCATCGTCGCGCCGGATCTCGGCCTGCAGCGGTTCCGGCTCGACCGGTTCCCACCCTCGCCCGAGGTGGCCCGCCTCGTCGACCGCTACTGGGTCGTGACCTGGGATCTGCGGGGCCAGCCGTCGCACACCCAGCACGTGTTCCCGCACCCGGTCGTGAACGTGACCTTCCAGGACGGCGGGCCGGGCCTGGTCACCGGCATCAGCACGACCGTCCTGGCCCGGACGCTCTCGGGCGCCGGGCGGGTGCTCGGCATCATGTTCCGCCCCGCCGGCTTCCGCCCGCTGCTGGGACGGCCGATGGCCACGATCCGCGACGCCACCCTGGGCTGGGCCGCCGTCGTCGGCGCCGGGCCCGCGGGCGAGCTGGCCCGACGGGTGGCCGAAGCCCCCGACGGCGCCGCCATGGCGGCCGCCGCCGACGCTGCGCTCGCGCCGTTGGTGCCCGCCGGCCACCAGCCCTGGGAGGACACCGCCGCGCTGGTCGAGCGGGTGGCGGCGGACCCGGCCTTCCTCACCGTCGCCGACCTCGCACGGGAGGCGGGTACGACCGCCCGCGAGCTGCAGCGCCGGTTCGCCGACCACGTGGGCATCGGGCCCAAGGCGGTGATCCGTCGCTACCGCCTCTACGAGGCCGCCGAGCGGGCCCGGGGACGGGAGCACGTCGAGTGGGCCGCGCTGGCCGCGTCGCTCGGCTACAGCGACCAGGCCCACATGAGCCGCGACTTCACCGCCACCTTCGGGATGCCGCCCGGCCGCTACCTGGCGGCGAACCGCCCGGCCGGCGCGTGAGGGGGCGAGCGCGGCGCTGTCGGCGCCCGGGCGAGGGGTGCGCGGCGTCGAGGCGCCGGGGCGGCTGCGCTCACCGCGGCGCAGGACGGGTCGACCGCGCTCGGTCCCGAGGGGGTGACCGGCGAGGAGCGGGCCGCTGCCGTGGTCGAGCTCCGGCCCCGGCCCACCGGCGCCGCCGGTGGCGGACGGCCCGCTCAGGTCCGGGATCCGGCGACGGCGACGGCCTCGACGATGCGGTCGCGTACGGCGACGGCGTCGACGTCCACGGCGACGCGGGCGGTGGAGGCCCCCGGCCCGGCGGTCAGCAGCCCGGCGGTCAGCAGCCCGGCGGGATCGCGGCCGGTGGGCCGGCCGACGAACCGCTCCTCCCACGCCAGCAGGCCCGGCTCCAGCGCGGCGACCGCCGCGACGGCGTCGTGGAGGACGGCGCCGCCGTCGGCTGTCGGCCGCCGTGCCGCGAGCTCGGCGCAGAACGCGGCGACGGGCCCGCCGGCGGCCCACCGGCGCAGGTCGACCGCCCGCAGCGCGACCCGGCCGGTCACGTCGACGGGCACGACGGCCACCGCCGGAACCCCGGCGACGACCTCCTCGACCGCGGCCGGGTCGGCGGCGGCGTTGAACTCGGCCACCGCGGTGTCGCCGCTCGAGCGGGGCGCGAGCGCCCCGCCCATCCAGACGACGCGCTCGACGCGCGCCCCCCGGCGCAGCGCCGCGGCGACGGCGGTGAGCGGCCCCAGCCCGAGCACCGCGCCCCCGACCGGCTCGTCGTCGGGCGCCGGCGCCGCCTCCGGGCCCGGCGCGCCCAGCGGCAGGCGTGCCGCCAGGCCGCCGAGGCCGTCGGTCCCGTGGGCGTGCCGGTGCCGGTGGATGGGCCGCCCGTCCAGCGCCACCGAGGGCCCGAGCGCCACGGGGACGTCCAGGCCGAGCAGGCGGGCGATCCCGGCGGCGTTGCGGTGGGCGACCGGCGCGGGGACGTTGCCGGCGCCGGCCACGATCCCCCGCACGGCGCCCGCAGCGGCGAGGACCGCGAGGGCGACGGCATCGTCCACACCGGGGTCGCAGGTCACCACCCAACCGCGGGCGCCCATGGAGGCATGGTCGCGCCCGGCGCCGCCCGGCGGGGAGGGCGGCCGGTCAGGCGGCCCGGCGGGCGGCGACGACGGGCAGGCGCACCAGGTCGGGGAACCGGTCGTCGTCACCGAGGGCCAGGAGCCGCTGCCACACCCGCTGCACCACCTTGCGGACGGCGGCCTCACCCAGGCCGAAGCGGGCGGCGACGGTGACGGCGGGTCGGCGGTTGCCCGCGGCCACCTCCTCCAGGTGGGTCAGCCACACCGCGGCGTCGCGGGGGCTGGCGACCTCGTCGAGCGCGGCGGCCAGCTGGGCCGCCCGGCGATCGCGCTCGGCCACCCGCCGCAGTGTGGCGAGCGCGTCCTCGACGACGTCCTCCGGGTCGACGGCCCACGTGGCGGTCGCCGCCGTGAGACCGGCGGCCGACGACGCGTGGCGGGCGGCGAGCACCTCGTCGAGCGGGTCGGCGAAGGTGCCGGCCCAGTCCCGCACGACGCCGGCGACGCGGTCGCGCGCCCATGTCCACGGGGCCGCACCGTCCGGCCGCCAGCTCCCGGCGCACCGCGCGATGGCGACGATGGCGTCGAGCACGAGGCCGTCGAGGTCGTCCCGGGTGGCCGGGAGGCCGAGGCGGCGGAGCTCGCCCTGCACCTGGCGCCGGACCGGCCGGTCGGCGAGGCCGGCGAACCGCCAGATGGCGGCCCGGTCGCCGGCGGCGACCGCGGCCAGGGCCGCCGCGACGCCGGCGGGGTCGGGGTCGTCGTCGCGCGGGTCGGTGGCGGGGCGGCCGACGGGGGCCGGGGCCGGCCCGGCGACGGCCCGGGGGGTCGTGTCCGTGGTGGCGGGAAGCGTCTGCATGCCGGGTCCGTCGACACCCGGCCGGCGGTGTGACCGCGCCGCTCCGACGTTGTCACACCCCGTCGGTTGAATCCGGGGCCCGTGGAGGCGCACCGGCGCCCGGCGGCCGGCCGCCCCGCGGAGTCACGACGATCCCGTACCGACGAGGTGGTGGTGGAACCGATGACCGAACCCCCGACGATTCCCGAGGCCGCAGCGCTGTTCCTGACATCGGCCGAGGGCCGCGCCGCCGTCCGCCGGGCCCGTGCCCGGGCGGGCCTGCCGCCGGCGGTCGAGGACGACCTCGCCCAGGAGGTCCTGCGCCGGCTCACGGTGGCCGCCGGCCGCCTGCGGGAGGTCGGCAACCTCGCCGCCCTGGTCACGACCGTGGCCCACCGGGCCGCCGTCGACCTGCTGCGGGGCCGGGTCCGCGGCCCGCAGGAGATCGTCCGCCCGACGCTCGTCGACCCCGACGTGGAGGTGCGGGTCCCGTCGCTCGACGGCGCCTCGCCCCTCGACGTCGAGGCCGACGTCGTCGGTGGCGCCCTGCTGGCCGACGTCCGCCGGCGCGTCCTCGCGGCCGCCGCCGACGACCCGGCCCGGGCGGCCGCGGCCCTCGCCTTCCTCGCCATCACCTGCGACGGCGCGGTGCCGGGCGACGACTGCCCCCGGCCCGCCGGCGGCGCCTCGCCCGATGAGGCGGCCACCTGGGCGGCCCTCTGGTACGCGGGCCACCGCGACTGCTTCACCGTCACGCCGACGGTCGGCGCCGCAGCGGTCCGCAAGCGGCGCAGCCGGCGGGCGGGCCGGCTGCGCGCCCTGCTGCGGGACGTGGCGGCGGCCGTCGGGCTCGACCCGGAAGGTGCACACCATGGCTGAACCCCTGCTCGGCGCGCGTCCGCTCGTCGCCGACTGCCATCCCGGGGCAGGCGTGGCCACCCTGTCCGCCCGGCCGGCCGGGCCGGCCGGGACGGCCGGACTGGCGCTCGCCGACGGGCTCGAGCTCGACGTCGACGCCGCCGACCCGGCCTCGCTCGTGGACCTGACGGTCGAGTGGCCCCCGGGACGGGCCGGTGCACCCGACCTCCCCCCGGCCCGGCGCCGCGCGCTGGCGGCGCTCCTCGGCGACGGCCGGGCGGCAGCGCTCGCCGCGGCGCTGCGGGCACGACCGGAGGGCGAGGGGTGGGTGGGGTGCCGGCTCGGCGACGAGGGCGACGGCGCCCCGGGCGTCGCGCCGGGGCTCCACCGGGCGGCGCTGGCGCTCGCCGCGGCGGGCACGGCCGGCGTGGTGCCGGCCGTGCGGGGGCTCGGGCTGGCCGAGGCGGCGGTCGAGCTGGCGCCGCACGTCGGGGCGCTCCCCGAGGCCGGCGCCACGGTCCGGACGTGGCTGGCCGGAGCCGCCGACCTGGTGGTCGACGCGCTCGCCGAGGGCACCTTCGCCGTGCCCGACGGCGCCGCCGTGCCGGTGGCCGGGCTGCTGCGCCGGGTGGCGCGCCTGGCGGGCACGCCACCGCTCGCCGCGTCGCGCTTCGCCGGTCTCGCCCGCGAGCTCGAGGAGGGCGCGCACCGAGCGCCGCCACCCCGGCGCCGGCCGGCGACCGCGCCGGCGGCGGTGGGGGTGCGGCCACCTGCTGCGCCCGGCGGCGAGCTGCCCGTCGACCGGGGCGCGCTGCCCGGGTTCGTCGCCGGCGCCGCCGTCTCCGGCCGGCGCCGCGGGTCCTCCGAGGTCGAGGTGCGCATCGACCGGTGGGGCGACCGCCGCGACCTGTGGGCCCGGGCGCTCGACAGGTCCGACCGCACCGTGCTGGCCATGGGCCCGTTCCGCCCCGACGGCGACGACGCCGTGGCCCTGCTGCTCGTGCCGCCCGGCGCCATGGGGCGCGTGGCGCTCGAGGTGACCGAGCGCCCCGGCGACGACCCGCCGTCGGCCCCGCTGGCGGCGGCCGCCCGGGCCGTGCACGAGGGGGCGGCGGCCGCCCGGGCCGAGCGGCTCGGCGACCGGCGCGCCGCGCGGGGGGCCTGGCGGCGGTGCGCGCACGCCTGGGCGGTCGCCGGTGACACCGACCGGGCCGAGGCCGCGCGGCGGCACGCGGCGCAGCTCACCGGCCCGCGGTCCTCGTGGCCCGACCGCATCGTGCGACCGCTCGTCGTCGACCTGCTCCTGGCCGGGCCGGGCGGCTGACCGCCGGGCCGCTGACCGGTCCGCCCGCCCGCCCGGGGGTCAGAGGTTCGCCTTGGCCGACAGCTCGTCCCGCAGCGCCGGGGTCAGCACCTGGCCGATCCGGGCCACGAGCACGCTCATCTCGTAGCCGACGAGGCCGATGTCGGCCTCGGGTCCGGACACCACCGCGAGGGCCGAGCCCTCGCTGATGGCCGTGATGAACAGGAACCCGCCCTCCATCTCGACGATCACCTGGTTGACGGCGCCCGTCTGCAGGTGGTGGGCCGCCCCCGTGCTGAGGCTGGCGAGCCCCGAGCTGACCGCGGCGAGCGTCTCGGCGCGCTCGCGGGGCAGGTCCTGCGAGGCGGCGAGCGCCATGCCGTCGGTGGACAGCACGACCACGCTCGTCACGCCGGGGATGCGCTGGGCGAAGCTCGTGATGAGCCAGTCGAGGTCGCGCGCGTCGGCCGAGGGTGTGGTCACGGGTCGTCCTGCTCCGATCGGTCGGTCGGTGGGGGTGGCGGTGCGCTCCCGGGCGCGGCGGCGGCCAGCCGGCCGGCTCGCTGGCTCGCCTGGAAGCGGCTGAGCATCGTGCGGGTGCGCTCGGGGTCGCGGTGGGCCGCGGCCGGTGCCGGTGCCGGCGCGTCGTCGCGCCGCAGCGCGGCGAGGTGCGCACCCGGCACCCGGCGGGCGAGGCCGCCGGCGGTGGTCGCCGGCTCCGCCGGCTCGGTGCCCTGCTCGTCCGCGCGGACGAGGCGCTCGGACTCGAACCACCAGGGCGCGGGCCGGGGCTGGCCGTCGCCGGGCGCGGCGTCGGGCGTCGGAGCTGGCGGGACGAACGGGCGGTCGCCCCCGGCGGGCAGCGGGACCGACCCGGTCGGCGCCGGCGAGGTCCCGGCGGGGGGATCGGCGGGAGTCGCCGGGCCGGCGTCGGCCGCCCGTTCCCCATCGGCCGCCGGCGTGCCGGTCGCCTCCCGGGCGGCGACGGAGATGACCCGCGGCGAGCCGCCGCGGCGTGGCTTGCCGGGCGCCGGCGCCGACGGAGAGGCCGTCGGGAGCTGGCGCCGGAGCGAGTCGTCCGACGCCGCCGGGAGCGCCGGGAGCACGACCGGCGGGAGGGCACCCGGTGGGCCCACCGCATCGCCCGGCGCCACCTCGAAGCTCGGCGGGTCCTCCGGGGGCGGTGGTTCCTCCCGATCCTCCCGCGCCCCGGCTGCGGGGCGCGGCCCGGTGGCGCCGACCCGCGACCTGTCGTCGACCGGCCGGGTCGTCACCGCGCTCCACGGCGCGAGCACGTGGCGGGCGGTGGCCGTGGCGGCCGACCCGCTCGCGGGGTCGCCGTCGGTGCTCGCCACCGTCGAGCCCAGCGACCGCTCGGTGACGACCCCCGGCGTGAGGGTCACCATGGCCGTCAGGCCGCCGCCGGGGGTCGGAGCGAGGCGCACGCTCAGCGCGTGCCGCCGGGCCAGCCGCGCCACGACGTGGAACCCGAGCATGGGGGAGCGGCCGAGGTCGACCTCCGGGGCCTCGGCCAGCACCAGGTTGGCGTTCCGCAGCTCGGCCTCGGTCATGCCGATGCCGCTGTCCTCGATCGACACCACGGGCATCGGCGGGTCGTCGGTCGACAGGTAGCTGCGGACCCGGACGGCCGCGGTCGGCGGCGAGAACGTGACCGCGTTGTCGATCAGCTCGGCGAGCAGGTGGACGAGGTCGGCGGCCGCCCGTCCCTCGACCTGCAGGTGGTCGTTGACCAGCGCCTCGACCCGGTGGCCGTCCTCGACCTCGGCGGCCGCGGCGCGCACGACGTCGACCAGCGGCACCGGCCGGCTCCAGCGCCGGGGGGTGTCGTCACCGGCCAGCACGAGCAGCGAGCCCGCGTTGCGGCGGATGCGGGTGGCCAGCTGCTCGAGCTGGCGGACCTGCTCGCGCGCCGCCGCGTGGTCGACCTGCCGCGACACGTCGCCGATGAGGTCGAGCTGGCGGTCGAGCAGCGACTGGTTGCGGCGGGCCAGGTTGACGAGCAGCCCGGACACCGCCTGCTGCTTCGCCGCCTCGGCGGCCGCCAGGTCCTCGACGAGCTGGACGTTGCGCCGCTGCTCGCGCTCGGTGTGGTTCCAGAACACGACCACCACGATCGTGGCCGCCAGGTGGGCCGCCACGTGGATGCCGGCCCACAGCCACGGCCGCTCGTGGGCGGCGTCGTGGTCGAACATCGCCTCGTGGGCGACGACGCTGCCGGCCCCGAGGGCGCCGACGGCGAGCACGACGTGCCACAGGAACGGTGCCCAGTCCTGGTAGAGGGCGACGGGGCCGATCAGCACGAAGGCGTGGAACCGGGCCTCGACCCGGCCGCCGGAGAGGTGGACGAGCACGACCGAGCAGGCCACGAGCCCGGCCGTGACGGCGAGCGACGCCGGGCGGCGCTTCGGCAGCAGCCATCCGGCGACGGCGCACGCGACCGGTACCAGCAGCTCGAGCGCCACGGGCCCGGCGGCGTGCCCCCGCCAGGCGCCGAGCGCGGCCAGCGCGGGCACGTGGGCCACCAGCACCCCGGTCAGGAACCGGTGCCGGCGCCGGAACGTGGGGTCGTCGAGCGTGTTGCCGCGGGGGAGGCGGTCGCGGACCGCCACGGTCACGCCCCGGGGCACGAGATGGCGACCCGCGCCGTCACCGGCGGCCGGATCGGCGTGCCCGGGTGCGGCGTGTTGCGGCTGGTTCGCGTCCGCGCGTCGACCGTCGTGCCGCGACGGTGCCGCCGCGCCGGCAGCGGTCGCGGTGGACCCCCGAATCCCCATTGGCCGCAAGTGTTAGCCGCGATTCGCGCGGGCTGCCAGTGGCCGCCTGGCGGCGTCCGGCCGGCCCGGCCGCCCGCCCGCAGCCCGGACCGGGGAGGGGCTCAGGGCTTGCGGGCCACCCCGCCGAGGATCGGGATCGACCGTGCCCCGGGGTGGGGCGCCTGGTCGTCGGGGCGCCACTCGGTCACGGGCACGAGCCCGGGCTCGACGAGCTCGAGGCCGGCGAGGAAGCGGCCGATGTCCTCGGGCGAGCGCAGGGTCGCGGGGTAGTTGTCCCTCATGCGCTCGTTGAGCCGTTCGGCGAGCAGCCGCATGTCGCCACCCTCGGCGCGGTCGACGATGTGGGTGATCGCCACGTAGCTGCCGGGGGCCAGTGCGTCGACGAGGCGGGCGACGCGCTCGTGCGGCCGGTCGGCCTCGGCGATGACGTGCAGGATGCCCACGAGGACGAGCCCGACCGGCTTCTCGAGGTCGAGGGTGGCGGCGGCGCGCTCGAGGATCTCGTCGGGGTTCCGCAGGTCGCCCTGGACGTAGGCCGTCGCACCGTCGTCGCGGCGTCGCAGCAGCGCGTGCGCGTGGGACAGGACGATCGGGTCGTTGTCGACGTAGACGATGCGGGCGTCGGGCGCGACGTCGAGCGCGACGGCGTGGGTGTTGTCGTCGCCGGGGATGCCGGTCCCGATGTCGAGGAACTGGCGCAGGCCGCACTCGCCGGCCAGGAAGCGGACGGCCCGACCGAGGAAGGCCCGGTTGGCCCGAGCGTCGGCGCGGGCGCCGTCGATGCCGCCGGGGTACGCGGCGAAGGCGTGCTCGGCGACGCGGCGGTCGACCTCGAAGTGGTCGCGGCCGCCGAGGAGGTAGTCGTAGATCCGCGAGGTGTGCGGGACCGAGGTGTCGATCCCGACCAGGTCCCGGTCGGCGGGTGTGGCGGCGGTCGGGCGATCGGTCACCGGGCGACCTCCGGACCCGGGCGGGCGGTCGCGGACGGTGGGCGACGCAGCATGTCGCCATCTTCCCTCATCCGCACGCACCGTGCCCATCGGGCCCGCGGGCCGTGCGGCGGGGGCGGCGTCTCCGTTCCGTAACCGAGCGGGTGCGCATCGTGCGGTGCCGTTCGCGAACATGGGGAGGGGCGAAGGAGGACCGCCATGGGGACCTGCGAGAGGATCATGCGGGTGGAGGCACCCGCGGACGTCGTGTGGGGGTGGATGTCCGACCCCCGCAACCTGTTCCGGGTGAACATGCTGCACGCCGAGGTGCACACCGACGAGACCGAGCTGCGGCCGGGTGCGGTGATCACCGTCGACCACGACTTCTTCGGCCTCTACAAGCAGCGCCGCCAGGCCAAGATCCGCGAGGTCCGCCCGTACTTCGTGGCCTTCGGCGAGTTCAAGGCCCCGGAGGAGCCCGGGCGCGACCCCTTCCCGCACCAGCAGTCGTTCCAGGTGGTGCCCGTCGACGACAGCTCGTGCGTGCTCATCAACCGCATCTCGGGCCGCTACGTGTTCCCGGGGGCGGGGCTGCTCGGCGAGCGCCTCTTCCGCCGCTACATGCCCACGCTGCTCGACGACGACAACCAGGTCATCGCCGTCGGGTGCGGGGCGATGCCGCCCACGAAGGTCCGCCGGCCCGCCGGGCTGCTCCTCTGGCCGCTGATGGCGATCGGTGGCCGGTTCGTCAAGAAGTCGACGCGCCGCCAGCTGCTCGAGCAGATGAAGGCCCGACGGCAGGAGTCGCCGTCGACCGACGGCGACGGGCGGGGCGAGCCCGCCGGTGCGGCCGTCGCGGGCGACGGGTAGGCGACCGGCCCCGGCGGCCGAGCGCGACCGGCCGGCCCGGCCCCCCGGCACGGGGTGTGCCGCGCCGGCCGTTGCGCGTCGTGGGCCGGGCAGGAGATGGACGCGGCGTGCTCGCGCCGATACGATCTGCATGGCGCGTCCAAGGAAGGGCGATGTGCAGGATCCGCTAACGTCCAGCTGGGGGGACTGGATCCGGGTGAGGCGAACATGATCAGTCCATACGTCCGTCGCCTGCGGTTGGCAGCCGAGCTGCGGGCCCTGCGCACCCAGGCCGGGGTCACCCACGTGCAGCTGGCGAAGATGATCGGCCAGAGCCGGGCCCAGATCTCCCGTCTCGAGAACGGCCACGTCGTCGACCAGGACGACGTCATGAAGATCCTGGACGCGCTCGGCGTCGACGACGAGCGGTGGACGAAGATCATGACCATCGCCCGCGAGGCGGGCGAGCGCGGGTGGTGGGAGTCCAACCGCTTCATGGGGGAGCGCCAGGCGCTCTACGCCAACCTCGAGGCCGGCGCCTCCACCATCCGCGAGTTCCAGATGACCTTCATCCCCGGGTTGCTGCAGACACCGGAGTTCACCCGGGCTCGGGGCGAGGCCGACCGGCTGTCGGGGGCCGGGCAGTTCCACCTCGACAAGGCCGTCGAGGGCCGCCTCGGGCGCCAGCGCATGCTGCGGCGGCCCGGCGGCCCGACCTACGAGGTCGTCATCGACGAGCTGGCCGTGCGCCGTCCGTCCGCACCGGCCGAGACGACGAAGGCGCAGCTCTACCACATCGCCGCCGTGGTCAACGGCAACGACAAGATCGAGGTCCGGGTCCTGCCCATCGAGGCGCGGATCGAGGGGTTCGCCGTGCCCCGCTCCGCGTTCTCGATCTACACCTTCCACGACCCGGACGACCCGACGGTCGTGGCGGTCGACACCGTGACCGACGACCTCGTCCTGACCGACGGGGACGAGGTGAAGCGCTACGACCAGCTCTTCGGCCGGCTGCGGGAGGCCGCGCTGCCGGTGGCGGACAGCCTGGACCTGCTGCTCGAGGTGGCCAAGCGCCTCTGACGCCGTCGCGCGGGCGCGTCGATGTGCGCCGCGATCCGGGCCAGCCGGTCGAGGTGGCCGAGCACCGCTGAGGGCTGTCCGGCGGCTCCGGCCGCGAGCCGGCGAGGGACGCACCCGGACGTCGTGGCGCGCACTGGTCGCGCCGACTGCGTGCCGGGGTCGCGCGCGCCGTGCGCCGGCGCGGGCACCCGTCGTACCGCGCGCCGATGTGGTCCGTCGTGCGCAGGCTGCGATTCCTGACCGGCTCTGCGCCGTTCCCCTCACGCTCCGTGAGGTCCAGGCCCGAACCTGACCGCTGTCATACGCGCATAATGCCTGGTCATAGCGCTGTCAGCGATCAAGCGGCGAAAAATTCCCCTGCGGTGCGTGGTCAAGAGTGGCTGATCTCAAGTACGTTTGGAATACGTGGGCAGTACAGCAGAGTGTGCTGACCGCGCCACCGTCACATGCAGAAGGGACTGATCAACCATGCGACAGCGCACGTTCAGGGGTTGGCGCAAGTCGAGCTTCTCGAGCGGGGGCGACAACTGCGTGGAGGTCGGGGTCGCCGAGGACGGCACGATCGGCGTCCGTGACACCAAGCAGCAGGGGAACGGCCCGATCCTGGAGTTCTTCCCCAGCGAGTGGCGGGCCTTCCTCGAGGGCGTTCGCAACGGCGAGTTCGACCTGGCCTAGCGCCACCGCGCTGGGGTGAGGCGTGAGCTGGGCATGCCGCCCGCGCCGGCACGATCCGTGCGGACGAACCGTACGGGTCGTCCGGATTGGCTTGCGCCGCGTGTCGTACCGACGGATACTGGGGACGACTCGAGGCTCTGGACTGTACGAGTCCACGAGCGGAACGTCGGCTCGGTCCGTAGGTCACGCGGCTGCGGGGGATGATCAGCATGGCCAGGTCCAGCGAGGGCGCGCTGCCCGTCACCGGTCGAGTGCCGGCACCGGACCTGGCGACCACCGGTCCACAGCGTGCCCACCGCCGGCGCCTCCGTGCCGTCGTCGGTTCGGTCGCCGCGTACCTCCGGGGTCGGCCTGCGGGCCCGTCGTCGCCCGAGGCCGGGCCCCGGGGGCGGGCGCCCTCGGAGGGCGAGCTCCGGCTGTTCGCCGGACCGGTCCGGGGGCCGCTGCCGGCGCCCCGGCGCCCCCGCGTCGACAAGGGTGCGACGCTGGCGCACTACCGCGGCCTGGTCGAGCAGCTGGCCAGCGAGCGCCGGTCCGTCGCCCCGGTCCCGCCCACGCCGCGCCGCGCGGATGGCGGGACGCTCCGGCGGGAAGGCTCGGGGGTGTGGACGATCGACCCCACCGGGCCCGCAGCGAGGGGGTGGCACCGTGGTTGACACGCTGATGCGCGCCTGGCGGGCCGTCTGGCGGCCGACCGACCGGGGCGTGGGGACCGGGCCGGCGGCCCCGCTCGCGGGGCGCCGGGACGGGCGGCTGCGCCTGCGGGGCGAGGTCCGCTGGTGCGGGGCGTCGGGGTGGCAGGTGCGCCCGGGCTGCGGCGACGGCGCCGGCTCCGCGATCTGCCCGGTGTGCGGGCGCCGGGTCCGCACGCAGCGGAGCTCCGTGGGCCGCTACGGCGTCGAGGTCATCGAGGCCCACGGCGCCTGACGGGCCCGGCCCGGGGAGGGCCGGTGGCTCGACCGTCGACCACCCGCCGCGCGCATCCCGGCCGGAGGCCGGGCGCGCTGGGCAGTGGCGCGCCCGGGGAAGCAGCGCCAGCTACCCGCCTTCGTCATCGTTCAGACATATTTTTCATCGTTTCGTCATGACTGACCCGGTGCCGGTCGGCCGAGCGGAGATGGGGTCTGACCTGGGGAAACACGGCGCTGATCGGGTCACGTTGCGGGATATCCGTCATCGTTTCGTCACCTGGATGTGACGCATGTCATTGTTGGTGCCACGGAGGGTGGTGTCTAGTCTTCGCCGGACCTGACGAGCCCGCCGCGGTGGTCACCGGTCCCGGTGATGGACCCGACGTGGCCCTGCCATCAGGGAGCTGGGATCGACGGACGCCCGGTGGACCTCGTTCAGGGGCGGGCAACCGCTCGCCGCTGACATCGCTGAGGGAACTGGGGAGTGAGTGCTGGGGAGCCTCGCTGGGGTCTCCGTACCTGACACACATCACAACCCGCTAGCCGCGTAGGGCGCTCCGGCGTCCCGCGCGCTCCGGCACGGCACGAGCGCCGGCGGGCCCGGTCCACCGGGCCCTGGACGTCGCGCGCCCGTCCGCGCCCCGCAGCGGTGCAGGTCGTTCCGGGAGGAGAGCACGTGACGGCACCGACACCGACAACCGAGTCGCACCGCAGGCCCGGTCGGCGTCCGCCGTCGCGCCCGCTCGCCGCCCGGCTGTCCCTACACGCGACCCGAGCCGCCTCCCCGCCCGCTGGGGCGGGGGGCGTGTGCCAGGCGGGCACCCGGCGCCCTGCGCCCGCACCGTCGGCGACCACGCCCCCCGACGGGGGCCGGTGGGCGGCGCCTGACGCACCATGCACAACCTCATCCGTCCAGACCGCCGGCGTCCGCGCCGGCTCCACCTGCTCGCCGCGGTCGTCCTGGCCGTCGCGGCCTTCGCCGGTGATCTGACGCCCACCCTGGGCCGCGGGCCGGAGCAGGCCGCCGCCGAGCCGGTCCCCGCCGGGACCCCCGGTGTGACCCGCTACTTCGGCAAGGGCCCGTACGAGGGGATCCGCGCCGCCGTCGCCCAGACGCCGCGGTCGTGCGCGCTGTCCGACGACGAGCTCACCGCGCTGGTCATGGCGCCGATCTTCAAGGAGGTCTCGATGGCGGAGACCCCGGAGGCGGCGCCGTCGCCGATGACCATGTCCCGCTGGGACGAGTGGACCGGCCGCTGGTCGGGCTCGAACAACCTCAACGCCAACTACGGGCTCTACGCCTTCCGCGACCCGCACACGCCCTACAAGCGGGCCTACTGGACGCCCGGCATCGGCATCTTCCAGTACGACTCGGCCGGGGTCGGGGCGCCGTTCACCGCCGACCAGCTGGTCGACGTGCAGCAGGTCGCCGGCCACGTGGCCGCCGGCATGGCCGAGCGGTACTGCGCGGCCGGCGGCGACGCCCGCGCCCGGCGCGCCGCGGCCTGGGCCCCGTGGAAGGCGCTGGGCGGCATCGCCAAGAGCGAGGCGCTGTACGCCGAGATGATGGCCCCCGGCCGGCCGCCGTTCTCGAACATCGGCCTCGTCGAGGGCATCGACCGGACCGGCGGCATGCAGACGAGCACCTGCAAGCTCGGCCGGCACGAGGTCACCTGCCATCGCATCGACCCCGCGGCCGCCCAGGGCGCCAACTGGTGGGCCACGAGCGAGGTCGACGGGGGCGCCGTCGCCGAGGGCCAGGCCCCGCTGACCGCCCCGTTCTACGTCGTCGTCCGCAACGGCTACGAGGAGCGCCACTGGCTGGCCGCGGACACCGGCTACGACACCGACATCTCGGCCCGCCGGCTGCTGGGGCAGAACGCCCGCCCGATGGACGGCCAGCCGCACTCGGGGCTGGAGTGGTACGCGACCTCGGACCTCTGCGACATGGCCCGGCCCGAGCTGGGCTGCGCGCCGCAGCCGGAGCCGGCCCCCGAGCCGGAGCCCGCGGCGACGTCGCAGGACGGCGAGGGCGGCACGGCCGAGGGGAGGGCGAGCGAGCGCCCGCTGCTGCTGGGCGCGTCGGACGCCGGCTCCCTGTGGTCCGCCCTGCGCTCGGCGCGCCCGGTCGGCGCCGAGCGCGAGGGGAGCGGCGAAGCGGCGACCGACAGCCTGTTCGCCGCCCTGTCGCCAGATCCTCCGGCGTCGCAGTAGGGAGACGACCGGAGGCCGGCCCGCCCGCCCTGCCGCCCGTTCCATCCGCGGCGGTGGGGTGGGTGAGGTCCGGCGCCCCGCGGCTGCCCGGCCGCCACGATCCGAGCTGCGATGGAGACGGAGGGTGCCACCTGGCGAGCCGGGGAGCACGGCGGTACACAGTGGGCCGTCCGTCACACCTCCGGCCCTGCCCGGGGCCGTGCCCGAGCTCGGAGTCCCATGGCCCGACCCCGCTTCCGCCGTGCCCGACCCGCTCTCCTCGCGCTGGCGGTCACCGCCCTGGTGAGCACCGGCCTCGCCTGCACCTCCGACGGCGGCGACGCCGAGGAGGCCGACGGCCGGGTCCTCGGCGAGGGGGACGAGTACGAGGCGACGATCCGCCGGACCGAGGGCGGCATCCCCCACATCACGGGCGACTCCCTGGCCGACGTGGCCTTCGGGCAGGGCTGGGCCAGCGCCGAGGACCGCGCCTGCGACCTGGCCGACCAGGTGCTGAAGGTGACCGGCACCCGGGCCCGGTGGCTGGGGCCCGGAGAGGACGACGAGAACATCGACTCCGACGTCGCCTGGCGGGCGATCGGCATCGCCGAGCGGGCCGCCGAGGACTGGGAGGAGGGTCCGGACGAGGTCGTCGAGCTGTTCACCGCCTTCACCGCCGGGTGGAACGCCCACCTGGAGGAGGTCGGCGCGTCCGGGCTGGCGGGCTGGTGCTCGGGTGCCGAGTGGGTGCGCCCGCTGGAGCCGGTCGAGGTCTACACCTACGCCCGGTCGGTGGCGCTCCAGGCGAGCAGCGGGGCGGTGGCGTCCTACATCGCTTCGGCGGCGCCCCCCGGCGAAGCCGGCGGCGAGCAGGCCGGCGCCGGCGACGGCGAGGAGGCCGCGCCCGCACCGGCCGCCGGGGTGGGCGACGACGGTGGCCTCCTGCGCACCACCGCCGCCTCCAACGGCTGGGCCATCGGGGCCGACCGCTCGGCGACCGGCGGCGGGATGCTGGTCGCCAACCCGCACTTCCCCTGGGAGGGCGAGCTGCGGTTCTGGGAGGTCCACCTGACCGTCCCCGGCGAGCTCGACGCCTACGGCGTGCAGCTGTCCGGGCTCCCCGGCATCGGGATCGGCTTCACCGAGGAGTACGCCTGGACCCACACCGTGTCGGCCGGCAACAGGTTCACCGCCTACCGGCTCGAGCTGGTGCCGGGGTCGCCGACCACCTACCGCTACGGCGACGAGACCCGCGAGATCACGCCGACGGAGCACACCATCGAGGTGCTGGGCGAGGACGGCGAGGTGCGGGAGGTCACCCGCACGACCTGGTCGTCGCACTACGGGCCGATCATCGACTTCCCCGGGTTCGGCTGGACCGAGTCGGCCACCATCACCTTCCGCGACGGCAACATCGACAACGACGAGTTCGCCGAGCAGTACCTGCGGATGCTCACCGCCGACGACCTCGACGAGTTCATCGAGGTGCACCACGAGGTCAACGGCGTCCCGCTGTTCAACACGATCGCGGCGTCGGCCGACGGCCGGGCCTGGTACGCGGACACCTCCGCGACCCCCAACCTGTCCGACGAGGCGATCGAGCTGTACGAGGCCTCGCTGGAGGCCGACCCGATCGTCGCCATCGCCGCCGACAACGGCGCGGTGCTGCTCGACGGGTCCGATCCGCGCTTCGAGTGGGTCGAGGTCGACGGTGCCCGAGACCCGGGCCTCGTGCCCCCGGACGAGCAGCCGCAGATCACCCAGCGCGACTACGTCTTCAACGCCAACGACTCGTTCTGGGTGCCGCACGCGACCGCCCTGCTGGAGGGCGACTACTCGCCGCTGCACGGTCGCCAGCGCACGCCGGTCTCGCCCAGGACGCGGGAGAACGCCGTCGTCCTCGACGACATGTCCCCGGACGGCGCCTCGGGAGAGGACGGGCTGTTCACGCTCGACGAGCTGGCCGACGCCGCCCTGGCCAACCGGGGCTACACCTCCCGGGCGCTCCTCGGCGAGGTGGTCGCCCGGTGCCGGGCGGCCGGCGCCACACCGATCGAGGTGCCCGAGCTGCCCGCCGGCGAGGACGGCACCCCCGGCCTGCCCGCGGGAGCGGTCGACGTGTCGGCCGCCTGCGACGTGCTGGACTCCTGGGACGGCGTCTACGACGTCGACCGCGCCGGCCCCGTCGTCTGGCGCGAGCTGATGGCCCGCTTCGGGCGCGAGGCGCTGCTCGACGCCGGCGGGCTGTGGGCCGACCCCTTCGACCCGTCACAGCCGATCGCGACGCCGAGCGGCCTGGCGCCCGCCCCGCCCGGCGGCCCCTCGGCCGACCCCGTGCTGCAGAACCTGGCCCGCGCGGTGCAGGTGCTGGAGGCGGCCGGCGTGCCGGTCGACGCGCCCCTCGGCGACGTGCAGTTCGCCGTCCGCGCCGGCGAGCGCATCCCGATCCACGGCGGCACGGGCGCCGACGGCACCACCAACATCGTCGGCTTCGGCCGGAGCTGGTCGATCCGCGACCCGGATCTGGCCGGCGTCGAGCGGACCCCGGTCGCCGAGGGCGCGGCGCTCGCGACCTACGGCGAGCACACCGGCTACCTGGTGAACAACGGTACGTCGTTCCTCATGGCCGTCGCCTTCGGCGAGGACGGGCCGGAGGCCCGGACCTTCCTGACCTACGGCAACACCGAGGACCGTTCCGACCCCGACTACGTGGACGCCACCCGCCGCTTCTCCGACAAGGAGTGGCGCGAGGTGCCCTTCACGGAGGAGGAGGTCGAGGAGGCCACCATCGAGGTCGTGACCGTCCGCGGGTGAGCCCGGGCGGGCAGCCTCCCTAGGCTGTGCCCGTCGTCGCGAGAGGAGCAGTGACGTCCGTGGATCCGCGCAACCGGTACCTGCTGACCCGGGCGCTCGCCGCCGCCGCCACCCTCAACGCGCTGCGGCCGGTGTCCCGGTTCACCCCCCACCTGACCACCGCCGAGTTCGTCGCCGGCGTGCCCGTGTCGGAGATGCCGCTGCAGGTGGCCGCGCTCGAGGGCGGCCTGGCACTGCTCGGGGCCGGCCGGGGCCGCGCCCGGGGCTGGCGCGGCGTGGTGGGGCTCGGCCTGACCGCGGTGTCGGTCGCCGGCCTGTGGCGCCTGCACCGGGACGCGCAGGACAGCGAGGACGTGCTGGAGCGAGCCCTCGTCGAGGCGCTCGGCCCCGGCTACCGGGACGCCATCGACGAGCCGTTCAGCCCCGCGCCGGTGGCGCCGGTCGACCGGTCGCAGATCCTCGTGCCGCGGTTCCCACGGCGCAAGCGCTACACGGCCCGCGGTGCGAACATCGCCTACGGCGACGCCGGCCGCCGCAACACGCTCGACGTCTGGAAGCGGGCCGACCTGCCCGACGACGCCCGGGCGCCGGTGCTCCTCCAGGTGCACGGGGGCGCCTGGACGGTGGGGCAGAAGGAGGGCCAGGCCTATCCGCTCATGTCCCACCTGGCCGAGCGGGGCTGGGTGTGCGTGGCCATCAACTACCGGCTGAGCCCCCGCGCCACCTGGCCCGATCACATCATCGACGTGAAGCGGGCCATCGCCTGGACCCGGGCCACGATCGCCGAGCACGGCGGCGACCCCGACTTCATCGTCCTCACCGGCGGGTCGGCGGGCGGCCACCTGACCGCGCTGGCCGCGCTCACCCCGGGGTACGAGCCCTGGCAGCCGGGCTTCGAGGACGCGGACACGAGCGTGGCCGCCGCGGTGCCCTTCTACGGCGTCTACGACTTCCTCGACCGCCACGGCGTCGCCAACCCGATGCTGGAGGGCTTGCTCGCGCGGGCGGTGATCAAGACCCGGCTCGCGGAGGACCGCGAGACCTGGGACCGGGCATCCCCGATGAGCAACGTGCACGCCGGCGCGCCGCCGTTCTTCGTCGTCCACGGCGCCAACGACACGGTCGTGCCGGTCGAGCAGGCCCGGTACTTCGTGTCCATGCTCCGGGAGGTCTCGACCTCGCCGGTCGTCTACGCCGAGCTGCCCCGCGCCCAGCACGCGTTCGACATCCTGCCCTCCCTGCGCACCCACCACACGGTACGAGCGGTCGAGCGCTTCCTCGCCGTCGTGCGCAGCCGCCAGGGCGGCGAGACGCCCGCCGAGGCGGTCACCGCCGACGCCACCTGAGCGGCCCCCGGTCGGGGCCCGGGGCCCGCCGTCGTTCGCAGACCTGGTGATACCACTGTGTGTGGTCAACTAGGCTGCGCACAGTGGCGGCAGAGTCGCGGCATGCGGGACCTCCGGATGCCGCGACCGAAGGAGGGACCCATGGCGATGCGGAGAGGGTGGGCGGTGGCCGTGCTCGCGGCGGTCGTGCTCGGCGCGTGTGCGGACGAGGCCGACGACGCGCGGCCGACGCCAACGCCCGGCGCTCGGCGGAGAGCTACCTCGAGCTCATGGGCTTCTCCCGGCAGGGCCTGATCGAGCAGCTGGAGTTCGAGGGCCACTCGACGGAGGACGCGACCTACGCCGTCGACTCGCTCGACGTCGACTGGTACGAGCAGGCGGCCCGCGTGGCCCAGAGCTACCTCGACGTCATGCCGTTCTCCCGGCAGGGTCTCGTCGACCAGCTCGTCTTCGAGGGGTTCAGCTCGGAGGAGGCCGCGCACGGGGCCGACGCGGTCGGTCTCTGACCGGCGGGCCCGTCAGCCGGCCACGCCCGCGCCGTCGGGAAGCAGCGCCCGGACGTAGGCCGACGGCGTGCAGCCGGCGAGCCGGCGGAACTCCCGTACGAGGTGGCTGTGGTCGGCGTACCCGCAGGCCGCGGCCACCTCGGTGATCGAGCGCGCCGGGTCGGCGGCGAGCATGTCGGCGGCCCGCCGGAACCGCAGCACCCGGGCCGCCGGCTTGGGCGGGAGGCCAACCTGGTCGCGGAAGCGCACCGTGAAGTGACGGCGGCTCCAGCCGATCTCGTCGGCCAGCACGTTGACCGCCACCTGCCCGTCGGAGCGGCGGAGCTGGCGCCAGGCCCACACCACCGCCGGGTCCGGCTCGGGGCCCTCCGCGGCGCGGGCGGTCAGCACGTCGTCGAGCAGGTCGAACCGCTCGGCCCAGCCGGGGGCGGTGGCCAGGCGCTCGATCAGCTCGTCGCCGAACCGGCCGAGCACGAGGTCGAGGTCGACGCACTCGTTGGACAGCTCCCGGGGCGGCCCGAGCACCCGGGCGGCGCCGAGCGGGGTGAGGTCGACCTGCACGCCGTGCTGGGTGCCCAAGAACCGGGTGACCGCGTAGCCGTCGTGCAGCCCGGCGACGAACGACGTGGTGCGACGGGCGCCCGAGGGCGACGCGCTCAGCTCCACCAGGTCGATGGGGTCGCCGAAGCTGATGATGACCGCCACCCGGTCGTTGGCGGTCTGGCGGCGCCGGACGTCGCCGCCGGACTCCGCGTACCCGCAGTAGGGTCCGGCGACGATGCCGTCGAGCGACGGGTCGGGGCGGCGGAGCGCCATCGTCCACGCGTGGCCATCGTGCTCGCCCTGGCGGAGGGCGACGTCGCCGCGGGGCGTGCTCACGTGCTCCAGTGTGCCAGCGCCGCCGGCGGCGGTCCCGCGGCGAGCTCGCCGGCACCGGGCACGGGCGGACCCCCCTCGGAGTACACCGCGCTCGGCCGCCCCGCCGATCGGCGCACGCTGGCGGCGATGCTCGACGAGGGGCTCGAGGTGCTGTCGGGGCTGTGGTCGGGGCAGCCGTTCACCCACCACGGGGCCCACGACACGTTCGACGACGTGCAGTTCCTGCCGCCGCCGCTGCAGCAGCCACGCATCCCGGTCTGGTCGGGTCGATGACCGCCGAGGGCGGGATGGACGTGCTGGCCCCCGCGGCGGTGGCGCGCTGCGCCAGGTGGCTGCCGCGCCCCCGACCGGGTGACCGACCGGCCGGCGGGCCCGGGTGAGGGCCCGGCGGGGTCCGCCGAGGCCCGCGGGCGGCGGTCGGTCGGTCGGTCAGAAGCCAGCGGCGGCCAGCCGTCCCGTCAGGGCCGGGACCATCGGGTCGTCGTCGGGCACCGCCGAGCGGACCCGCTCGAGCACCTCGACGTCGTAGGGGTGCACCGCGTTGTAGCGCAGTGCCACCGCAGGGCTCGGGCGCTGGAGGACCGCCGTGCGCAGCGCCACGTCGACGTGGTGGCGGTGCTCCTCGACGAAGGGCGAGGTGCTGGCCGGCAGCAGCTGGCCGTCGTAGAGCCGGGCCGCGCCCTCGACGTCGCCCTGGTCCAGCCGCGCCAGCAGTCGGGTGACGTCGGCCTCCCAGTCGACGGTCAGCCGGTAGGGACGGGAGGTGAGCTGGCCCTGCAGCTCCCGGCGCAGGCGGGATATCTCGGCCTTCAGGGTAGCGATCGTGACCGGCCGGTCGCCGTAGAGGTGGGCGTGGAGCTCACCGAGCGACACCGGGCCCGCCAGGCACAGCACGGCGAGGACCTCGTACTGCCGCAGCGTGAGCCGCAGCGGCCGGTCGCCGAGGCGGGCCGACGGGGCGCCGAGCAGGCGCAACTGGAGGGCCGGCTGCCCGGTGCGGGCGGGACCGCAGGCCCGCAGCTCGTGCTCGAGGTTGCGGGCGAGGGAGGCGACCATGGGCAGGGCGAGGGGGTTGGCGTGGCGCCAGGTGGTCGACAGGTCGACCACGGCGACCAGGCGGCCGTGCGGGTCGTGCACCGGCGCGCTGTAGCAGACCCAGTCGTGCAGGCGGTCCAGCCAGTGCTCGGTGGCGAACACCGCGACCGGGCGGCGCACCGCCAGGGCGAGGCCGATGCCGTTCGTCCCGGCGACCGACTCGTGCCAGACCCCGCCGTGGACGAGCCCGATGCGCTCGGCGCGGTGGCTCAGGCTCCGGGGCGCGGCCTGCACCAGGATCCGGCCCTCGGCGTCGGTGACGCAGGCCACCAGGTCGGAGGTCTCCGCGATGACCCGCAGGTGGGCGGGCAGGGCGGGTGCGGCCCGGCTGAGCGGCGAGGTCTCCCACCGCCGGCGGGTCTCGTCGGCGGGCTCGACCGGGGCACCCTCGGCGCCGTCGGGGCACAGGTCGGCCGCGCAGCGACGCCACGAGTCCAGGACCGCGGGGTCGACGGCCTCGAGGGTCGCAGCGGCCTCGTCGGCGGCCATCGTCGCCTTCGCGGCGGCGATCGCCGTACGTCGGTCGCTCAGGTCGTCGATCATGCACCCTCCGCGGCGAGATCGTCGCGGTCGACACCGGCACCGGGCCGGGTCCGGCGCAGTCTACGGCCGGAAACCACTGTACGCGTGCACCTGACCGCACAAATCCGTGAGGGACCGTTCGCGGGTGCAACCTTTGTGCAACCTGGGACCGGGCAGAGTGGCGGTGGACGGACCGACCCCAGGGTCCGTCACGCCCCGAGGAGTCGCCCGCACAGGGCCGTCGGCAGGTATCCGCCCGCCCGCCACCAGCCGTCGGTCCACGGGCACACGACTCCTCGAGGCCCAGGCAGGCGGGCGCCGGCGGGGCTGCTCCTCCCCAGACCGTCTCGCCGGCGCCCCCGGCCCGCCCGGTGAGTTGACCCAAGGGTCAATTCCGCCGGTAGCCTGGGCGGATGACCACTGCGGCGCAGCGCGACGTCCATCGCTTCGAGTCAGTCCCCGCCGTGCGCGAGGCGCTGGCCAAGGTCGACTACCTGGCCGACGACGGCATCGCCGGCAT
>Ga0079224_100002337_pt1 | contig 22940 bp, 22 predicted proteins | sample Stecom2015_FD_80414 | JGI IMG/M metagenome (GOLD analysis project Ga0079224, IMG submission 80414) | Agricultural soil microbial communities from Utah to study Nitrogen management - Steer compost 2015 | ecosystem: Environmental > Terrestrial > Soil > Agricultural land | place: USA: Utah... | reverse complement strand
CGATCCAGCAAAAGCTGGTGGAACCCACTCAGGATTATCTGCTTATCCAATTCAGTAACATTGAGCTGAATCCCAAAGTTTCGCGGTCTCTTTTTGAAGTGAAACTGCCGTCTGATGTGAAGGTGATCAAGAATTGACGAGGCCCTTCTTGCCCTTGATCTCTGCGCGCGTATAGAGAATTCGGTGTACGACGGTCCAATTCGACAGTACGGCGATCACCCACAGAACTGGATCCATGTAGTAAAAAGAACCGATAATAAGCAGGACGATTCTCTCAGGCCGTTCCAGGAATCCAACCTTACACTGGGGAATCAGCGATTCGGCTCTGGCTCTAGCGTAACTGGTCAGGACTGAGCCCATCATCACGACCCCGACCAGCACCACGTAGTTCATGCGATCGACGCTTCCGTAATAGATGATCAGTCCCAAATACATGATCAGGTCGGAATAGCGGTCCATGATTGAATCGAAAAAGGCCCCAAAAGGAGTTACGTCGCCGAGAGTTCGTGCCACCATCCCGTCCACCATGTCGAAAAGGCCCGCAATGATCAGTAGAAAGCCGGCGAGCGTAAAATCTCCCCGGGCAAAGACTGAGGCCACCACGATGCTCATCAAGAAGCCAAGAAAGGTCAGGTGATTCGGTCGGATCCGTAAGAAGATGATGAAGTCTACAATCTTCCGGAGAATAAGCTGGGCTCCCTGGCCGATCCTTTGCGAAATCATAGTGGTCGATTTTAGAAAAGTTCGAGCTTGATGGTTAGAAATCTTTTTGGGTTCTGGCGGAAATCGTAGAGTAGCTTAATCACCTCGGCGGAGACTTCGTTGAGATTATTGTAGAGTTGCTCATCTTGAGAGAGCTTGCCCAGCGTACCTTTACCCGACTCAATATCGGCCAGAAAATGGGACAGTTTGTCGACTGACTCACTCAGATTACGGTAGAGCTCGTCGTCGGCCGATAGTTTACCGAGCGTCCCCTCGCCCCGGTTCATTCTCCCGGTGATTCCTTCCACATCAGCTGCGATCCGGTTCGTATGCTCATAAAGTGAGGGATCTTTAACGAATTTTCCGATCGTCCCCTGGCCTTCCTCGATCTGGCGGAGGATTCCTTCCAGCCTTTCCGTGGAGGCGGCGATTCTATCATAGATCGCAGGATCTTGAATCAATTTGGGTACGGTTCCGGAGCCTTCCGTAATTTCGCGAATCATTTGTGAAACGCGGTCCACCGTTCGATTGGCGTTCTGAACGGTTTCATTCAAGTTGTTGTAAAAGGAGGGGTCGGTGAGAAAACGCCCGACTGTGCCTCTTCCTTCTTCGAAACTATCGACAATGTCCTCGACTTTGCGGGAGAGCGTTTCGAAATTTGCCAGGATATCGTTGGCGCCGGTAATGAGCTCCTCGAAACTAGCCACCTGTGTACCGGTAATCATCACCGCTTGTTCTGTTGTCGTGCCCAGCCACCTTTCCCGTTCCATTGGAACCAGGGGGGCCGGCGCATCAGACCGGCCTAGCGAAATCTCGATATATTTGTCTCCAAGCAAGCCGATTGAACCAAGCGATATATTGCTGTCTTCTCGGATCCAATCCCGGTATCTCGAATTGATTCTCATGACGACGCGAATGTTCTGCAGTCTGGCCCGTGCGTCCGCCAAATCCTCCTGCAGCTCGTCTACAGTCTCCTCTCTCTGAGCAACTCTCTCTCTTAGCTCATTCAGTTGTTCCCTGAGAGTCGTGGCCTGGGGCGAATCCTCTCCTTGAGACTCTACGGCCTGGCGGTACTGCTCGCTGATTTCTTCCTGCTGCTGGCGAGCCGATTCAAGCTCGGTCTGCGCGATCTGGAGCACTCCTGTCAGGTCTTCAATTTGTTGAAGCACTCTCTGGTTTTGTTGCGTCTGTGGGAGTTGTCCAGGCTCCGAAATACGGACGGCGTCGACATTGCCGACCTCGATGCCGGCTAGCAAAACGACGTCTCCCGGCTTGAGACCGGAAACATTGCTGAGATAGGTCATCGCCCAGAACTGATCTTCAAAAAGGCCAACCTGGGAGCCGATGGAAAATATCGCTAGCGCCAGCACGATGCAGGCAACGAGAACAAAAATACCTACCTTATAATCAGAAAGTGACCGACGTTGTTTACCGTTCATGAGTGCCACCCTCAGTCCAGAAACTCGCGAATGAAAGGATTCTGACTTGCACGGAGTTCCTTTTCAGTTCCTTCAAAAAGGATTGTACCGTTTTCCAGCATAAGAAAACGGGTCTTGCTGGAATTGGAGTCCTCCTGAGTCCGAAAGACTATTTGTTCCCCTTCCTGAATCGCGGTCTCAGCAGCGATTGCGTGAGCCGCGTTGAGGTCGTGAGTAACAAAGATCGAAGTCACATGTTTGATGTCTCTCAAGTACATCATCAGTTCGCAAATTGTTCGACTCGTGATCGGATCCAGTCCCGCCGTGGGTTCGTCGTAAAGCATGATCTGAGGATCACCGACCAGTGCTCTGGCGATTGCTACCCTTCGTTTCATGCCCCCGGAAAGCTCAGAAGGCATTTTGTCGACGGCCTGCTCAAGGCCAACGAAGCCCAGGGTACGTAGGACCGTTTCTCGAATCTCTTCTTCGCCCAACATCCTTTGTTCCCGAAGCCTGAAACTGACGTTTTCACCGACAGTCATAGAATCGAAGAGAGCTCCTTCCTGAAAAACCATTCCGATGCGTGCGCGCAGTGGCATCAGATCCTCTTCCCTCAGTTTGGAAATCTCCTGATCCCCAATATAGACTTCTCCGGAGTCCGGCCGAATCAATCCGAGGATCATTTTCAGAATGGTCGACTTTCCGGATCCACTGCCTCCCAGGATGACTTTCATCTCGCCTGATTCGACCAGCATGGAGAAATCGCGCAAAACGATGGTGTCCCGGTAAGACTTGTTCACTCGGACGAAACGGATGGAGCTCAAGTCCTCAGCTCCAGCATGACCTTACTGAGAAAGAAATCTGCCACGATAACGATGATCGATGCAAATACTACGGCTTGAGTGGTGGACTGGCCGACTCCGCGTGTACCGCCCCGAGTGCGGAGGCCAAAAAAGCAGCCGATCATTCCGACAATGAATCCGAAAACGACAGGTTTGATCAAGCCTTCCACCGCATCCACATAATCGAGTGAACGAAGGGCAGTATTCCAGTAAAGGCTGGTATTTAAGCGCAACGTGTAGAAGGAGACCAGCCAGCCTCCAACCAACCCGGCCAGATCCGCCATTACCGTCAGTAAGGGAGTCATGGTGACACAGGCGATCAGGCGAGGAGTCACCAGTTTCTTGGTGGGATCTGTCCCGAGGGCCCTCATTGCATCGATTTGTTCCGTCACAACCATTGATCCGAGCTCTGACGCGATGCCGGAACCCACCCGTCCGGCCAGCATGAGGGCCGTTAGCACAGGACCGAGTTCACGAATCAGGGAGAGGGCGACCAATTGTCCGGTAAGATTGACAGCACCGAAAGCCTGCAGGGAGCTGGAGGACTGCAGGGCAAGTACGCCTCCTGTAAAGAATCCCGTCAAAAGGATGATGACCAGTGAGTTGACGCCGATGGTATCCATCTGCTGGATGGTATCCTGCGGATAGCGAGGCTTCCGCGCGACGTTTCCCAGTGCCTGTAGTGAAAGAAATGTAAACTTCTGAATCTCATCAAGGGTGTCATAGATGAAGTTCATAAAGCACCGGCTCACACCAATTTCTGGTAAACTTTGAGTTCACAATTCTAGCAGAGATAACGTAAAGCATCAGTGCGGCACAAGCATGACGACCCAGCGCTTCGCGCCGGCTAATGGCCCACTGGTGGCATTCGGTAGGATGATAAGACTCTCATTGTGAGCTGCCGACGGGAAGACGAGCTTTCCAGTTACATCGGAGACTTAGTCTGTCTTCCCCAGGAACCGGCTTTGAACCAGGATGATACGACCGATCTTAAAATACGGAGCTCCGGAACTGGAAACGCCCAGTGAAGAAATCACTTGTTTCGACGATGATCTCAAAGAGTTGGTCCGGGATATGTTCGAAACAATGTACGCCGCGCCGGGTATTGGACTGGCGGCTCCGCAAATAGGGATCAATAAGCGTCTGGCAGTTATTGATTTGACCTCAGGACAGGAAAAAGACGGTCAGCTGGTCCTCGTCAATCCGTCTATTGTCGCCGAAGAAGGTTCTCAGAAAGAAGAGGAGGGGTGCCTCAGTATCCCTGGGTTCACGGCGGCGGTCACGCGTCCTCGCTGGGTCAAAGTCCGTGCGCAGAATCTAGATGCCCAAGAGTTTGAAATCGAGGGAGAAGACCTGTTAGCACGGGCGTTCTGTCATGAGATCGATCACCTGGATGGAGTGCTGTATATCGATCGCATTTCTCCCCTGAAGCGAGACATGATCAAGCGAAAGATTCGCAAGATGATGCGCAACGGGGAGTGGTGATGCGAGTCATCTTTCTTGGAACTCCTGATTTTGCCGTTCCCTCTCTTTGCCGCCTGTGCAGCGCCAATGAGGTGGAAGTGGTCGGAGTGATCACCCAGCCTGATCGACCCGCCGGTCGTGGAAGGCAATTGACTGCCCCTCCGGTTAAGAAACTCGCTCTCGAGTTGGGCATTCCCGTTTACCAGCCAGGGCGCATTAAGGACAATCCTGAAGTCCTGCAATGGGCCTTGCAACGGGAACCCGAGATCATGATCGTTGTGGCCTTCGGACAGATCCTGCCCCTAGCTTTCTTCAACCTGCCGCCACTGGGTACGTTGAACGTCCACGCTTCACTGCTTCCAAAATACCGTGGAGCGGCACCGGTCATTCACGCGATCTTAAATGGCGAAACCGTCTCCGGAGTCACGATCATGAAACTGGATGAAGGGATGGATACAGGTGACATCCTGAGTCAGGAGGAAGTTGCAATTCCGCCCGACATGACGGCCGGGGAATTGGAGAAACTGCTGGCCGAGCGCGGTGCCGATCTCCTCTTGAGAACCATTCATCCTTATGCGGAAGGCCGCATCACACCGCAACCGCAGGATCATGAGCTGGCAACCTACGCCCCTCGCGTGTCGACCGAGCAGGCCCGAATCAACTGGATGCGGCCGGCCACTGAGATTCACAATCAGGTTAGGGCGTTTAATCCGCGGCCGGGCGCTTTCACCACTTTGCGAGGCGAATCTGTGAAGATCTGGCGAACGACTGTATCTGGTAGGGAACTAGAACATGACCAGCCACCAGGCACAATCATTGAATTGCAGCCTGAGCTGCTGGTTTGCTGCGGAGGCTCGCCCCAGCTTCTTTCGATACAGGAATTGCAGGTTGCCAATCGATCCAGTGTGTCGGCACGCGAGTTCATTAACGGCATGCGGCTCGTTGTTGGTGAACGTTTCCTCCAGTAACCCTTTAGATAGTAGTCCTCTTGAGGCGGAATGACGGTAGAAGCATCCGCTAGATACGTGGCAGTCAGGTCACTTCTAGAATCTTTCCGTAAGAACCTGCCGCTGGAGCGCGTCCTGGGTGAACCGGCTCACGGTCATCTGAATGAGCGGGACCGACGTTTCGTTAAAGAACTGGTGTATGGGACTTTGCGATACCGGCTCCAGTTGGACTATTTCCTCGAGCAGGTTTCAAGTCGGTCACTGCATCGGATTGACGAAGAGGTTCTGTGGATTCTTCGAATCACCCTCTATCAAATTCGATTCCTGAGGGTGCCGAATCACGCTGCGGTCAATGAAGCGGTTCATCTCTGTCGTCAGTTCAAGAAAGGGTCAGCCTCCGGCTTTGCGAACGCTCTTCTGAGACATTACCTGCGTCACACGCCAGAGCTTCCTGCCGGAGAACAACCAGATCATCTTGCCGTCCGGTTCAGTCACCCGGAATGGTTGGTCAGACGTTATTTGAATCGCTATGGAAAGGCGGAGGCATGGGCCCTGATGGAGCGGAACAATACTCCTCCAGATCGGGTTGTGTGGGTGAACCCTTTAAAAACAGAGGTTGAACCATTCTGTCAGCGACTCCATCAAGAGGGCATTGGGACAAGCCGAGTTGAGGGACTCCCCCGTGCGGTGATTGTTGAAGGCGAGAACTTCGTACAGCATCGTCTTTACCAGCATGGTTACTGTTTCTTTATGGATGCCAACAGTCAGAGAGTCGTCGAATTGCCAGATTTCAGTGGATGTTACCGAATCGCGGATTTATGTGCGGCTCCCGGAAACAAGAGTTTCATTCTGGCTGTTCGTCGCGACCCCTCAACCCAGTTTATTTCGAGCGACGTGAATTACCGTAGGCTACTTGAAATGAAAGAGCGGATGGGGCTGTTAGGTATACAAGACATTAACCTAATGGTTCAGTCCTTGGACAGGGTGCCGGGATTGGCCCCTTGCTTTGACTTCGTCTTGCTGGATGTGCCCTGCTCGGGAATCGGGACCATCCGTTCTAACCCGGATATTCGATGGAAAATCAGCGAGGACGACCTGCTCAAATTCCAGGCAAAGCAGCTAATGTTTCTCCACAATGGGTTTCGAATCCTCAGGCCGGGCGGAGAGCTCTTATACTCCACCTGTTCCACTGAACCTGAAGAGAACTCACAAGTGATAGATCTCTTTCTTCAGACTCAACCTGCAGCAGAGAGATGTTGTGAGGATCAAGCCTGGTTCTCGTCGCTTCTACCGGGAGACGGATTCTACGCTGCCCGGGTTAGACGGGTATAATATGGCTGTGTTAGAGTAACGGGAGGCTCTGTTTTCGCTCCCGCACAAGTTCTGTAATCGATCTTGTGAAAGGATGAGAGCGAGTGACGGAAGGCTCAATGCGACAGGTTTCAACTAAATATCTTCCCATCTTCTCGGGCCGATTCTTCTCCATAGGTAAGCTTCTTTTGCTTGGCGCCATCCTAATGTCGGTTTTTGTCTTCAGTATGATCTTCGGGATGCGCCTGGCAGTGAGGGGTACTCTGGTCGAGGTGCCTTCCCTGGTGGGGATGTCGCGTTCCGACGCCGAAAGGGTGATATCCAGTGCCGGACTTACCCTGATCGTCAGCGGTGAACGTTACGATTCCCAGGTGCCGCATGGAGCCATCATTTCTCAGGTTCCCGGAGCCGGTGTGGATTTGAAGGAGGACGGTGATGTCAGGGTGATCCTGAGCCTCGGGCCCCGCATTAACCCAGTCCCGGATCTTCGCGACACGACCGTTAGGGCCGCCCGGATGATGGCCGAGCAGAATGGGTATGAATTGGGCTACGTAAGCGAAGTCGTACTTCCTGACGGTGACGACGGACGAATCATCAGCCAGTATCCGGCAGCCCATTCGAGTGAGAATATTGGCGACAAGATAGACGTTCTGGTGTCCAAGAAGGAGCAGGTTGCCTACATTATGCCTGATTTGGTCGGGCAAAATTTGAACCGTGTCCTGAGCCTGCTTAAACGGCACGGGTTACAAGTTGGCCAAATCGAGTACCGCAGCGTTCCCAACGCTGTACGCGGTGTCATCCTCCGGCAATTCCCGGAGCCCGGCTATCAGCTTCAGCGTGGTCAGGAGATTAACCTGGAGGTGGCTCGCTAATGGCACAGGTTGCCCCCTCACTTCTTTCTGCTGATTTTGCTCATCTCGGCGATGCAATTCGGATGATGGAAGACGCCGGCGCAGGGATACTCCACGTCGATGTCATGGATGGGCACTTCGTCCCTAATCTGGCAATCGGTATTCCGATCCTGGAATCGATTCGAAAGATCACCGACCTTAAGCTGGACGTGCATCTTATGATCTCGAACCCGCACCAAATGCTCGACCCATTCATCGATGCTGGTGCCGATTCCCTGTCTGTTCACTTTGAAGCGGCCGTCCATCTGGATAAGATGCTGAGTAGTATCCGGCAAAGGGGAGTCAAAGCTGGAGTAGCGTTGAACCCCCACACGCCCATCGCTTTGCTGGAAGAAGTGCTTTGGAAATGCGACCAGGTGTTGATCATGTCGGTGAATCCCGGGTTTGGTGGCCAACAATTCATTTCAACTATGGTCGAAAAAGTGCGAAAATTGAGAGCGTTTGCAGATTCAAACAATGCTCCGGTAAGCATCGTGGTCGATGGAGGTGTCGATCTGGGCAATGTAGCCGACCTGGCACTTGCTGGAGGAGATATCCTGGTGGCGGGCTCGGCGATTTTTAAATCGAGTGATCCTATTTCGACCTTCAGGCAGATGGCCGAGCTTGCTGGTGATGTCACAATAGAAGCGAAGACCGAGGTATAGACTGTTATGAATCGACTAACAAGAGCCGTGGTTTTGTTTGCTCTGGCCGCGGTCCTGGCGGCCTGTGGCCAGAAGAGTGCCGGCCTGCAGGAAGGGGCTGTAGCACCAGACACGACCCTGTTCGAGAACGGAATGGAGTACCTCGAGAAGAGCCAGTACATCAAAGCGCGACTGTCGTTCCAGACCTTAATCAATACTTATCCGGATAGTGAATACACTCCAACTGCTTTCCTGGCGATCGCTGATTCCTACTACAACGAAGGTGGTACAGAAAACCTTTTGCAAGCCGAATCTCAATACAAGGACTTCTTAATCTTCTATCCAACCCACGAGATGGCCGACGATGCCCAATTAAAGATCGCAGCTATCAATGTGCGGCTGATGAAACCCCATGACCGTGATCCGACCTATGCACGAAAGGCCCAGGTCGAATTGAATCGATTTCTGGAGAATTATCCCGATAGTGAGCTCGCCCCAACAGCTCGGGAGGTTCTACGGGATGTCAACGAGACGCTGGCTAGAGGAATACATGAAATCGGTCGCTTTTATTTCGGCCGTAATGCCTACCTGGCTGCTGAGAGTCGTTATAAAGAAGTGCTCGAGAATTATGACGATTTCAGCGAACTGGATGCGACACTCTACGAGTTAGGGCAATCGCTGGAAAGACTGGGTCGTGTTGAAGAGGCTTCCGTCTACTACGCGAGGCTGGCGCAAGGCTACCCCTTCAGCGAATATTACGATGAGGCCAGAGAGAAGCTGATCATGCTAGAGAAGCCGGTTCCGCCCGTCGATGAAGAAGAGGCCGCTCGAAACGCTGCCAATCTACGGGTCGAAGATTTCTCACTTTTTGATCCCATCCGCAGCGTCTGGAGAGCATTTACCGGTGGACCCGACATCTACGAGATCGCCAGGCAACGCGCCGAACAGCGACAGGCCCGGAATACCGAGGGCCCACCCGAATTGCCAGGAGGGAGTCATTCTAACTGATGACTGACTCGCTTTCTGCCTCCAAAGCTGCCAGCATTGTTCTGGCGGACGACAGCACCACTATTCAAAAGGTCGTTCAGCTCTCATTTTCCGACGAGCCGATCGATGTTCGAATTTTTTCGGACGGGAAAAGTGCTTTAGACGACATCCGCGCTCATGGCGCTGACGCCGTATTGGTGGACATTTCCTTGCCGGAGATCGACGGCTACGAGCTCTGTCGAATCCTGAGAAAAGAGCTTGGGCTGGAACGCGTACCCTTAATTCTTCTAGCGGGTACCTTCGAACCGTTTGATGTCGAAAGGGCTGAAATGGCTGGCTATACCGGATCCCTGACCAAACCCTTCGAAACCTCCCAACTGGTTTCTCTGGTCAAGGAGCTTTTGCAAAAAGAAGACTCGCCCGGACATGTGCTGGCTTCTGGCGCGGCTGGCGATCGAGACAGCTTTTCCGGTGGAGAAGATTTCCTGATTAATCCGGTTCCTGGTCCGATTGAAGGTGAGCTGATTTTCAAGTTGAGCCCGGAAGAATGTCGTCCATCTTTCCAGCTTCTGGAACGGGAAATCATCGGCTCTGTTACGCTGCAAGATACGTTTGAAAGTCAGGAATCGTTGGCCTCAGAAGATTCCTCATCACAAACCCTGGACTTTAGCCCTGAACAGCTCGATCAGCTGGTTAATCGGCTTTCTGAACGCCTGCCGGACGCCCTCCGATCCATTTTGCCGGAGATTCTACGAGACACCTTCAGAAAGGCTGAGTAGAAGCCCAGGCCTATCTTTCAATCCAGCGCTTCAACCACTCGAGAACCGTGTTGTGCCACTGGATACTATTCTGCGGCTTCAAAACCCAGTGATTTTCGTCCGGAAAATAAAGGAGTCTGCTGGGAATCCCTCTTCTTTGAAGAGCCGTGAAGGTAGCAAGACTCTGCTCCAGCGGAACACGGAAATCAAGGGCTCCGTGGACGACCAGCATAGGCGTCTTCCATTGGTTTACGAAGCGGGCGGGGTTATGCTTTTCATAATTTTCGGCGTTACTCCAGTATGGTCCCCCCATTTCCCATTCAAGAAACCATAGTTCCTCAGTCGAATAGTACATTGACCGCATATCGAAAGCGCCGTCGTGATTGACCAGACAGCGAAATCGATCCGGCCAGTTTCCGGCTATCCAATTCACCATGTATCCGCCATAGGAAGCTCCCAGGGCTGCCACATTGTCCGGATCCATCCAGGGATAACGTTCAAGCGCGGCATCGAGGCCCTTTTGCAAGTCTTCTAGCGGCTTTCCGCCCCAGTCGTTACGAATCGAATCTACGAACTCCTGGCCGTATCCGATTGAGCCGTGAAAATCCACCATGACCACCCCGTATCCGGCTCCAGCGTATACCTGAGGATTCCATCGGTAATGGAAATGATTCCCAAACGATCCCTGAGGTCCGCCGTGGATTAAGAAAGCCACCGGATATTTTTGGTTAGGATCGAAATCAACGGGTTGAACGACGTAACCGTAAACCGTTTCACCGTTCCAGCCGGAAAAACTGAATTGCTCTGGCTCTCCCATCTTTGCTTCGGCCAATCGTTCGGCATTGATGCTGGTGAGAGGGCGGGGATCGGGTTTTCCAGCCGAAATGGTGTAAATCTCAGCCGGCGAATTTAAATGATCCCAGAGGTAGACAATGCGGTCTTGAAAGACTGTGGGAGCCGAAACAGTTCCTTCTTCAACCAGAGCCTCTGCCTCGCCGGAGGACGCGTCGATCGCAAACAGCGAGACCTGGCCCAGCGAAAAGGCGGTTGCATATAGATGCTTGGAATCGTGCGACCAGGTCAGCGAGTGGGGAGAACGATCCCATGCTTCAGTCAAGACACTGGAGGTTCCATTTGGCCAGTCACGCACGACGATGCGAAAACGATCAGACTCATAGCCCGGTCGCTCCATTGCCAGGTAGGCCAGTTTTCTCCCATCGGGCGAGAAAGCCGGATGGGTATCCCAGGCCAGGTTCTGGCTCGTAATGCTTTGGGGTGGTTGAGAGGCATCGATCGGAGCCTGGTAAATATCAAAGTTAGTTGACCAGGCTTCGTTATTTCCTACCCGGGCAGTGAAGAGTATAGAGGTACCGTCGGGACTAAAGGTGATTTCCTCAGCACCACCAAATGGCTGAGCCGGAGTATCGGCCTGCATCCCTGCCATGACATTTTGTGGATCTCCTCCTTCTATCGGGATAACGAAGAGATGAGATCTCCGTCCATCCTTCCAGCGGTCCCAGTGCCTGACAAAGAGGCGATCATAGATCTGGCCCGTGTGGGCTTGCTTTTCCACCGCTTCTACCTTGTCCAGCGTGCAGCTTAACTCAGCACATTGCGGATAGACCTCCAGAGTCACCGCCAGATGATCCCCCGTCGGAGAAAGGACCAGGTTAGAGACGGGGAGGGGAAGTTTGGTGACCTGTCGAGCCTCCCCACCATTCAAGGGCAGATTCCAGACCTGAGTTGAACCGGAGCGGCTGGAAAGGAAGTAAATGGAACTCCCATCGGCAGACCACTGGGGACTGTGGTCGCTGGCTGGATGGGTTGTCAGGCGGCGCAACCCGGTTCCATCCGAGTTGATGATCCACAGGTCGCTTCGCAGAGAATTCGATTCCAGATCAACTGAACTCCTGGTGAAGACAACCAATCGGCCATCCGGAGAAATGCGGGGTGAAGCGAGTCTCTCCATCTTAAGCAGATGATCGACCGAAAATCCGGACGGAGCCGCCCGGGAGATCTGCGCAGGCAGGCCGCACACCAGGGAGCAAATCAGAATCCACCGAATCTTAGATGTCAGCAACATACCCAGTTCCTTTCTCAATCATTCTTATTCTACTGACCTGCTTGTTCGGTCCCAATGATTTTTGGTCTGTCGTCATCGGATCAGAGACGACACCTTGCCGTAGAACAAGCGATGGATTCGCAAGGCGCACCACTGGAATCGTCGACTGTCAGGGACTAACATGAACTCAACGATGAGTCGCCTGTACTCTTACGGGCTACCATGGGCGGTCGCATCAATTTCACGGTCCCCACATTGCAGCGACAAAGGAGGAATTATGTTCCACTATCTCTTGTGTCAGCACCCGGCATTCAATTTTACGAGGATGATTCTGCTGTTTCTGCTGGTTTTGACGATGGGGATTCCGTCCTGGGGTCAGACTTTTGATGGAAGCATGGCCAGGCTTCTGGTCAATTCGAGCACGATGGTGATGCCTCAAGATGACGCTCTGATTCAGGAGCGGCAAGATTTTCTGAAAAACTTCAAAAGAATTGGGATGAACACCACTTTTGATGATGCGACCCTACTTCGAATTCTCATCGAAAGCAGCGAGGCGACTCGAGGTGTTGAGATTGGATCGGCTAACGGATATGGGGCTATCCATATGGGGATGGGATTTGAAAGAACCGGGGGTACACTCACGACCATTGACATCAATCCCGATATGGTTCGTCAGTGTCGCACGAATATCGAAAAGACGCATTTGCAGGATACGGTTAGCTGTGTCGAAGGAGATGCCTTGAAGGTTCTGAAAGAGCTCGAGGGTCCTTTCGATTTCGCATTTATCGATGCAGCAAAAGAGCAATATCTCGCCTATTTTCGACTCCTTGAACCCAAGCTGGAGCCAGGAAGTCTAATTGTGGCAGATAACGTGATCCAGTTCGCCAATCAGATGAATGATTTTCTGGAGGAGATGCGAACCAGCGACAATTATGAAATGGTCATCGTGCGTGCTTCACTGGAAAAGGAAGATGGATTGGCGATCATCTACAAGCGAAAATAGAAATAAGTGACGCAGGCTGAGGGACGGCATGAACTGCCCCGCGTGGCTCGAGGACCCAGTCAGGCTACGCCTTTATGCCGTTCCTGGTGGGGACGAGTCGATCGACGCTGTTCTTCTTCGAGTAGGTCGTCGCCGCGTCTGGCAGCCATGCACAGAAACACTCCCAGCAGTACCACGAGAGCATAAACTGTAACTGCCAAGATCAAGATCGTATAGGCCATTGGTCTGTCTCCGAGTTACTGTCCAATCGCTTATCGGACAATCCTTCCTACACTTTAGTCTTGGACGAAGAAAAATTACAGTTGTGATTAATTTCCGCAGTCCGGTCAAAGTCATCGCGGTTCCTCCTATTTGCTATAATTCGCCTTTTGCAGGATCAATCAGGAGGCATTTCGTTGCCCATTCAAATATCCAAAAGTTATCAACCCGAAGAGGTAGAGGGCCGGCTTTATCGTTGGTGGGAGGACAGCGGTTTCTTTGTAGCTGATACCGGTTCAGAGAAACCAGTTTTTTCGATGGTCATGCCTCCTCCGAACGTGACTGGTTCGTTGCATATGGGGCATGCGCTGAATCACACGCTTCAGGACATCCTGGTGCGGTGGAAGCGTATGTCTGGATTCAATGCACTATGGGTACCCGGCACGGACCATGCCGGCATCGCTACTCAGAATGTCGTGGAGCGACAGCTCGCCCTAGAGGGTCTGCACCGTAACGACCTGGGGAGAGAGAAGTTCGAACAGCGGGTCTGGGAATGGAAGGAGATTGCACAGAGCAACATTCTTAGTCAGATCCGTCGATTGGGCTGTTCCTGTGATTGGAGCCGGTTGCGGTTTTCAATGGACGAAGGTCTGTCTAGGGCCGTCAGGAAGGTATTTGTTGAGCTTTATCGTGAAGGGTTGATCTATCGAGGCGAGTACCTGGTCAACTGGTGCCCAAGGTGCAGTACCGCGATTTCCGATCTCGAGGTCGAATATCGGCCTCTGGAAGGTAGCCTCTGGCACATCAAATACCCTGTGGAAGGGACCGACGAGGTTGTGGTCGTTGCGACGACCAGACCGGAAACTATGCTCGGCGACACGGCGGTTGCCGTACACCCGGACGACGCGCGCTATCAGCATCTGAAAGGCCGGTCGATTCGCCTGCCGCTCTTGGATCGCATTATTCCCGTTGTCTTTGATTCGTTTGTAGAGTCGGAGTTTGGAACCGGTGTAGTTAAGGTAACTCCGGGCCATGACCCCAACGATTTTGAAGCTGGGAAGAGAAACAATCTTCCAATCATTAAAGTGATTGACGAACGGGGAATGATGACGGCGGACGCCGGACCTTATTCTGGTTTGGACCGATTTGAGGCCCGTTCAAAGGTTGTAGCCGATCTCGAAAAGCTCGACCTACTGGAGAAGGTCGAGGAGCATTCCCACAATGTCGGCCACTGCCATCGCTGTGGCACGATCATTGAACCGCTCGTCTCGACTCAGTGGTTCGTCAATGTCAAACCACTTGCCGAGAAGGCGATTGAGGCCGTCGAGCAGGGCAAGACCCGGTTTGTTCCAGAAAATTACGCCAAAGTCTATTTCGAATGGATGCGTAATATTCACGACTGGTGTATTAGTCGCCAGTTGTGGTGGGGCCATCGGATCCCCGCCTGGTACTGCGCCCAATGTAACGAAACGATAGTCTCTGAGGACCAGCCCGATGTCTGCAATCAATGTGGCAGCAGCGAGCTTTCTCAGGACACGGATGTCTTAGATACATGGTTCAGCTCAGCACTGTGGCCTTTCTCGACGCTGGGATGGCCTGAACAGACCCCTGAATTGAAAGTCTTTTATCCCAATTCGGTACTCGTGACCGCTTTTGACATCATCTTCTTCTGGGTCGCGCGAATGATGATGATGGGACTTCGTTTTATGGACCACGTTCCGTTCCGTCAGGTCTACATCAATGGTCTTGTGAGGGATGAAAAAAATCAGAAGATGTCGAAGTCGCGCGGGAACATTATTGATCCCATCGAAGTAATCAACCAGTACGGCACGGATGCCGTCCGTTTCACGCTTGCGGTTATGGCGGTGCCGGGCACTGATATTCCTTTTTCCATCTCCCGTATGGCGGGATACCGCGCCTTCTGTAACAAAATCTGGAACGCCGCTCGATTCCTCCTCATGAACCTGGAGGATGAGAAAACAGTCAATCAGGATGAGATCGATGAGCTGTTGCGTTCAGGGAGGCTGGACCTCGAGGACCAATGGATCCTGTCCCGCTTGAACCAGATTATTCAATCCACTCATCGGGGATTGGAGAAGTTTCTTTTCCATGAGGTCAGCAACGAGCTTTACCATTTCTTCTGGCATGAACTCTGTGACTGGTACATCGAATTAATCAAAGCCGATATCACCGGCAATGACCCGCAGCGCAAGGAAAAGGCCCAGATCGTTGCAACGTATGTGCTGGAAACCTCCCTTAGATTGCTGCATCCATTCATTCCGTTTATCACCGAGGAATTGTGGCAAAAGGTTCCGCATCAGGGCCCGACGATCATGACAGCGCCCTATCCGGAACCCCGGGAGGATTGGATAGACACCCAGGCCATTGCAAGAATGCGTGAACTGCAAGAACTGATAACAGCTGTTCGAACGGCGAGGGCCGAGAATAATGTCGACCCGAAAAAGCCGGTTCCAATGGAGATTCGCTGTAAGGAGGGTGTGTCCGGTTTTGTCGAAGATCAAGCTCGTCATTTGCGGAACCTCGCCCAGTTATCGCGATTGGATTTTGTCAGTAGCTTCGACGGTGAGGAATTCCAGGTCCAGGGCGTTTCGAGCCTGGGAGAGTTTGCTCTCCTGCTGGGCGACGCAGTCGACGTCGAGAAGGAGCGGCAGCGGATCGAGAAGCTGGTCGAACAAACCCGCGGAGAAGTGGAAGGCCTGAGTCGTCGACTTCAGAATCAATCTTTTCTCGAGAAAGCACCCAAAGAGGTCGTGGAGACGGCCCGCCAGCGCTATTCGGAAGCGATCGATCGGCTCTCAAAGCTGCGGGAAAAGCTGGAACGTCTCCCGCCTTCCTGATGGGCAGCTGTCGATGAGTCGCGCCGAGTCGCTTCTCTACCGCGCTTTTTTATGTTTCAGATCTGCGAGTGCCTGGAAACGGTAACCTCAACCAACGATTATCTTAAGCAGTTTGTCTCCGATGGTGTCCCGCGCCTGGTGATGGCCGCTGAACAGACGGCCGGCAAAGGGCAATACGGACGAAAATGGGAGTCTCATCGGGGCGAAGGGCTTTATGTCTCCTATCTGATTTATCCCCGTTGGAAAGCTGAACAGGCCCGCTTTCTGAACTTTCTGGCTTCCCTGGCTGTCGTCGATGCCGTGGCTAAACAGGGTGGCGATAAACTTCCACTGCGGTTGAAAGAACCTAACGACGTACTGGTTGGTAGCCGGAAGCTCGCGGGTATCCTCATCGAACTTGGCACCTGTGGCAGGGAGCTTCAATGGGTCATCGTCGGAATCGGGATCAATCTGTTTCAGCATGCATTTAATGGCGCGCTGGCAGCCAGCGCGACATCTCTATCGATAGAAGGGGTTCGAGTGACTTCGGCTGCCGATTTTTGTGATACCTTGAACAAGGCCTTCTTGAAGCAATACAAGAGAGTAAGCGATGGGGGTTGGGAGGCGGTGGAACAAGATTATCGTCAGCTTTTGAATCGGAAGAACAATGAGTATTTTCAATTATAGAGAGAAGCCTGGCTATTTTAGGCGACTCGGGGAAGCTCTCAAGGATACCAGGGAGGATCTGAGCCGCAAGATCAATCAGATTATCGGTACGGAAGAAAGTCCAATTACCGAGGATCAGATTGATGAACTCGAGAGCAGCCTGATCGCTGCTGACATGGGTGTTCAGACCACCATGGAGATCATCGACCAAATCCGCGAGTTGACGCGTAGTGAAACGGTTGTCACTTCACACCAAGTTCGGCGACTGATCCGAAGTGAGTTGCTGGAAATTCTTCAAGCTCCGGAACAAGCCCCTGAAGAAGACCTGGTGGACGGTCTTAATGTGATTTTAATCGTGGGGGTAAACGGAGTGGGCAAGACAACCACGATCGGTAAGCTGACCCGTTATTACCAGGATGCCGGCAACCGGGTGATTCTCTGTGCCGGAGACACGTTTCGGGCTGCGGCCATTGAACAGCTGGACATCTGGGCCAGGAGAACGGGAAGTGAGGTCATAAAGCAGAAGGCCGGTGCAGACCCGGCGGCAGTGCTCTTTGATGCCATTGCTGCTGGTCGTTCGCGACAGGCGAATGTTTTGCTTGTTGATACTGCCGGACGACTGCATAACAAAGACAACTTGATGAAGGAGCTGGAAAAGATGAAGAGGGTAGCCGGTCGTGAAGTGCCGGGTGCCCCTCATCAAGTTTTTCTCATTCTGGATGCGACAACCGGCCAGAATGGACTGATACAGGCGAGGGAGTTTTTGCGCGTGATCGGTACAACCGGGTTGATTGTAACCAAGCTGGACGGTACCGCTCGCGGTGGGATCGTGGTTGCGATTGCAAAAGAACTGAAGGTGCCCATTCGCTTTGTTGGTGTCGGGGAGAAAGTCGAAGATCTGCTGCCGTTTGATCCGGAGAGTTTTGTGGACGGCCTACTGGGCACCCGAGCCGTGGCTGGAAGGTCCGTTTCGTAGTGCGAAAGTTGGTAAGCGTCGCAGTAAAACATTAGCCGCTGAGACGTTAGCCACAGAGGTCCCCTGTGAGTTAGAAAATTTTTCTTCGGTGGCTGGGTGAGGATGCGAAAAATCGAAGCAGCAGGATCCCAGTAAGGAATCCCCCTATATGGGCCCACCAGGCCACTCCACCCATCGCTTCAGCGGTCGTGCTGCCTAATGCCATTGTCCCGTATAGAAACTGGATTAGAAACCAGGAGCCAAGAACCAGGATGGCGGGAAGTTCTATGATCGGCCAGAAAAAGAACAACGGGACGATGGTCAAGATGCGTGCAAAAGGATAGCTGATTAGATAGGCTCCCAGCACGCCGGCGACCGCGCCGCTCGCTCCGATACTGGGGATCGTGCTGGAAAGATTGAACACGACGTGAGCGAGTCCTCCGGCCAGTCCGCACAGGAGGTAGAAGACGAGGAAGGAAAAGTGGCCCATCCGATCCTCGACATTGTCACCGAAAATCCACAGGTACCACATATTTCCCAGAACGTGTAGCCAGCCGCCGTGGAGAAACATCGAAGTGAACAGCGATAGGAAAGCCACCGGCAGTCCCTGCCCCTCTGCTGCTCCGGGGGCGAAGTAGGCTGGCACAGTCCCGTAGGAGAGAACAAGCGCTTCCAATCTTGCTGGTGGTAGCGTGATTTCATAGAGGAAAACCGCCACGTTGAGTACGATCAGGGAAACGGTCATCACTGGATAACGTCTGGCGGCGACATTGTCTCGAAATGGAATCATTTCAGGTTACGAGGGTTCCTTAATCCCCTAAGTAAACCACCTGGGCAAATTGAATAGCCGGTATCTTCCTGATCTGGTCCAGGACCGACTGATCTATGTCACTGTCAGTGTTCACGATGCCTACCGCATGGGGAGCGTCGCTACTCCTGCCCAGGACAAAGGAGGCGATGTTGATATTTGCCTCGCCGAGAAGGCTACCCACCTTGCCAATTACACCCGGGCGGTCCTCATTTCGCATGACCAGCATTGTTTTCCCGAGCTGAATTTCTACCGGAATCCCGTCGAGCGACACCAATCGCAGATTGCCCTGCCTTAGTACGGCACCCTCGACCCATTCGGTCCGGTCTTTTGATCGAAGCTGAAGCGAAATGAGATTGGAGTAAGTTCTTTCCCGACTGCTCACCGTCTCAATAACAGAGATCCCGCGGTCGCGTGCGAAACTACGAGCATTAATTTCATTCACCTCTTCCGAGAGGATCGGTTGCAGTATTCCCTTTAAGATATAGTTACTCAAAGGCTTATAATTGATCTGCGTCAGATCCCCGTAATAACGGATACCGATCTCGGAAAGGCGGATCTGAGAGATCTGGCCGATAAAAGAGCCCAGCTTTTCTCCGAGTTGGATGTAGTGTGACAACTGAGCCAGTTCCTGAGGAGACAGGGAAGGGAAATTGACTGCGTTGACGATCACATTCTCCTTCAGGAAATTAACAATCTGTTTCGCGATATCGAGGCCCACTTTAGCCTGAGCTTCAAGCGTTGAGCCGGCAATGTGGGGAGTCAGTATCACATTAGGTGTTTCGCGCAGCCTTTGGCTGATATTTGGCTCATTCTCAAAAACATCGAGTGCTGCTCCTCCGACCTTTCCACCCTTCAAGGCCTCGATCAAATCGTCCTCTTTAATGAGTCCGCCCCGGGCTGCGTTGACAATAAGAACACCATCCTTCATCTGGCGGAGTGTCTCAGCGCAGATCAGGTGTCGCGTCTTCTCTGAGAGAGGAAGATGAAGGCTTATAAAATCACAGGTCTTGAAGATCTGTTCCATGGAGGTGAGTTCCACTCCCAGGTCGGCTGCATAATCCTCGCTCACAAAAGGATCGTATGCCAGCACCTTCATTTCAAGACCCATTGCCCTTCGGGCCAGAACAGAACCGATCTTGCCCAGGCCGAGAATCCCCAGGGTTTTACCCTGGACCTCTTTACCAATAAAGGCAGACTTGTTCCAGCCTCCGTGGTGCAACGACTCGTGCGCGAAGGGGATCTTACGGGCCAGGGCGAGGAGTAGCGCCAGCGCATGCTCGGCGGCGCTGGTGCTGTTCCCACCGGGTGTATTCATGACGACAATCCCCCTCCGTGTCGCCGCTTCCAAATCGATATTATCGACTCCGGCACCGGCTCGACCGATCACACGAAGGCGCTTGGCTGACTCGATAATTTCGGGCGTTACCTTGGTCTTGCTACGAACGATTAATGCGTCGGCATCAGCGAGTTCCGCCTTGAGCTCGTCCGTGCTCATAGACGGGGAGTCCACGACGACGATGTCCGACTGTTGTCTTAGAAATTCAACTCCCTCATCAGAGAGTTTATCGCTAATTACAACTTTCATTTACTCCGGTTTCCTTCAGCTTGATCAGAAATTGGGTGAAGCGTGAGTGCAGGATCCGCTCAAGACACGACTGCCTCCCGACTAACTTGTTCAAGGGCGGCAGTGACCCCTCGTCCCGATTTCACATCGTGTCCCATTGAGGAGAGGCAGAGTTCGATGGCGGAGAGAACTGAGAATACGTCGAGCAAATCAAAGTAGCCCAAATGAGCAATGCGGATAATCTTTCCTTTCAGTTTCCCCTGTCCTCCCGCGACTTTGACTCCATAGCGGTTCTCCAAGTTTTTTCTGAGCGCTTCGGAGTCGATCCCTTCCGGAGGGAATGCGGCTGTCACGGCATTGGCCGGTGAAGATGAAAGGATCTTGAATCCCAGTGCGCTGAGCCCTGCGCGCGTACCGGCTGCCATCTGCTCGGCCTCTTCAATCACCTGATCGACTCCCTGAGACACGATCTGCTCGGTGGCCTGGTGAAGTCCAGCAATCAGTGAGACTGCAGGTGTATACGCGGTGGAACCGGAACCTTGGTTCTTGAGTTCCTTTCGTAAGTCGAGATAGTAATGTCCCTGCGTTCCCTTTCGCTCCATGATCTCGATGGCTCTCTTGCTCAATGACAAGAAGGCCAGTCCGGGCGGCAATCCAAACGCCTTCTGAGAACCGCTGATGACAACGTCAAGGTCCCATTCATCAGTGCGAAGAGGTTGAGTTCCGAGGGCCGTTATTGCATCCACGACAATCAGAATATTGGGGAATTCCCTTCGGATCTGGCGGCTGATGTTTTCCAGATCGTGGAGAGTTGCCGTGGAGGTCTCGCAGCCCTGAATCAGAAGGGCCTCTACCCCCGGATTGTCGCGAATCGCGGCGCTGATTTCATCGACCGTGGCGGCTTCCCCGTACTCTTTTTCAAGGACCGCACACTCGACTTTATGCGCTTTCGCAATTTCAACCCATCTTTCGCCGAACTTACCGGCGACCACGGCGAGTGCCTTGTCTCCGGCGTCAAGAAGGTTCGTAACCGCAGCTTCCATGGCGCCTGTCCCTGATGACGCGAGGATTAGGACAGGTGATTGAGTCTTATAAATGGCTTGAAGATTCTTCTGAGTATTCAGTAAGAGCTCCCTGAACTCCGCCGTACGATGGTGAAGAATAGGCGCCGCCATCGCAAGCTGAGCTTCGGGAATCAGTGGTGTTGGACCTGGTGTAAAGAGTCTTTTCTTTCTCATTGTGAAATGATAACACGACGCAATTTGGCTGCTGACCCACTAGCACAGGATCTTTCAGTCTCACCTCAATACCATTTTTGACCGGCGATCTTTGCGACCAACCGTCGCCGCCGCTGTTTGAGACTCTCGCAATCAGGATGAAGGTCGATTGCCTCCTCGACCAGCAGAAGAGCATCTTCTAGCTTTCCCTGGCGATGTTCGAGGATCTTGGCGGCCTCCTCGTAACACATCTGGGGAGGAGAGTCTGTCCTTCTGATCAGCTCCATCAGTACCTCGAGAGCTGCTGAGAAACAGCCTGATTTCTTGTAGAGGAGTCCCAGCTGCATTTGAATTTGCGTCCGATTATGCCGGGAGTGCTGCAAAGCCGTTTTGAGCAAGTCAACGGCATCAGCAATTCTTCCCCTCAGCGTCAGGAGGTGAGCGGCTCGGAGAGGGTCTACGTGCCCCGAATTTGAAGTGCCGTCAAGTGCGGCGCCGAGTTCAGTCAGGAGTTGTGCCAGGCTCAGAATATCGAGACGGTTATGCTGAAAGATCTGTTCGAAAGCGCGGTAATCGGGATTCCCACGCAGGTACCTGAAATAGATGTCAGGAATTAAATGGGAAGGAACGTCAGCTGTTCGTCGATATCCAATTATGTTTCGCTCCAGGCTCTGAAGTGAGCAGTCGGGCAGTGTACCTTTCCAGAGGACGCGGCTAGGATACAGGAGGTCAAGGTGGTGAAAATCGGAAAACGGGTTCTGTTTGCGGTGCAGGAGAAAGCGGGTCTCCAGGAGGTTTAGATCGTAGCTTTTACCATTGAATGTCACTAAGTGTCGGAAGCGACCGATTTCAGGAGATACCAGGCGAATCAGCTCCTCCAGGATATGAGGCTCAGCGACAAGATCATGAAGAAAGACCTGGTGGAGTTCAAAATGATCGCCTTGCAGGAAGCCAGCACCGATCAGAAAAACATAGGTCCCAGTTCCGCCGGCAAGGCCCGTCGTTTCCGTATCCAGGAAAAGGATCTGCTCCGAATTGAAGTTATCGAGTCGGGTGCCGCAAAGGCGAGCGAAGTGAATCGCGGGGAAAGTACGTAACAGTTTTAAACTGCCCTTACCATGAAAACAATTGAGGTCGTACTTTCGGGAAATCGTGAGAACCTTTTCTCCACCCACTGATTTGAGCCGGCCGCCAAGTCTCAGTGCGATCTCAGCAGGGTCTCTGGAGCTTCTCAGTTTATTGAGACGACTGCGGAGAGAAGTAGAGGGCTGTGGCCCGTAAAGGTGTTCGAGACGGTTTTTCAGACTCACGGTTAGTGGATGGTTGTCTGAAGCTTGTTAGAAATCAGGTAACCGAGTAGCGTCAGAGTCAACTCTTTCACTCCTTCTCCAGGGCCTCGTGAAGGACCGACACAGGAAGGGCAGCCCTCCTGGCATCCGCAGGATTTGATCAGCTCCTCGGTTCGCGTCCAGAGGGTTTCATGTTCGTCAAAAAGCTTTTCGGAAAAGCCAATCCCTGACGGCACATTATCGTAGAGAAAGATCGTCGGATCGAAGGAGGCTAGCGCTTCGGGAGCCATGATGTCTCCTGAGTCCGGTGCATAAAAGCCAGGACCGGTCGTGTCGGACCGGGCAAACCAGCGAGCCGATCGGTCACCGACGCTT
>Ga0079224_100002335_pt1 | contig 22952 bp, 25 predicted proteins | sample Stecom2015_FD_80414 | JGI IMG/M metagenome (GOLD analysis project Ga0079224, IMG submission 80414) | Agricultural soil microbial communities from Utah to study Nitrogen management - Steer compost 2015 | ecosystem: Environmental > Terrestrial > Soil > Agricultural land | place: USA: Utah... | reverse complement strand
TTACGCCCCAAAGAAGAGCGGCAATTGCGAAAAGAAATCCAAATTATTTTTCAGGACCCATACTCATCGCTTAACCCAAGAATTACTATTGGTCAGGCTATTATGGAACCTATGGTAGTTTCCAAGCTTTATGAAAGTGTTGCCCTATGCAAACAAAAAACCATTGAATTACTAGAAAAAGTTGGACTGGAAGAAGCTCATTTTACTAGATATCCACATGAATTTTCAGGCGGTCAACGTCAGCGAATTGGCATTGCAAGAGCTATTGCGCTACAGCCAAAAATTATTATTTGTGACGAGTCGGTCTCGGCTTTAGATATTTCTGTACAGGCACAGGTACTAAATTTATTAAACGATTTGAAGGAAGACTTTGGATTTTCGTATATTTTTATTTCCCATGATTTAGCTGTTGTAAAATACATGAGTGATAGCTTGTTAGTAATGAATCAGGGTAAAATAGAAGAATCCGGAAATGCAGATGCCATATACTTACATCCAGAAAAGGAATACACCAAAAAGCTAATTAATGCTATACCCAAAGGGCTATAGCATTAATAACTTCTTAGTCAGATAAAGCAACCCTTTAAAAAACCTTAAATGTTCTTTAATGGTTTCTTGAAATTTGCTTGTTGTAGGTTGTTCAGGTAGATTTGGAGCAAAATTCATATCTCTATAATTTTTGGGAGATTTGGGGCATCTCTGGTTAATTATTTAAGACGATGTAAAGATGTACAAATATTTTGATTTATCAGCTAAAATACATAAAAAATCGATTAAATGCATAAAATTTTAACATTTAATCGATTTAAAGGCGTTTTTTCTTACTTTTTAGCTTATCATCTCGGGAATATCACCCTCAACCATTAGATCACCTTCGGTAGCTTTTACAATCTCATCTACTGAAACTCCGGGAGCTCTTTCCAACAGTTTAAATCCTTTGGGCGTTATTTCTAAAACGGCTAAGTTGGTTACAATTTTTTTAACGCAAGCAACACCGGTGAGTGGTAATGTACATTTTTTTAAAAGCTTAGATTCGCCTGCTTTGTTCGTATGCATCATGGCCACAATAATATTGTCTGCACTGGCCACCAAATCCATAGCACCACCCATACCTTTCACCATCTTTCCGGGAATTTTCCAGTTTGCTATATCTCCGTTTTGAGCCACTTCCATAGCCCCCAGAATAGTAAGGTGCACATGCTTGCCACGAATCATGGAAAAACTCATGGCTGAATCAAAAAAGCTGGCTCCGGGTAGCGTAGTTATGGTTTGCTTCCCTGCATTGATTATATCCGCATCTTCTTCTCCTTCAAAAGGAAAAGGGCCCATGCCCAATACGCCATTTTCGCTTTGAAATTCTACCTGAATATCGTCTCGTACATAATTGGCCACCAAGGTGGGTATTCCTATTCCCAGGTTAACATAATATCCGTCTTTTACTTCTTTGGCTATTCGTTTGGCAATTCCGTTTTTATCTAACATGCTATGGTTCTTAAATTATATGCGTTGTCTAACCGTTCTTTGTTCTATCCGTTTTTCATAAGAAACTCCTTGAAAAATGCGCTGTACAAAAATTCCCGGAATGTGTATTTGATTTGGATCTAAAGTTCCTACTGGCACAAGCTCTTCAACTTCTGCTACGGTAATTTTGGCCGCTCCACACATTGGTGGGTTAAAGTTTCGCGCCGTTCCTTTAAAAATTAAATTTCCGGCTTCATCTCCTTTCCATGCTTTTACAAATGCAAAATCGGCTTTAAAAGCGTGTTCCAGCACATACATTTTTCCGTCAAATTCTCGGGTTTCTTTTCCAAAAGCGACTTCGGTTCCATAACCGGCCGGCGTATAAATGGCCGGAAATCCTGCCTGAGCAGCTCTGCATCTTTCTGCCAGAGTTCCTTGCGGAATAAGCTCAACTTCGAGTTCACCGGTAAGCATTTGCCGTTCAAACTCTTCATTTTCGCCTACATATGAAGAAATCATTTTTTTTATTTGCTTTTTTTGAAGCAAGAGTCCCAATCCAAAATCGTCCACACCTGCATTATTCGAGATGCAGGTTAGCCCTTTTACACCAAGAGAAACTAACGCTTTTATGGCATTTTCAGGTATTCCACAGAGTCCAAAACCACCCAGCATAAGGGTCATGTTGTTAGTAACTCCTTGAAGTGCTTCGGCAACATTTTCAACTTTTTTACTGATCATTATCACATTGTTTTTGTAGCTGAAAAATACAAAATTATTAGGAGTTTACCGCCTTACTTAGCTTGCATTTTAGCCTATTATCTGATTTAACCTAAGCGTTAAAAATCAAAATCGTCCGGTATTTCAGCATCGGGTAATGTGGAATCTTCAGTATCTTCTGAAGTATAGCTGCTGCAGTCTACCTCGATGGTTAATTCTGGAGGTCTTTCAAATTCGCCGGTTGAGACATTAAGGGTTTCGTCTTCATAACAACTTCTCATAAACATTCCCCAAATAGGCAAGGCCATAGAAGCACCTTGTCCGTAAGTTATGGTTCTGAAATGTGCCGCTCTGTCTTCTGCTCCTACCCAAACTCCGGTTACTAAATTGGGTACCATGCCCATAAACCATCCGTCACTTTGATTTTGCGTGGTTCCTGTTTTACCGGCTATTGGGTTTTTAAATTCATAGGGATATCCCGTTACTATTTCTTTATACACCGGATTCCATTTTTCGGCTCCTGTAGTTCGTAATCGGGTGCCTGAACCTCCTTCGGTAACTCCTTCTAATAGTTTTACGGTGACATAAGCGGCTTCATCGCTCAATACGTCTTTGGTTTCAGGTTTAAACTGATATAAAATGGTACCGTTTTTATCTTCAATACTGGTAATCATCACCGGTTTGGTATACACTCCTTTATTGGCAAACGTGGCATAAGCAGCTACCATTTCGTAAACACTTAAATCTACCGAGCCTAAAGCAATGGAAGGTACTTCGGGAATTTCTGTTTCTACTCCTAATTTTTTAGCCATAGAAATTACGTTTCCAGGACCTACCATATCCATCAACCTGGCCGTAACTGTGTTAACGGAATTCGCCAATGCGTTTTTTAAGGTGCGCTCGCCTCCGTAATCATTCCCTGAGTTTTTTGGACACCAATCGTCTACATTTCCCCATTTTCCGGCTTTTATACAAAATGGCGTATCCGGGAACTTTTGACACGGCGAGACATGTAGCTGGTCAATAGCGGTTGCATAGACAAAAGGTTTGAAGGTAGAGCCTACTTGGCGTTTCCCTTGCTTTACGTGGTCGTATTGAAAATGCTTATAGTTCATGCCACCAACCCATGCTTTTACGTGACCTGTTTGTGGGTTCATAGCCATTACTCCGGGATGTAAAAAGGACTTGTAATACCGCATGGAATCAATGGGCTTCATAATCGTGTCTATTTCTCCTTCCCAAGAAAAAACATTCATTTGCACAGGTTTTTCAAAGGATTCTATAATTTCTTTATCTGATTTTCCTAAATCGTATTTCATGTGTCTCCAACGCTCCGATTGTTTCATGGAGCGTTTCATTAAATCGTCTATTTCAGATGGGGTTAACCCCAGAAATGGCGCTGTTGGATTTCGTTTAGGGGTGTTTTGATGAAAAAACTCAGCTTGTAATCTGGGCATATGTTTTTGTACGGCATCTTCAGCATATTGTTGCATACGGGAATCTATCGTAGTGTAGACTTTGAGTCCATCTTTATAAATGCTCCACTCTGTTCCATCGGGTTTAGGATTATCCTTTACCCATTTTTTCATAAAATCCTGCAAATACATTCTAAAATAGGTGGCAATACCTTCGCGGTGTGATTCCGGGGAATAGTTTAAATCCAACTCGGTTTGCTTAAGTGAATCTCTCACCGTTTCCGTAATATAGCCATACTTCTCCATTTGGTTGAGCACTACATTGCGTCTGTTTTTAGTTCCTACCGGATTGCGATGTGGTCTGGGGTTATATAGCGATGAGTTTTTAAACATGCCGACTAGCATGGCTGATTCTTTGATGTCTAAGTCTTTTGGCTCTTTGTTGAAATAGATGCGTGAGGCGCTTCGGATACCGTCGGCATTATTCCCAAAATCGTAAATATTGAAATACTGCGCAATGATTTCTTCTTTGGTGTATTGTTGTTCCAAACGAATGGCAATAACCCATTCTTTCATTTTTTGGGTAATCCGTTCAATAATATTGCTGGAACCCTCACCGTGAAATAGCTGCTTAGCCAGCTGTTGTGAAATGGTGCTTGCGCCACCGCCTTTTCCTAGTTTAAAAACTGCTCTTAAGGTGCCAAACCAATCGATTCCGGAGTGTTTGTAGTATCTGGCATCTTCTGTAGCTATTAATGCATCTATCAAATGCTGTGGCAACTGGTTATAACCCACCGGTGTTCGGTTGTCATTATAGTAGAATTTTCCCAAGGTTTTTCCGTCAGAAGAAATAATTTCTGTAGCCAGATTCGTGCGTGGATTTTCGAGTATGGTATGGTCCGGCATTTCCCCAAAAGCACCCCAAGAAGCCAACAGGAAAAGCAAGACAATGGCTAAAATACCTCCTAAAAAGATTTTCCAAAACCATCGTACATACGATTCAAAATTTGCTTGTTGAGAAGGTTGCTTTTTTTTAGTCATACTTACTTTTCTTGAGGTTTTTCTACTCTAAATCCTACGTCTGAAATACCATCTAAATTCACTATGCCGTTTACTTTTCCATTTTCTCTCATGGCTTGTTGCAATTGCACTTCATATTCTCCGTTTTCCTGAAATTTAAATGGTGTGTCGTGGCCTTTATACCAGAGTTTATTTTCTTTAACATCAGAAAACCCTGTGCCTAAAAACTCTCCTTTCTTGTTTGCCATTTCGTATTGCAAGGTATCAATTATGGTTTTCCCGTGAGGAAGTTTTAACGCCGCAATAAGGTATATGTTGTTGTATTTATAATCACTGGTGTTTCTAAGGTTTATAAATAGATTGTAATGGTGGATTGTATCCGGCGCATGAAAGGTAAATGTAATTACAGAATCTTTATGCCATTTTTCGGGAACAGTAGCATAGCTGTCAAAGACGCGGTTCTTGTCGCAAGAGAAAAGAGTAATGCTAATGCTAAAAAAACTGAGTATGACCTTATTTCGCATTTTTATTGCGTTTTTTATTCTTTCTGTAGTTACGCTTTTTTTTGCGTTTTGGTTTATCAAATCGGGTTAAACTATCTTGACCAACAACGTTTTCAAACTCGTTTTTAGTGTGTTCATCTGTCAAAGAAATAGCGTATTCTTCTAGGCTGGCCACCGTTTTATTTTCGTTATTTAGTTTAATTATTTCATTAGCTTGTGCTGCAGTTAGCTTGTGCCAGTTCATCCATTCGCCTTCGTAGGCATACCACATAAGGCCTTTAAAGATGTCCGTTTTTTGGCAAATGGCGATTCCTTTTTCAGTTTTGAGTTTTATGTCTGATTTGGGAAATTTTTCCAGTTCTTCCAAATACGTATCCAGTTCATAGTTGAGGCAGCACTTTAGCTTGCCTCATTGTCCGGCCAGTTTTTGAGGGTTTAGCGACAGCTGTTGGTATCTGGCCGCCGAAGTGCTTACCGAACGAAAATCGGTTAACCAGGTTGAGCAGCACAATTCTCGTCCGCAGGATCCAATTCCACCCAGTCTGGCGGCTTCTTGTCTAAACCCTACTTGTTTCATTTCAATGCGGGTTTTAAACTCCTTGGCGAAAATTTTTATGAGCTCTCTAAAGTCTACACGTTCTTCCGCAGTATAGTAGAAAGTGGCTTTGCTTGCATCACCTTGATATTCGATGTCAGATATTTTCATTTGCAGCTTGAGATCTATGGCGAACTGTCTTGCTTTTACTTTCATGAGTTCTTCTTTGTCTCTGGCATCTGCCCAAATGTCTATATCTTTTTGAGTGGCTTTTCTGTATATTTTTAATACCTCTTCATTTTCGGATATTTTTTTTCGCTTCATTTGAATGCGCACCAACTCACCTGTTAAAGTAACCATTCCTATATCGTGTCCCGATTGTGCTTGTGTTGCAACTATATCACCGATGGTTAACGGCAAGTTATCTGTATTTTTGTAGTAGTGCTTGCGTCCGTTTTTAAACCGTACTTCAACCCAGTCAAAGGGTTTTTCGTCGCCGGGCAACGTCATGTTGGCCAGCCAGTCAAACACGGTTAGTTTATTACAGCTGTCTGTGCCGCAAGTGCCGTTGTTTTTACAGCCTCTAGGCTTTCCGTCTTTTCCTGTTGAACAATTTCCACACGCCATGAATTTTCTTATATATTTATTCTGAATTCTGCTTGTTTCAGAAGATGATTGTTATTCCTTTTTCAAAGGTAAAGATAAGATTATTATAAAGACTAAAAAGCGTCGCTTTAATTAAACTCTATTTCGTAATTTAATCTGTTGGAAAGTGATTTTAACTTGGTTTCCGATTTAACACTGTTTTTTAAAAGGGTTTTGCTCCAGCCTATTTGCTTTGCATATTGGTTAAAGGTTTGTTCTTTCCAATTAAATCCTTCTTTCCAGAATTTATTGGGTGAAATATAGCAAAAAGTATAGTCAAAAATTAAGCTTGAGTTGTTAATTTGGTGTTTTGAAGGAAGTTTTTCAGGTGCTAAAAGTGTGATGCCATTAATCTTGCATTCTTTTTTTATGAGCTGAATTACCTCCGGATACTCATTTTGTAGCGTTTGTATATCAAAATGGTTATAGGCGGTATTTCCTATTTTTTGTATAGGTCGTATTTGAAGAATGTCAAAACTATTGCCGCTAAAATGATTGAAAAATTCTTTTAATTCGAAAAAATTGTCTTTGTTAAAGGTGTAGTTTATTCGTACTTTAAATTTATAGTTGTCTTTTAATTTTGCAAATGCCTGTATTGCACGATGAAACTTTTCGTAGCTGGCTTTTTGCATAAAGTTTTCGTAACTGCTTTTGGTTACTCCGTGTAATGAAATAGTAAACTCATCAAGTCCGGCTTTGAGCAGGTTTTCAATTTTTTCTTCCGTTAGTAAATTGGCATTTGTGGTCAGCGAAATGTAAGGTACGTTGTACTGTTTCCCCAAAGCCACTATATGTTCCAGATTTTTGTAGAGTGTTGGTTCTGTTCCGCAACCTATTTGTAATTTTAAAGCCCGATTAAAAATAGCTTTTGCCACTTGCGAAAGTTCTTCTTCTTTAAACTGACCTTTTAGCGTCCGTACGTAGTCTTCATCGGTAAAATAACACATCTTACAGCGCAAATTACAGGCCATAACCGGATCTAAATTTACCGCTAAATAGCGCTTGTTCAACTTATGCAACATAAAAAGCCCCAGAAACTTAATCCTGTGGCTTTTTATTTTTCTGTTGAGTTGTAGAAGTTTATAAACGTTCATTTATTTTTTGCTGAGCACCTCAAATATATTTCTAAGGTCTTTTTTGTAGGTCAAGTGATCTGCTCTACCTTTTTTAAAAATATCGTTACTGTTTCCTTGTCCTTTTCTGAGCTTTTTTTGCTCTTCGTATGGCAAGTTATGAATTTCTTTACACGTAGAAGAGCAACAACCGTCCATTTCGGCTTTGCAGTTGTCGCATTGAATAAACAAAAGGTGACAAGCATCATTTGCACAATTGGTATGTATGTCAAAAGGTTCACCGCACTGATGGCATTGCGCTATAATTTCGTCACTTATTTTTTCGGCGCGGCGGTCGTCAAACACAAAGTTTTTACCTATAAATTTATTTTCCAATTCCTGATTTTTTACCTGACGTGCGTATTCAATAATTCCGCCTTCCAACTGATATACTTTTTTAAAGCCTTTGTGTTTAAAATAAGCACTTGCTTTTTCACATCGAATACCACCGGTACAATACATCACCAGGTTTTTATCTTCCTTATGCGCCTTTAAATCTTCTTCTATAATGGGTAGTGATTCCCTAAAAGTGTCTACGTCGGGCGTAATGGCATTTTTAAAGTGTCCTATTTCGCTTTCGTAGTGATTGCGCATATCGACCAAAATGGTGTTTTGGTCTTCCAGCAGTTCGTTAAACTGTTTTGCGTTTACATGAACGCCTTTATTAGTTACGTCAAAAGTGTCATCGTTTAATCCGTCGGCAACAATTTTATCACGCACTTTTATTTTCAATTTCAAAAAAGACTTATTGTCCTGCTCAATAGCAATGTTCAATCGAACACCTTTCAGAAAAGAAATTCCGTCTAAATGTGATTTAAAGGTATTAAAATTTTCTGCCGGCAAGGAAAGCTGTGCATTGATACCTTCGTGGGCAACGTAAATACGTCCCAATACATCCAGCACATTCCAGGCTATAAACAGTTGGTTTCTAAAAAGTTGTGGGTCTTTAATTTTGGCGTACTTATAAAAAGAAAGTGTCAATCGGTCTTTTCCCGCTTTTTCGATTAACTCGGCTCTTTCTTTAGCACTTAATTTGTTGTACAGTTGCATGCTATACTTATTTTTAAGGTTAAAGATTAAAGTGCAAAAATACCACTTTAATTTTTTTTATTAAAAAAAGCACTTTAGTAATTTCCTAAAGTGCTTTTTCAGACTAGACTAATTCGTTAATAAATAATTCAATGTTTTTAAAAAATTAAATTTCTATTAACGCTAGCCTCCATCGGCTTTACAGTTGCTGTTGATAAAAACGGCAACGGAAACACCAAACGCATTAAATAACAATTTTTTAAAGAATTTCATCTGTTTAGATTTATGTTATTAAAAAAATCTCAGATGAAAAAGTGCCTAAACGGCTTTTTTCATAGCAAAAGTTTCCCACTTTATACAGTAGATGCAAAAAGTTATAAAAGGTTGCGTGAGAAAATTGTAAGATGACAAAAAAGGTAGTATTTTAGCATACATATTATTATACCACAAAATACGATGAGTAACGAAAAAGACGCAAAATTAAAAGCTTTAAAATTAACACTTGATAAGCTCGACAAAGCTTACGGCAAAGGTACTGTAATGAAAATGAGCGATGCTGCCGTAGTAGATATTGATGTAATTCCTTCGGGTTCGCTGGGCTTGGATATTGCTCTAGGAGTTGGAGGCTATCCACGTGGCAGAGTTATAGAAGTTTACGGTCCGGAATCCTCAGGAAAAACTACATTAACCTTACACGCTATTGCCGAAGCGCAAAAAGCAGGTGGTATAGCGGCCTTTATTGATGCCGAGCATGCTTTTGATCGTTTTTACGCTGAAAAGCTGGGTGTAGATTTAGAAAACCTGATTATTTCACAGCCAGATCACGGTGAACAAGCTCTGGAAATAGCTGATAATCTGATTCGTTCGGGAGCTATAGATATTATTGTCATTGATTCTGTAGCTGCTTTAACTCCTAAAAGTGAAATTGAAGGTGAAATGGGCGACTCCAAAATGGGCTTACACGCACGATTGATGTCGCAAGCTCTTCGAAAACTAACGGCCAGTATAAGTAAAACACACTGCACCATGATTTTTATCAACCAATTGCGTGAAAAAATTGGGGTTATGTTTGGGAATCCTGAAACCACAACCGGAGGAAATGCTCTTAAATTTTATGCTTCGGTACGATTGGACATTAGAAAATCTACACAAATAAAAGACAATAGCGGTGATGCTTCCGGCAATAAAACCCGAGTCAAAGTAGTGAAAAACAAAGTAGCTCCACCTTTTAAAACAGCAGAATTTGATATTATGTATGGTGAAGGCATTTCTAAAGTTGGTGAAATACTCGACATAGCTGTTGCCTATGATCTTATTAAAAAAAGCGGCTCCTGGTTTAGTTACGAAGATACTAAGTTGGGACAAGGGCGAGATGCCGTTAAAGAACTTATCAAGGACAATCCGGAATTAATGGACGAACTTGAAACCAAAATTAAAGCTATGATTGCCGGCAATTAATTCAAAAACCTCGAAAAAAATTCGAGGTTTTTCTTTTTTATACGCAACCTTTTGTACCTTTTTGCATCTTAATAGCGAACCCAATTAATTACGTATAATTAATGAAAATGAAACGTTTATTTACCTATATTCTGGTCGCACTCTTTTTTGTTTCCTGCGGTGTGCCCGATGATACCATTGATTTTTATCACGAGTTTATGCCCGTAGACAGCGTTGAAATTCCGGAGGAATTACATGTAAACGAAACCTATCAAATTGTTATGAGCTATACCCGACCGTCAGATTGTTATGTTTTTAGTGATATTTACTATGTATATGAAAGCCCTTTTGAACGCACGGTATCTATTATATGTAAAGTGTACAATAACAATGAAAACTGTGATCCGCTGACCTATCCAGCTTACGATGCCATATTTAACTTTACACCAACAAATACAGGCACTTATGTTTTTAATTTTTGGCAAGGTCTAGACGACAATGGAGAAAACCTGTTTTTAACAGTAGAAGTGCCGGTTACAGAATAGTAAAATGTGGGTTTAATTAATACAAGAGCAATGTGAGTTTACATCAACTCATACAAAAATGTAAAAAAAATGATACCAAGGCTCAAAGCGATTTATACAAGCTCTTTTCGAGCAAATTGTTTTCGATTTGCCTCAAGTATTCAAGAAACTACGCCGAAGCAGAAGACAATCTGCAAGAGGCTTTTTTGACTATTTTTGAAAAAATTGCTCAGTTTAAAGATAAAGGTTCTTTTGAAGGATGGATGAAACGCATTACCTTGAATACCGTTTTACAACGCTACCGGGAAAAAGGGGTTATCAACTTAGTCAACGAAAACAGTGTTGAAGAGGCAGAAGTTACCGTAGATGAAGATGAAATTCCGTTGGACTATTTGTTGAAAATTGTTCAGCAATTACCCGACAGGTATCGTTTGGTTTTCAACCTGTATGTTTTGGATGGATTTTCACATAAAGAAATTGCAAACATGATAAACATTTCCGTGGGCACTTCCAAATCCAATCTTTCAAGAGCCAAACAATTGTTAAAAGAACAAATTGAAGCGTATAAATTACGTACTCATACGCAAAGTTTATAATGAAGCATAAGAAGAATATAGAACGTTTATTTCAAGAGGCATTTAAAGATTTTGAAGCCACTCCAACTCCTGTAGCCTGGGATAAGCTTCAAGAAAAACTGACCAAAAAAGAAAGACAGAAGAGAAAAGTCATTCCCCTGTGGATGCGTTTTGCCGGTGTTGCCGCTTTACTTTTGCTGTTTTTTACCCTGGGAAATAGCTGGCTAAACACACGGCGTAATTCTATCCCTACAGATGTAGTAACTTCACCTTCTGAAGAAACCTCATCTCCGGCATCCCCAAAAACTACTCTTCAGGAAAAAAATACCGATGCTTTAAACACAGTAACCCCTGATAAAGAATCTGCTGCATCAACTAAAGAAAGTATTCCCCACAAAAATGAAGAAGAAAACAACCCCGTATTTGCCAAACCTGAAAACACAATCGCAAATGAAGCTGTTGTATCCAACAACGTGATTGTAAACAAAGCAGAAGCATCAACTGATTCACAAAACCAAAATTTAAAACCCTCCCAAAACACTACCCTTTCAAATAAAAACTCAGCAACAAACAGCCCGTTACATCCCGATACAATTTCTAAAGATGCCATAGCTCATCAGGTCTCTTCTGACTCAAAAACCCAAATAGTTCCAAGTCATAATGACACAGAAAGAGGAACGAAAGATACAGGACACCTTCCTGTTTATTCCCAAGAAACCTTACCTCTTATCCAGCTCACCGCTGAAGATAAAATGCGGCTTTACACAGCGCTTTCTTCTGCTAAAGTTGAAACCGACAAAGCAAGTGTGGAAAAAGCACTCGCTGATATACTGCTGGAAATGAACAAAAACGAATTAACTATAGAAGAAGCTATTGCTAAAGCAAACGATACCCTTGAAAAAGAAAAAGAAGTAAACAGGTGGCAGGTGTATGCCAACATTGCCCCTGTTTACTATAATACCTTAGGTAATGGTTCGCACATTCACGATCAGTTCATCCACAATCCCAAAAAAGGCGAAGTAAATACAAGCTATGGCGTGAATGTAGGATATGCTTTAAATAACAAAATTACGGTTCGCACCGGCGTAAGTTCTTTAAACTTAAGTTACGGAACAACGCATGTCATTTTGTATGAAAATGTTGGTATCCCCAATGCTATAAACCAATTCAGAAATTTAAATCTTGTATCTGGCGGCAATGCTGAAAATTCATTCCCCAATGTAATGAGTGGTGATAATTTATTTTCTCAACAAATGGTTCCAGCTTTAGCTGAAGAAAATATGGGAACTATTAATCAGGAAATAAATTATATTGAAGTTCCCGTAGAATTACAATATAACCTTATTGATAAAAAATTTAATTTACAGTTATCCGGCGGATTTAGTACCTTCTTTTTGAGTAATAATGAAATTTACACCGAAACAGAAAATAGAAGAAACTATATAGGAAAAGCCAATAATATAAATGACATCAGTTTTAGTACCAATATTGGTATTGGCTTTGGCTATACGTTTTCTAATGCATTCCGGTTCAATTTAGAGCCTACCTTTAAATATCAGCTTAATGCATATAACAATACCTCAGGAAATTTTAAACCCTATATAATAGGAGTATATACCGGCTTGAGTTATAAGTTTTAAATTTTTAGGTTTTTTGGTTGGTTAGATTGCTGTTTTTCAAAATCACTCTTTTTAAAACAGCCGTTAAAAAAGTCGTTAACTTCATTTAGCGACTTTTTTTAATTCTTGATAAATCATTTCCCTGGCTTTTGTGTTGAGCGCTTTGGTTTTTTCAATTGTTAACTTCTCAGTAAATAGAAACTTTAACACTTTTACTCGCATTACACCCGGGCCACCACTAAAAATGGTATACGAAAAACGCTTCTTGTTGTCAAAAAATACAAGTGGTACAACAGGTATTTGATGTTTTATCGCCAACCTAAAAGCGCCATCTTTAAAAGTGTCAAGCATAACCTCTTCCTGCGGAACTCCACCTTCGGGAAAAATACAAATACTTAAACCAGCCTGAAGCCTTCGCTGTGCCCTTAAAAACACTGCTTTTCGACTTTTTTCAGAACTTCGGTCTACCAATATGCACGTGCGTTTATAGAAAAATCCAAAAAGCGGAATTTTCGCCAATTCCTTTTTTCCCACAAAAACAAATGGATTTTTAACTACTGCCAACATCAACATGATGTCTGTCATTGAGGTATGATTGGCAATAAACATATAGCTTTTATTTGTTTCGGGCAATTGGTCTCTTTCTACTTTAACCCTAAAACCCATACCTGCTAAAATAAATTTTGCCCAAAGTCTTGCCAACTTAAAAAAGAACGGATACCAACGCTCTCTCAAAATGGAGATGAGTAGCACGGGAAACAACAAGATTATAGGTAAAGCCACCAAAAGGTAAAACCAAATACGATATGTAATCCAAAACGGATATTTAAAGAATCTCATTACTCGCAAAAGTAATATTATTTAAATTGTTTATATTTAGTAATTACTAACAAATAAAATTTAACTATTATGGGTTTACTCTATGCATTATTAATAGGTGGTGTAGCCGGTTGGCTTGCCGGAAAATTAATGAAAGGTGGCGGGTTTGGACTGTTGATTAACATTGTGCTTGGTATTATTGGTGGAATTGTAGGTAATTGGGCGTTTAAAACACTTGATATATCTGTATCTGATGGTGTGATAGGCGATTTAATTACCGGTGCCGTAGGAGCTATTATCATATTATTTATTGCCGGCTTGTTCAAGAAGTAGTCAGAATTATTTTACTTTACTTAAAAGCGATTCTTGTAAAAATCGCTTTTTTTTGTACCCTACTTAGTTTACTTTTGCCCTAAATCAAAAGCGATTTCTAAATTTTATTTTGTAACATGGCACGAATTTTAACAGGCATACAAAGTACCGGAACGCCCCATTTGGGAAATATTTTAGGCGCCATACTACCGGCCATAAAAATGGCACAACAACCCGAAAACGAATCGTTTTTGTTTATTGCCAATCTTCATACATTAACTCAAATTAAAGAAGCCACATTATTAAAAGAACATACTTATGCCGTAGCGGCCACGTGGTTAGCCTTTGGACTGGATGTTGAAAAAACTGTATTTTACAGACAAAGCGATGTCCCACAAGTAACCGAACTTGCCTGGTATTTAAGCTGTTTTTTTCCCTATCAGCGGTTAACACTGGCACACAGCTTTAAAGATAAAGCCGACCGGCTGGCGGATATTAATTCGGGGTTGTTTACTTACCCAATGCTTATGGCTGCTGATATTTTGCTTTATGATGCTGAAATCGTGCCCGTAGGCAAAGACCAACTTCAACATATTGAAATGACTCGGGATGTAGCCTCCAGAATTCATGCAAAAATGGGTGAACTTTTCGTACTTCCGGAAGCTAAAATTGAAGAAAATGTAATGATAATTCCCGGAACCGATGGTGAAAAAATGAGTAAAAGCCGTGGCAATACCATCAATATTTTTTTAGATGATAAAGCTTTGCGAAAGCAGATTATGTCTATAAAAACAGATAGTACGCCGCTAGAGGCTCCCAAAAATTGGAAAACTTGTAACTGTTTTGCACTGTATAGTTTACTGGCAAAGAAAGAAGCCGTGGAAACAATGAAAAAAAACTATGAAAACGGCGGATACGGTTACGGCCATGCCAAGCAAGCTTTGTATGAATTGATTCTCGACAAATTCTCTCTTGAAAGGGAAAAATATCATTACTATATGAACACTCCACAAGCCATAGATAAAGCGCTGGAGGTAGGTGCCAATAAAGCTAAGGAAATTGCCGACAAGGTTTTGTCCAGAGTAAGATTAAGTTTAGGGTATTAAATAACCTCAAAGAGTTTACCCGGCAATGGTCTTATTACGCCTTTTAACTCCATATTAAGCAAGGTGCTGGCAACTTTAAACGTAGGTAAATTGCAATTTAGCGAAATAACGTCAAGCAATTGTTTGTCGTTTTCTTTTAAATAGTTATATATTATTTTCTCTGTTGAATCGAGCTCTACAAATAGTTTTTTTTGAACCGTTTTACGCTTTTCATCTTGCAGTTGCCAATTTAATATATAAGGTATATCTAAGGGTGTAGACAATACGTGTGCACGATGTTGTTTTATTAAATTATTACACCCTACGCTGTACATATCTGTAGTTCTCCCGGGAACGGCAAAAATATCCCGATTGTAGGAATCGGCTATGTCTGCGGTAACTAAACTTCCTCCTTTTTCAGCCGATTCAATTACTACTGTAGCTTCGCTTAATCCGGCTATAATACGGTTTCGTTTTAAAAAATTGGTTTTGTCAAATGTATCTGTACTCCAAAAATCGGTAAAAAATCCTCCATTTTCTTCTACCTGGGTTTGGTATTTTGCGTGTACTTTAGGATATATTAGGTTAAACCCATGAGCTAGGCAGCCTATGGTTTGGAGGTTATGTTTGATGGCGGCTTTTTGTGCAGTAATGTCGGTACCATAAGCAAATCCGGAGACAATTACGGGATTGTATACTTTTAGTTTTTCAATTAAATCATTACAGAAGCCTTTCCCGTAGTTGGTGTTGTTTCTTGTTCCAACAATACTGAGTATTCTTTTGTTTTTTAGGTTTATTTTACCTTTTTGGAATAATACTATAGGACCGTCAATGCAGTGTTTTAACTTTTCCGGATAATCATCGTCCTTAAAATATAAACAGGTAACTTTATTTTGTTCTGTAAACTTTAGCTCTTCTTCGGCTTGTTTTAAATGATTCTTATTAAACAAATCGCTAATAAGCAAAGAACCTATACCGTCAATTTTTAGTAAATGTTCTTTTTTTTCTTCAAATACCGCTTGCGGAGATCCACAATGATGAATTAGTTTTTTAGCAGTAATGTCTCCTATTTTTGACACATGCTGCAGCGCCAAGGCATAAATTAACTCTTCTTTTTTCATAATTAAAGCACCTTTAACAAAGGTAAGAAAGTAAAAATATTCGATGTTAATAACTAGTTAACATTAAATTTTATCAGTTTTTAAAAATTTTTAACTTTGTTTTTATGCAATTAGAACTCTACATAAGCGATTTGCTGTACCGATACGAATGTGTTACTGTTCCCGAATTTGGTTCATTTTTAACCCAGCGCGTTTCGGCTAAAATTCATGATTCTACTCATGCTTTTTATCCGCCTCGAAAGGTATTGTCTTTTAACGAGCAAATTAACCAAAACGATGGTTTATTGGCGCGTTACATTGCTAATGTAGAAAAAATTCCTTTCGAAACTGCCACACAGGCTATCAGCAAAAGAGTAAACACCTTAAAGGCGTATTTAGCGCAAGGAGAAACGTTGCTTTTTGAGAATATAGGAGAACTCTCTTTAAACGAAGAAGGAAACCTCTTGTTTCAGCCTTCCTATCACTTGAATTACCTTACCGATGCTTTTGGGCTTGGTCAGTTTGTCTCACAGGAAATAATCAGAGAAACTCTAAAAGAAGAAGCTGCCGGGATTGAAAACGTTATTCCCATTTCTGTTACTCCTGAAAAGCGTAAGTCCAGATTTTATTTACGTTATGCTGCGGTGGGTTTAATCGCTCTCACTTTGGGTAGTTTAGGGATGTCACAATACTATGTTAACCAAATAGAAGCACAAAACCAACTTGCCGAACAAGAAGCTCAACAGGCATTAGAGCAACGTATACAAGAAGCTACCTTTGTTATCAGCAATCCCTTACCCGCCGTTACTTTACATGTCACCAAGCACACCGGGAATTATCATATCATTGCCGGAGCCTTCAGAGTAGAAGCCAATGCTCTAAAAAAAATAGAACAACTTAAAATTGCGGGGTATCATGCGCGAATTATTGGCGTAAATAAATATGGGCTTCATGAAGTCGTATACGAAAGTCACGAAACAAGACAAGAAGCGTTAAAAGCGCTTTATACGATAAAGAATACTGACAATAAAGATGCCTGGCTGCTGGTTAAGGCTTTGGATTGATTTTTTCTTTACCTACTTTTTCCAAATTTATTTCTGTTTGATTTTTTTAGAATCCATATTCTGTTACCGTTTCTCAACGGTTTTTTCTTTATACTTTTGCACAGTTAACAAAATTTATGTTTTATGACGTCTAAATCTCCCGAACAATCAAAAACCGTAATGACCGATGTGGTTTTGCCCGGTGAAACCAACCCGCTGAATAATTTGTTTGGTGGTGAACTACTTGCCCGAATGGATCGCTGTGCCAGTATTGCTGCAAGACGTCATAGTCGTCGTATTACCGTAACAGCGTCTGTAAATCATGTGGCTTTTAACAAGGCTGTTCCATTGGGCAGTGTGGTTACCGTAGAGGCTAAAGTATCCAGAGCCTTTAAAACCTCTATGGAGGTTTTTCTGGATGTTTGGATTGAAGATCGTGAAAGTGGTGAACGCACCAAGGCCAATGAGGCTATTTACACTTTTGTGGCCGTAGACGAACGTGGTGAACCGGTAGTTGTCCCTGCGATTGTTCCTGAAACTGAATTGGAAAAGCAACGTTATGATGCGGCTTTGCGTCGCAAACAGTTAAGCTTAGTACTTGCCGGTAAAATGAAACCTAAAGAAGCTACCGAACTAAAAGCCTTATTTATGTGATATCGTTTTGCTTTGCTCTTCGATAGGTATATTTCTTTTTTAGGTTCTTTTAAATTGGAGTAATTGGTCGTAAATTTCTTGTTTTAAGATTTTGTATTCTTTAACAAGGTTTAGAAATACCGCTCTTTGTTTTTCGTGTTCTTTGGTGCGGTGTAAATCATAGTCGGTGTGGCTGTATTCTAAATCGGTTTTTATTTCTTGTTCATATTTACAAAAAACACTCAGTGTTAAAGTATTTTTTCTTCGAAACCCTTTGATTTTATTAGCAATTGTTTCTTTTTTAATAAGTTGATTTTCAATACGTGCCAAGGTGCAGATTTCGTGATGAATATATTCAATATATTCCATCCACTCCAGAAGGTTCAACAAGTCTTTTTGAAGAAACAATCTTCGTTTTGTCTCAAAATCTTTGTGATTTTGATGGTTTTTTTGTGGAATCATAAAAGGAATTGTTTTTTTATAAAAAAACCGTAAACGGAAATTAGTTGTTACGGTTTTGGTTTGTTTTCACCGGCTTGTATTTGTTAGTTTGGTTTCAGTAGCAGTAAAACTGCAATCAGAAAGATTGCAGTTACTGCACCCAAAACGAAATAAAATTTAAACACTTTCATAGCTGAAAAAAATTATGTTTTTAGTAGTGCCTGATTGTACAAGCTGTCTTTAAGTTTTTGATACCGGTCTAAATGGTATTGATAACTTTTTCTAAGACGCTCGTATTCACTTAAATAGGCTTTATCACACTGTATATCGTCACACTCTACCACATTTCTGTAGGTATTGGAATACGCTAAAACGGTTTCAAACAGTTTTTTATTCAGCTCTTTTCTTTTAGCAAAAAGAGCTACTGTTTTTTGAGGAATTTCTCCACTGTCTATGGCGTTTGCATATAAATTCAGCAGGTTGTCTATTTCGCCGTCTATATATTGCAACTGGTTTACCCATCCTTTGAGTTCTATAGCGTTGTATTTATGTACAACTTCAATATCTGAATCGTGATTGTAAATTTTTACTGTCATTTTTTGTTTATTTGTTAAATAGGCACGTCAAAGTTTTTGTCTTGTGTTTTTTGAGTAACTCTCAAAATTTGTATTTCTTGAGTTCCTTTTGGAAAATCCCAATGTACCTTATCGTTTTCAGCATATCCAAACAAGGCGGCTCCCATAGGAGTCAGAATGGATATTTTATTGCTTTTTACATCCTTGTCTGCCGGTTTTACAATTTGAATAGTTTTCTCCCAGGTGCCGTCAGAAGTTACTTTGACTGTGCTGTTTAAGCGCACAACGTCGTCAGGCATTTCTTCTTCATCCAGAATATGTGCTGTTTTTAATTCGTCTGAAAATTTTGCCAGTGATTTTTGCACTTCATAATCTCCTACATATCCTGAAACGTTCAGTAATCGTTTGATATATACGTATTCCTTTTTCTCTAAAATTAAACTTCCGTACTTCATATTTTTTCTTTGTTATGGGAAAATCCCTCGTTGTATATACGCTTTTTCGATACGTTCTATCGCTATGCAATAGGCCGCTTTTCTCAAGTCTATGCCTTCTGTAGTTGCATAGTTTACTACTCTATCAAAAGAATTTTTTATTTTCTTTTCCAGCTTGACCAATACTTCATCCATTTGCCAAAGTTCTCCATTTCGGTTTTGCAACCACTCAAAATAGCTGGCAATTACTCCACCTGAATTACATAAAATATCAGGTATAATGGCAATGCCTCTTTCTAAAAGGATTTTTTCGCCTTCAACATTAGTAGGTCCGTTAGCGCCTTCAGCAATTAATTTTGCTTTTATAAGATGTGCGTTGCCTTCTGTAATTTGATTTCCAAGAGCTGCTGGAATACAGATGTCGCAAGGCAATGCAAAGAACTCGTCTTTGTCAATTTCCAAAGCATCAGGATAACCTACCAAGCTTCCGTTGTTGTTTTTTGTATATTGAAATAGTTGCTCAACGTTTATTCCTTTGGGGTTATTAATGCTCCCAAAAGCATCCTGAACGCCTACCATTTTAGCGCCTTCTTGTTCCAGAAAATGTGCTGCCCAATAGCCTACATTTCCAAAACCTTGAACTATAAAGGTTTTATTTTTGAGGGTTTCCTTATGCTGTTGTGCCCAAAATTTAATGGTTAAAAACACCCCGTATCCTGTGGCTCTGTCTCTACCTTCTAATCCACCGCTTCCTGTGGGTTTTCCGGTTACCACGTGCTGGTTCTTTGAACGTTCTGCAGGTGCTTTTGTGCTCATGTAGGTATCAGCCATCCACGCCATGGTTTGATCGTTTGTATTTACATCAGGTGCGGGAATATCGTGTTCCGGACCAATGTTATCGCCTAAAGCAAAGGTAAATCGTCGGGTAATTCGCTCTAATTCGCTTTTGGAATACTTTGACGGGTCTATCTGGATTCCGCCTTTACCACCACCATAAGGTAATCCGGCTAAAGATGTTTTCCAGGTCATCCACATAGCCAACGCTCTGGCTGCATCAATATCTACCGTAGGATGATACCGCAACCCGCCTTTATACGGACCTAAAGCATTATTGTGCTGAACTCGATAGCCTTGAAAAATTTCCACATCGCCATTGTCCATTTTTACAGGAAAATTAACAATGATTTCGTTGTTTGTGATGCTTAGTATTTTGCGAATACTCGGGTGTAAATCAATATAATCTGCTGCGTTATTAAATTGTTCCAATACATTTTCAACCATTCCTTTGGCGTTTTGTATTTTGGGAGACTTGGGTTCTTTAAGTAATGTCATTTTTTTATTTTTTGGGTTGATATTTTTAGATTAATTCTACTTCGTGTATTTGTACCAGAGGCTTTGATGTATTCTCTTCATGCAGTAGATCGTCATACTCACTGCAAGACCAAACTTTATCCTTGGCCTCGGTAAGTATACAGGTATTTACATGTATACAGCTTGGACAAATAGAAAAGGTTTTTTTATCCATATATGTTTATTTTTTTGGGTTTTACCTTTAAAGGCAAGTGCTGTGCCAAGATACCTGTACGGTTGATGTAAAACCCAGAGAGGCTTGTTTTTACTGGGTTTTTAAATGTTTTGGTGTGGTATGTAGAAAAAAGGTAAGTGAGGAAATATTGGACAACCGGGTAAAATTTACCCAGCTTACATGGGTGTTATTCTTTTAATTTTTTGTGTAGCGTTTTGCGGTCTATTTTCAGAATTTCTGCGGCTTTCGTTTTGTTATTGTTTGTTGCGTTTAAAACATATCTTATGTGTTGTTTTTCCACTTCTTCTAAAGAAAGCAAGGCTTGTTCAGGAAAGTTGATGTGATATTTAAGTGTTTCCGGCAAGTGATTTATTTCAATGGTATTGTCACACATAATAACTGCGTGCTGAATGATGTTTTCCAATTCTCTTATGTTTCCCGGCCAATCGTATCTTTTTAAGACTTCCATTGCACTCGGGCTTATTTTTATAAACTTGTCTTTGTATTCTACACCGTATTTGAAAAGGAACTTTTCAACTAGCAGTGGAATATCTTCTTTGCGCGCTCTTAATGGTGGTACATTAATTTCAACAACTGTTAACCGGTAATACAAATCCTCCCGAAAGGTTCCTTTCTTTATCATTTCTTTTAAATTGCTGTTGGTGGCTGCTATAATTCGAACATCTATGCGCTCTGGTTTTTGTGCTCCAACCTTTACCACTTCTTTTTCTTGCAGTACACGCAGTAATTTTGATTGAACCGCAAGCGAAGCGTTACCTATTTCATCTAAAAAAATGGTCCCACGGTTTGCGGCCTGAAAAAAACCATTGCGGTTGGTTTCAGCTCCGGTAAATGCTCCTTTGGTATATCCAAATAATTCTGCTTCAAGTAGGTTTTCAGGAATACCTGCACAGTTTACGGCTATAAAAGGTTCTTTAGAAAATTTTCCTTCGTAGTGTATGGCTCGGGCAATTAATTCTTTGCCGGTACCGCTTTCGCCGTTAATAAACACCGTAGCTTTATTGTTTTTTACACGGTTGATTATTTGGAATATTTCGTTTATTTTTTCAGAAGTTCCTATGATGTCTTTAGGAGAACGCTGTGTTTGGGTTTGTGTGGCTTGAATGCTATTTCTATTTGGTGCTTTTGTCAGGGCTTTTTCAACCGCAAGTTGTAATTCCTGTTTTGTAAATGGTTTGGTAAGATAGGCCGTCACTCCCGATTTTATGGCTTCCAGTGAGTCTTGTACTGAAGGATATCCTGTGACTACAAGTTTCGGCAATTTTGGATAGTGTTCAGTGACAAATTTGATAAGTTCAAAGCCGTCAATTTCAGGCATTTTTAAATCGGTTATTATCAAATCAATTGTGGTGTCTCTTAAAATGGATACGGCTTCTTTTACTGAAACTGCCTTATACGTATGGTAGTTCCAGGAATGCAAGTGCCTGTGCAACAATTCTAAAATATGAATGTCGTCATCTACAATAAGTATGTTTTCTTTTTTTAGTTGCATAGGTTATTGTTTAGGCAATTTCACTTCAAATATAGCGCCTTTTTCTCTGTTATTTTTAGCGGTAATTGTGCCCTTATGGCTGGAAACAATTCCGTGCACCACACTCAGGCCTAAGCCGGAACCTTCACCTATGGGTTTTGTGGTAAAAAACGGTTGAAAAACTTTTTCCAGCGCTTCCGGGGAAAGACCTATGCCTTCATCTGAAATTTTCAGAACAACTTCTTTGCTTGTTTGCAAGGCCTCTATGGTTACCAAGCCGTTTGGCGGTGTAAAGTAAATGGCATTTATGATGAGGTTAAAAAGAACCTGTGTGAGCTGTACTTTGTCGGCACGAAGCCAGAGTTCTTCTTCATGAATTTTTACAATATATTTTACACCTTTTTTTCTGAAGGTAGCATCGAGTAAATCTATTGCGTTTTTTAGGTTTGGAACAATATTTACCGGTTTCATTTCATGGGGCATTTCACATGTAAAAAACATTAGTTTTTTTACTACTTCTCTTGAAAAAATGGCATTTTGTATTATTTTGTCTAAGTCTTCCCGGGTTTTTTCCGTATGTGTATTTTCGGCTTTAAGCAATTCGGCAAATCCCAAAATATTGGCCAGTGGTGTATTGAGTTCGTGAGCTATACCGGCGGTTAGTTCACCCATGATTGCCAGACGATCTGCACGTTCTACCTGACGTTTCATGGTTATTTCATTTTTTTTAATTTCTATTCGCTCCAGCAGGCTTCCTATTTTTAGAGCAATGTTGTTAATCAACTCTTGCTCTTCTTTTAAAAACATACCGGTATTGTTTGTTGTGTCATTTGAGGCGGCTACTATTTTCCCTTTGGGAAGGTTAAACACATAAATAATGCCTGTAATGTGTGAACTTTTT
>Ga0079224_100002334_pt1 | contig 22955 bp, 20 predicted proteins | sample Stecom2015_FD_80414 | JGI IMG/M metagenome (GOLD analysis project Ga0079224, IMG submission 80414) | Agricultural soil microbial communities from Utah to study Nitrogen management - Steer compost 2015 | ecosystem: Environmental > Terrestrial > Soil > Agricultural land | place: USA: Utah... | reverse complement strand
GGGTTCGGATTCCGGCGGAAGAGAACCGCCGAAACCGGGTGATTCAGCTCTCATCCGGGGAACCCAAACGGCGCGAACAGCGTTACCCTGCTGTGGTGTTCGGACGAATGGCAGAGAGTGTGCGACGCCTGCTGGGCAAGCCCGGTTCGGTGTCACTCCAGCCCTATACCAAGCTGCTGACGACGATCGAGGAGCGCGAGGAGGTGCTGCGCGAGCTGAGCGACGCCGAGCTGACCGAGGCCGCCGCTGAACTCGGCAACGCCGAACTCCCCTACGACCGCGCCGACCTCGCCGAGTTGTGCGCGCTGGGCCGCGAGGCCGCCCGCCGCACCCTGCAGGAGCGCCCCTTCGACGCACAGCTGGTCGGTGTCATGGCGCTGCTCGACGGGCACGTCGCGGAGATGGCCACCGGTGAGGGCAAGACCCTGACCGGTGCGCTGGCCGCCGCCGGGTTCGCGCTGCGCGGACAGCGGGTGCACGTGCTCAGTGTCAACGACTACCTGGCCCGGCGCGACGCCGAGTGGATGCGGCCGCTGTACACGCTGCTCGGCGTCGAGGTCGGCTGGATCGGCCAGGAGTCCACCACCGAGGAGCGGCGTGCCGCCTACGCCGCCGACATCACCTACGCGTCCGTCAGCGAACTCGGCTTCGACGTGCTGCGCGACCGGCTCGCCACCGACACGGCCGACCTGGTGGTGCCCGAACCGAACGTGGCGATCATCGACGAGGCCGACTCCGTGCTCGTCGACGAGGCGCGGGTCCCGCTGGTGCTCGCGGGGGCCGCCGAGCCGGCCGAGTCCGACGCCGCGATGGCCGAACTGGTGCGCAAGCTGCGTCCCGGCATCGACTACCGCGTCGACGACGACGGCCGCAACGTGCACCTCACCGACGCCGGGATCGACGCGGTGGAGAAGGCCCTGGGCGGCGTCGACCTGTACTCCGAAGAGGACACCACGCTGCTGTCCCGCGTCAACCTGGCGCTGCACGCGCACGCGCTGCTCCAGCGCGACGTGCACTACGTGGTGCGGGACGGCAAGGTGCGGCTGATCAACGAGTCGCGCGGCCGCATCGCGCTGCTGCAGCGCTGGCCGGACGGCCTGCAGGCCGCCGTGGAGGCCAAGGAGCACCTGGCCGCCAGCGAGACCGGTGAGGTGCTGGACTCCATCACCGTGCAGTCGCTGGTGCTGCGCTACCCCGTCCGCTGCGGCATGACCGGCACCGCGATGGCCGTCGCCGAGCAGCTGCGCGAGTTCTACGAGCTGGAAGTCGCGGTCATCCCGCCCAACAAGCCCAACATCCGCATCGACGAGGAGGACCGCCTCTACGCCACGGCCGAGGAGAAGGAGGACGCCGTCGTCGAGAAGGTGGCGGAGGTGCACGCCACGGGCCGTCCCATCCTCATCGGCACCCAGGACGTCGCCGAGTCCGAACGGCTCGCCAAGCGCCTGGAGCGGGCCGGGCTGGAGTGCGTCGTCCTCAACGCCAAGAACGACGCCGACGAGGCCGCGGTCATCGCCGAGGCCGGCACCTACGGCAGGATCACCGTGTCCACCCAGATGGCCGGACGCGGCACCGACATCCGCCTGGGCGGCAGCGACATGAGCGACCGGGACCGGGTGGTGGAGACCGGCGGCCTCTACGTCATCGGCTACGGCCGCTACCCCAGCAGCCGCCTGGACGACCAGCTGCGCGGCCGCGCCGGACGCCAGGGCGACCCCGGCGGATCGGTCTTCTACGTCAGCGTCGAGGACGACCTGATCGCCAACAACGTGCCCGAGGCGCGCGGCTACCGGGTCTCCTCCGCCGACGGCGCGATCACCGACCCGGCGTGGCGGCAGACCGTCGACCACGCCCAGCGCGTCGCCGAGGGGCAGCTGCTGGAACTGCACCGCAACACCTGGCGGTACAACAAGCTCATCGACGTCCAGCGCGGTGTGGTGTTGGACCACCGCCGCGCGGTGCTCCACGACGACCTGGGCAGCCGGCAGCTCGCCGTGGACTGCCCCGCCACCTACGAGGAGCTGGTCGAACAGGTCGGCGAGGAGGAGGTCGCCCGTGCGGCGCGCCTGGTCACCCTCTACCACCTGGACCGGGGCTGGACCGACCACAACGCGTTCCTGTCGGACCTGCGCGAGGGCATCCACCTGCGCTTCCTGGGCCGCCGCGACCCCCTGGACGAGTTCAACCGCGACGCGGTCCCCGCGTTCAAGGGCTTCCTCGACGAGGCCCGCGCCCGCGCCGCGGAGATGTTCGCGGAGCTGAAGGTCGTGGACGGCCGTCTCGACGTGGCCGCGGCCGGCGTCAAACGGCCCTCCACCACCTGGACCTACATGGTCCAGGACCAGCCCTTCAGCACCGACTTCGAGAACATCGTCGGCCGGGTGAAGAACCTGGTCGGCCGGGACTGAGGCTGCGGACCGCCCAGGCCGTGCCCCGCGGGGGCCCGGGGCGTGCGCCCCGGGCCCCCGGCCGTTGTCCCGACACAGCGGTCGAAAAGGTGAAAAAGACGTCCGGTTCCTGTGAGAAGTCTGAGAAGCGGGATAGGGTCGCGGAGGGCCGCCCCGGGCGCGGGCGGCCGCGCGGATCCGACGCGCGTCGCAGACTTTTCACAGACCGGGAGGGGAGCCCGCCGTGGCCCACGAAGTCGGTGCGCAGGAGAAGATCACCTACGGACGTAACGACCGTTTCGTCGGAGGACCTGTCGGAGGAGGCGGCTTCTGGGTCGACGGGGAGGGAAGACCCGTGGCCAGACTCGGCGGCCCCACCGAGTGGCAGGGCCTGCTGGAGGTGCGGGTCGGGGAGACGTTCACGGTGGGCGAGCAGGTGTGGCGGGTCGACGACATCGTGTCCCCGGAGACCCCGGACGCCTACCTGGTCGCCACCCGCATCGGCTGAGCCCCGGGGCCGCGGGGCCCGTACCGGTTGCTCTAGGTTTCTCCCTATGGGAATTCGGCACATCGCACTGTTCCGCTGGAACGAGGGCGTCACCCCCGAACAGGTCGCGCACGTGGAGGAGCTGCTGGGCAGGCTGCCCGGGGCGATCCCGGAGCTGAAGAGCTACTCCTTCGGCGCGGACCTGGGCCTCGGGGCGGGCAACCACGACTTCGCCGTGGTCGCCGACGTCGAGGGAGAGAGCGGCTTCCTGGCCTACCAGAACCACCCCGACCACCAGGCGGCACTGGCGGTCATCAAACCGATGCTGGCGGACCGCGCCGCGGTGCAGTTCACCGTCTGAGCCGGACGGACGTCCGCCCCGTCGGACAGGTCCTCCCGGCCGGCGGGGCGGCACACCCGCTCCCACGGATGCGTGCGCAGAGTGATTGTCAGATTGCTTGGGGTAGTGTTTCGTTGGTCCGGAGGAGAGCACCGCACCCCTCCGGCGGGGCCGCCCCGCACGCGAGCCGACGGGCGGGGAGACAGGCGCGCAAGCCGAACCGAGACAGAGGCCAGGAAGGTGAGATGGCGCGAACACACCCCTCGACGGCCGACTACCGCCGCAGCGCCGCCGGCCGCCGACACCGCTGGTACGGAACGAAGAAGCACGTCAAGCGGGTGTTGGGGTGGCGGCTCCCCCATCTGGCGATGCGCACCGCCGTGCGGGTCCTCGCCCCGGGGGCGCGTGCCACCGGGCGCCTTCCCGCACCCGCGTCGCTCCGCGAGGTGACCGGCCGCGTCGACGGCGTCGAGTACGTGATGCGGGACCCCGCCCGCTGCGTCATCGCCAAGGAGCTGTACTGGGGCGGCGGCCGACGCCCCCAACCCGCCGACGACCTCGCGGTGCGGGTCTTCGCCGCCGCGGCCCGCCACGCCGCCACACTGTTCGACATCGGCGCCTACACCGGACTGTTCACCCTGGTCGGCACCGCGGTCAACCCCACGCTGCGGGCGCACGCCTTCGAGATCGTGCCGGAGGTGTACCAGGCGCTGGTGGACAACTGCGTGCGCAACCGCGTCCTGCACCGGGTCACCCTCCACCACACCGGGGTCGGCGACCCTGCGGTCACCGCCATGATGCCCGCGCGGGCGGCGGACTCGGCGCTGCCCTGCTTCTACTCCAGCCGACTCGGCTCCCCCGACGGCGTCCCGGTCGAGGTCGTCGCTCTGGACGCCTTCGTCGACCAGGTCCCGCCGGGGGGACGCGCGCTGCTCAAGGTCGACGTGGAGGGAACCGAGAGCGCGGTCTTCGAGCACGGCCAGAAGTTCCTGGCCGCCCACCGCCCCGACATCCTCTGCGAGGTCCTGCCCGACGCCGACGCCGACCGGCTGCGGGCGCTGCTGGAACCGCACGGCTACCGCTGCCACCTCGTCGGCGAGCGGGCCCTGGCGGCCGCGTCCCGCCTCGTGCCGCATCCGCGGTTCCGCGACTGGTTCCTGACCACCCGGACCCCCGCCGAACTCGCCGCGCTCGGCGTCGGGACGGGGTGAGCACGGCCGGAGCGGCCGCGCCGCGTCACCCGAGGCGGCGCAGGACCTCGCGGAGCGCCGGGTGCGCCGCGCGCCGGTGCTGTGCGGCGAACGCCGCCACGCCGGCGGGGTCGGCCCCGGCGTACTCGCGCAGCGCCCGGCCGACGGCCCGGTGCACGAAGGGGTCGGGGTGCGCCAGGTTCGCCTCGACGGAGTCGAAGAGCAGGGCGCGGTCGGTCTCCTCCCCCGCCCGCAACTGGCACAGGACCGCGGTGCGGCGCAGCCACCGGTCGCCCGACAGCGCCCAGTCGCCGATGCGGGGCCGCAGCTCCCGGGGGTGGGCCCGCAGCAGCGGGCCGATCCCCCGCACCGCGAGCGGATCCACGTAGTCCCACCACGCGCCGGCCGTGATCAGCCCCTCGTACAGCGGGACGGCCTCGGGCACCCGGTAGCCGGCGTACCGCGGCTCGTCGGCCAACTCCACCGCCGCGTACCGCTCCTCACGGTGCGAGGCCACCCGCCACAGCGTGTGGACCGTGTCCTCCCAGGTCTCGAAGTCCTCCAGCGGGCAGGCGGCGAAGACCTCGGCGAACAGCCTCCGCCGGACCGCGGCCGACACGCCGTGGAAGGGCAGCTCGGATCGGAAACGCCGCCGCATGGAAGCCGCTCTGACCGGGTCCGCGGCATCGCGCAGCCGATCACGGACAGCGGCGATCAATCCGAGATGGGCAGGCATGAACCCATTATCGTGCGGCGCTGCCGCCGGAATCCGTACAGTGACCCGCTGAAGCCCGCAGAGGTGATGTTCGGGAAGATCGTCGCCATTCGGCGCATCAGGCGCGGAAAGCCGGAGGGCGGCGGAGCCGCGACACGGAGAACGGGCCGCCCCGGGGGGATGGGACGGCCCGTGTCACAGGGCGGAGAAGGCTCCGCCGGCACCGGGGGACGACGGGTCAGCAGCTGCCGCCGCAGGAGCAGGAGCTGCCGCTCTGGCAGCCGCACCCGCAGTTGGAGCCGCAGCCGCACCCGCCGCGCAGTTCGGTCTCGTCGTGAAGCATGGTCCCTCCTCCATATCCGGCCGCGGCACCGCGGCACCGGGACGTCGCTTTCGGTAACCGAACTTCCTGGAGGCCGGGACGGTCAACCAGAATGGCCGGTTTCGGCAAATCACCGTCAAACAGGTTTGGGAAACGGGGACAGCGGTCAGTCCCGCCGCTCAGGCGAAGAATCCGGAGGCGGCGGCCGGACGGCGCACCAATCGGTACAACCACACCTGTCCCACCGCCATGACCGGCAGCATCGGAGCCGTCGCGGCGACCACCAGCGTCAGGGAACGCGGATCGGACACGGCCACGGGCAGCTCCGCCCCGGCCGCGACCACCGCCGGCAGCGCCGCCAGCGCCACCGCCGACGTCAACCGCGACCAGCGCGGCCCCGACACCCCCGCGGTCACCGCCAGCGCGGCCAGCATCACCACCGCCACGGCCAGCGCGGCCGCACCGGCGTCCACCCCGCCGTCGGCCCAGGCCGCGAGCACCGCGACCGGCAGCACGACCAGACCGGTCCGCGCCAGCGTCCGAGTGGCGCGGGCCGCCGCGTCGGCCGACTCCGAACCGGCGGAGCCGTCCACCGGCACCAGGCGCTCCGCGCCGAAAGCCGCCCCCCGCAGCAGGAACAGCACCGCGACCGCCACCACGCACACCGGCGTGAACAGCGGCGGCAGCACCCCGCCGCCCAGCAGCGCGGCCAGCACCAGCCCCCACGACAGCGCGATCAGCCAGCTGCCCACCGCGACGGCCGCGTCCCAGACCGCGTGCCACGCCGCGGCGGCCACCCGGCCGCGCAGCCACAGCCCGGCGTCGCGCCACAGCCACCCCGCCAGCAGGGCGACGAACAGCGGCCACTGCCCGGCCACCACCTCGGCCTCCAGCGCCGGGAACAGGCCCGCCACCACGCCGACGGCGGCCACCAGCCACACCTCGCTGCCCAGGAAGTAGGGGGCGGCGGCGGAGACGATCCGGCGGCGCTCCTGCGGGGTGCGCGCCACGTACGGCGCCAGCATGCCCAGGCCGACGTCGCATCCGGCCAGGACGAAGTAGCCCGCCAGCAGACCGGCGGGAAGGAGCACGGCAACGGATTCCACGACAGTCCTCCAGGAGACGACGGCTAGTAGCGGTGGACGGGGACGGCGGCCGTGTCGTCCGGGGCGGGCGCCGGGGCGAGCGGGCCGCCCTCGGGGCCGCGGCGGGCGAACCGGACGAGGAGCCACCCGGTGATCCCCGCCAGCACCGCGAACGCCCCGGTGAACAGCACGAAGGAGAGCAGGGCCAGGCCCGGGGACAGCTCCGTCACCGCCTCGGCGGTGGTCATGTGGTGCCGCACCGCCCACGGCTGGCGGCCCAACTCCCGGTAGAGCCAGCCGCCCACCCCCGCCAGCAGCGACAGCACGGGCAGGACCGGCAGCAGCCACTGCAGCCACCGCCAGCGGTCCAGCCCGCGCAGCGGCCAGGCCAGCAGCGCCAGGGGAAGGACGCAGAGGAACACCGTCCAGCACAGGGTCATCACGGCGTTGCCGGTCCCGGCGAGCCCGTGCACCACCCCGGACGCGGCCGCCTCGATCCGTTCGATCTCGGCCGCGTCCAGCGTCGTGCCGCTGGTCGGCGGCGCATCGACCAGCAGCGGGTACTGGGCTCCGCCCACCGCCGCCGTCGGGAACAGCGCGAGCGAGGCCACCAGGACCCCCCGCCGGACCCCACGCCGGAACATGCCGTCCGGATCGTTGCCGCGACGCAGGTGGTAGGCGCTGACCCCGGCCATCACCAGACCGCCCACCAGCAGCGCGCTGACGGCCACGTGGCCGAAGGCCAGCAGCGCCGACGGGTTGGTGACCAGGGCCGCGGGGTCGGTGAGCACCGCCACGCCGTCCCGCATCTCGAAGCCCACCGGGTTCTTCAGGAAGCCGTTGGAGACCAGCACCCAGAACGCCGACAGGTAGGCGGTCAGCGTCACCACTCCGAAACAGGCCAGGTGCAGCCACCGGTTCATGCGGTCCCACCCGAAGATCCACAGCCCCAGGAACGTGGACTCGGTGAAGAACGCGGCCACCGTCTCCACCGCCAGCGGAGCGCTGAACACGTGGCCGAACACGTCGTTCAGCCCGTTCCAGTTCAACGCCAGCTGCACCTCCATCACCAGGCCCGACAGCACCCCCATGCCGTAGTTGACGACATAGAGGCCGCCCCAGAACCGCACCGCGGCCAGCCGCGCCCCGTCCCGGCGCAGCACCGCGCTGAACTGGGCGGCCAGGATCAGCGCGGCCATGCCCAGGGTGAAGGCGACAAACGTGTAGTGGGTGCCCGCGGTCAACGCGAACTGCAACCGCGCCCACAGCAGCGGATCGTCGAACATGGGAAGTCGGACTCCTCGACCGGATCGTCGTCGGGGGACACGACGATGCTCCCCGGCCGAGGGGGCCGGGCACATCGGCCCGGGGAAGGCAGTTCCGCTACGCCGCCGGAGGTGCCGGCGGCCCGGGCGACCACTCTTCCGGGACTACGGGAGAACCCCGGTTCCTCCCCTAGGGGGCGGCCCCTCCGGACCGGGGCGGTGCGGCGCCGCCCGCGGCACACCGCTCAGCGCATCCACCCCGGAGTGACCAGACCCGTCTCGTAGGCGAGCACCACCAGCTGCGCCCGGTCGCGCACCCGCAGCTTCACCATCGCCCGGCTGACGTGGGTCTTGACCGTCGCCGGACTCAGCACCAGCCGCGCGGCGATCTCCTCGTTGGACAGCCCCTCCCCGACCAGGGCCACCACCTCGCGCTCCCGGTCGGTCAGCTCCCCCAGCCGCCGCACCGGGTCGGGGCGGCGCGGACGCCCCGCGTACTCGGCGATGAGGCGGCGGGTGACGGTCGGCGACAGCAGCGCCTCGCCCCGGGCCACCACCCGCACCCCGTTCAGCAGGTCCTCCGGCTCGGTGTCCTTGACCAGGAAGCCGCTCGCGCCCAGCCGCAGCGCCTCGAAGATGTACTCGTCGAGGTCGAAGGTGGTCAGGATGACCACCCGCGTCGACCGCAGGGCGGGGTGGGCGAGGATGCGCTCGGCCGCCGCCAGCCCGTCCACCCCCGGCATGCGGACGTCCAGCAGCGCCACGTCGGGACGGTGGGCGACAGCCATCCGGACCGCCTCGGCCCCGTCCGCGGCCTCGGCGACCACGTCGATGTCGGGAGCGCTGTTGAGCAGTGCGCCGAAACCGGCCCGGACCAGCGCCTGGTCGTCGGCGAGAAGTACCCGGATCATCTCTCCCCACAGGGTCGAACACCGATGGAGCCGCCGGTCAGTCCGGCAGCCAGGCCCGTACCGTGAACCCGCCGCCGGGGTCGGCAGCGGCGGTCAGCTCACCGCCCAGCGCCTCGGCGCGGTCCCGCATCCCGGCGATGCCGTTGCCGGGTACGAACCCGTCTGCGGCGCTCCGGCCGTCGTCGGACACCCGGACGGACACCCCGTCGGGGGCGTACCCGACGGACACGGTGACCGTACCCGCTCCGGAGTGCCGCACCACGTTCGTCAGCGACTCCTGCACGATCCGGTAGGCCGCCGCCGCCACCCCCGCCCCCAGCCGCCGCGGCTCGCCGGAGACCTCCGAGCGCACCTCGATCCCGGAGGCCCGCACCCCGGCCAGCAGTTCGTCCAACCGGTCCAGACCCGACGCGGGGGAGCGGGGCGCCTCCTCGTCCACCACGCGCAGCACGCCCAGGATCGCCCGCAGCTCCCGCAGGGTCTCCCCGCTGGCCTGCTTGATCGCGGCGAGCGCCGCGGCGGCGCGCTCCGGCTGGGAGTCGATCAGGTAGAGGGCGCTGCCCGCCTGCACGTTGATCAGGGAGATGTGGTGCGCGATCACGTCGTGCACCTCGCGGGCCAGCTTCAGGCGCTCCTCCGAGGCGCGGCGGCGCGCCTCCTCCTCCCGGGTGCGTTCGGCCTCCTCCGCGTGCCGGCGCACCATGTCCAGGTACTCGCGGCGCTTGCGCATCCCCTCGCCGCCGACGAGCACCACGAGCACCCAGGCGAACATGCCCAGCGCGTACCCCAGCCGGGGCTCGCCGAAGTGCAGCGTCTCGAAGACGTGGATGATGAGGTACTGGGTGAGCCCGAGCAGCCAGCCGGTACGGCGGTAGCCCAGCGAGACCAGATTGAACAGCGCCGCCGCGCCCGCCACGACGATGAGGTTGTCGGGATAGCCGAGCGGATAGTAGACCGTGGTGGCCAGCACCGACACCACGGCCACGGGGACCGGGAACGCGCTCAGCCACAGCAGCGGCGCCACCGCCAGCACCATGAGCGGCAGCCCCCACGGCAGCAGCTCCCGCAGCGAGGCCAGGCCCTCCGGGGTGTCCTCCACGGAGAAGACGGTGGACGCGAAGGCGATCCCGGCCACCACCACGGTGACCGCCAGGTCTGTCTGCGTGATCCGCCCCAACCGTTCCATCACCCTTCGACGGTACGCACCCGCGGGCCGGCCGCGCATCGGCGCCACGGAGGCCCGTCGCGGACCGGACTACTCCCCGCGGAGTAGCCGCGGCCGGGCCCACCCCCGCGGGGGGCGGACGTACTCCAGCAGGATCGCGCCGAACAGCAGCGCCGCGCCCGCCGTCCCCGTCGGGGAGAGGACCTCGCCCAGCCACACCGCCGACAGCAGGGTCGCGGTCAGCGGCTCCAGGACCACGGCCAGCGCCGCGGCCGTGGCCGGGGTGCGCCGCAGGCCGCCGAAGTAGGCCAGGTAGGCCAGGGCGGTGGGCGCCAGACCGAGGTACAGCAGCGCCCCCGCCGCGGCGGGCGTCGGCACGAAGACCATCCCGGCGACCGCGGCGACCGGCACCAGCAGCGCACCGCCGAGGAGGCACCCCAGGGCGGTGACGCCCAACGGGTCCAGTCCGGGCACCGGGCGCCGGTTGACCAGGGTCAGCGCGGCGAAGGAGACTCCCGCCCCCAGGGCGCACCCCACGCCGAGCACGACCTGGCCGGGCGGGGCGTCCACGTCCGGGGCCCCGGCCAGCAGCACCAGTCCGAGCACCCCGCAGCCGACCGCGGCCAGCAGCGCGGGCCGGGGCAGCCGCCGCTCCAGCACCGCCGAGGCGCAGGTGACGAACACCGGGACGCTGCCGATGGCGATGAGCGTGGCCAGGCTCACCGAGGCGGCCGAGATCGCCGCGAAGTAGCAGGACTGGAACGCCGCCAGCAGCGCTCCCGCGGCCACGACGCGGCGCGCCGCGGCCGGGGTGCGCGGCAGCCGCCGCAGCCGCCCGCCGACCCCGAGCGCCCCGGTGGCCAGCAGACCGCCCACCAGCAGCCGGTAGCAGGCCGTCGCCAGGGGGTGGACGCCGGTCAGCTCCTGCAGGACCGAACCGGCGAAGCCGCCGGTGCCCCACAGCACCCCCGCGAGCGCGAGCAGCAGCGGACCCGACCACCCGGGCGGCGCGGAACGGGAGGGGAGGGGGACGGACACGGCGGGACTCCACGCGGACGGGGACGGGAGGCGGGACCGGCGGACGCCGCGGCAGACGTCCGCTGTTCCCGGCATGGGAGGAATCTAGCCCAGCGGGCGGACCCGGCGACAGGCGGCCACGGTGCGCGACTGTCGGTCGGCAGCGATACCGTACGAGACAGCCGTAGCCCGCAACCGGCGGGCAGGACCACGAGGAACCCACACGAGCCCCATGCACTTTCCGCACCCCGGACGCTACTCCGGACCCCAGGACAACCTGCACGACGAACTGCTGCGCGTCCCCTTCGACGTGGTCGCCCCGTGGCTGCGCGTGCTGCTCACCGGGGACCCCACCCCGCTGGGCACCGACAAACTGGCCTACTCCATCAACCCCCACCTGACCGCGCTGCTCGTCTACCGCACCGACCCCGGCAACTACTCCAGCGCGATCCTCGACAAGCGCCACACCCAGGCGTGGGGGCGCAGCAAGCAGGACCTGTGGTTCACCGCCCTGGGCAACATGGCCTACGACCAGTACCAGCAGTACACGGTGCACTCCGGCACCGACACCGACGTGCAGGTCGTGCAGGGCGTCGACTGGGCCGGCTCCGCGCACGTGATGCGGCTGCCCGACGTCATGCGCCAGCCCGCGCCCTACGGCGCCCTGGTGATGCTGCCCGACCCCAACGTCATGGTCTACGCGGTGCTGCACAGCCGCCGCTCCCTGCCGGTGATCCCGTTCCTCTACGACGTCTTCCAGCGGCTCACCGAGAACGGCCCGGTCACCGACCAGATGCTGTGGTGGCGCGGCGGACAGGTCAGGGGCATGTCCACCCGTCCGGCCGAGGGCGGCGGGGTGCAGGTCAAGCAGTCCCCGGAGTTCAACGCCCTCGTCGAACGGGAACTGCCCGCCTGATCCGCCGGCTCAGAAGACGCCCTCCGGCGGCGCGGGGGAGTCCTGGGCCGTCGCGTCGTGCACGACGGCCGCGCCCGCGGCGAACCGGTCCAGCTCCGCCCCCGACAGCACCCGCGCCATGTCCGGGTCCCGGTGCGCCCGCCGGGCCAGCTCCTCCACCGGCAGCTTCCGCTGCCCCGCCACCAGGACCAGGTTGCCGAACCGCCGCCCCCGCAGCACCGAGGGCTCCGCGACCAGCGCCAGGTGGCGGAAGACCCGGGCCGCGGTGGCGACCTGGGCGCGGGCGTACCGCAGCCCCCGCCCGTCCCCCACGTTCGCCGCGTACACGCCGCCGGGCCGCACCACCCGGGCCGCCTCCGCGACGAACTCCACCGACGTCAGGTGCGCGGGGGTGCGCGCCCCCGCGAACACGTCGCACACCACGAGGTCGGCGCTGGCCGGACGGCGCGCCGCCAGCCAGGCGCGGGCGTCCCCCGTCGCCACCCGCAGGTCCGCCCGCCGGTCCCAGGGCAGCTCCCGCCGGACCAGCGCGACCAGGTCCGCGTCGATGTCCACGGCCCGCTGCCGCGACCCGGGACGGGTGGCGGCCACGTAGCGGGCCAGCGTGAGCGCCCCCGCGCCCAGGTGGAAGGCGTCGATGGGCGCGCGCTCCGGCGCCACCAGGTCCACCACGTGCCCCAGCCGGCGCACGTACTCGAAGTCGAGGTGGGTGGGGTCGGCGAGGTCCACGTGCGACTGCGGGGTGCCGTCCACCAGCAGCACCCACGAGTCGGGACGGTCGGCGTCCCGCAGCAGTTCCACTTCCGCCCGCCCGGTCGCCTCCGCGCCGCGCCCGCCCATGCGCCCCCGCCCTCCGTCGTCCGTGGTTGACCGTGCCGGTCCCACGGTAGGCGCACCGCGGAGCCGGACGGCACACCGGAGCGGGGCGGGGGGAGCGGACCGGCGCGCCGCCGTGTCCTCGGAGCCCGCCCGGTACCGCTAGCCTGGAAACCCCTCCGGGCGAGGCCGCCGACCCGCCCAGACCAAGAAGACCCGAGCGGAGTGCCTCCGCGATCTCACCGAGGAGTGGTGGTCGTGCTACTGCGGATGTCGAACCTGTTCCTGCGCACCCTGCGTGAGGACCCGGCGGACGCCGAGGTGCCGAGCCACAAGCTCCTGGTGCGCGGCGGGTTCGTGCGCCGCACCGCGCCCGGCGTCTACTCCTGGCTGCCCCTGGGCAAGATCGTGCTGGAGAACGTCGCGGCCGTGGTCCGCGAGGAGATGAACCGCATCGGCGCCCAGGAGGTGCTGCTGCCCGCGCTGCTGCCCCGCGAGTACTACGAGGCCACCGGCCGCTGGACCGAGTACGGCGACACCCTGTTCCGGCTGAAGGACCGCAGGGGCGCCGACTACCTGCTCGGCCCCACCCACGAGGAGCTGTTCACCCTGCTGGTCAAGGGCGAGTACTCCTCCTACAAGGACTTCCCGGTCATCCTCTACCAGATCCAGGAGAAGTTCCGCGACGAGGCCCGGCCCCGCGCCGGAATCCTGCGGGGCCGCGAGTTCCACATGAAGGACTCCTACTCCTTCGACCTCGACGACGAGGGGCTGCGGCGCTCCTACGAGGCGCACCGCGAGGCCTACATCCGCATCTTCGACCGGCTCGGCCTGGACTACGTGATCGTCGAGGCCACCTCCGGCGCGATGGGCGGCTCGGCGTCCGAGGAGTTCCTGGCGGTCGCCCCCAGCGGTGAGGACACGTTCGTGCGCAGCACCGGCTCCGACTACGCCGCCAACGTGGAGGCCGTGGTCACCCCCGCGCCGCCCGCGCGGCCCGTCGAGGGGCTGCCCGAGGCGCGGGTGCACCACACCCCCGGCACCCCCACCATCGAGTCGCTGGTGGACTTCCTCAACAACGCGGGGCTCGGCCGGACCTTCACCGCCGCCGACACCCTCAAGAACGTCCTGGTCAAGACCCGCGCCCCCGGTGAGAAGGAGTGGGAGCTCCTCGGCATCGGCGTGCCCGGCGACCGCGAGGTCGACCTCAAGCGCCTGGAGGCGTCCCTGGCCCCGGCCGAGGTGGCGCTGCTGGAGGAGGAGGACTTCGCGGCCAACCCCTTCCTGGTGAAGGGCTACATCGGCCCCGGCGCGCTGCAGGCCAACAAGGTGCGCTACCTGGTCGACCCCCGCGTCGTCGAGGGCACCGCCTGGGTCACCGGCGCCGACCGGGCCGACCACCACGTCGTCGACCTGGTGTGCGGACGCGACTTCACCCCCGACGGCACCATCGAGGCCGCCGAGGTCCGCGACGGCGACCCGGCGCCCGACGGCAGCGGCACCCTCTACACCGCGCGCGGCATCGAGATCGGGCACGTCTTCCAGCTCGGCCGCAAGTACACCGACGCGTTCTCCCTGGACGCGCTCGGCCCCGACGGCAAGCCCCGGCGGGTCACCATGGGCTCCTACGGCATCGGCGTCTCCCGCGTGGTCGCCGCCGTCGTCGAGCAGTCGCACGACGAGCGGGGCATCATCTGGCCGCGGCAGATCGCCCCCGCCGACGTGCACGTGGTCGGCACCGGCAAGGGGGAGCAGATCGAGGTCGCGCTGCGGATCGGCCGGGAGCTGGCGGACCGGGGCGTGCGGGTGCTGGTGGACGACCGCAAGGGCGTCTCCCCGGGAGTGAAGTTCACCGACGCGGAACTGCTCGGCATCCCCACGGGGGTCATCGTCGGCCGGGGCCTGGCCGAGGGAGTGGTGGAGCTGCGCGACCGCGCCACCGGGGAACGCTCCGAGGTGGCCCTGGACAGCGTGGTCGACACGGTCGTCGGCATCGTGGCGGGCTGAGCGCGCCGACCCTGGCCGGGGCGTCCCGCGCGGGACGCCCCGGCCGTGTCGACCCGGGCCCTACAGCTCCCCGCCGGGGAAGCCCGGGAAGACGCTCAGCCGACCGCCCAGCGCCAGGACGCGCAGGGTCGTCTCCCGCAGCGCGCGGCCCGCGAGGTCGCGCAGGCCGCTGTCCGGGGCGGCGGCCAGCTCCAGGTACGCCTGGGCGGTGGTCTCCTCCAGGCCGGCGGCGAAGTCCCGCAGCGCCTCGCCCGCGGTGTCCGCGGGCAGCTGGTAGGCGTCCTCCCCGCCGGGGGGAACCGCCTCCCGCGCCACCAGCGCGTCGTGCAGCGTGTCCCGCCAGGCGCGGTGCTCCTCCAGGTGGGACAGGCACAGGTCGCGCAGCTCCGCGCCGATCCGGGCGGCGGCGAAGCCGTATCCGTGCACCGCCGCGTGCTCGGCCAGCAGCGCGTCGCGCAGCGCCGCCGTCGCGGCGTCCGCCTCCTCGGTGGTGGTGGGATCGGGCGTACCGGTCACGGCTGTGCCTCCGACAGTAGGTGGACGTGTCCCGCCTCGCAGGCGCCGACGCTGGCGAGGAGCTGGGCCAGCGCGGGGTCGGTGACCTCGCCGAGCTGGCGGAGCCGGTTCGCCGCGGCCGCCTCCTCCGCGACGCGCAGCCCGGCCCGGTCGACGGCCGCCGGGGGAGGCGCCCCGGGACTCGCGGACGCCTGCGGCTCCGCCCCGTCCCGTTCGGGCAGCCGCTCCCGCAGCACCGCCAGGTGGCGCTCGTGGTGGCCGCGCAGCTCCTCGTAGAGCGCGGGGTCCTCGGCGGTCCCGCTGTCGAGCGTCGCCGTGTAGCGGGCCACCAGCCGCTCCTTCTCCGCGATCGCCGACCGCAGCAGGTACTCGTCGGGGGTGACCTCGCTGGGGTACCAGTCGGAGCCCCGGCAGCCGCTCACCCCGAACACGGCCGCCGCCAGCGCGCCGCCCGCCAGGACCGTGCGGCGGGAGGGAGCCTGGTGGCGCAACGGTGCCTCCTGAAAGAAGAAACGACGAAGGGGAACCGGACCCGCCCTATCTTCGCACGCCGCGGCCGCCCGGCGGAGCCGTGCGCCCACCGCGCCGGTCCGGGCGGCGGCCCGCCCCCCAGGAGCGGGGCCGCCCGGCCCCCGACGGGCCGACGATGCGGGGAAACCGCCGACTGTGGATACCCTTGGACTGAAGCCGCCGCCTTCCGGGACGAGCGGCGACCGAGCACACCGCTGGACCGCCCCGCGACCGCCGCGACCGGGACGGGAATCGTCGAGGAGGATCACGATGGGCGCGCAGACCCGCCACGAGCGTCTCGCGCAACTGCTCACCCCCGTCCTGGCCGAGGCCGGGCTCGACCTGGAGGGACTGGAGATCACTCCGGTGGGCAGGCGCCGCCTGGTCCGGGTGGTGGTGGACTCCGACGACGGTGTCGACCTCGAAAGGATCGGCGAGGTCAGCCAGAAGATCTCCACCGCGCTTGACGAGGCCGATGTCATGGGGCAGTCTCCGTACGTACTGGAGGTGACCTCGCCTGGCGTGGACCGGCCGCTGACCGAGCCACGGCACTGGAGGCGCGCCCGGGGACGCCTGGTGCACGCGCCGCTCGTCGCCGGTGGTCAGGTGAGAGGACGTGTGGTCGCCGCCGACGAGACGGGCGTCACCTTCGACGTTGACGGCCGAAGCCAGGTGTACGCCTTCTCCGACCTGGGACGAGGCAAGGTCCAGGTGGAATTCCGCCACGACGACGACGCGGCGGACTAGAGGGGGAGCCCCGTGGATATCGACATGAGTGTCCTGCGCAGCCTGGAACGCGAGAAGGACATCTCGGTGGACCTCGTCGTCAAGGCGATCGAGGACGCGCTGCTGATCGCGTACCGCCGCCAGGAGGGGCCCGACACCAACGCCAGAGTGGAGTTGGACCGCGCCACGGGACACGTCACGGTGTGGGTCGAGGAGCGCGACGAGGAGGGGCAGCTCGTACGCGAGTACGACGCCACGCCCTCCGGCTTCGGACGCATCGCCGCCTCCACCGCCAAGCAGGTCATCCTGCAGCGGCTGCGGGACGCCGAGGACGAGGTCACCCTGGGGGAGTTCGCCGGACGCGAGTCCGAGATCGTCTCCGGCATCATCCAGCAGGGCAAGGACCCGCGCAACGTGCTGGTCGACCTCGGCAGGATCGAGGCGATCCTGCCGCCCCAGGAGCAGGTGCCGACCGAGACCTACAACCACGGCGAACGGCTGCGCGCCTACGTCGTGCAGGTCCGCAAGGGGCACCGCGGCCCCTCGGTGACGCTGTCGCGCACCCACCCCAACCTGGTCCGCAAGCTCTTCCAGCTGGAGGTCCCCGAGATCGCCGACGGCACGGTCGAGATCGCGGCGATCGCGCGGGAGGCGGGCCACCGCACCAAGATGGCCGTCAAGTCCAACAAGCCCGGCGTCAACGCCAAGGGCGCGTGCATCGGGCCGCTCGGCAGCCGGGTCCGCAACGTCATGAACGAACTGCGCGGGGAGAAGATCGACATCGTCGACTACTCCGACGATCCGGCCAGGTTCGTCGGCAACGCGCTGTCGCCCGCCAAGGTCACCCACGTCGAGATCGTCGACGCCGCGGCGCGCGTCGCCCGGGTCACCGTGCCCGACTACCAGCAGTCGCTGGCGATCGGCAAGGAGGGGCAGAACGCGCGGCTGGCCGCCCGCCTCACCGGGTGGCGGATCGACATCCGCTCGGACGCCGAGGTCGACGAGCAGGCGGACAGTCCCGCCGATTCCCGGGACTGATGGGGCCACGCGGTAGAATGGGGACCGGCTCAGCGGCCCCCGTGCGCACGTGCGTGGGCTGCAGGTCGAAAGCAGCCCAGTCCGATCTCGTACGGTTGGCGCTGGACGGGGACACGGTCGTGTGCGACCGTGCCAGACGGCTGCCGGGGCGGGGGGCCTACCTCCACCCCGACCGACGGTGCTGGGAGGCCGCGCAGCGGCGCCGTGTCTGGCCGCGGGCGTTCCGCGTCCGACGCGCCCTCGACACGTCAGCCGCCGCCGAGTGCTTCGCCGCGGTCTGATTTCGAGTTGGCCGAGGTTCTGGATTAGGGTTGGAATGATCACGCCGTCAGCTCGGTTGTACTGACCGGGTGCGCGGCGGGTCTTGTCATGCCGGTAAGAACCGGCGTCACCCACCCATTGTTGTGTAGCAGACGAGTCGGAAGCGGGTCGAGATTGCGATGAGCGCTCGATGAGTACGCAGCGATGAGTACGTCAAGCTAGCGACGGTCCGGCACACGCTCATGTCCCGGACCGAGATAGAGGAGAGCAGTGGCGAAGGTCCGGGTATACGAGCTCGCTAAAGAGTTTGGTGTGGAGAGCAAGGCTGTCCTTGCCAAACTTCAGGAGATGGGCGAATTCGTACGTTCGGCGTCCTCGACGATCGAGGCGCCGGTGGTACGCCGACTCAAAGAGGCTTTCAACGACAACAACGGCTCCGGCGGAGCGAAGGGCGGCGGGGCGAAGAGCGGCCCCAAGCCCCGTCCGCGTCCCGAGCCGTCCAAGGCCCCGGCCCCGTCGGCCGGTGGCGACACAGCACGTCCGGCGGTTCCCAAGCCCGGCCCCAAGCCGGGACCGCGTCCCGCCGTCAACGCCCCCGGAGGTTTCCGCGCGCCGTCTCCCGAGGGTGAGACGCCGCGTCCGGCCGCGCCCAAGCCGGGACCGCGTCCCGGCCCCCGTCCCGGAGCGGGTGCGGGCAAGAGCGCCCAGCCCGGCGCCGGGCAGCGTGCCGACCGTCCGGAGCGTCCCGCCCGGCCCGGCCCCAACGCCGGAGGACCGCGTCCCGGTCCCCGTCCGGGACCGCGCCCGGGCAACAACCCGTTCAGTTCGAACCCCAGCGGCATGGGCGCCAAGCCCGGCCCCCGCCCCGCGGCACCGCAGGGCGGCGCCGGGAGCGCCGGCGTCCCCCGCCCCGGCCCGCGTCCGGGCCCGGGTGCGGGCGGTCCCCGTCCCGGCCCCAACGCCGGAGGACCGCCGCGTCCCCAGGCGCCCCGCCCGCAGGCCCCGCGCCCGCAGGCCCCGCGTCCGGGTCCCGGTGCGGGCGGTCCCCGTCCCGGCCCCGGCGCCGGAGGACCGCGTCCCGGTCCGCGCCCCGGTCCGCGGCCCAGCCCGATGAACATGCCCGCGTCCCGGCCCACCCCGCCCGGCGGCGGCGCCGGCCGCTCCGGCACCGCCGGCCGCGGCGGCGGCCGTCCCGGTCGCGGCGGACCGGTCGGAGCCGGACCCCGCGGCGGCGGCGCTCCCGGCGGTGGCGGCGGTCCGCGTCCCGGCGGCTTCGGCGGCCGTCCCGGCGGCGGCGGTCGCGGCCGCGGCGGAACGGCCGGAGCCTTCGGCCGTCCCGGCGGTCGTCCGGGCCGTGCCCGCAAGTCCAAGAAGCAGCGGCGTCAAGAGTTCAACGACATGCAGGCGCCGTCGTTCGGCGGCGTCAAGATCCCCAGCGGCAACGGCAAGGTGATCCGCCTGTCCCGGGGCGCGTCGCTGGCCGACTTCGGCGAGCGCATCGACGTCAACCCGGCGTCGCTGGTGCAGGTCGTCATGCTGCAGCTGGGCGAGATGGTCACGGCCACCCAGTCGCTGCCGGACGAGACCCTGCAGCTGCTGGGCGAGGAGCTCAACTACACGGTCGAGGTCGTCAGCCCCGAGGACGAGGACCGCGAGCTGCTGGAGTCCTTCTCCATCGAGTTCGGCGAGGACGCCGGAAGCGAGGAGGACCTCAAGCCGCGTGCGCCCGTGGTGACCGTCATGGGTCACGTCGACCACGGTAAGACCCGACTGCTCGACGCGATCCGCAACACCAACGTGGCCAGCGGCGAGGCGGGCGGCATCACCCAGCACATCGGCGCCTACCAGGTCACCACCACGGTGGACGGTGAGGAACGCAAGATCACCTTCATCGACACCCCGGGTCACGAGGCGTTCACCGCCATGCGGGCCCGCGGTGCGCAGGCCACCGACATCGCGGTGCTGGTGGTCGCGGCCGACGACGGCGTCAAGCCGCAGACGGCCGAGGCCATCGACCACGCCAAGGCGGCCGGCGTGCCGATCGTGGTGGCGGTCAACAAGATCGACCTCGACACCGCCGACCCGCAGAAGGTGCGGGCCCAGCTCACCGAGTACGGCCTGGTGGCCGAGGAGTACGGCGGCGACGTCCAGTTCGTGGACATCTCCGCCAAGCAGAACATCAACATCGACGGGCTCCTCGAAGCCATCATCCTGACCTCGGACGCCGAGCTGGACCTGAAGGCCAACCCCGACATGCCGGCCCAGGGCCTGGCCATCGAGGCCTACCTGGACCGGGGCCGCGGCTCCATGGCCACCGTGCTGGTGCAGCGCGGGACGCTGCGCGTCGGCGACTCGATCGTCTGCGGCGACGCCTACGGGCGCGTCCGCGCGATGCTCGACGAGAACGGCAAGCAGGTCAAGGAGGCCGAGCCGTCCCGTCCGGTGCAGGTGCTCGGACTGACCAACGTGCCCAGCGCGGGCGACAACTTCCTGGTCGTCAAGGACGACCGGGTGGCCCGCCAGATCGCGCAGCAGCGCGAGGCGCGCGAGCGGTTCGCGCAGCAGGCCAGGGCCAGCCGCCGCGTCACCCTCGACAACTGGCAGAAGACCCTGGAGGAGGGACAGCGCGAAGAGCTGCTCCTCATCATCAAGGGCGACATGTCGGGTTCCGTCGAGGCGCTGGAGGAGTCCCTCCTCAAGATCGATGCGGGCGGCGACGAGGTCGCGATCCGCGTGATCGGCCGCGGGGTCGGCGCGATCACGCAGAACGACATCAACCTGGCCGCCTCGTCCGGCGCGATCATCATCGGCTTCAACGTTCGGCCCGAGGGCAAGAACAGCGAGCTGGCCGACCGCATGGGCGTGGACATCCGCTACTACTCGGTCATCTACCAGGCCATCGAAGAGGTGGAGGCGGCCCTCAAGGGCATGCTCAAGCCCGAGTACGAGGAGGTCCAGCTCGGTACCGCGGAGATCCGCGAGGTCTTCAAGGTGCCGCGGATCGGCAACGTCGCCGGTGTGATCGTCCGCGACGGCCTGATCAAGCGCAACGCGAAGGCACGGCTCATCCGCGACGGGGTGGTCGTCTCCGACAACCTCACCGTCGAGTCGCTGCGCCGGTTCAAGGACGACGTCACCGAGGTCCGCGAGGGCTTCGAGTGCGGTGTCGGAATCGGCTACAGCGACATCCGCGTCGGCGACGTCATCGAGACGTTCGAGATGCGCGAGAAGCCGCGCGACTGACCCTGCCGGGTCGGTCCGGGGCCCCGGCGCACCACGCGCCGGGGCCCCGGACCCCGGTTTCCACGGCCCGCCGAGCCGCAACAGAACGGCAGCCACAACCACAGACATCCACGGGGTGAGCGCGTGTTCGTCGGAGCCTTGACGCTGGACCTGCTGCTGGGCGACGTCCGCTCCCTGAAGCAGAAGCGTTCCGTCGTGCGGCCCATCGTGGCCGAACTCCAGCGCAGGCACAGCGTCTCGGTGGCCGAGACCGGCAGCCACGACCTGTACCGGCGCTGCGAGATCGGGGTGGCGGTGGTCGCCGCCACCGCGGCCCACTGCACGGCGCTGATGGACTCCTGCGAACGCCTGGTCGCAGAACGCCCCGAAGTCGAGCTGTTGTCCGCCCGGCAGCGGCTCTTCAACGACGAGGAATAGAGCCATGGTTGACGCCGCACGCGCGAGCAAGCTCGCCGACCGCATCCAGCGGATCGTGGCCGAGATGCTGGAACGCCGCATCAAGGACCCGCGCCTGGGCTTCGTGACCGTCACCGACGCGCGGCTCACCAACGACCTGCGCGACGCCACCGTCTACTACACGGTGTTCGGCAGCGACACGGAGAAGGCCGGGACCGCGGCGGCCCTGGAGAGCGCCAAGGGGCTGATCCGCTCCGAGGTCGGCCGCCGCACCGGGCTGCGGCACACCCCCACCCTCACCTTCGTCGCCGACGAGGTGCAGGCCAACGCCCAGCACATCGAGGAGCTGCTGGCCAAGGCCAAGATGGCCGACGCCGAAGTGGCCCGCGCCGCGGCCAACGCCACCCCGGCCGGGGACGCCGACCCCTACCGGACCCCGCGCGCCCACGAGGACGAGGACGACTGATCCATGACCGACGGCGTCGTCATCGTCGACAAGCCCGCCGACTGGACCTCCCACGACGTGGTCGCCCGGGTACGCCGCCTGGCGGGAACCCGCCGGGTCGGCCACGCCGGCACCCTCGACCCGATGGCCACCGGAGTGCTGGTGCTCGGCGTCGGCAGGGCCACCCGGCTGCTGGGGCACCTCGCCCTCACCCGGAAGGTCTACGAGGCGACGATCCGCCTGGGGTGGACCACCACCACCGACGACGCCGAGGGGGAGCCGCTGGAGCGCCGCCCCGCCGACCGGGTCGACGAGGCCGCGGTCCGGGCCGGGGCCGCGGCGCTCACCGGCGTGATCCAGCAGGTGCCGCCGCAGGTCAGCGCGATCAAGGTGAACGGGCAGCGCGCCTACCGCAGAGCCCGCGCCGGGGAGTCGGTCGAACTGCGGGCCCGCGAGGTGACGGTGCACGAGTTCGCCGTCACCGGCTTCCGCCGCGTCGACGACCCCGGCGGGGCGCTCGTCGACGTCGACGCCCGCGTCACCTGCTCCAGCGGCACCTACATCCGCTCCCTGGCCCGCGACCTCGGCGCGGACCTCGGCGTGGGAGGGCACCTCACCGCGCTGCGCCGCACCCGGGTGGGCCCCTACTCCCTGGAGCAGGCCGCCACCCTGGACGAACTGGCCGCCGAGTTCACCCTGATGCCGCTGGCCGAGGCCGTCGCCGCGGCCTTCCCGGTCCGCCGCCTCACCGAGGCGGAGGCCCGCCGGGTGGCCCACGGCAACCGCATCTCCCCGAGCGGCCGCCCCGGCCCGGTCGGCCTGTTCGCCCCGGACGGCAGCGTGCTGGCCCTGGCCGAGGACCGGCCCGGCTACGGCAAACCCGTGGTGGTCTTCGCCGGAGGCTGAGGCGGGCCCGCGCAGCCGCCTCCCGGAGCGGGGAGCGCGACGAGTAGCATGACGCGGGGCGGCTCCTGACCCGTCGCCCCGCTCGGTCGACCACACCTGATGGGAGAGCGGTGAGCGTGCGGCTCTGGCACGGACTGGACGAGGTGCCCGCCGACTGGGGGAGCTCGGTCGTGGCCCTCGGAACCTTCGACGGCGTCCACCGCGGCCACCAGCGGCTCCTGCACCGGGCCCGGCAGCACGCCGACCGGCGGGGCCTGCCGCTGGTCGCGGTCACCTTCGACCCCCTCCCGG
>Ga0079224_100002333_pt1 | contig 22958 bp, 9 predicted proteins | sample Stecom2015_FD_80414 | JGI IMG/M metagenome (GOLD analysis project Ga0079224, IMG submission 80414) | Agricultural soil microbial communities from Utah to study Nitrogen management - Steer compost 2015 | ecosystem: Environmental > Terrestrial > Soil > Agricultural land | place: USA: Utah... | reverse complement strand
CTTCCAGGGCGACTGGAGCAGCGACCACGGCGCGGAGTGCGCGACGGTGGGCGCCTACCCGCGCATCACCCTCAACGTCCACGGCCAGGTCGAGACGGCCGGCCCGGACGGCCAGGACCTCCAGCTCATCGGATCCCGCCAGGTGCAGGGCCTGCTCGACATCAACGGCGACGGCCTGCTCGACTACTGGTACGAGAAGCCGGCGCCGATCAGCGACTCGAGCGACCACTGCGACTACGTGACCCAGGACAGCAACTTCGGGGACAAGAGGGACATCGCGGTGAGGGTCAGCGCCGGGACCCTGCACCGCCGGCTCCTGGTCCGGCTCAACGTCGGAAACGGATTCTCCGCGCCGCTCCGCTGGATAGGCGCGGTCGATGGCGCCCGTTCCCTGGCCGGAGCGGTGATCCGTCACTGGGCCAACCCGGTCGGCGCCGGGATGCCCCACGTGGAGACCTGGGGCACGCTCGCCGTCGGTGACTTCGACGCCGACGGCGCCCCGGACGTCGCCTACCACTACATCGGCGAGCGCATCACGCGCATCGCCGGCGCCGCGTCGTACAGCAAGCACCACAAGATCGGCGAGGCCAACGTCGACGTCCTCGAGAGCATGACGAGCCCGCACGGCGGCGTCACCGAGGTGTCCTACCGCTACCAGCGCCCCGACCACCACAAGGCCGGCGGCCACTGGGTGGTCGGCAGCGTCCGCGTGGTCGACGGCGACCGGCTCGACGTCACCCGGCAGTTCCGCTACGAGGGCGGCAAGTACGACCGCGAGCGGCGCGTCTTCCAGGGCTTCGAGCGCGTGTACCAGTACAACGAGGGCTCCCTCGGCTACACCCTGTCGCGCTACTACCAGGCGCCCGGCCTCGACGGACAGCTCTACTGCCGCGAGGTGCGCACCGTCGGGACCAGCGCCCGCGACGCGGTCGAGCAGGTGGTCACCGATCACGAGGCGGGCTGGGCGTCCACGCCGCTCGGCGGCGCGCGGCCCGGCTGGAGCCCGCCGGTCGCCATCGGGGACGCCGCCCACGCCGGCGAGCTCGTGAGCCCGGGCGGAGTGCCGGACGACTCGGTCGACGCCGGCGGCGACAGCGAGATGGAGCCGGAGATCTACGGGCCGCCCCCGCCCAAGGGCAGCGACGACCCGGCCGCCGACGACGAGGAAGGCGACCGCTACCAGGAGGACGATCCGCCCGAGCCGGAGACCCCGACCTGGCCGTCCGAGGATCCCGGCAACGCCGGCGGCGCCCTGAACGTCCCGCCGATCCACTCCAGCGCGCCCGGGTACGACCTGTCCTACTCCCCCAACCCGAACGATCCCACTCCCTGGTGGCTGGTCCCGGTCCACGCGGAGGACTGCGCGCCCGGCCCGGCCGCCGGAGCCAGCTTCCTGTGCGACCCGGAGGACGTGGACATCGAGCAGCTCTCCTGCGGCGACGCCGACGACCCGGGCACCCTGGTCAAGCAGGAGTTCTCGATCATGGCCGACCGGTCGACGGTCGCCGGCGTGCACACGCCGCGGCCCGTGATCGCGGCCGAGCTCCTCTACGACGAGGACGGCGCCGACCCGCTCATCACGGCGCGCTCGACCACCTACGACGACCTGGGCCGGGTCGTGTTCCAGCAGGACCACGGCGACATCGCGGATCCGACGGACGACCTCGGCGTCGCCACGCCGCACCTCCGGCCCAGCGCCGACATCTTCAACCTGCCGTGCGCGAGGACGGTGACCGACGCCAGCGGCGCGGTGCTGTCGCGCGAGTCCTACTCCTACGACGGGTCCGGCACCTACTCCTGCGTCCAGAACCTCACCGCCGGCGACCTGACGGCGGTCGAGCGGGAGGTCGACTCCGCGACCAGCATCACCGAGACCTTCGAGTACACCCCCGAGGGGATGGTGTCCGCCGAGGTGGACGGGCGCGGCGTGCACACCTACCACGAGTACGACGCCGGCTTCCCCTGGTTCCGCCGGCGCACGTGGCGCACGGTCCTGACCGCGCAGGGCGTCCGGGAGGTGGGCACGACCTGGCGCCACCTCGGCGTCAGCGCGCCGACCGACCTCTGGGCCTTCGGCCTGGTCGGTGAGGTGGAGGACGCAAACGGCGCGGTGGAGACCACCGCCTACGACTCGTTCCAGCGGCCGACCGCGCTCGTCCGCCCGGGCGACAGCGCCGCGGCTCCGACCGAGACCTGGTCCTACCTGGACCGGGACGGGATCGATCCGACGGCGCGCGGCCGCGTGGTCCACACGCGACGCTTCGACGCCGGCCTGTCGGTCGCCACCACGACCACCTTCGACGGCTTCGGCCGGGTCCAGTCGGTCGCGTCGCCGGCACCCGACAACCTCGAGGGCTGCAGCGGCACCTGCAACGTGATCACCAGCGAGTCGATCTACGACCAGGACGGTCGCGTGACCAGCTCCATCCTGCCGCGCTTCTCCAGCGCGTTCGGGGTCCGGACCATCGACACCCACCACGATCTGCTCGGGCGGGTCACCATCACCTCCGGGCCGAACGGCACCGCCACCACGTCCGCCTACGATCGCAACCGGGTGACCACCCGCGATCCGGACGGCGGCGTGACGCTCACCATCGCCGACGCGCGCGGCAACCCGGCGGAGCGGTACCGCTACGTCGGCGGCGGCGCCACGCTGCACAGCGGCCAGATCTCCCGGTACCGGGCCGACGGCAAGCTCCTGTCGGTCACCGACAGCGACGGCAACCTGTGGAGCTTCACCTATGACCGGATGGGCCGGCAGACCTCGGCCGCGGACCCCAACACCGGCACCCGCGCGACCGTGTACAACGAGATCGGCCAGCCGATCATCGTGACCGACGACCGGTACGAGGACTCCGGCCTGGTCGAGGAGGTCCGCTACGACCTGCTCGACCGGGTCGGCTTCCGCGAGGTCCACGAGGGCGCCACCGTGAGCGGCAACCAGGTCACCGGCGGCACCCTGGTCGAGCGGACGATCTACATCTACGACGTCGATCCGGGGCTGTTCCCGGGCAGCACGCTGTCCTGCCCCCACCACCAGCTCGGGCGGCTCACCCGGGTCGGCCGCTGGCGGCTCGAGGGCGGCGCGCTGGTCCAGCACAGCCTGAAGGAGTACTGCAACGACGCGCGCGGCCGGATCACCGACATGGTCCACACCATCGAGGGGCAGTCGTACGCGTTCCACAACGAGTACGGCAGCGCCGACCAGATCGTGTCGCGTACCTACCCGGACGGCGACGTGGTGACCTTCCACCACGACGCCTCCGGACGGGTCGCCGGCTCGGAGAGCACCACCAGCGGGCCGCTGCTCGCCCAGTCGTACGCCAACGCCAGCGGCCTGCCGGTCCACGAGATCCTGGGCAGCGGCGAGGTCCATCGCCGCACCTGCTACGAGGACGGGCCGACCGGGGATGTGCTGGCGGCGGCCGCCGCCGGCGGCCCGGCGCTCGAGCTCGAGTGCCGCCACCCGTACGAGGCGCGCGACGCGGTCCTCGACGTCGTCTACACCCGGTCGCCGGGCGGGCGGATCGAGGCGCGCACCACGCGGTTCGATCGCCCCGGCTCAGGGCAGGAGGTCCACGACGATATCTACACCTACGACGAGGTCCACCAGCTCACGAGCTCCACCCACGACGGCGTGCCGGCCAGCTACGGCCACGACGCGATCGGCAACCTCACGCTGATGGAGGGCGAGGCGCAGACCTACGGCGAGGCGGGGCGCCCGGTGGGCGGCGCCGGGCCCAACGCCATCCTCACCGGCGCCGGCGGCCGGCAGTTCACCTACGACGCGGCCGGCCACGTCGCGACGCTGGAGCAGGCGGGCGCGACCTGGTCGTTCGTGCGCGGCTTCGACGGCCAGCCGACCTCGGTCCTGCGCGACGGCGCCGAGGTGGCCAGCTACCTCTACGACGAGGCCGGCGGGCGCATCCGCCGGACCGCCGGCGGCGTCACCACGCGCTACGCGGGCGAGTACCAGGACGACGGCACGACCGCGATCACGCGTTACCCCGGGGTCGGACTCAAGGCCGGCGGCGAGCTCTACTTCACGGTGGCCGACCCGGCCGGGACCACCTCCGTCCTCCTCGACGCCAGCGGCAACGCGGTGCAGTGGACCGAGTACGAGCCGTTCGGCGCCCTGCGCCAGAACGACGTCTTCGACCCGGCGTCGGGCGACGGCATCACGCCGCACCGCACCGACTACCTCTACAACGGCAAGGAGCGCGACACCGTCTTCGACGGCGCCGCCGACATCTACGACTACGGACCGCGCATGTACCTGGCCGACGTCGGCCGCTGGCTCAGCCCCGACCCCACCTTCGCCGACGGCGTCAACCGCTACGCCTACGCCGTGAACGACCCGGTGAACTTCGCCGATCCGTCGGGACAGTCGAGCGTCCCGCTGTTCGTCTTCACCCTGGGCTGCACGAGCTCATGTCGCAGCAACCCCAAGCCGACCACCTGGCACCTCGCGCCAACACCACCCCCCGAGGTCCTCGTCGGCGAGCCGACTGGAACGGTGATCATCACGAAGTACGAGCGGTTCGCGGGGGCGTGGCGCGGCTCGCATACCGCTGTGTGGATCGAGAACGGCGGCAACCCCGTCCTGTGGGACGGGTCGGGTGGCTTCAGTCCAGGAGGCCGTCTCAACAATCGAGGCTCGAGCGACCGGTTCCAGGGCGAGGAAGCGAACCTGCAGAAGTTCCTCAAGTGGCATTCCGGCCCGGGGATGTACACCGTGCTCACGCATGTCGAGACGACGGATGCCGAGGAGGCCGAGATTGTCCGGCGCATCGAGTCCGGCCCCGAGCAAGCGAGAGGCAGCATGGATTGCGCGTGGACCGCTTCGGAGCACCTCAGTGGAGTTGGCCCGTTCAAGCACGTCGTACCGCACACGCGCTTCCCGCACTCCCTCTACCAGCAAGTCGCACCACTCGACGCGAACACGCCGGGCCTCATCGAGGAGCGACCGTTCCCCGAGGTGAGCGAATAAGCCGAGGTCGTGCTACTCGCCCTGCGTGAGGCGGAACGGGTAGACGACCTTGACGACCCCGCCCCCCTGGGGGGCGGGGAACTGGATCCCGCGCACCACGTCGGCGATGCAGGACTCGACCGCCACGTTGTTCATGCCGCTGGCGGCCGCGTGGGACACCTTCCCGTCGACCGCGATCGTGAACTCGGCGGTGACCGTCCCGGCCAGGGCGGCGTCCTTGACGAGCTCCTTCTCGTAGCAGTAGCGGATCCTCGCCAGCTCGCGCCGGATGTAGCGGCGGATGATGTTCTTGCCGAGGCTGCCGGTCGCCTGCTGCTCGCCGAGGGTGACCTCCGGCCCGCTGGGCGGCTGCGTCCTCGGCAGCGCCCCCTCGTCCGCCGGCGGCCCATCGCCCTCCGGCGGCGCGCTCGCGGACGCCTCGCCCGGCGGCGGCGTCTCCTCCGTGCCCGCCGCGGCCTCGCCGCCGGCCGAGGTCGCCTCGCCCGGCGCGCTGGCCTCCTCCGCGGCCACCGCCGGCGCCGGCTCCTCCGCCCCCTGCCCCTTCTCGTGTGCGCACGCCGCCAGCACGACGCACGCGACCAGTGCCATCCCTGCTCGGTGCATCCCGGGAGAAGACACGATCCCGCCGGCAGATGCAATCCGGTGCCGCTCCCGGCGCCGTCACTCGAGCAGGTCGAGGAACTCCTTGAACGAGCCGGCCACCCTCTCGACGTTGGACCAGTCGGCCGGGTGGGTCTCGCGCTCGTGGTCCCAGAAGAACACGGCGCCGCGCTGCTTCCCGCGGATCGCCAGGCAGATCACGTTGCCCAGCGGGTCGAGCGCGATCGGCATCAGCTCGTCCGGCATGCGGCCGCGGTAGATGTCGCACCAGGTCTCGAGGTCGTAGTTCTCGACGTCGATGCCGAGGAAGGCGCGCACCTCGCCGTCCCGGTACGGCCGCCGCGGCCCCGGCAACGTGAACCCGGCCGGTACCGGCTTGCCGCCGTTGTGGGTCAGCAAGAAGCGGCGGTACGGAGCGGGCAGCTTGCCGGCGATCCGCCTCCGCTCCAGGCGCTCGACGGCGCGAGCGGGAGCGGGGCCGGCCGAGTCCTCGATGCGCGCCACGGCTCAGTCGCCGTACCACATGTCGTGGATCTTCTGCCAGCGGAAGACGCCGCCGCTGTGCGGGAAGGCGTTGTGCACGTCCTCCTTCACCAGCTGCATCTTCCCGAGGTTCTCGTGGTGGTGCCAGGTGTAGCCGTCGGGCGTCTCCTTGAAGCCGGCCTTCTGGTTGGCGCGCGCGATGTCGCCCCGCCGGCTGCCGGTGAGCCGGATCCACACCGTGTTGCGCCCGGCCTTGCCGCGGTAGAGGAAGCGCGAGAAGTCGGGATAGCCCTGCCGGCTGTACCTGACCGTGCGCCCCTCGATGGTGTAGGAGACGCTGCCGTCGCGGTGCTGCACCCGGCGCGACACGTTACTCACCGGGCGCCGCGGGCATGTGTTGTGGACCCAGGCACCAGCTTCGCCGACGAAGTATGTGTGGTAGCCGTCGACCTCGAGGTTGTAGACGGTGTGGCGCCCCTGCAGCCAGGTGCCGCTGCCGACCCGCAGCCAGCCGCCGTGCGCCGACACCAGCTGGTCGCCGGGCACAAGATCGCGCGCCGCGGTCCAGCCGCGGTCGCGGACCCAGAACGGGTGCTCCGGGGTGACCTTCAGTATCTCCTGGGTCGACGCCCCCTCCGCGGTGATCGCCAAGAGCTCCTGGTCCGCGGTGACAAATCGCCGCGTGACGGCGCGGTAGCCCTGCGCGCCGGTGTCCGGATCGCGCGCGAGGACGCGGTCGCCGACCTCGATCGATTCGATCGGCACCAGCCCGTCCTCGGTGTGCACCAGCGTGCCGGCGGCGAAGCACTTGCCCGGCTTCAGCTTCAGCGAACCGGCGCCGATGAACCAGGTGGCCGCGTTGGCGGCGGCGTCGAGGCCGTGGCGGACGGCGCCGCGCACGTCGCCGGCCTCCGCCGCCTCGTAGGCGCTGAGCGCCGCCGGCAGCGGCGTTGCCTCCAGCGCGACCTGAGCGACGCCGGCCTCGAACACGTGCTCCCAGAACTGGATGCCCTCGTTGACGAAGTAGACGCTCAGAACGGGGGACCCGAACGTCGAGAGGATCGGGTTGGACATCGCGTAGCTGACCGCCAGCTTCGGCGCCTCCTCCTTGGTCCTGGCGACCAGCGCGTCGGCGGCGCCCAGCGCGGCCTCGATCGTGGAGTCCTCCCACGACAGATCGGTCGGCTCGAGCTCGATCTCCTCCGGCTCGGAGTAGTACCGGTTGCTGTAGATCCCCGGGTTGTAGTAGTCGGGCTCTGGCGGCGGCTCCGGCTCCGGCGCGGTCGGGGCCGGTTGCTCCGGCGCTGGGTCGCCCACCACGATCTCGTCGTCGAACTCGATATAGATGACGGGCGCGAAGCCGGTCGGGTCGGTGAAGCTCAGCGGCCGGTTGTAGACGTAGCTGAAGCGGTCGTAGGCCTGGGTGGTGTCGGGATCGGGGATGAACGGATCCGCAGCGGCGAACCGGCCGATCCTCGGGTCGTAGAGCCGGCCGCCCATGTCGATCAGGCCGGCGTGGCGCTGCTCGTCATGCCCGGTGTAACCGAGCGACCAGTCGAGATCGTTCTCGTACGGCTGGGAGGTGTCCCAGTCCTCTCCTCGCGGCGCCCCGAAGGCGTCGTAGCTCTGGCGCTGTACCACCGCGCCGGCGCTGCTGGTGATGGTGTCGGTCGATCCGAGGTGATCGGTGTGGAGGTACTGCACCGTCGACACCACGCCGCCGAACCCCTGCGTCCGGCGCACGCGCGCAAGAACCCGATCTGGTCCCGGCACGTGATAGTGGTAGGTGCGCTCGACCGTGAATGGCGGAGTCTTGGTCGTCACCCGCTCGAGCAAGGAGCCGACGTAGACCGTCTCGGTGTCGACACCTCCCTCGCTCACGCTCTTGCGAACGGTGTCGCCGCCGGCGTCGAACGTACTGGTGGCGACCTGGCCTCCGGCGGTGATGGTGCGCGGCCGCGAGCGCGGCGTGTACTCGATGGTCGCGCCGTCGCGGGTGATCTGCCGACCGATGTCGTCGTAGGTGTAGTCGACGCCGCCCGCCGAGGTCACCGCCAGCGGCTTCTTCGGGTCCTCGTATCGGTAGGTGCCGACGTCGGACCGGTGCTCGATGTTGCCGAGCGGGCCGTAGTCGATCGACCAGGAGCCGAGGAGCACCACGCCGGCGCCGGTCTTCTCCTCGATCTTCTGGCTCCACAACCGGTCGACGGCGTCGTAGGTGAACGTCTCGAAGCGGGCGGCCTGCAGGTCGGCGCGCTCGGTCAGGTTGCCGGTGTCGTCGTAGTCGTAGGTGAGGCGCTGCACCGCGGTGCCGCCGCCGACCGGCTCGGTCTTGATGCCGCGCACCAGCGGCCCGTCGTAGGTCCACGTCGTCTCCAGCCCGTTGCCGAAGCGCTCGCGGACGACGTGACCGCTCGGATCGGTCTCCATCAGCTCCCACAGATCTACCGAGGTCAGCGCGTCGTAGACCCGCACCATGGTGCCGTAGGGGTCGTAGGCGTAGGCGACCGCGAACTCCGCGCCGCCTGGGCCGGGCGGGTAGTCGATCCGCTCGAGCAGGCCGGACGGCGCGTACTCGTAGCTGGTCGTGAACGACTCGCCGTCGACCACCAGGGTCTCACTGTCCAGACGGGCGAACGAGTCGTACAGGTAGCGCTGCTCGACTCCATCGGCGCTGGTCGCGCTGCCGAGCATCCCGTAGGCGCCCACCCCATCGACGACGTCCCAGTGAAACGCGTTCTCGCCATCCGCGTCTTTTCGCGACACGAGGCGGCCGAGCCGGTCGTAGGCGAAGGTCGTGTTGCCGAGCTCGTCGTCGGCCCTGATCAGCTCGCCGAACGCGTTGAACGCGTTGGTCCGCTCGCCCAGGTTGGGATCCTGCAGCTCGAGCTTGCGGCCGTAGGCGTCGGTGACGACGCGAATCACGTAGCTGTCCGTCGTCGCCGGCTGCTCCTCGGCCGGCGGCGCGCCGAGCTCGCAACGGGGGCGGGTGTTGACGTGCGTCTCCGACGGGAACCCGAACGGGCCGTAGTACTGGCAGACCGTGGTGCCGTACGGATCCTGCGTGAGCTTGGCGCGCCCCTGGCGATCGACCGTGCGTATCCACTTGTGGTCGCGCGGGTCGGTGATGAGCACCGACCGCCCCTCGTAGGCGTAGGTCGTCGCGCCGACGAACGGCGGATCGATCTCGAGGAGCCGCCCGCTCTCGTCGCGCTCATAGGTCCAGTAGCCAGCCGGGCTATCGCCGAGCACCGCCGGCATCGATCGGCTGCCGAGCCAGCCGGCGGGCTCCCAGCTCATGGTCGAGTAGAGCGGCGTTCCGAAGAAGCCCTTCCACTGGCGATACACCTCGCGGCCGTGCTGGTCCTGCTCGATCCTGATCACCTGGCCGTTTGCGCGGCTGCTGAGGATCCCGACCGGCGACGGCAGATCCGGGTCGTCCGGGTGGTCGAGCTTGAGCAGCGTGATCGTCTCGGCGCTGTCTTCGTCGACGCCGCCGGCGCTGCGCCACTGCCGGGTCAGGCGGCCGAAGCCGTCGTACCGGAGGTGGTTCTCGACCCCGTTCGGGTCACGCGCGTAGACCAGCTCGCCCAGCCCCGGATCGTAGAGGCCGGTGAGGACGTGCCCCTCCGCGTTGGTGGTGGTCGCCGGAAAGACACCCTCGTCGTCGTAGGTGATGGACACCGACCGCGGCGGCTCCCAGCCGCCCTCGCCGTCGGCGCCGCGGTGCTCGACGTGGATCAGGTTGCCGTCGAGGTCGTAGGAGAACGTGGTGACGAGCTCGCGGGTGGCCGACGACGGCTCGATGGTCATGGTCTTCAGCGCGCCGCTGAAGTCATAGGTCAGCTCCGTGGTCCGCCTCTTCGTGGTGCCGTCCGGCGCCGCGCCGACCGTAACGATCTGGCGCGGGTTGGCGATTCGCCAGGGCGGCTTGGGGTCGTAGAACGTGCGTGACTCGGTCAGCGTGAAATTGTCGCCCTCGTCGATGAGCCGCTCGGACGGGTCACCGAGGGAGTTGAAGGACAGCACCGCGGCGCGCCGTTCGACCGTGAGCGCAGAGACCGGCAGGTCGTCCACCGCGGGGCAGTCCTCGAGCGTCGCCAGGTTGCAGGTGCCCGAGACATCCCAGATGCGGCCGCTGCGCTCGAGCTCACGCACGACATACGACTCGCCGTCGCCGATGGCGATCAGGATCGGCACCCGCTGATCGTGGACGACCTCCATGCGGCCCGACCCGGAGTGCAGGGTGTACGTCGTCCTCTCGCGCACCCGGCCGGCGAACGGATAGAGCCGGCGCTCGGCGTCGTAGGTCTGGTTGTCGAGCTCCGTGACGGTCGCGGAGATCTGCTGGGTGCCGAGGTACCTGATGCTGGTGTGGCGGCGCAGGCCGAGCGAGGTGCCGCGCTGGTGGTCATGGCGGAGCTCGGAGTAGCGGAACTCGCGCACCTTCGGGATGACGTTGATGCTGGTCTCCTCCTCGGTACGCGCGACCACCGCCCGGGTCGATGCGACGCAGGTGACCCACGGGTCCTCGTCGTCGTGGCACCCCCCCGGGTCGTAGACCTCGGGGCGCGTCATGGGCAGGTACTCGACCGTTGTGGTGTGGCCCAGGCCGTTGGTCACGCTGGCCAGGAGGTCGTCAGTGCCGGTGCGTGCGTACAGCCGCCACACCCCCTGGCCGGAGTCCGGATCCCCCTGCCATACCGCCATCCCGAACTTGCCGCTGCCCATGAAGTCGAGCGGGCGGATGCGCCCGTCCGGGTCGTCGAGCACGATCCCGGTCGGGGCGACGTCGGTGGTGTACGGCAGGATCGAGCTGGCGACCCAGAGCTCGGTCAGGTCGTTTGCGGTCCGCGGGAAGATCAGATCGACGCGGCCGTCGCCGTTCCAGTCGCCCGGCACGCTGCGCCGGAACTGGTCGCAGAACGCTTCCCACGAGTCGAACTCGACGAGCTTCTGGCCGCGGGCGAATCCGTCGCCGGTGTTGTAGTGGACCTGAGCCGCCGCACCGTGGAACGGCTCGTCGGTGCCCTCGCAGGCGTCGTGGAAGTGCGAGTCGAACTGGGAGACATGGTCGCCCAGCTCACCGGGTATCGCCGGGTCGGGCGCCGGCTCGAACCGCACGATGTCGATCCGGCCGTCGCCGTTGACGTCCGCCAGCCGGTCGAGCGAGCGACCTGCCCGCCGCGTGTTGTAGCGCTGGAACAGATCGGCGGGCAGCCCGGTCGGCCGGGACGACAGGTCGCCGTGAAGGTCGAACTCGTAGGAGACGTACTCCGGGCTGATCTGGCTGAGGCCGTTCTCGGTCCTGGGCAGCAGCGGCTCGATCTGCAAGAGCTCGGTCTTGCCGTCGTGGTCGGTGTCGAGGATCTGCCAGCTGCTCTGGCGTGCGCAGCCGGCAAAGCCGCAGTTCTCGGCGCAGTCGATCCCGGTGTCGCTGGCCTGGTGGAACGGCGTGCCGTCTTCCGCTGTCGTATACAGGGTCCAGGTCGCGTGCTTCGGCGGACATGCGTAAGACGGATTGTCGCAGGACGGATCACATTCGACGCTGCACCCGAACTCGTCGCAGTCCATCGCGGGATCGGCCACCAAGCACTCGCAGTCGTCCGAGGGCACGACCTCGCAATCGCCCGGACGCGGTAGCTGCAGGTGGCACACCATGACGTCGGGGTGGCCGTCGCCGGTGAAGTCGGCCGCGACCGCGTCGAGAAAGACCTCCGGATCGTCGGAGTCGCCCGGGACCGCGATCGAGGCGTCCTGCAGGAAGCTCGCGCCGCTGCACTGAGACTGGTAGTAGGTCAGGCGGTCACCGCGCATGTGGAGCAGGTCGTCGCAGCCGTCCTTGTCGACGTCCGCGCTCACCAGCCGGGCTGCCTTGCTGTACTCGATGTCGAGTGGGATCGGCGTGAACGTCGGGCCCTCTCCCGCGCCGCGCGCGCGAAAGAGCTGATAGCCGTCCGGCCCGGCGACCACCATGTCCTGAGCGCCGTCGCCGTCCGCGTCGAGCGTTACGGCGTCGCGCACGCCCTGGGGGTCGTCGGGATCGAGGTGGTACGGATAGGTGTCCCAGGCGACCGACTGCGGCTGCACGCCGACACCCGCGGTGTACTCGAACACCGTCGGCGGCAGGCACACGCCGGCGCCATCGCACTCGCGCAGCGAGTCGAGCACGCCGAGGCCGGATCCCTTGTAGGTCTCCGCGTAGCCGAGCACGTAGCTCCGGGTGAGCTGTCCGTCCGGGCCGTAGGCGTCGATCCGGTAGAGCTGCTTCTGCAACGTCGCGCGCGCGCCGTGCCAGAACGACTGGACGATCAGCTCCGGCTCTCGGTCGGTGTAGCGGAAGACCACGCTCCGCTGCGGCTCCGCCTTCAGCGCGCCGAGGGTGGCCGGCCCGCCGGTGTACCGGATGGTGTCGATCCGGTGGCTGTCGTGATGGGGGACGCCGCCGAAGGTGCTGACCTCGAACGCGTAGGCGAACGAGATGTAGTTTCCGTGGCGATCGGCGATTCTGCTCAGCGCCCAGCTCCGCACCTGGCCGCGACCGAGCACGTTGGAGTCCTCGCTGCCGCCGTAGGTCAGGACGCGGCCGCCGCGGGTGTGGACCTCGAAGGAGCCCGTCGGGCTCGACACCCCCTTCGCCAGCCGGATGGCGGCGAGGTTGTCCTCCTCGGTCCGGTAGACCGAGCCTGCCTTGCCGTGCTCGCCCGACACCAGGACGAGCCGCCGGCCGTCCAGGCACAGGGGGTCCCCGTCGTCCCAGCGCATCTCGCGCAGATCGCCGTCGAGCGCGATGTTGCCCGGGCAGCGGTGGATGCGCGACAGGCCGCCGATCGACCAGCCCTGCCCCAGGAGCCCGGACGAGGTCCCGCTGTCATAGGACAGGCTGAGTGCCGGTGTCATCCCTGCGCGCCCGTGCGGGACGGTGAGCGGGATCTGATAGCGCGCGGTGCCGGTGACGGAGACCGAGAACGTGCCCGGAATCGAGCCGACCGGGGTGCTCTCGGTCAGGGGCGGGACCCGCACCGAGCGCGCGAGCGGCGCGCGCGAGGCGCCATCGCCACCGCAGGCGAACAGGAGCAGGAGCCAGAACGTCTTGGCGGCGGAGCGAGCGCGCGGCATGGGGACGCCCGCAGTGCAACGGATGTGCCCCAGCCGCTCCGTTCAGATTCACGACATCGCGGGCGCGCTCGTGGCGGCGCGCACCACATCTGTGGTTCGGCGTTCCACACGATCGACCGGTGAGCGGCCGGCGGTCGCGGCCCGGGCGGAGACGCGATGTCGACCCGCGACGGAATCCCGGCGCCGAAAACGACGGCGGCCCGGGCGGGTGGCCCGGGCCGCCTGGAGCTGGGTGCGCGGCGGCTACTGCTTCGGCGCCTGCTCCGGCTTGATCTCGCGGAAGCCGCGGGCGGCCGACGATTTGGGGTTGAACACGAAGGTGGTGTCGGCGACCGCCTTCTTGGTGTTCGGCTCGTAGAAGGCGAACTGGTTCACGTCGCCGGCGGCGTTGATGACGATCGACTGCTTGACGCGGTAGTTGCCCGGGTCGACCACGAGGAAGAGCTGCTTGAACTGGGCGGACGGCTTCTTCGGGGTGAGCTCGAGGACGATGTCGTTCTTGCCGCCGTACTTCTTGCTGGTGGCCATCTTGGCGTTGAAGTCCGACTTGAGGTTGCCCTTGCCGGTGAGGAAGGTGACCGCGACCGGAAGCGCGCTGTCGGCCAGGTTCTGCCGGTAGTACCACTTGCCCTTCATGTCCACGACCCACAGCGTGTCGCCGTCGGACATCTGGCTCTTGGTGACCTCGTTCTTGTTGCGCTTGGAGTAGTAGTCCCAGCGCATCTTGCCCGGCTTCTTGAGGTAGACGCGGCCGTCGCTGGTGCTGGTCTTGCCGAAGGTCTCGTTGCGCGTGGTCTGCCGGAACACCGCGGAGAGCTGCTGGGTGTCGCGGTAGAAGGCCTGCACGCGGTCGACCACGGCGCTGGCGGTCCTGGCGGGGGCGGCGGTCGCCTGGGCGACGCGGACGGGAGCAGGCTGGGCCGGCGGGGCCGAACGGCCCTCGTCCGAGCCGAGCATGGCGGCGAGGAAGGCGAGGGTCTTCATGAACATGGGCGTTCTCCTTGAGGGGGGCGTTGCGCCCGCAGCTATCTCTGTGACGCGCGGCCCCGCGGCCCGATTCACGCGCGATCTAGCAGAGATCGTTTGCGATCGCCAGGCGTTTACCGCCGCCTTGCCGCCAGGCCCGCCCTTCACGCCGCCGAGATGAGGACCTCGCGCACCTTCTTCACGTCCGGCGGGCTCACCACCCCCTCGCGCTCCATCCGCTCCACCATCTTGGCGGCGCGGTTGTAGCCGACCGACAGCCGGCGCTGCAGGTACGAGACCGAGACCCGCTGGGTCTCGGCCACGATCCTGACCGCGCGATCGTAGAGGTCGTCCGAGACGTCGTCGTCACCGCCCGAGCCGCCGCCGTCGCCGTCCTCCTCGTCGCGCGGCTTGAGGATGTCGTAGTTGTAGGCCGGCCGGGCCTGCTTCTTGAGGAACTCGACCACCCGGCCGATCTCCTCCTCCTGCACGAAGCAGCCGTGCAGGCGCTGCGGCGCCGAGCCGCGGTCGGAGAACAGCATGTCGCCGGCGCCGAGCAGGTTCTCGGCGCCCATCTGATCGAGGATGGTGCGCGAGTCCACCTTCGACGTGACGTGGAAGGCGATGCGCGAGGGGAAGTTGGCCTTGATGAGGCCGGTGATGACGTCCACGCTCGGCCGCTGGGTGGCCAGCAAGAGGTGGATGCCGGCGGCGCGCGCCTTCTGGGCGATGCGGGCGACCGAGGTCTCCACCTCCTTGGGCGCGCACATCATGAGGTCGGCGAACTCGTCGATCACGACCACGATGTACGGCAGCTTGCGCGGCGGCTCCTCGAGGTCCATCTCCTGCTGCAGCTCGAGCTGCGGGTCGGCCGGATCGCCCGTCTCGTCCCCGTCGGCAGCGCGCTCGGCCTGGTCGGCGGCGGCGCGCAGCCGCTCCGCCTCGTGCTTGGCCTGCAGCTTGGCGAGCTTCTTGTTGTAGCTGGCGATGTCGCGCACGCCCATGCGGGCGAGCAGGTCGTAGCGCCGCTCCATCTCGTCCACCGCCCAGCGCAGGGCCAGGTTGGCCTTCTTCGGGTCGGTCACCACCGGCAGGAGCAGGTGCGGCACGCCCTCGTAGATCGAGAGCTCGAGCACCTTCGGGTCGACCATGATGAAGCGGACGTCCTCCGGCGTGCAGCTGTAGAGCAGGCTCGTGATCATGGTGTTGACCGCGACCGACTTGCCGGAGCCGGTGGCGCCGGCGACCAGCAGGTGCGGCATCTTGGCCAGGTCGACCACGGTCGGCGCGCCCTCGATGTCCTTGCCGAGCGCGAGCGGCAGCTTGGCCTTGCCCTGCTGGAAGGCGTCGTCGGCGAGGATCTCCTTGAGGTAGACCGTCTCGCGGGTCTTGTTCGGCACCTCGATGCCGACCGCCGCCTTGCCGGGGATCGGCGCCACGATGCGCACCTTGAGCGCCTCGAGCGACATGGCGAGGTCGTCGGCCAGGTTGACGATCTTGTTGAGCCGCGTGCCGGGGGCCGGCGCGAACTCGTACATCGTCACCACCGGGCCGGGCCGGATCGCGGTGACCTCGCCCTTGATGCCGTAGTTGTCGAGGGTCTGGATCAGCTTGGCCGACATCTCGAGCATGGCGGCGCGGTCCATCGACACCGCCTGGCTCTCGTCGTAGTCGAGGATGTTGACCGGCGGCAGCTGGAACTCGCCGTCGCCGAGCGGGATGAAGCCGTGCCGGCTGGCGTCGACCTTCTCCTCCTTCGCCTTCATCTCCTCCTTCTTCGGGTGGCGGAAGGCCGGCTCGACGATCACCGGGCCGGAGCCGGCGCCCTTGCCCGGCGCGGCCGGCTCCTCCGCGGCCGCCGTCTCCTCCGGATCCGCCACCGCCTCCATCACCTCCGTCCTGGCCGCCTCGCGCTCCTCCGCCGCGCCCGGCGGGACCGTCTCACCCAGCCCCGGCCGGGTCTTCTTCTTGCGGCGCGGCTTCTTCTTGCCGGCCGCGTCGCCGCCGTCCTGGGCCACCAGCGCCGGCACCACGCCGTCGTCCATCCGCTCGGTGTCACCGGCCATCTCGCCGGTCACCAGGCGGCCGCTGCGGTCGATGATCGGCGGCTCGGACGCCGCCATCTCGCCGATGATCGAGTCGCCGGCGTCGATCTCCTCCGCCTCGTCCTCCTCGCCGTACTCGTCGCGCTCCTTCTCCGGAAGCACCGCGCGGATCACCTCGCCGGAGAAGCCGGCCACGTCCTCGCCCACCCGGCGCGCGCCGCGCACCGCGCCGAGCCCGACCCAGCGGCAGGCGCCGCCGATCGCCTCGAGCACCTGGCCGATCCTGAGCGGGGTCGCGATGACCGCCGCCACCACCAGCCCGACCAGCGCCAGGAGCGCGGTGCCGGCGGTGGACACGAGCTGGCGCGACACCTCGGCGATCCCTTCGCCGAGCGCGCCGCCGGGGGGCGCGGTGCCGACCCGGTAGCCGCTGGCCACCAGGTGGAGCAGCGTGCCGATCGAGGTGACCGCGAGCGAGGCGCCCAGCACGATCGAGCCGCGCGCGACCGGCTCGCGGCCGATCAAGAGCCGCACGGCGACGATGCCGAGCCCGACCGCGACCGCGTAGCCGCCGACCCCGCAGAGCGAGTAGACCAGCATCGCGCAGGTGCGGCCGAACGGGCCCATCAGGCGCCCGTCGCCGAGCTGGAGGGACAGAAGGCCCGCGCCGAGGAAGATCGCGGCGCCCAGCGAGGCGATGCCGATGATCTCCGGCGCCCGGCTGCGCTGGTTCCGGGCCGCCGGCCTGGAGGCCGCGTTCTTGATGCGCGAGGAGGTCTTAACGGCTCGATTTCGTGGCACTCAGTCTCCCCTTGCCTACATGGAGCACTCTATCCTACTCCAGCACACACCCCCGGTCCAAAAACCGGCAGGCGCCCCCGCCGGTTCAAATCAGGCTGGGGTTTCGATACCTTGTGCGCCGAAAGGAGGCACTCATGAGCAGGCACGTCGCCCTCGCTTGCGCCCTGGCCCTGGTCACCACCGCGGCCTGCGGCGTCAAGAAGGAGACCCATCAGAAGGTGCTGGACGAGCTGACCGCCACCCAGGCGGAGCTCGACGAGACCCGCCGCCAGCGGGACCAGCTCAAGTCGGAGAACGCCGAGCTGTCGGACCGACTCGGCATCACCCAGTCGGAGAAGGGGGAGGCGGCCGAGCGCGCCGCCAAGCTCGCCAAGGAGATGAAGGCGACCGAGGCCGAGCTCATGGAGCTGCGCAAGCAGCGCGCCGCGGCCGAGAAGCGCCTGCAGGCGTTCCGCGATCTCAAGAAGCGGTTCGCCAAGCTGGTGGACACCGGCAAGCTCAAGGTCACGTTCCGCAAGGGCCAGATGGTGCTCGAGCTGCCCAGCGGCATCCTGTTCCCCAGCGGGCAGGCCAAGCTGACCAAGGCGGGCGAGAACGCCCTGGCCGAGGTGCTGAACATCCTCCTCGAGTTCAAGGACCGCCGCTTCATGATCGCCGGCCACACCGACACCGACCCGATCAAGTCGCGCAAGTTCAAGAGCAACTGGGATCTGTCGACCGCGCGCGCCCTCTCGGTGGTGCAGTTCATGATCAAGGCCGGCTTCCCGGCCGCCAACGTGGGGGCCGCCGGCTACGGCGAGTTCGACCCGGTGGCGCCGAACGACAGCGAGCAGAACAAGCAGCTCAACCGGCGCATCGAGATCATCCTGGTGCCGGACCTCTCGGAGCTGCCCAGCCTGACCGAGACCGAGCCGTCCTGACGGGGCCGAGGCCCCCGCCGCCATGACCAACCTCGAGAAGGCGCTGGCGCTCCGGGCCGCGCCGCTCTTCTCCTCGCTCAGCGCCGACGCCCTCTTGCCGGTGGCGGCGCTGTGCGGGGAGATCTCGCTCGACGGCGGCGAGGAGCTGTTCCACGCGGGCGAGGAGGGGGACGCGCTGTACGTGGTGGTCGAGGGGGAGGTGGAGGTGGTGCGTCAGGGGGAGGCGATCGCGCGGCTCGGCCCGGGCGAGTGCGTCGGCGAGATGGCCGCGCTCGACTGGGAGCCGCGCAGCGCCACCGTGCGCGCGCTCGAGCCGACCACGGTGGTCAGGCTCGAGCGCAACGACCTGATGGACCTCTTGACCGACTACCCGGAGCTGGTGCGCAGCCTGGCGCGGGTGCTGGTCGACCGGATCCGCAAGAGCGCCTGAGCGACCGGCACATGACCCCGGCCCTCCTCTTGGCGCTGGCGTCCGCCTTCCTGGCGATGGCGGTGGTGTTCGTCAGCAAGACGTTCGCCGACGCCGTCTTCCTCGCCGAGTTCGGCGTCGCCTACGTGCCGCACATGTTCGTGGCCCAGGCGGTCGGCCTGGTCGCCGCGTCGGCCGGCTACGGCGCGCTGATCCGCCGGCGCGCGGCGCCGCCGATCGACGCCGCCATCCTGATCGCGTTCGCCGCCACCGCCCTGCTCGGCGTCCTGGCGGTGCGCGCCGGCGGCGCGCCGGTGTTCGCTATCGCGCTGGCGCTGACCGTGCTGGCCACCCTCACCAACCTGGCGGTGTGGAACGCGGCCACCGCGGTGGTCAGCGGGCGGCGGTCGCGCTGGTTCCTGCCGCGCGCCGGCGCGGCGTCGACCGCCGGCGCGGTGGTCGGCAGCTTCGGCTCGTCGGCGGTGGTCGGGGCGATCCACGTCGAGGCGCTGGCGCCGGTGATCGCGGCGATGGCGGTCGGCGCGCTGGTCTGCCGCATGCTTCTGGTGCGCCGCTCGAGCGAGTGGCGGCTGAGCCGCCCGGCCGCGCTGGCGGCGGCGCGCGCGCTGGCCGCCCGCCGCGCCGAGCGGCCGCGCCGCCGGGAGGTGAGCCCGCGCGCCCGCCTGGTGGCGATCCTGGCCGCCGCGACGGTGGTCGAGGCCTGCCTGACCGCGTTCATCGACTTCGGCTTCAAGCGCGAGGTGGCCGACGCGTTCAGCGATCCGGACGACATCGGCCTCTTCTTTGCCCTCTTCTACGGAGTGGGCAACGCGGCGCTGCTCGCCCTGCAGCTCCTGGCCGGCGCGCGGCTGCTGTCGACCCGCTCCCTGCGCTTCTCGCTCTCGCTCGAGCCGGCGGCGCTCCTGGCCGCCGCGCTCGCCTGGGCGCTCGCCCCGGTGCTGCTGGTCGCCGCGCTGGCCCGCGGCCTCGAGGGCGTGCTCAAGTTCGGGGTGGCGCGGCCGGCGCAGGAGGTGGCGCTCGCGCCGCTCAGCGAGGTGGAGCGCAAGCGCTGGAAGGTGCTCCTGCGCGGCGTCTACAACCAGGGCGGCGGCGCGGCGGCCGGGCTCCTGCTCATCGCCGCGGCGCCGCTGGTGAGCGGCGTGCCGGCGGTGGTGCCGGCGGCGGTGGCGGTCACCGCGCTCGCCTGGCTGATCCTTCAGCGCGCCGCCTCGGCCCGCTACCTCGACGCGCTCGGCGCGGCGCTCGGCCTGCGCAAGCTGTCCCTGCGCGACCGGCGCGGCGCCGGCCTGCTCGACCGCGAGGGCATCGCGCGCGTCGTCCACCTGGCCGGCGCCGAGGACCCGCACGTGGCGCGGTTCGGCCGCGAGCTCCTGAGCGGCCTGTCGGACGACAGCCGCGCGCTGGTCCCCTACATCGGCGCCGGCCCGCCGGCCCAGCGCGAGGCGCTCTACCGGCTGGTCGCCGCGCGGCCGCACCGCGCCTGCGTCCCCGCCCTGCGCCGCGCGCTCGCGTCCGAGGAGGACGGCGACGCGCTCGCCGCCTGCCTCGACGCGCTGGCCGCCCACGGCGAGAGCAGCCTGACCGAGCGGGCGCGCCGGCAGGTCGCCGGCCACGCGCCCGGCGACGGGGACGACCCGGCCCGGCTGTCGGCCTGGTGCTACCTGGCCCAGGCCGGCGCGCTCGACGGCGAGCCAGACCGCCTGCGCGCGGTGGTCGAGGCGGCGCTGGCGCGCGACGGCGCGCGCGCGGCCGAGCTCCTGCGCGCGCTGGCCGGGCGCGGCGCGCTGGCCGCCGCCGACGCCGAGCGGATGGCCGAGCGCGCCTCCGCCGACGACGACCCGGAGCGGCGCCGGCAGGGCCTGATCGCCTGCGCCGTCCTCGGCTGGCCGCGCCCGCTCGCCCGCCTGATCGAGGCGATGGGCGGGCGCGAGCCGTGGCTCGACGAGGTGATCGTGCGGCTCGACGGGCGCGCGCTGGCCGCGCTGCTCGAGATGGAGAGCTACCGGCGCGCGCCGGCGCGGGTGCGGGCACGCCTCCTGCGCGCGCTGCGCTCGAGCGACCTGCCCGACGTCGCCGACCTGGCCGGCCGCGAGCTGCTCGATCCGGATCCGCTGGTCCGCGAGCTGGCGGCGCGCACCCTCCTGCGCCGCGCCCGCGACCAGGGCGAGGCGGTGCCGCTCGATCTGGCCGAGCGCGCGCTGGCCCTGCAGCTCGACCGCTTCGCGCTGTACGTGCGCGCCCGGCCCGGCTACGCCAGCACCGCGCGCGAGAGCCAGATGGAGGTGAAGTACCGCTCCGGCTCGACCGCCGAGCTCACCGCGGAGGCGTTCTTCATCGACGAGCTGGAGCGGCGCACCGAGCGCTCGCTGTCGCGGGTGTGCGCGGTGCTGGCCCTGTTCGGCAACCCGAGCTCGGTGTACGCCGCCGAGCGGGCGCTGCGCGCGCCCACCTTCAAGCGGCGGCGGCAGGCGCTCGACATCCTGCAGGAGGTGGCGCGCGGGCGCGACCGGGCGCGCCTGCTCGAGCTGCTCGAGGCCTACCTCCTGCCGCCGCGCGAGGTGCCGGCCGGCGCGCGCGAGGCGGTGTGCGAGCTGGATCCCTGGCTGGCGCGCTGCGCCGCCGGCGGCGACGATCCCGCGATGCCGCGCCTGTGGGCGCTGCGCGCCACGCTGCTGTTCGACGACGTCGACGGCGAGCTGCTCGACGCCCTGGCCGCGCGCGCCAGCGAGGTGACCGTCGAGCGCGGCGAGGTGGTGGTCGCCGAGGGAGACCCGGGGGACGCGCTCTACGTGGTGATGGACGGCGCGGTCGCCGTCGAGCGGGCCGGCAAGGTGGTCGCCCAGCTCGGCGCCGGGCAGGCGTTCGGCGAGCTGGCGCTGCTCGACCGGCTGCCGCGCCAGGCGACCGTCCGCTGCCCGAGGACGGCGCGGCTGTTGCGGCTCCCGCAGGCCACCTTCGACGCCGCGCTCGCGGAGAACCCGGAGATCGGCCTCGGCCTGGTGCGCGGCCTGGTGCGCTGGCTCCGCCAGGGGGACGAATCCGGCCGGCGGCCGGAGTATCACCGGTGATAGAATCCGGCTCATGCGCGCCGCTGGATGGGTCGGGCTCGTGCTGGCGCCGCTCCTTGCGTGCGCGGTGGCGACGAGCTGCGCGATCGACACCCGGTCGGACGACTTCGCCTGCGACGACGAGGACGACTGCGACGACGGCCGCGACTGCATCGACGGCTGGTGCGTCTACGGCGGCGGCGGCGGCGGCGGCGGCGGCGGCAGCGACAGCGGCGGCGGCGGCGGCGGCGAGATGATCGTCTGCGACCCGGGCGAGCCCTGCTTCGTGAACTGCGGCGCCGGCGACTGCGCCGGCGGCGTGGACTGCTCGCAGGCCAGCTCCTGCGAGGTTCACTGCGGCACCGGCGCCTGCGCCGGCCCGATCCTGTGCGGCAGCGGGCGCTGCGACGTCCAGTGCGACGGGGTCGGCTCCTGCGCCGGCGGCGTGGACTGCTCGGACGCCTGCGCCTGCGACGTCGACTGCGACGACGACGCCATCTGCAGCTCCCTGGACTGCCCGTTCGGCAACCAGTGCATGAACGGCGGCGGCGAGTGCACCGACAACCCCGCCAGCTCGTGCGACCTCTGCTGAGCCGGCCGCGCGCTCAGAGCTGCCCGATCATCTGCAGCACCCGCTCCTCGTCCTCGTCGTCCGCCAGATCGAAGTGCCGGACGGCGCCGAACACGATCTGGGTCTGGTCGAAGCCGCCGTCGAGCATCGGCACGGTGGTGGCCGGGTCCTCGAGGTCGCCGCGGTCGACGATCGAGACGATCGAGTAGAGGTCCCACCCCTCGATGTAGCCGAGCATCATCCCGATCTGGAACCCGAGCCGCACCTGCGGGTCGATATCGAGGTTGCCGTCGCCGTGCAGGACCGGGATGCGGTAGTCGACCCCGAGCCAGCCGGCCATCTCACCGCGCGGGCTGCGGAGCAGCGCCTCGCCGTGGCCGACCACCTCGCCGTACCACGGCCGGCCGCTGGCCTCGCCCATGAACAGCCTGGTGCCGGCGCCGCCGAGGGAGGCCTGCACGCGGAAGGTCTCGTGCAGGCTGGTCCGCGCCTGCAGGCCGGCGCCCGCCTCGCCCCAGCCGCCGAGGTCGCCCAGGAGCGGGCCGCCGCTGCCGCTGGCCCACAGCGCCCAGCCGGGAGCCAGCGCGAAGCGCAGGCCGGCGCTGCCGCCCTGCAGGACCGGCTCGTCGAGCTGGCTCGGCTGCTTGGCCAGGACGTCGAGCGATCCGGCCACCTCGAACCGCCGCGCGAACGAGTGGCGGAGGTTGGCGCGCAGGACGGCGAGGTCGGTGAAGCGGACCTGCCCGTCGTCGTCGCCGCCGAGCGGGCTCTCCGGCGCGGTGAAGAACCGCAGGTTGGCGCCGATCTCCAGCTCCGGCAGCGGATTGACCATCCAGTCGGTGGCGTAGGACCGCACGCTGGCGCCGGACGTCATCACGCCCTCGGCGCGGATCACCGCGGGCTGGTCGGCGAGCGGCTGGGCGGCCGCCGGGGCGGCGGCGGCCGTGATCACGAGGAGCTGGACGGACAGGGCGCGGGCCGCCTCG
>Ga0079224_100002332_pt1 | contig 22974 bp, 21 predicted proteins | sample Stecom2015_FD_80414 | JGI IMG/M metagenome (GOLD analysis project Ga0079224, IMG submission 80414) | Agricultural soil microbial communities from Utah to study Nitrogen management - Steer compost 2015 | ecosystem: Environmental > Terrestrial > Soil > Agricultural land | place: USA: Utah... | reverse complement strand
TGGGCCTGGCGGAAAGAGCCGTGCAACAGCTGCCCGACGGCCACAACCACAGCCTGCGATCCGGCTGGCTGTGCGCCCAGCCCCTGGCGGTGCAGCAGCGCAGCCGCCGCCTGTACTGGCAGGGCTACCTGACCCTGGCGGTGGGTCCCGGGCGGGTGGTGGGGCGCTGGGGGCAGGAGCCCGTGGACCGGGATTACTATCTGGCCCGGCGCCAGGACAATACAGCGGTGTGGGTGTACCAGGATCTGTACAGCAAGGCCTGGTATGTGCAGGGGGTGTTTTCTTAGGCTTCAGTGGCCGGCAACCCGCCGGAGATACTCCAGGGTTGCCACCCTTTGCTTTACCCCGCTGACTGGCGGCCGGCGTCGTAGCCCAGTTGCGTCCCCTTGGCCCGGGGGGCGGGATCCTGGCTCTCATCGCACTTGTTGGGGTCGCCGCCGCAGATGTCGCAACTGTAGTTGGCTTCCCCCAGGGCGGCGCCGACGCCGCCACAGGAGCCGGAAATGGGCTTGCGGCCCATCATCACCCCCACCGCCATGATGGCGACGATGGTCAGCAGTACCAGCAGGGTTATCAGGAAAGTCAGCATTACTGCACCTCGATAAGATAGGGTGTGAAGGCCGGGGAGTGGGCCTCCTCGAAGCCGTCACCCCCCTTGGACAGGGTCATGATGGCCACCTGGTTGGCCTCCGCATGGGCCAGGGCCTGTGCCGTGCCCATCACCAGGTAAGCCGTGGCCAGGGCATCCGCCAGGGCACTGGTGGCGCCGACCACGGTCACCGACGCCAGGTTGTGGCTGACGGGGTAGCCGTCGCGGGGGTCCAGGGTGTGGGAATAGCGCACCCCGTCCTGCTCGAAATAATTGCGGTAGTCCCCGGAAGTGGCGACCCCGGCATCGGTCACACTGATCACCTGCTCCACCTCCCGGGCCTCCACTACGGGGCGCTCGACGGCGATCCGCCAGGGAGTGCCCCGGGCATTGAGCCCCGCCAGGGCCATCTCTCCCCCCACTTCCACCATATACCTGGTGAGTCCCAGGGTGCGCAGAAGTTCCGCCACCCGGTCGGCGCCATAGCCTTTGGCCACCGCCGACAGGTCCAGGGAAATGTCCGTCTGGCGGGTTGCGGTATGACCCTCGGGATCGAGAATCAGCTGGTGAAAGCCCGACTTGCCCCTCAGGCCGTCGATCTCTGCCTGATCTGGAATCCGCTCCGGATGGTGACTGGGACCAAAGCCCCACAAATCCACCAGGGGCCCGACACTGGGGTCAAAGGCGCCGCCGGACAGCTGGTACACCTGCTGGGAAAGCTGCAGCACTGCCATCAGCTGGGGGGAGACCCGGAACGGCTCCCCGGGAGGTGCGCGGTTGAGGCGGTTGAGTTCGGAGTCGTCCTTGTAGGTGGACATTCGGCCATCGACGTCATCCAGCACCGCCTGAATTCGCTCACCGAGATCCCCTGGAACCCCGTCCTCGGCGGCCACCACAGTCACCTGGTAGCTGGTGCCCATGGTCTGCCCCGAGTAGGACAGGGGGCGTTCAGCGGGGGCGCAAGCCGCCACCAGAAGTAAACCGCAGACAACCAAAAACGAGGCCAGAGGCCCCGTTTTGCGGACATTGCCCACCGCCTCAGCCACCGAAATCGTCGAGCAGGATGTTGTCCTTTTCGACACCCAGGTCCTGGAGCATCTTCACCACCGCAGCGTTCATCATCGGCGGCCCGCACATGTAATACTCACAGTCCTCGGGGGCGGGATGGTCCTTGAGATACTGCTCGTAAAGCACATTGTGAATAAAGCCGGTGAGGCCGGTCCAGTTGTCCTCCGGCTGGGGATCGGAGAGGGCCAGATGCCACTGAAAGTTCTCGTTCTCCGCCGCCAGCTGATCGTACTCCTCGGTATAGAAGCACTCCCGCACACTGCGGGCGCCGTACCAGAAGGAGATCTTGCGGTCGGTCTTGATCCGGCGCAGCTGATCGAAGATATGGGAGCGCATCGGCGCCATGCCGGCACCGCCGCCGATAAAGACCATCTCGGCATCGGTGTCCTTGGCAAAGAATTCGCCAAAGGGCCCGTACACGGTAATGGTGTCCCCGGGTTTGAGACTGAACACATAGGAGGACATCAGTCCCGGCGGAATACCCTTGCTGCCCGGGGGCGGGGTGGCAATACGGATATTGAACTTGACGATGCCGTACTCCTCTGGGTAGTTGGCCATGGAGTAGGCGCGAATCACCGGCTCGGTAACCTTGGACTCCAGGTTGAAAAACCCGAATTTTTCCCAGTCCCCGCGATACTCCTCCTCGATATCGAAGTCCTTGAAGTAGACATGGTGAGGGGGCGCTTCCAGCTGGACATAGCCACCGGCGCGGAAGTTGACATTTTCCCCCTCCGGCAGGCGCAGGGTGAGCTCCTTGATAAAGGTGGCCACGTTGGGGTTTGACTCCACGGTGCACTGCCACTGCTTGACGCCAAACACATCCTCCGGCACTTCGATTTTCATGTCCTGCTTGACCGGCGTCTGGCAGGACAAACGCCAACCCTCCTTGGCCTCCCGGGGGGTAAAGTGGCCCTCCTCGGTGGGCAACATGGCGCCGCCGCCCTCGAACACCAGGCACTTGCACTGGGCGCAGGTGCCGCCGCCGCCACAGGCCGAGGCGAGAAAAACCCCCTCGTTGGACAGGGTCTGCAACAACTTGTTGCCGGCCGGAACAATGATGGTTTTTTCGCCGTTGATAACGATTTCGACGTTGCCTGAGCTGACCAGCCGGGCGCGGGCACTGAGGATCACCAACACCAGCGCCAGCACCACTGCGGTGAACATGGCAACGCCGAGGATAATTTCTAGATTCATAGCGTGTCTCTACTCCATTTCACCGGTTACAGGTCGATACCACCAAAGGACATAAAGCCCAGGGACATCAGGCCCACGGTGATAAAGGTAATACCCAGCCCCTGCAAACCGGCGGGGACGTCGCTGTACTTGAGTTTTTCACGGATACCCGCCAGGGCAATGATGGCCAGGGCCCAGCCAGTGCCGGCACCAAGTCCATAGACGGCACTTTCACCCAGGTTGTAGTCCCGCTCCACCATAAACAGAACCCCCCCCATGATCGCGCAGTTCACGGTAATCAGCGGCAAAAACACACCCAGGGCGTTGTAGAGCTTGGGCACGAACTTGTCGAGGAACATCTCCATGATCTGCACCACGGCGGCAATCACACCGATATAACTGAGCAGCCCCAGGAAACTCAGGTCCACAGCCTCCAGGGCCTGAATGCCTGTCCAGGACAGGGCACCTTCCGCCAGCAAGCCCGTATAGATGATGTTGTTGAGGGGCACGGTGACGGTAAGCACCACGATGACGGCAATACCCAGACCGATGGCCGCGTCAATCTTCTTGGAAATGGCGATAAAGGTGCACATGCCCAGAAAGAACGCCAGGGCCATGTTCTCGATAAAAATCGAGCGAATCAGCAAACTCAGATAATGTTCCATTACGCGACCTCCCTGATGGCGGAATTGGCGGCAATCTTGAACTCGGGCGCTTCAACCTGCTCTTTCTTCTTGCTGCGAATGGCCCAGATGATAAAGCCGATGATGAAGAACGCACTGGGGGGCAGCAGCATCAGGCCATTGGGCACATACCAGCCGCCGGCGTTGGCCACCGGCACGATTTCAATACCCATCAGCTTGCCGGTGCCAAACAACTCGCGGAAAAACGACACCACGATCAGGATCATGCTGTAGCCCAGGCCGTTGCCGATACCGTCAAAAAAGCTGGGGATGGGCGGATTCTTCATGGCAAAGGCCTCGGCGCGGCCCATCACGATGCAGTTGGTGATGATCAGACCCACGAACACCGACAGCTGCTTGCTGATATCGTAGGCCACCGCCTTGATGATCTGGTCCACCACAATCACCAGGGAGGCGATGATGGTCATCTGCACGATAATGCGGATGCTGCCGGGGATATGGTGGCGGATCAGGGACACGAACAGATTGGAAAATGCCACCACGGTGGTGAGTGCAATACACATCACCAGGGACACCTTCATGCTCGAGGTGACCGCCAGAGCCGAGCAGATACCCAGGATCTGCAGGGCAATGGGGTTGTTGTTGAAAATGGGATCGATAACGATAGCTTTGATTTTCATAGCGGTCACGCCTCCCCGGATTTCAGGTTGGAGAGAAATTTGGCGAAGCCCTCTTCACCCATCCAGAAACGGATGAGATTGTCGACGCCTCGGGTAGTCAGGGTAGCGCCGGACAGGCCGTCCACCAGGTATTCGGCATTGGGGTTGTCGCTCTCCACAGCGCCCTTGATGACGCTCAGCTCAACCTCGCCGTCCTGGTACACTTTCTTGCCCGGCCAATGGGCTTTCCACAGGGGGTTGTCCACTTCCCCCCCCAGGCCCGGAGTTTCCGCATGCTCGTAGAAACCGAGGCCGGCAACGGTATTGAGGTCGGACTCGATGGCCAGAAAGCCGTGGAGGGTGGACCACAGGCCAGGGCCGCGCACCGGCAACACCACCTTGTCGATGGCGTCCCCTTCCCGCACCAGATAGACCACGGCATATTTTTCCCGGCGGGAAATGTTTGCCACATCTGCTTCGTCGGAAAGAGGGTCTGACAGCGCAGGGTCCTTGGCGGCCTTGCGCTGGTCGTAGGTCTCGGCGGACACCACATCGGTAAATTCGCCGGTGTCCAGGTCGACGACCCGGGTTTCAACTTTCTCGAACTGCTCCTCGACACTGACGCCGGGCCGGTAGAGGCCGGCGGCGGCGAGGATATTGGTTTTCTTGTCCAGGGCCTTGTTGGCTTCCTGGGCCCCCCGCAGCAATACCGCCGCCGAGGACACCACCACGGAACACACCAGGCACAGGACCAGGGCGACCAGCAGCACCTTGCCTATACGATCATTACTTGCACTAGCCACGGGCGAGCCTCCGCTTGACGTTGGATTGCACCACGAAGTGGTCGATCAGAGGAGCAAACAGGTTGGCGAACAGGATGGCCAGCATCATGCCTTCCGGGAAGGCCGGGTTGACCACCCGAATCAGCACCACCATCACCCCGATCAGCATCCCGAACCAGAATTTGCCGGTGTCGGTCATGGCTGCCGACACCGGGTCGGTGGCCATGAACACCATCCCGAAGGCAAAGCCGCCGAGCACCAGGTGCCAGTGCCAGGGCATCGCAAACATGGGGTTGGTATCCGAGCCGATGAAGTTGAACAGGCTCGACAGGGCCATCATCCCCAGCATCACCCCCAGCATGATCCGCCAGGAGGCAATCTTGGTGACCAGGAGAATAACGGCACCGATCAGAATTGCCAGCGTGGAGACCTCGCCGACGGAGCCCTGGATGCGGCCAAAGAAGGCGTCGAGCCAACTCATCTGGCCCATCAGGGACACCATGCCGTCACTGGCAACCACGGACAGGGCGGTGGCACCGGTAAAGCCATCCACCGCGGTCCACACCGCATCCCCGGACATGGACGCCGGATAGGCGAAGAACAGGAAGGCGCGGCCGGTAAGGGCGGGATTGAGGAAGTTCTTGCCGGTGCCGCCAAACACTTCCTTGCCGATCACCACCCCGAAGGAAATGCCCAGGGCCACCATCCACAGGGGGATATCCGGGGGACAGGTGAGGGCGAACAGAATGGAGGTGACAAAGAAGCCCTCGTTGATCTCGTGGCCGCGGACCGTGGCAAACACCACTTCCCAGAAACCGCCGACGATAAAGGTCACCGCATAGATGGGGATAAAGTACACCGCCCCATACCAGAAGCAATCCCAGATACTGCTGGGGTCGTGCCCGGCCAGCAGGCTGATCATGGCGCCGTAGGCGCCGTCCACCGAGGTCAGGCCCATGGCCGCCATGGCGGTATTGGCCTGAAAGCCCAGGTTGTACATGCCGTAGAACATGGCCGGAAAAGCCGCCAGCCACACGGTGATCATCACCCGCTTGAGGTCGATGCCATCGCGCACATGGGCGGCGTTCTTGGTGACGTCTGGTGGCGAGTAAAAGATGGTATCAACCGCTTCGTAGAGGGCGTACCACTTTTCGTATTTCCCCCCCTTGTGGAAGTTGGGCTCGATACGGTCCAGAAGTTTTCTCAGTGCCATGGGGATCAGCCCTCCTTCTCGATGCGCGTCAGGTTGTCCCGCAAAATCGGGCCGTATTCGTACTTGCCGACACACACGAAGGTGCACAGGGCCAGGTCCTCCTCGTCCAGCTCCAGGCAGCCGAGCTGCTGGGCGGTGACGGTGTCGCCGACGATCAGGGCCCGCAACAGCTGGGTGGGCAGGATATCCAGGGGCATGACCTTCTCGTAGGCGCCCACCGGCACCATGGCCCGCTCGCTGCCGTTGGTGGAGCTGGTAAAGGCGAACTTCTTGGCCTTGTTCAGCGCCGAAAGATAGATGGGCATCACCGAAAAGCGGTTGGCGCCCGGGGACAGATAGTGGAACAGCCCCCGCTCCCGCCCCTCGCGGATCACCGACACCTGGGTGTGGTAGCGCCCCAGGTAGCTGAAGTGTCCCGCGGCCTTGCGACCCGCCAACAGGGAGCCGGAAATGATCCGGTTTTCCCCGTCCCTCAGGGCACCGGCGGTCAGCTCTTCGAGGTGGGCGCCGATGCGGGTGCGGATCAGGGTGGGTTTTTCCACCTGGGGTCCGGCCAGGGCCACCACCCGGGTGACGTCCAGCTGGCCGGTGGTGAACAAATGGCCGAAGGCGATCACATCCTGGTAGCCCAGGTGCCACACCCTTTTGTGATCGCTGACCGGATCGATAAAGTGGATGTGGGTGCCCACCAGGCCCGCGGGGTGGGGGCCGGCAAATTCGTGGCGCTTGACGCGGTCCACATCGCCGCCGGGGATAGCCGCCCCCGGAGCGGTGCACAAATGCACCGGACCCTCGGTAAGCCGGGCCAGCACCTTCAGGCCGCTGACAAAGTCCCCCTCCCGACCCTTGATGACAACCGCGGGGTCGGCGGCCAGGGGACTGGTGTCGATGGCGGTGACGAAAATGGAACTGGGAGAGCTGTCTGGGGCGGGAACCCTGGAATAGGGCCGGGTGCGCAACGCAGTCCAGGCGCCGGAACTGACCAGGGTTTCCACCACCTGGTCCCGGGGCAGGCCGGCAAGCTCGCCCTCCGACCAGGACGGGAAGGACTCGGCGGCGTCCCCCTGGACATCGATAACCACCGACTGCAGCACCCGGCGCTCACCGCGGTTGATGGCGGCAACGACCCCCGCAGCGGGGGCGGTGTAGCGTACCCCCGGTGTTTTCTTGTCTTCAAACAGTACCTGACCCAGCTTGACCTGATCGCCTTCGCGGACGAGCATGGTCGGCTTCATGCCGACATAGTCGTTGCCCACAATGGCGACCGTACGGACAGCAGGCCCATCGCGGACCACCTGCTCGGGAGCCCCCGCGACAGGCAGATCCAACCCTCGACGGATCTTGAACATAGCAGTCACACTCATTAATCAAAAAAAGGTGTGCCATCCCCGCGCAGGGGGAACGGCTGAAATTCTCAGTCTGGGCAGTATTGACCAACCCTAGCGGTGGCGGGGAACAGGGCGACGCAGCCACTGAAAGCCCCCTTTTGACGGGGGGCGATTATAAAGAAGGCAGGCCGCGAATACCAGCAACTTGGCGAAAGGAAACCGCCCGCGAACGGCCGCCAACAGGCCCTGGGGGCTGAAAACAAGGCCCGCCAGCCGCCTTCCTGATCCAGATCAAATGGAGCGCGGGTAGATCTGCCACTCGACCCCGGCCATTTTCTCCAGCACCCGCACCACCTGACAGCTGTAGCCGAATTCATTGTCGTACCAGCAGTAGAGAATGGCGGTGTTGCCGTTGGTGATGGTGGCCTTGGAGTCGAACACACAGGCGTGGCGATCGCCGACAAAGTCGGTGGACACCGCCTCGTCGGAAATGGTGTAGCCGATCTGCTGCTGGAGCCGGGAGTAGAGGGCGGTCTGGCGCATAAACTCGTTGAGTTCCCCGGTGCTCACCTCGGTATTGAGCTGAACATTGAGAATGGCCATGGACACATTGGGTGTGGGTACCCGGATGGAGTTGCCGGTGAGTTTGCCGTTGAGTTCGGGGATGGCCTTGGCCACCGCCTTGGCGGCACCGGTTTCGGTAAGCACCATATTGAGGGCCGCGCTGCGACCGCGACGGGCGCCCTTGTGATAGTTGTCGATCAGGTTCTGGTCGTTGGTATAGGCGTGGACGGTCTCCACATGGCCCTTGTCCACGCCGTACCTGTCCATCAGCACCTTGAGCACAGGGACGATGGCATTGGTGGTGCAGGAGGCGGCGGAGACAATGGCATCCTCTGGCCTGATGGCCTCGTGGTTGACGCCAAACACGATATTGGGAATGTCCCCCTTGCCCGGCGCAGTGAGCAGCACCCGGGACACCCCGGGGCACTTCAGGTGCTGGCCGAGGCCCACCTCGTCACGCCACACCCCGGTATTGTCCACCACCAGGGCATCCTTGATGCCGTACTTGGTGTAATCCACTTCCTCGGGGGAACCGGCGTAGATGACCTGGATCTCGTTGCCGTTGCAGACCAGCTTGTTCTCCTCCTCCAACACCCGAATGGTGCCCTTGAAGGAACCGTGAACCGAGTCGCGGCGCAGCAGGCTGGCGCGCTTGGCCAAATCCTGGTCGCTCTTGCCCTTGCGCACCACGATGGCCCGCAGGCGCAACAGGTCGCCGCCGCCGGCCTTCTCGATCAACAGCCTGGCCACCAGGCGGCCGATGCGGCCAAAGCCGTAAAGCACCACGTCCTGGGGCTGGGGCAGGGGCTTGCGCTTCTGGCCGATATGATTGCCCACCTCGTCGCGCAGGAAGTCCGCCAGGGTGCGGCCGTTGGCCTGCTGCTGAAAGATCACGCTCAGCTTGCCGATGTCGATGTGGGCAGGCCCCAGGTCCATGCCCGCCAGGGCCTCGATCATGGGGTAGGTTTCGAACTCGGAGAGCTCGTTGTTTTCGATCTGGCGGACAAAGCGGTGCGCCTTCATCAGGTCGATCACCGAACGGTTCACCATGTTGCGACCGTACATATACAGAGAGACATTGTTTTCCCGATGGAGCTTGCCAATCAGGGGAATCATGCCTTCGGCCAGGGCCTCGCGCTCTTTCCAATCTTTGAAGAAATCAGCTGGTTTTGGTCGGTTCACTGGTAATACCTGTGCGGTGGTTACAAGGGGACAACAAAAAGGGCGTGTATTATCTTGATTCCGCTCAGCCTATGCAAGGAAAGGTGTCCGCCGGGGCACAGAGACCGCGGCAGTTCGACCGGCAACGGGATTTGCCCGCCGGCGGCCATGACGGGAGCCCCGGGGCCCGTTAAAATACCCACCCTTTTCCCTGGCCCCTCGCAATGACCCAAGCCGTTCTCCCCCTGCCCGCTCCCAACGCCCCCGGCGATCGCCGCACCTGGGGCAACCTCCACGGCGCCGCCGGGGCCCTGGCGATTGTGGAAGCCGCCCTGGCGGCGGGCGATCGGATGTGCCTGGTGATTGCGGATTCCGCCAAGGCTGCCACCAGCCTGGAATCGGAGCTCGAGTTTTTTGCCCGCGGCCAGGATTTGCCGGTGCTCCACTTCCCCGACTGGGAAACCCTGCCCTACGACGTGTTCTCCCCCCACCAGGACATCGTTTCCGAACGCCTGTACACCCTGTCGCGCCTGCCCACCACCAAGAGGGGTATCCTGGTGGTGCCGGTGACCACGCTGCTCCACCGGCTGCCGCCCCCCACCTATGTCCACGGCAACAGCTTTGCCTACCGCGGCGGCGAGCATCTGGATCCCGGCGCCCTGCGCCGGCAGCTGGACAGCGCCGGCTACCGGGCGGTGGATACCGTCTACGAGCACGGGGAATACGCGGTGCGGGGCGGCATTATCGACATCTTCCCCATGGGCAGCGACCTGCCCCTGCGCATCGACCTGTTTGACGACGAGATCGAATCCCTGCGCACCTTCGACCCGGACACCCAGCTCAGCCTGAGCAAGCAGGACGAAGTCCGCCTGCTGCCGGCCCGGGAGTTTCCCCTCGACAAGGCCGGCATCAAGACCTTTCTCGACAACTGGCACCTCAGCTTTGACGTGGACCCCCGCCACTGCAGCGTCTACCAGGACATCAAGAGCGGCCGTCCCGCCCAGGGGGTGGAATACTATCTGCCGCTGTTTTTTGCCACCACCGCCACCCTCTTCGACTACCTGCCGGGGGAGACTCTGGTGTTCACCTGCGGCGAGCTGCCCCAGGCAGTGGAACAGTTCTGGGTGGAGGCCAGCGAGCGCCATCGCGAATACGGTGTGGACAAGCACCGGCCGCTGCTGCCGCCGGTGCGCCTGTTCCTCACCGCCGGCGACCTGTTCAGCCGCATCGCCGCCCACGGCCGCACCGAGGTCAGTGCCGACCCCGCTCCCGCCAAGGCCCACCACCACAACTTCGCCACCGCGCCGGCGGCGGATGTCGGCGTCGACAGCAGGGCCGCCAGCCCCCTCCGCCAGCTGGAGGAGGTGCTCTCCGCCAGCCCCCACCGCACCCTGTTCTGCGCCGAGTCCGCCGGGCGCCGGGACGCCCTGCTGGAGCTCCTGGGCCGCTCCGGCCTGAAGCCAGAGGACTGCGCCAGCTGGCGGGACTTTGTCGCCGGCGACAGCCCGCTGGCCATCACCACCTTTGCCCTGGAGCGGGGCCTGACCCTGGCGGAGCCCCCCCTGCGGGTGGTCACCGAGGCCCAGCTGTTCGGCCAGCAGGTGATGCAGCGGCGGCGGCGCACCCGGGGCAAGGACACTGCTGAATTTCTGATCCGCAACCTCACCGAGCTGAAAATCGGCGCCCCGGTGGTCCACCTCGACCACGGGGTGGGCCGCTACCTCGGCCTCCAGACCCTGGCGGTGGATGGCGACAGCCAGGAATTCCTCACCCTGGGCTACGCCGATGAGGCCAAGCTCTATGTGCCGGTGACCAGCCTCAACCTGATCAGTCGCTACAGCGGTGGCGACGAGGATCTGGCGCCCCTCCACCGGCTGGGCAATGAGCAGTGGCAGAGGGCCAAGGCCAAAGCCGCCGAGCAGATCCGCGACACCGCCGCCGAACTGCTGGATATCTATGCCGCCCGGGCCGCCCGCAGCGGCCTCACCTGCAGCGATCCCGGCGCCGACTATCTGCGCTTCAGCGCCGAGTTTCCCTTCGAGGAGACTCCCGACCAGCTGGACGCCATCGAGGCGGTGTACAGGGACATGCTCTCCCCCCGCCCCATGGACCGCCTGGTGTGTGGCGACGTGGGTTTCGGCAAGACCGAGGTGGCCATGCGCGCCGCCTTTATCGCCGTTGCCAACAGTCGCCAGGTACTGGTGCTGGTGCCCACCACCCTCCTCGCCCAGCAGCACTTCGACAATTTCCGCGACCGCTTCGCCAACTGGCCGGTGACGGTGGAGGTGATCTCCCGCTTCCGCAGCGCCAAGGAACAGGACCAACTGCTGGCGGACTTCCGCAGCGGCAAAATCGACATCCTGATCGGCACCCACAAGTTGCTCCACGGCAATTTCGCGGGCAAGAATCTGGGGCTGCTGGTGATCGACGAGGAACACAGGTTTGGCGTCCAGCAGAAGGAGAAGATCAAGGCCATGCGCGCCCAGGTGGATATTCTCACCCTCACCGCCACCCCCATTCCCCGCACCCTGAACATGGCCATGGGGGGCATCCGCGACCTGTCCATCATCGCCACCCCGCCGGCCCGCCGGCTGTCGGTGAAAACCTTTATCCGCCAGCGGGAGGAGCGCATCGTGCGCGAGGCCATCCACCGGGAGCTGCTCCGGGGAGGACAGGTGTTTTACCTCCACAACGACGTCAAAAGCATCGAGCGGGAGGTGGATGAGCTGAAAAAACTGGTACCCGAGGCCCGGATCGACTTTGCCCACGGCCAGATGCGGGAGCGGGAGCTGGAGCGGGTGATGACCGAGTTCTACCACCAGCGCTTCAATGTCCTGGTGTGCACCACCATCATCGAAACCGGCATCGACATTCCCTCCGCCAACACCATCATCATCGAGCGCGCCGACAAGTTCGGCCTGGCCCAGCTCCACCAGCTGCGGGGCCGGGTGGGGCGCTCCCACCACCAGGCCTACGCCTACCTGCTGACCCCTCCCCCCAAGGCCATCACCGGGGACGCGGTGAAACGCCTGGAGGCCCTGGCGGAGGCGGACCACCTGGGCTCCGGCTTCACCCTGGCCACCAACGACCTGGAGATTCGCGGTGCCGGAGAGCTGCTCGGCGAGGGCCAGAGCGGCCATATCCACAGCATTGGCTTCAGCCTCTACATGACCATGCTCGACAAGGCGGTGCAAGCCATCAAGAGCGGCAGGGTGCCGGACATCAACCTGAGTCTGGACGCGGGTGCGGACATCAAGCTCAATATTCCGGCGCTGATCCCGGAGGATTATCTGCCGGACATCAACACCCGCCTCACCCTTTACAAACGCCTGGCGGGCACCGCCAGCGAGGACGAGCTGCGGGAACTTCAGGTGGAGATGATCGACCGCTTCGGCCTGCTGCCGGAGGCCACCAAGAACCTGATGCGGGTGACATTGCTGCGCCAGCGGGCGGAACAGCTGGGCATCAGCAAGATCGACGCCGGCCCGAGTGGCGCCCGGCTCACCTTTGCCGCCAGCACCCCGGTAGACCCCATGACCCTGGTGGGGCTGATCCAGAAGGAGCCACAGCGCTACCGGTTGGCGGGAGCCAGCGAACTGCGCTTCAACGCAGACATGGAGTCCCCGGCCGCGCGACTGGATTCCATCAACCAATTGTTGGACACTCTCAGTCCCCACCCCCAACGGAGCTGATCCACAGCCATGAAAATCCCTCTGCTTCCCCTTCTGGCCAGCGCCGTGATCGCCCTGGCGGCCGCCCCGGCCAGCGCCCAGCAGGTGCTGGACAACTGGTATCAGGTGGAGGTGATCGTCTTCGCCCAGCGGGACAGCCACGGGGTTGAGGGCAAGCCGGTGGATCCCCACCTCAGCTACCCGCCCCTGCCCAGGTTTCTCCACCAGGGAGAGCAGCTGCGCCAGACGCCGCCCGCCGGCGCCGACCGGGATCAGCTGCTGGCGGCACTGATGGTTCCGCCGCGCTTCCTGCGCTGGGAAACCGCCCGCCAGCCGGCGGAATTCGTCCCCCTGCCGGCGGCGGAGCGCCTGCTCAACCCGGACGCCGCAGCCCTGGAGCGCAGCGGTGACTACCGGGTGCTGTTCCACGCCGCCTGGCACCAGCCGCTGCTGTCGGGCAAAGCCGCCCCCTGGCTGGTGGTCAACGGCGGGCAGCGGGCGGACAACCACAGCGAACTCGAGGGCAGCCTGAGGCTGTACCAGGCCCGCCAAATTCACCTCGAGACGGATCTCTGGCTGAGCGACCTCGAGACGCCAGTTTCGTCCCCCACCCCCGCGGGCGAGGGCTCTTCGGCGCTGGCGGGCACAGCCTCTCCACCCCTGGCGGGCAGCAAGCCCTCGACTCCGCTTGTCACCCTGCCCGCCCCCCCGGCGCCACCCCTCAGCCCCGCCCTGGAGCAGCTGCGCGCCCTGGTTCCGGCAGCCCAAGACCCCGGCGCTGGCGCCGCCGACAGCGGCCCCGGGAGCGGTCGCCAGGTGGCCTCTGTGGATGTCCTGAAGGTCAGCGATCAACTCGAGCCGGGGGCCCCCAGCTACATCGACCACCCGCGCATGGGCATGTTGGTGCTGGTGACCCCCTACGGGCGGGAAGCGGAGGACGCCGCCAGGTAGGCGACGCCGGGAAACCTCAACAGCGGCGGCCGAAAGCCTCCAGCAGCTCCACTAGCCGCGGGGCGGAGGCGGTCATCACCGCGCCGATCTCCGCCATGGTGATTTGCCCCACCCCCTTGCCCGCCGCCGGGTTGACCACCAGGGCCAGGCAGGCGAAGGGAATCCCCAGCTCCCGGGCCAGACCGGCCTCAGGCATGCCGGTCATGCCGACAATATCGCAGCCGTCCCGCTCCAGGCGCAGGATTTCCGCCGCGGTTTCCAGCCGCGGCCCCTGGGTCACCCCGTGGACAGCGCCGTCCACCGCCACCAGGTGCGCCGCCTCGGCCGCCGCCAGCAAGCCCTGGCGCAGCAGGGGGCAATAGGGGTCGCCGAAATCCACATGGCACAGGGTGTCGTCGCGGGTGTCCGAAAAGGTGTGCTTGCGCCCCCAGGTGTAATCGATAATCTGGTGGGGCACCACCAGGTTGCCGGGGAGCAGGTTGGAGGCAATTCCCCCCACCGCATTCACCGCGACGATGCCGTCAACACCCAGCTGGTGGAGTGCTGCGATATTGGCCCGGTAGTTGACCCCGTGGGGAGGGATGCGGTGCTCGGCGCCGTGGCGGTTGATAAAGTGCATCTGCGCCCGGCCCAACTGGCCACTGACAACCGGGCCGGAGGGTGAACCCCAGGAGGTCTCCACCACCCGGGCACGGCGCTCCCTAAGGGCCAGGGATTCCAGGGCGGTGCCCCCGATAATGCCAATTTTCACCGCGGGTCACCTTTGTCGATCCCCGCCCCCGGCTCCGGATCCCCATCCCCCCCCGCCAGGTGGACAGTGGTGGTGGGGAAGGCAATCTCGGCATCGTGGCTGGCGATAATATCTGAAATCTTCAGCAGCACATCCTGCTTGACACTGTGGAATTCGATCCAGTTGATGGTTTTGGTGAATGTGTAGACAAAAATATCCAGGGACGAAGGGCCAAAACCATTGAAATTGACAATCAGTGTCTGGCCCTGGTCGATAGCCTCGTGGGCCCTGAGCATGGCCCTGATCTCTTCGACGATGGCGGGAACACTGGCGATGTCGTCGTAGCGCACCCCGACGGTCTCGCGAATGCGCCGGTTGTACATGCGGGAGGGGTTTTCCAGGGAAATGGTGTTGAAGATGGCATTGGGCACATACAGTGGCCGCTTGTCGAAGGTGCGGATTCGGGTCAGCCGCCAACCGATGTCCTCAACCGTGCCCTCGATTTCCTTGTCCGGGGAACGCACCCACTCCCCCACCGCGAAGGGCCGGTCGAGGTAGATCATCAGGCCGCCAAAGAAGTTGGCCAGCAGATCCTTGGCGGCAAAGCCCACCGCCAGGCCGCCGATGCCGCCGAAGGCCAGCACCCCGGAAATACTGTAGCCCAGCAGCTGCATGGCAATCAGCACCGCGGTGATCACCACCGAGGCCTTGAGCAGCTTGCCCAGGGCGCGCACCGTAGTCTCGTCCATGGGCTCCTGGATGTACTCCGGGTCCACCAGGTTGTTCTCGGCGCGCTTGATCAGATTGAGGGCGAACAGGGCAACCAGGAAGATCACCGCCAGACGGTTGCCGTGGACAATGTAGTCGTACCACTCGGAGCCGGTGCGCCGCGCCAGCAGGGCCGCGGCGAAGTTGACCCCCACCACCCATACCAGCCACACGGCCGGCTTGCGCAAGGCCGCCAGCAGGGCGTCGTCCCATACCGTTTTGCTGCGCCCGGCGCGGCTCTCCAGCGCCAGAATCATTTTGTTGACCAGAAAGCCCAACACCAGGGCCGCCAGCACCAGACAAAAAATTTCCACCCACAACACAGTGTCGCGGCTCACATAGCCCATCAGCCAGTCTTCAAGGGGCCTGACAATATCCACAGTTCAGCTCCTCAATTCCGCCAGCTGGCGAGCCGTGCGGTCTCTGCGGTCGCTCGCCTCCAGCTCGCCCCAGGTCCAGGAGCGGCGGGCCGCCATGGCCCCCAGCCTCGGCGACGGTTGCCAGTGGCTCTGGTCCAGGTAGCCCAGCACCTCGTCGGCCCCTGCCGGGTTGTTGCACACCAGCACCATATCGCAGCCGGCGTTGAGGGCGGCCTCCGCCTTTTGGCGATAGCCACCCACCAGGTCGGCGCCCTTCATCGACAGGTCGTCACTGAAAATCACCCCGCCAAAGCCCAGCTGCCCGCGGAGGATATCCTGCAGCCAGCGGCGGGAGAAGCCGACGCAGTGGTTGTCCACCGCGGGAAACAGGATATGGGCGGGCATGATGCCGTCCAGGGTGGCGGACAGGGCGCGAAACGGCACCAGATCCCGCGCTTCCAGCTCCGCGAGGGTGCGCGTGTCGGTGGGGGTTTCCAGGTGGCTGTCGGCAACCACCCCGCCGTGACCGGGAAAGTGCTTGCCGGTCACCGCCATCCCCGCCTCCCGGAGGCCCTCGATAAACAGCCTGGCAGCCCGGGTGGCCAGTTGGGGATCAGCGCTGAAGGCGCGGTCGGCGATCACCTCACAGCGGCAGTCGTCGATATCCAGCACCGGGGCGAAGCTGAAATCCATTCCCGAGGCAATGACTTCCGCCGCCAGCAGCCAGCCGGCATCCCGCACCAACGCCTCGCCGATATCAGCCCCCTCCGCGAGGAGGCCCCCGAGGCTGGCCATGGGGGGAAAGCGGGTGTAGCCCTGCTGCAGGCGCTGCACACGCCCCCCCTCCTGGTCCACCGCCAGCAGCAGCCCCGGGCGAATGGCGCGGATTTCGGCCGCCAGCTCGCCAACCTGGCTGCGGTCCCTGACATTGCGGGCGAACAAGATAACTCCGCCCACCATGGGATGTTGGAGCAGTTCCCGCTCCCGGGGAGAGACGGTTTGTCCCACCAGATCCAGCATCAGGGGTCCGGGTATCATGGCATCAGTCTCTGGTTGGCAAAGGCAGGGACATTAAAAACTGCCGTCACCAATGTCAACCAAAGAAAGGCAAGAATGGCAGTTAGATAAAGTTCGCATTTCAAGACTATCCGGTTATCCCTTACCGTAATTACCGGAAAGTGAAAAGTCCCGACAAATAAAACAGTTAAATTAAAAAATTGCCAAACAGTCTAACTCTGGCAGCGGGGTTCGCCCCCAGCCGGCGACAGGGGGTTATTCAACCGTTCCCCGCTTGGTGGTAGGTTGCAAGGGTAATAACAAATGTGGAGTGCAGGATATGGCCAAACAAATTCCCAGGGTTGGCGACTGGTACCAGGACGCCGTAGAGGATGTGCTGTTTGAGGTGGTGGCCATGGACGACCATTCAGCGACCATCGAGGTGCAGTACGAGGATGGCGAGGTGGGAGAGTTCGACTTGGACACCTGGCTGCAGATGGTCCTGCTGCCGGCCAAGGCACCGGAGGACTGGCGAGTGTCCTACGAGTTGAGCGGCGACGACGAGGCCGACCCGGACGCGGTGTTGATTCCCGACAACTTCAGCGACCCCCTGGCCGCCCTGGATGACGACTCCTGGCTGGATATGGACGATTACTGAGCCAGCGCCCGCCACTGCGGCGGCGTCCCGGCGCAGAAAGTTTGTCGGCGCGCCCTTGCCCTGGCGCCAATACTGTATACAATCACAGTATCGCGACGCAGCAGGGACACCGCCATGAAGCTCACCCCACGCCAGGCCCAGATTCTCGCCCTTATCGAGCAGGCCATCGACGAAACCGGCTACCCCCCCACGCGGGCGGAAATTGCCGCCGTGCTGGGTTTCAAATCCGCCAATGCCGCCGAGGACCACCTGCGGGCCCTGGCCAAGAAGGGTGCCATCGAGATTGTGCCCGGCGCGTCCCGGGGTTTGCGCCTGCCCGCCAAGTCCCAGGGCATTCCCCTGGTGGGCCGGGTGGCGGCGGGCAACCCCATCCTCGCCGAGGAGCATATCGAGGACTATCTCACCATTCCCCACACCCTGTTCCATCCCGCCGCCGACTACCTGCTGCGGGTCAGCGGCGACAGCATGAAGGATGCCGGCATTTGTGACGGCGACCTGCTGGCGGTAAAGAAGACCGACACCGCCGCCAGCGGCCAACTGGTGGTGGCCCGCATCGGCGACGAGGTCACGGTGAAAACCCTCCAGCGCCAGACCGCCAAACACCTGATTCACCTGCTGCCCCACAACCCCGACTACGAGCCCATAGTGGTGGACCTGCGCACCAGCGCCTTCGCCATCGAGGGCCTTGGGGTGGGGGTTATCAGAACCCGGGTGTGACGGGCGGGAACGGGTTACAGCCGGGGCGGCTCTCGGCCGCCACCGGCAACCGCGGCTTCAGTGGATGACAGTGCCTTCGCTGTCGGCGGCGAAATCTTCTTCCCCCAACTCCTCCACCTTGTCGATACCGGCATCGATCATGGCCTTGGCCACATCCAGGTCGGCGTCCTGGAGCATCATCCTGGCCTGTTCGGAAAAGTGAATCCGGATCAGGGGCTCCTCCTCCTCGTCGGCGCGACGGAGGGCAAAATCCCCATCGGGGAGCATCACGATTTCGTAAAGAATGGCTGACATCTCTGAGTAAAGTGGTAGGGGGTGGCGGCAGTATATCAGCTTAAAACTCCACCATCACTTCGCGCTGGCGCTCCACCATTTCATTGCAAGCCGCCAACCAGGCGCGGACCTGCTCCACCGCCAGCAGCGACCAGTCGTAACTGGCATCGGTGGACAGGGCGGCGATGTGGTCGCCCCCCCTGGGTTGCTGCGCCCCCTGCTGGGAAGGGCGGCACAGGGCCTGGCGACAGGAGCGCAACTGACCCAGCCAGGTGTGCTGATCGCGGGCCAGGTTGTCGATCTCGGCGGCCTCCCCGGGGCACTTGCCCTGGGCCTGAAGGGCGGCCATCAAATCCTGGGGATCCGCCACTGCGTCCGGGGTGCGGCACTGGTAGGCGGCGGCGATCTCCGCCAGATAACAGCGCAGCCCGTCATCCAGGTGAAGCACCGCTCCCTGCAGCAAAGCCTGTTGCAGGGGACGATTGCCCGCCGCCAGCGCCGCCTGTTGCAGCAACAGATCGGCGAAGTACCTTTTCTGATTGACCAGGGCGAGGTAGGGGTTCAAGGTGTACTCCCGTCGGCTGCCATATCAGGACTTCTTGTCCTGCACCTGCCAGCGGCCGTTGCGGTACACCGCCTTCCAGCCGGTGGCCTTGCCGTCGATCTCGGTCTGTACATAGGACTCCTGGGCCTTGCGGCTGAAACGCACAATGGCCGGGTTGCCCTCGTCGTCCCGCTCCGGCGCATCCAGCAGGTAGTGGTGCTTGGGATCGATCTCCCCACGGTGGGGCTTGAGCTCCGTCACCAGCGGGGCGCGGGTTTCCCGGTGGCGGGGAAATTGACTGGCGGCCAGGAACAAGCCGGCGGCGCCATCCCGCAGCACATAGGTATCGTCCACCTTCTCGCACTTGAGTTCCGGCATGGGCACCGGATCCATCTTGGGAGGAGCGGCCTGGCCGTTGCGCAACAGCTTGCGGGTATTCTTGCAGTCACTGTTGGTGCAGCCGAAATACTTGCCGAAGCGGCCGGTTTTGAGCTGCATTTCACTGCCGCACTTATCGCACTCCAGCACCGGCCCTTCGTAGCCCTTGATGCGATAGGCACCCTCCTCCAGCAGGTATCCGGAACAGTCCGGGTTGTTGCCACAGATATGGACTTTCTGGCGCTCGTTGAGGAGATAGGAATCCATCGCCGTGCCGCACTTGGGACAGCGCTTCTTGTGGAGCAACAGGCGGGATTCCGCCTCATCGTCTTCGTCGGCGTTGACCGCCTCGTCACCTGGGATCAGATTCCGGGTGCCCTTGCAGCGCTCCTTGGGGGGCAGGGAATACCCCGAACAGCCGAGAAAAACCCCGGTGGTGCCGGTGCGGATCAGCATCGGCCGCCCGCACAGTTCACAGGGTATATCGGTCTCGGTGGCGTCGTTGGGACGCATGCCGCCGTCGCCGGCCTGGGCCGCTGCCAACTTGGCGGAAAAATCCTTGTAGAAGCTGTCGAGCACCTGCTTCCAGGGCATTTCCCCCTGGGCGATATCGTCCAGGTGCTCCTCCATGCTGGCGGTAAAACCGTAGTCCATCAGGTCGGCAAAGTTTTCCGTCAGCCGATCGGTGACGATATCGCCGATTTTTTCCGCGTAAAAGCGCTTGTTCTGCACCTTGACGTAACCGCGATCCTGGATGGTGGAAATGATCGATGCGTAGGTGGAGGGCCGACCGATACCCCGCTTTTCCAGCTCCTTGACCAGGGCCGCTTCACTGTAGCGGGGCGGGGGCTTGGTGAAATGCTGCTGGGGCACCATATTGAGAAAGCGCAGCACATCACCCACGTTCAGGTCCGGCAGCTCGGTGTCCTCGTCTTTCTTGCGCTGCTGGGGCAGCACCCGCAGATAGCCGTCAAAGCGGGTGACCCGGCCCTTGGCCCGCAGCTCGTAGCCATTCTTGTCGATGGTGATGGAGGTGCTGGTGAACTGGGCGGGAGTCATCTGGCAGGCGACAAACTGCTGCCAGATCAGGGCATAAAGGCGCTTGGCATCCTCTTCCATTCCCGCCAGATCGCCGGACGCGATATCCACGTTGGAGGGGCGAATGGCCTCGTGGGCCTCCTGGGCGCCGGCCTTGCTGCTGTAGCTGGCGGGCTTCTCCGGCAGGTAGGGAGCGCCAAAGCGGGTGCGAATCAGGTCCCGGCAGGAAGCTACGGCATCGTCGCTGAGGTTGGTGGAATCGGTGCGCATATAGGTGATGTAGCCCGCCTCGTAAAGGCGCTGGGCCAGCATCATGGTTTTCTTGACGCCAAAGCCCATGCGGGTACTGGCGGCCTGCTGCAGGGTGGAGGTGATAAACGGCGCCGAGGGCCTGGACTGGGTGGGGGTGTCCTCCCGGCCGCTGACCACATAGTCGCCGGGCGCGATCTCCTCGATGGCCTTGTCGGTTTCCGCCCTGGTGACCGGGCGAAAGGCCTTGTCCAGGTGCTTCTTGACCTCGAAGCGGACCTTTTCCTCGGCGCTGGACTCGGTGTCGACGTGGAGCGTCCAGAACTCCTCGGGGATAAAGGCGCGGATCTCCCGCTCCCGCTCGACGATCATCCGCACCGCCACCGACTGCACCCGGCCGGCGGACAGGCCGCGAGCCACCTTTTCCCACAGCAGGGGGGAAACCATAAAGCCCACCACCCGGTCCAGAAAGCGCCGCGCCTGCTGGGCATTTACCCGGTTCTGGTCGAGTTGCCCGGGCTTTTTAAAGGCCTCGCCGATGGCTTTCTTGGTGATTTCGTTGAACACCACCCGCTTGTAGCGCTGTTCGTCGCCGCCGATGGCCTCCTTGAGGTGCCAGGCGATGGCCTCCCCTTCCCTATCGAGATCCGTCGCCAGATAGATATGGTCGGCAGTCTTGGCCAGCTTCTTGAGTTCGGCAACCACCTTTTCCTTGCCCGGCAAAATTTCGTACCTGGCCTTCCAGCCGTGCTCCGGATCCACCCCCATGCGGTTGACCAGCTGATTCCAGGCCTTGCGGGCGCGGTGCTCGGCCTTTTCCTCAGCCGACAGCTTGCGGGTCGCGGCCGCCTGGCGGGCGCGCTCCTTGGGGTCGACACCCTCGGACCTGCCGGTGGGCAGGTCGCGAATATGGCCGACACTGGACTTGACCACAAAGTCCGAACCAAGGTATTTGTTGATGGTTTTCGCCTTCGCCGGCGACTCCACGATTACCAAAGACTTGCCCATTGCTCGCTCGATTTTCCTTGCTTTACACCCAGTGAGGGTGTTGTTGTCGGTGTCCTTTTTTATTAAGAACACATTTGACCTACGGTTGGCAATGCCAGGGGGCGACTATACAAGCCAGGGGGGCCTTGAGGTCAAGGGAAAATTTTTGCCCGCCGGGATGACGGGTGGCTAGGTTTCCTGCGCCACCGGAGGTGACGGGAATCCGGCGAGCCGGGTTGCGGGCGGCTGTCTTCAGGGCTGGCCAGCGGCCTCCACAAACTCCGCCAGCCCCCTGGCCACCTGATCCACCACCGCCACTTCGCCGCTCTCCCTCAGGTAGACACTCACCCCATGGGCATCGGCACGCACCCCGAAGCTCACTTCCGGCAGTGCCGCCAGCAGCTGTTCGAGGTGGGGATGCAGGGCTGCCGGTGCCTCGCTGCGAAACCAGCGCCACTGGGGCCAGGGGCTGTCCCAGCCTCGCCTGTGGTTGCGCATCAGGGTCCAGCTGCCCACCTTGTCCCGCTGGGCGGCAGTGGTGGTGACCTGATAGGGTCGCAGATAGCGCACCGTACCCGGCCGCCGATCCTGATCTTCGGCATCGATATCCGCCACCAGCTGTACCCTCAGGCCCAATTCCCTGGCCCGCTGGCGGAAGGCAGTGGCCCTGGCCTGGGCCGGGGACAACTGCAGCCACAGCAGCGGGGATATGACAACGGCGATAATAAAGGCGATCAGCAAGTAGCTCACGAAACCCTCCGGGTATGGCGACAGGCGGGAGTGTGTGGCCAACGGGGCGCACTGACAAGAGCCCCCGGCGCCGGCGGCACCCCAGCAAAAGCGCAACTGGCAAGGTATTTCGCCTGCGGGTGATGACATTTGTTGCCGGACACCCTCCGCTTTATGTATGGTAGCGGCACCCTGCATAAGAAAACCAACGGAGTCATCCCATGTCCTACTACAACCATGTTCTCGTGGGCCTCGACCTTTCCCCGGAATCCCAACAGGTGGTCGATCACGTCAAGCACCTTTTCGAGGGCAAGGACAAGAAGATCAGCCTGGTCCACGTCCAGGAGCCACTGTCTTTCGCCTACGGCGGCGACATCCCCATGGATCTCAGCGAAATCCAGAATCAGCTCGAGACCCAGGCCAAGGCCAGACTGGAGGACTTCAAGGGACAGCTCAGCGAATTCCGGGTGGACAGCCATGTGATCATCGGCCAGCCCGCCCACGAAATGCACAGATTCGCCCGGGAAAACGCCATCGACCTGATTGTGGTGGGCACCCACGGCCGCCACGGTCTGGCGCTGATTTTCGGCTCCACCGCCAACGGCATCCTCCACGGCGCCACCTGCGATGTGCTCGCGGTACGCATCAAGGACGAGGACTGACCCACTACCCATGGGTGACGGCAAGTCCGGCATTTATCGCCACTCGGCTGTTGCTTTTGCCGTCACTCTGCTGCTCCTGGTGG
>Ga0079224_100002331_pt1 | contig 22978 bp, 19 predicted proteins | sample Stecom2015_FD_80414 | JGI IMG/M metagenome (GOLD analysis project Ga0079224, IMG submission 80414) | Agricultural soil microbial communities from Utah to study Nitrogen management - Steer compost 2015 | ecosystem: Environmental > Terrestrial > Soil > Agricultural land | place: USA: Utah... | reverse complement strand
CCGTTCCATCCTCGAGGCCTCCAAGGGCTACCGCGGCCAGCGCTCGCGGCTGTACCGCAAGGCCAAGGAACAGCAGCTGCACTCGCTCACCTACGCCTACCGGGACCGCCGGGCGCGCAAGGGCGACTTCCGCAAGCTGTGGATCGCGCGCATCAACGCCGCGGCGCGTCTGAACGACATCACCTACAACCGCTTCATCCAGGGCCTGAAGGCCGCCGGTGTGGAGGTCGATCGCAAGATCCTGGCCGAGCTGGCCGTCTCCGACGCCGAGGCGTTCGCCGGCCTGGTGGCCGTGGCGAAGGCCGCGCTCCCGCAGGACGTCAACGCCCCGGCCGCCTGAGCCGACCTCGTTGACCACGGGATCTTCTTTCGGAACGACCCGCGGACCCGCTTCGAGGAGCGGGGCTCGCGGGTCGTTCCGCGTCGTCCACAGCACGGGCGTCGTCCACAGCACGGGCGTCGTCCACGGCACGGGCGTCGGGTGTGGCGCGGGCATGGCCTGCGGCTCCCGGGCGGTGGCTCGCTCGTCGCGAGAGCGGGTGTGGCCGCGGTGACGGACGGGAACCGGATCGCCCAGGAAGCGGTGAGCAGGCACAATCCGCGCATCGTCGCGGCCGCCAAGCTGCACCGCGCCGCGCACCGCCGCAAGACCGGGCTGTTCCTCGCCGAAGGCGCCAACGCGGTGACCGCCGCGCTGGCCACCGGCCGCGTCAGAGAAGTGTTCTATTCGGCCGCCGCGGCCGAGCGCGAGCACGAACTGGTCGCCTCGGTGGCCGCCCGGGGCGTGCGCGCCACCCTGGTCGACGACCGCGCCGCCGAACACCTCGGCGAAACGGTCACCGCCCCCGGACTGGTCGCGGTGTGCGAGCAGATCGACGTGCCGCTCGCCGAGGTGCTCGGCGGCGATCCGCGCCTGCTGGCCGTCCCGGTGGAGATCGCCGAGCCGGGCAACGCGGGCACCCTGATCCGGGTCGCCGACGCGGTCGGCGCCGACGGCGTGGTCCTGGCCGGGTCCACCGTCGACCCGCACAACGGCAAGTGCGTGCGGGCCAGCGCGGGCAGCTTGTTCCACGTGCCGATCGCGCGCGGCCGCGAGATCGAGCCGACGCTCACCGCGGTGCGCGAAGCAGGCCTCACCCTGCTGGCCAGCGCCGCCGACGGCGAGGTCGACCTGGACGAGGCCGACGACATCCTGGCTGGCCCGGTGGCCTGGCTGTTCGGCAACGAGGCGCACGGCCTCGATCCGGCCGTGGCGGCGCTGGCCGACCATCGGGTGCGCATCCCCATCCACGGCCGCGCCGAGAGCCTGAACCTGGCCGCCGCCGCGGCGATCTGCCTGTACGCGAGCGCGCGCGTGCGCCATCGCGCCCGCGGCTCGGATCCGGTGCGCCGGTAATCCGGGTGAATCGCCGGAAAACGATCCCATAGGATTTCGTACCAGCAGCAATCGGGACCGGGTGCCGACCCGGCCCGCACCGACCCCAACGGGAGAGACGAACCATCGTGGCCGACGACAGCACCGGAGTCGAGCGCAGGACCGACGAGCGTAATGCCGCGGGATCGGCCGTGGATCTCAGCGAAGAGGCGCTGGCCGCGGCCGCCGCCGAAGCCGAGAAGGCTTTCGCCGCGGCTGCCGATCTGGACGCGCTCGCGGTCGCCAAGACCGACCATCTGGGCGGCAAGGCTCCGTTGGCGCTGGCCCAGCGCGCGCTCGGCGCGCTGCCCAAGGAGGAGAAGAAAGACGCGGGCAAGCGGGTCAACGTGGCTCGCGGCCGGGTCCAGCAGGCCTACGAGGCGCGCCGCGAGGTGCTGCTCGCCGAGCGCGACGCCGCCGTGCTGGTTGCCGAGACCATCGACGTCACCCTGCCCGCGCGTCGCCGTCCGGTCGGCGCCCGCCACCCCATCACCGTCATCTCCGAGCGCATCGCCGATGTCTTCGTCGCGATGGGCTGGGAGGTCGCCGAGGGCCCCGAGGTCGAGACCGAGCACTTCAACTTCGACGCGCTGAACTTCCTGCCCGACCACCCTGCGCGCACCATGCAGGACACCTTCCACATCGCGCCGGAGGGGTCGCGCCAGGTGTTGCGCACCCACACCTCGCCGGTGCAGGTGCGTTCCATGCTCGAGCGCGAGCTGCCGATCTACGTGGTCTGCCCCGGCCGCACCTTCCGCACCGACGAGCTGGACGCCACCCACACCCCGGTGTTCTCCCAGGTGGAGGGTCTGGCCATCGACAAGGGCCTGACCATGGCGCACCTGCGCGGCACGCTGGACGCCTTCGCCCGCGCCCTGTTCGGCCCCGACACCCGCACCCGCATGCGGCCCAACTACTTCCCCTTCACCGAGCCCTCGGCCGAGGTCGACGTGTGGTTCCCGGACAAGAAGGGCGGCGCGGGCTGGGTCGAGTGGGGCGGCTGCGGCATGGTGAACCCGAAGGTGCTCATCGCCAGCGGCATCGACCCCGAAGAGTACAGCGGTTTCGCGTTCGGCATGGGTCTGGAGCGGACCCTGCAGTTCCGCAACGGCATCCCCGACATGCGCGACATCGTCGAGGGCGACGTGCGGTTCACCCTGCCCTTCGGCATCCAGTCCTGACCTCCCCTTCGATCGAGAGAGCGAAAAGTCACGTGCGAGTAGCGCAGTCCTGGCTGACCGAGATCATCGAGCGCGGCGCCCCCGGCTGGTCGGTCACGCCCGAGGAACTCGACGCCGCCTTCGTCCGCGTCGGGCTGGAGGTCGAAGAGGTCGACAAGCTCGCCAGGGTGACCGGCGACATCGAGCATCCGCTGGTGGTCGGCCGTGTCCTCGAGATCACCGAGCTGACCGAGTTCAAGAAGCCGATCCGCTTCTGCAAGGTCGACGTCGGCAATCCCGAACCGCAGGAGATCGTCTGCGGCGCGCGCAATTTCGCGGTCGGCGACCTGGTCGTGGTGGTGCTGCCCGGCGGCGTGCTGCCCGGCGGCTTCGCGATCAGCTCGCGCAAGACCTACGGCCACATGTCGCACGGCATGATCTGCTCGGTCGCCGAGCTCGGCATCGGCAAGGACCATTCCGGCATCCTCGTGCTCGAGCCCGGCGCCGCCGAGCCGGGCGCCGATGCCAACGAGCTGCTCGGCCTCGACGACACCGTCATCGAGCTGAACATCACCCCCGACCGCGGCTACTGCTTCTCGGTGCGCGGCCTGGCCCGGGAGATCGCCTGCGGCTCCGACCTCGAGTACCTCGACCCGGCGGTGCGTTCGCTGCCCTCGGACGAGGCCCAGGCCTGGCCGATCAAGATCGAGCCGGACTCGCGCTGCACCCGTTTCGCCGCCCGCCACGTCACCGGGATCGACCCGAAGGCGGTCAGCCCCTGGTGGTTGCAGCGCAGGCTGCTGCTGTCGGGCGTGCGTCCGATCTCCCCGGCCGTCGACGTGACCAACTACGTCATGCTCGAGCTCGGCCAGCCGCTGCACGCCTTCGACGCCGCCCGGCTGTCCGGTGGCCTGGTGATCCGCACCGCGAACAAGGGCGAGACCCTGCGCACCCTCGACGATGTGGAACGCACCCTCGACGACGAGGACGTGGTGATCGCCGACGACTCCGGCGTGATCTCGCTGGCGGGCGTGATGGGCGGCGCCAGCACGGAGGTGGGCGCGGGCACCACCGACGTGCTGCTGGAAGCGGCGACCTGGAACTCGCTGCTCATCTACCGCACCGCGCGCAGGCACAAGCTGGTCTCCGAGGCGGGCAAGCGCTACGAGCGCATCGTCGACCCCGAGCTGAACGTCGCGGCGCTGGACCGGGCCGCCACCCTGCTCGCCGAGATCACCGGCGGCACCGTGGAACCCGTGCTCTCGGACGTGCGGGTGCCCACCCCGGCCGTCGAGCCGATCCCCATGGACATCGACCTGCCCGACCGTGTCGCGGGCGTCACCTACCCGCGCGGCACCGCGGCGCGGCGGCTGGCTCAGATCGGCTGCCATGTCGAGGTCTCCGTCGACGAGGAGACCGGCCACGGCCAGCTCGTGGTCACCCCGCCGAGCTGGCGGCCCGACCTGGCCCAGCCCGCCGACCTGGTGGAGGAGGTGCTGCGCCTGGAGGGCCTCGAGCAGATCCCGTCGATCGTGCCGACCGCCCCCGCCGGCCGCGGTCTGACCCCGCAGCAGCGTCGTCGCCGCGCCGTGAGCCGTGCGCTGGCCTTCGCCGGTGGCGTGGAGGTGCCCGCCCCCGTCTTCCAGGCGGCCGGTGTGTTCGACGTGTGGGGCCTGGACGAAGACGACCCGCGCCGCGACACCACCCGGGTGCTCAACCCGTTGGATGTGGAGCGCGCCGAGCTGTCCACCACTCTGCTGCCCGGCCTGCTGGAGATCGCCCAGCGCAACATCTCCCGCGGCGCCCGCGACCTGACCCTCTACGCCATCGGCCAGGTCACTCTGGCCACCGGCGAGACCAAGCCGGTGGAACCGCTGCCGGTGGACCGCCGCCCGACCGACGAGCAGATCGCGGGCCTGCTGGCCACGCTGCCCGACCAGCCCGTGCGGGTCGGCGCCGTGCTCACCGGCCGTCAGGAGCCGCGCGGTCCGTGGGGTCCGGGCAGGCAGGTCGAGGCCGCCGACGCCTTCGCCCTGGTCGACGCGGTCGCCGACGCCGCGGGCGTGACGATCGAGCGCCGCGCCGCCGCCTACCTGCCCTGGCATCCCGGCCGCTGCGCCGAACTGGTCGTCGACGGCGCCGTCGTCGGCCACGCGGGCGAGCTGCATCCGGCGGTGCTCGAGCGCGCAGGCCTGCCCGCGCGCACCTGCGCGGTGGAACTCGACCTCGACGCCCTGCCGCTGGTCGAGGCCAGGCCCGCCCCGGTCGTCTCGGCCTTCCCCGCCGTCCTGCAGGACGTCTCGGTCAGCGTCGAGAAGACCGTCCCCGCCGCGGCCGTCGAAACCGCCCTGCGCGACGGCGCGGGCGAGCTGCTCGAGGACCTCGCCCTGTTCGATGTGTACGAGGGCGAGCAGGCGGGCGAGGGCCGCAAGTCGCTGACCTACGCCCTGCGCTTCCGCGCCACCGACCGCACCCTCACCGAGGACGAGGCCAGCGCGGCCCGCGACGCCGCCGTCGCCGCCGCGGGCGAGGCCGTCGGCGCGGTCCTGCGCGGCTGAGCCGCGAGAACGGTCTCGATCGGCCGGTAGGGGCTCGCACCCTGCCGGCCGATTCCGTTCAGGTCAGTGACCGGATCGCGGCGATATCGAATTCCGCCACCGCCGCGTCGAGCATCGCGGCGCTCTGACCCTGCTCGGGCCCACTTCCGCGGAATGCCTCGACATCCTCCCGGGTCGCCCACCGCTCGAACACATTGATCCGGCCCGGTTCCACCAGGTCGGGCCCGATCGCGAAATCCAGGCATCCGCGCGCCTTCCGTGCCTGTTCGACCACCCCCACACATCCGGCGAGGTATTCCTCCCGCCGCTCGGGGGCGACCACGATGTATCCGGCCACCACAACCATTGCCCGCTCCTTTCCACTCATCGGTGCAGACCGGACAGAGGCACCGAACTCATCGGCCATGAGCGGGGCCCCGCCGCACGGGGTCACAGGCGCGCCGGAACCGTGTGCCGCCGCGGCACATTCTGCTACCGTCATACCTAGCTGTTCTAGGTATAGGGGATCTATGTATATAGACAAGGATCTGGTGGCCGCCTCCTCCACGCTGCTGGTGCTCGGGATCCTGGCCGAGGGCGAGTCCTACGGCTACGCGATCCTCAAGCGGGTGCGGGAACTGTCCGCCGGCCGTATCGAATGGACCGACGGCATGCTCTACCCGCTGCTGCACCGATTGGAGCGGGCGGGCTACGTGTCGGCCTCCTGGGCCACCGCCGAGACCGGTCGCAAACGCAAGCACTACGTCCTCACCGAGGCCGGGCGCGCGGTGCTGGTGGAGCGGCGCAGCCAGTGGGATGTGGTGGCCGAGGCATTGAACGAGGTCTGGCGCAGCGCGCAGCTGCCCCGGCTGACCGAAGGCGGCCTGGCATGACCGGCGTGGACGAGCGACTGGAGTCGCAGATCGGCCAATGGCGCGGCTACGTCCAGCGACGACAGGCGATCTCGGCGGCGGACGTCGCGGAGATGGAAGACCATCTGCGCGAGCAGATCTCGGAGCTGAACGCGGCCGGGCTGGCCGCCGACGAGGCATTCCTGGTCGCGGTCAAGCGGATGGGGAGCATCGACGCCATCTCGCGCGAATTCGCCCGCGAACACTCCGAGCGACTGTGGAAACAGCTGGTCCTCGTGCCGGTGCCGGGCGAGGGCAGGCAGGCGCCGACCCGGGAGCTGCCGGTGGTGCTCGCCTTGGCCGCCGCCGCGGGATGTGCGATCACGATCGCCGTGCCGGCCGGGATTGACGAGAACTTGTTCGCCCGCACGGTGAGCCTGTTCGTCCTTCCTTTCCTCGCCGGCTATTTCGCGTGGAAGCGCAGGCTCGGCCCCCGCGCCCTCGCCGCTCTCGCCGTGCCCTTCGTGCTCGCCGCCGTCCTGCTCGTCACCTTCCCCTCCGAACACGATGGTGCGACGGAGGTGCTCGCCGCGATCCACGCGCCGCTGGTCGGCTGGTTCGCGGTCGGCTTCGCCTATGCCGGTGGCGAGTGGCGCTCGGACCGCCGTCGCATGGACTTCATCCGGTTCACCGGCGAGTGGGTCGTCTATCTGACCCTCATCGCGCTCGGCGGCTTGGTGCTGCTCGGCCTCACCATCGGCGCCTTCGACGCGCTGAAGTTGAACGACGCCGATGAAGTCGTGGTGGAGTGGGTGGTGCGATTCGGCCCGGCGGGCGCCGTCGTGATCGCGGCCTGGCTGGTGGAGGCCAAGCAGAACGTCGTGGAGAACATCGCTCCGGTCCTGACCAAGGTGTTCACCCCGGTCACCATCGCCATGCTCGCGGTGCTGCTGGCGGGATTCGTCGCGGCGGGCGACCTGGTCGAGGCCGACCGGCAGCTGCTCATCCTGATGGACGTCATTCTCGTCGTGGTTCTCGGGCTGCTGCTCTACGCGATCTCCGCGCGCGATCCGCTGCTGCCCGCCGACCTGTTCGACAAGCTCCAGCTCGTGCTGGTCGGGCTCGCGCTCGTCGTCGACGTGGTCATGCTGACCGCGATGCTCACCCGGATCGCGGAGTTCGGCCTCTCTGCGAACAAGACGGTCGCCCTCGGCCTGAACCTGCTCCTCGCGGTGAACCTGACCTGGTCGGCCCGGCTGCTCGCCGGTTTCGTGGTCGGGCGCGGCAGCTTCCACGCGACCGAACGCTGGCAGACCCGCTACCTGCCGGTCTTCGGACTGTGGGCGGCGCTGGTGCTGGTCGCGGTGCCGCCGCTGTTCGGTTTCGAGTGAGCCCGCTCGTCCGCCCGGCGGCCGACCGTCGCGGGAGTAGCGTGGATGCCGGTCCGGTTCGTCGACGTCCAGGGAGGCTCCCATGACTGTCCGCGCGGAATGGAACGGCGTCGTGCTCGCCGAGAGCGACGACACGGTGGTGGTCGAGGGCAACCACTACTTCCCGGCCTCGGCGGTGCGCTCGGAGTACCTCACCCCGACCGACACCCACACCGTGTGCCCGTGGAAGGGCACCGCCTCCTACTACACGGTGCGGGTGAACGGCAGCGAGAACCCGGACGCGGCCTGGTACTACCCGGAACCGAAGGAGGCGGCCGCGCAGATCGAGAACCACGTGGCGTTCTGGCGCGGGGTCGACGTCGTCGGGGACTGAGCGCCCGGCCGCGGTGGCCGGCGCGTTCGTCGCGTTCGTCGCGTGCCACCGACCGTCGCCGCGACACGGCAGGTGTTCGCTGTCGGTGGTGCTCCGGTGCGCCGTCATCTTCGCGAGGGCGTGGCCGTCGGCGGGCTGTGGCCGCCGGCGGGCCGATGATGACTGGTGGGGCCGATGGTGGCCGGGTGAGGCCGATGGTGGCCGGGTGAGGCCGATGGTGGCCAGGTGGGGCCGGATGATGGCCAGATGGGGCGGATGGTGGTCAGGTGGGGCGATGGCGGTCAGGAGGGGCGTCGGCGTCGGGACGCGCCGACGCGATGCGTGGCGGCGCGGTGGCGGGCGGGCAGGTGCTGCGTAGCCTGGGCTGTATGAGCGATTCGGGCGAAGGACACGACGGCGGCACCGGACGGCACGGCGCGGCGGGCGGTGGCCTCGGCGACCCGACCGGCGTGCCGACGGCGGGCGCGACCGCCCATCTCCTGACCGAGCTGGCCGCCCTTCCCGATGCCGAACTGGCGGCCGTCCTGCGCGCCGCGACCGCCGACCGCGCGGCCTTCGCCGCGGTGCGCGCCGCCTTGGCCGAGATCCCCGCCGACGCGGCGACGCCGAGGCCGGGCGGCGAGGGGCTCGCCGAGCACGAACGGCTGCCCCGCGGCGACACCCCGGGCGATGTGACCAGCACCACTGCCCCGCCGATCGGCGATCCGGCGGGTTCCCTTCCCGGCCAGCCCAGCGGGGTTCTGTTCCCCGGAGCGGCAGGGGCGCCTGCGCCGGGAGCCGGTGGCTACACCGACTCCGGGGTGCCCACCTTCGACGCGGTTCGCGATAAGGTCGACCGACGTTTCGGCACCGCCGAGGGCATGCGCGAACTCGATCGCCGGACCCCGGCGGGCCGCGACGCCGACGAGCTATTCGCCGCGCGCGAGCAGGCCGCGCGTGAACGCCTCGACCGCATCCGCCGGTCGGTGCGCGGCGAGAGCGCCGACTGAGGCCCGCCATCCCGGCGGGCCGACCGACCGACCAGGGGTGGATTCGATGACCGAACCGCGCGCGATCGCCGAGCGACTGCTCGACGCACAGGTGGACTTCCTGCTCGCCGAGGTGACCGGTGAGCGTTTCGCCGAGGTGGTCGCCCGTGACGTCGCCGACGTGCTCGCCGTCGCCGAGACGGTCCAGCTCGGCGAGGTGGCCACGTCGGAGGACGGCAAGCAGACCGTGGCCACCGTGGTCGACCTCATGGGCGGCAGCCCGGTGCTGGCCGACATGGTCGGCGTCTTCGCCGACGCCATCTACGACCACATCGCGGGCAACGACACCGACACCCTCGGCTCGGTGGTCGACCGTGAGCCGGTGGAACAACTGCTGGAGAAGGTGCTCGGCATGCACCAGGCCCAGGAGCGGATCCTGGACCGGCTCACCGAATCCCCGCTGGTGGCCACCGTCGCCGCCAAATTCGTCGACAAGCTGATCAGCGACTTCGTGCAGGCCAATCGTGAACGGGCGGAGAAGATTCCCGGCGTCGGCTCGCTCATGTCGCTCGGCCAGTCGGCCGCCAACCGCGCCATGAAGGCCGCCGACAACACCTTCGTGGGCGACCTCGCGGGCAAGGGCGCGCTGTTCGCGCTCAAGCGCACCAACAACGCCATCCGCGAGATGCTGCGCGACGCGCCCGTGCACTCGGCCGCCATGGAGTTCTGGGACCTGCACGCCGACGAGCCGGTCAGCGGTCTGCGCGAGTACCTCACCAAGCTCGACCTCAACGAACTGGTCCTGCTCTGCTACGAGGTCGCCGTGACCACCAGGGAGAAGCGCTATTTCGGTGAACTGGTCGCCCAGTGCGTTGAGGTCTTCCACGAGCGTTACGGCGGCTACACCCTGGCCGCCATGCTGCCCGAACTCGGCCTGACCGCCGACGACGTGACCGCCGAGATCCTGCGCTACGGCCCCGCTGTCGTCGAGGCGGCCAAGCGTGACGGCGTGCTCGCCCGTCTGATCCGGGAACGCCTCGAGCCGTTCTACACCTCCGAGGCGGTCCTCACCATCCTCGCCGAAGCGGGCAGGTGACGCTGCCGGACAGCGGAACCGGCGGCGGCGCGCGGAACGGCGGCGAGCAGCGGGAACGGATGCCGCGCGGCGGTCAGGAGTCCGCGCGAGCGAGCACGGCGATCGGCAGCTTGCGCTCGGTGAGCGCCTGGTAGGTGGCGAAGTCGGGGTAGTGCTCGAGCAGCACCTGCCAGCGCCGCTCGTACTCCTGGGCGTCGGTGACCACGCGTGCGGTGACCGGCCAGCTCTCGGCGCCGACCTGTACCTCGGCCCGTCCGGCGGCGACCAGGTTGTGCCACCAGTTCGGCGGCTTCGGCGTGCCGCCGTTGGAGCCGCAGACGAGCAGTTCCTCGCCGTCGGGCACGTACATGAGCACCACCGAGCGCGGCTGCCCGGACTTGCGGCCGACCACGGTCAGCTTGAAGATCGGGCGGCCGAGCCACTTTCCGAAGCGGGTGCCGCCGTAGCGGGTGTAGAGACGGGTGTGCAGCCTGCTCTGCATCTTGGTGAAGCCGGCGAGCCGGGTGCTGGCGAAGTGAGCGAAGCGGCCGGTGGCGGTCAGTTCGGTGCGGGTTGCGTCCTCGGACATGCGGTCATCCTAGAAAGATCATCAGCGGTCGTCGGGTGCGCGGGTGGCGTTCATCCACAGGTCTGAGACCGCGCGCACTCCTGTGCAATTCTCCCGCGTCAGGGCGGGCCCGCAACGCCTGGCGGCAGTAGGGTCGGGCGCATGAGCCGATCGCGGATCGAAACCGAACAGGACGCCACCAGGCCGCTGCGCGACGACATCCGCTTCCTCGGCGGCGTGCTCGGCGACACCATCCGGGACCACGAGGGCCCCGAGGTCTTCGATCTGATCGAACGGGTCAGGGTGGAGGCGTTCCGGGTGCGCCGCGAGGAGGTCGGCCGCAGCGCGGTCGCCGACATGCTGCGTGCGGTCGACATCGAGGTGGCCCTGCCGCTCATCCGCGCCTTCACCTACTTCGTGCTGCTGGCCAATCTGGCCGAGGACATCCAGCGCGACCGCCGCCGTGCCGTGCACGTCGCCGCGGGCGAGCCGCCGCAGGACTCCTCGCTGGCCGCCACCTACCGCAAACTCGACGCCGCCGGCCTCGCGGCCGACACCGTCGCCGATCTGCTCTCCGACGCGCTGGTCGCCCCGGTCATCACCGCCCACCCCACCGAGACGCGCCGTCGCACCGTCTTCGACGCGCAGGCGCGCATCACCGAGCTGATGCGCAGGCGACAGTGGGTGAGCGACCCGCGTGAACGCGCCGAGGTGGAACTCGGCATCCGCAGGCAGGTGCTGAAACTGTGGCGCACGGCCCTGATCCGCCTGGCGCGTCTGCGCATCCAGGACGAGATCGCCGTCGGTCTGCGCTACTACGAGCTCACTCTCCTCGACGTCATCCCCGCCATCAACGCCGAGGTGCGGGCCGCGCTGCGCTCGCGCTGGCCGCGAGCCGACCTGCTCGCCCGCCCGATCCTGCGCCCCGGCTCGTGGATCGGCGGTGACCGCGACGGCAACCCGTACGTCACCGCGGAGGTGGTGCGCCACGCGGCGAGCCAGGCCGCGGGCGTGGCCTTCGGCCGGTACCTGCGCGATCTGGTCGAACTGGAGAAGACGCTGTCGCAGTCTGCCCGGCTGGTGTCGGTGTCGCCCGAGGTCGCGGCGCTGGCGGAAGCCGGATATGCCGACCCCGCCACCCACAGCGACGAGCCGTATCGCCGTGCGCTGCACCGTATCCGGGTCCGCCTGTCGGCCACCGCCGAACGGGCGCTCGGCGCCGCCCTGCCGGATTCAGCCACCGGCCCCGACCCCGAGCCCTATCCCGGCCCGGCCGCGTTCCTGGGCGATCTCGACGCGATCGACGCCTCGTTGCGCGCCTCCCGCGACGATCTGCTCGCCGACGACCGGCTGGCGGCGCTGCGCGATGCCGTGGAGACCTTCGGCTTCCACCTGCAAGGCCTCGACATGCGACAGAACTCCGAGGTCCACGAACAGGTGGTCGCGGAACTGCTGGCCTGGGCGGGCGTGCACCCGGATTACACCGCGCTCGACGAGGACGCCAGGGTGGAACTGCTGGCCGCCGAATTGCGCACCCGCCGCCCGCTGCTCAGCCCGAGCGCCCGGCTGAGCGAGCTGGCCGAGAAGGAGGTCGGCATCCTGCGCGCCGCGGCGGGCGTGGTGCGGACCTTCGGCCCGGACGCCATCCCGCACTATGTCATCAGCATGTGCACCTCGGTCAGCGACATGCTCGAGGCGGCGCTGCTGCTGAAGGAGGGCGGCCTGCTGGAACCGGGCGAGCACGGCCCGCGCAGCACGGTCGACATCGTGCCTCTGTTCGAGACCATCGAGGACCTCGCGGCGGGCGCGGCCACGCTGTCGGCGGCCCTCGAGGTGCCCGTCTACCGGGAACTGGTCGCGGCGGCCGGCATGCGCCAGGAGGTCATGCTCGGCTACTCCGACTCCAACAAGGACGGCGGCTACCTGGCCGCGAACTGGGCGCTCTACCGGGCCGAACTGGATCTGGTCGAGGTCGCCCGCACGACGGGCATCAAGCTGCGGTTGTTCCACGGCCGCGGCGGCACCGTCGGCCGCGGCGGCGGGCGCAGCTACGACGCCATTCTCGCCCAGCCCGCGGGCGCGGTGCGCGGCGCGATCCGGCTCACCGAGCAGGGCGAGGTCATCGCCGCCAAGTACGCCGAAGCCGGTACCGCGCACCGCAATCTGGAGTCGCTGATCGCGGGCACCCTCGAGTCGACCCTGCTCGACGTGGAGGGCCTCGGCGAGGACGCCGAACCCGCCTACGCGCTGATGGACGAGCTGGCCGCCAGAGCGCGGGCGGCCTACGCGCGGCTGGTGCACGAGACCCCCGGCTTCGTGGAGTACTTCCGCCAGTCCACCCCCATCGCCGAGGTCGGCGACCTCAACATCGGCAGCCGTCCCGCCTCGCGCAAACCCACGAACTCGGTGGCCGACCTGCGGGCCATTCCGTGGGTGATGTCGTGGAGCCAGGCCAGGGTCATGCTGCCCGGCTGGTACGGCACCGGCAGCGCGCTCGAGGAGTGGGTGGGCGACGACCGGAAACGGCTGGCCCGGCTCAGCGATCTGTACCGGCGCTGGCCGTTCTTCACCACCGTGCTGTCGAACCTGGCGCAGGTGATGGCCAAGAGCGATCTGGCCATCGCCGCCCGCTACGCCGAACTCGTCGCCGACGTGGAGCTGCGCGAACGGATCTTCGGCATGATCGCCGATGAGCACGCCCGCACCCTGCGCATGCACGCCGCCATCACCGGCAACGACCACCTGCTCGCCGACAACCGGTCGCTGGCCGAATCGATCCACAACCGGTTCCCCTACCTGGAGCCGCTCAACCAGATGCAGGTGGAGCTGCTGCGCAGGCTGCGCTCCGGCGACGACAGCGAGCTGGTCAAACGCGGCATCCTGCTGACCATGAACGGCCTGGCCACCGCGCTGCGCAATTCGGGATAGGGACGATGATCGACACCGCCGCCGTCGGCGCGCTCGCCGATCGTGTGCTCGGCCCCGAACACAAGAGCCTGCCGCCCGCCGCGTGGGGCCGCACCGCCGGTGAGTTCCTCGCCACCGCACCGGCTCTCGCGGATTTCCCCACTCCGCTGCTCACCCTCGACCGTGCCGCCCTCGCCCACAACACCACGGTGATGGGGGAGTGGGCGAGCCGCGCCGGGGTGCGTCTGGCCCCGCACGGGAAGACCACCATGGCGCCGCAGCTGTGGGCCGACCAGCTCGCGGCGGGGTGCTGGGCGATCACCCTGGCCACCGGCTGGCAGGTCCAGCTCGCCCGCGCGTTCGGTGTGCGGCGGATCGTGCTCGCCAACAGCCTGCTCGACCCGGTGGCGCTGACATGGCTGGCCGGGGAACTCACCCGCGACCCCGATTTCGAGTTCTACTGCTGGGTGGACGATCCCGCCGGAGTGCGCCTCATGGACGAGTGCCTGGCGCGGGCCCCGGAACCGGTCGAGGTCGCCGTGGTGGTGGAACTCGGCGCCCCCGGCGGGCGCACCGGCGTGCGCTCGGTGGCCGCCGCCCACCGGCTCGCCGACGCGGTGCGACGGTCCTGCCACCTGCGCCTGGCCGGTGTCGGCGGTTACGAGGCGGCGCTGGCCGGTGACCGGGAGCCGGGGAGCCTGACGGCGGTCACCCGGTATCTCGGCGATCTGGCCCGCCTGCACCGCGAACTCGCCGAGGCGGGCGCCTATCCCGGGCCCGCGATCGTCACCGCGGGCGGCAGCGCCTTCCAGGACCTCGTCGTCGAGCACCTCGCCGGGCTGGCCGACGAGGCCGGAACCCGCGGCGCACCCACCACCGTCGTCCTGCGCTCCGGCGCCTATCTCGTCCACGACGACGGCTTCTACGCGGGCATCTCCCCGCTGGCGCCCGCCCGATCGCCGTACCCGCTGCGGCCGGCCATGCACGGCTGGGCGCGGGTGCTCTCCGCGCCCGAACCCGGCCTCGTCCTGCTCGACGGCGGCAAACGCGACTTCCCCTACGACCTGGGATTGCCGGTCCCGCAGGGGATCGCCGGCGCGCGGGTCAGCGCGTTCAACGACCAGCACACCTTCCTCCGTCTGCCCGAGGGCGCCGCGGCTCCGGCGCTCGGCTCGATTCTGCGGTTCGGTCTCTCGCACCCCTGCACGGCCTTCGACAAGTGGCGGCTGATCCCCGTCGTCGACGACGCCCGCGCCGCCGCCCCGGTGGTCGTCGACCTCGTGCACACCTTCTTCTGAGTCTTCCGGCCACCGCCGGGCGCAACCGTCGGAACCCTCAGAGGACGAGCGCGCGGACGATCCGCTCCAGCTCCGGTCTCGGCTCGAACGCCTCGGTCGCGGTCACCACGGCGCGCAGAGTCACCCCGTCGAGATAGTCGACCAGCACCGGGGCCGCCGACTCGTCGCCGCCGACCTCGCGCACCAGCTCGCCCGCCCACGCGGTCAGCCGTTCCCTGCCACGCAGCACCGAGCGGCGCGGGCCCTCGGCGCGGGCGTCGAGGAACAGGGCATAGCGGGCCAGGGTGCGGGCGCGGTCGGTGGTGACGGCATGCCGGACGAAGGCGGCCACGGTGTCGATCAGCTGGTCGATCGTGGTGGGGGTGGGCACGCGGCTCAGTGCCGCCCAGTCGAGCCGGTCACGTTCTTCCAGCCGTTCGGCGATGCCGCCGAGCAGGGCGTCGCGGGTGCGGAAGTGATTGGAGGCCGAGCCGGACGGCAGCCCGGCGGCCTCGTCCACGGCCCGGTGGGTCAGCGCCCGGGAGCCGCCCGCGCCGAGCACGTCGATGGCGGCGTCGAGAAGTCGTTCGCGTGTGGTCGGCACGACGTGAGACTACACCAGTAGTGATATTACTACAGGTGTTGTAGATTCACTACAGAAGTAGTAGCTGGGCGGGGTGACCGTACAGTGGCCCTCACGGACTGGAGAAACGACATGCCCGAAGTGATCGTCGTCGGCGCAGGCATCGGCGGACTGGCGACCGCCATCGCGTTCACCCGCCTCGGCCGGCCGGTGCGTGTGCTCGAGCGCACCCCCGAACTCGCCGCCCCGGGCGCCGGACTCTCGTTGTGGCCCAACGCGTTGCGCGCCCTCGACGCGCTGGGGATCGGGGATCGGGTGCGCTCCCGCGCCGTCGAACACGGGTCAGCGGGCATCCGTGACAGTCGCGGCCGGTGGCTGTCGGAGTTCGACCTGCCCGCGCTGGCGCAGCGCTACGGGTTGCCCATCGTGGTGCATCGCGCGGATCTGCTCGACATCCTGCGCTCGGCGCTGCCCGCCGGGGCGATCCGCACCGGCGTCACCGTCACCGAGGCCCGCCCCGACGGCCTCGTGCGGCACACCGGCGGAGAGATCCGCGCCGATCTGATCGTCGGCGCCGACGGCATCAACAGCGTGGTGCGCCGAGCCGTCGCGGGCACGGTCCACCCCGTCTACTCCGGCTACACCGCCTGGCGGGTCGTGGTCGCGCCGAGCGGGCCGGTCACCGAGTTCGGCGAGAGCTGGGGACGCGGCCTGCGTTTCGGCTTCGCGCCGCTCACCGACGGCCGCATCTACGCCTTCGCCTGCGCGAACAAGCCCGAGGGCGCCCCGAGCGCGGGACTGGCCGAGGTGCGCGAACTGTTCGGCGACTGGCACGACCCCATCCCGGCATTGCTCGCCGCCGCCGACCCGGCCGCGGTCCTGCACCACGACATCTACCGTCTGCCCGGCCTGAAGAGCTTCGTCGCGGGCCGCATCGCCCTGCTCGGCGACGCCGCGCACGCCATGAGCCCCAACCTCGGCCAGGGCGCCTGCCAGGCGCTGGAGGACGCCGTCGTCCTCGCCGCGGTCGTGGCCGAATCCGGTGTGGCGGGGACCGCCGAGACCGGATCCGACGGCCTCGCCCGCTACGACCGCCTGCGCCGCCCACGCACCAGGATGATCGCGGCCAGGTCCGACCGGCTCGGCGCCGTCGGCCAGCTGTCGTCGCGCCCGGTGGTCGCCGCCCGTGACGCGGTCATGCGGATGACCCCACCCTCGGCTCAATTCCGTGCGCTGGCACCGATTCTCGACTGGCGGCCGTGATCTGCCGGTGGGCACGCCGCCGCCGTGCCCGCGGAGCGACGGACTCGTTTCCCGAACCGAGTGCGGCGCCGAATTGCGGACGAGAACTGGCCACAAGTGTTTCTAGCGTGCCCACCATGACCGATCGAGACGAGTTCATCCCCTTCCACATCGACATCCCCCAGGATCGCGTCGACGATCTGCGCCGACGACTGGCCGATACGCGGTGGCCCGAGGTAGCGGCCGCGGGCTGGGAGAAGGGCACCCCGGTGTCCTACCTGCGGGCGCTGGCCGAGTACTGGCGGGACGGATTCGACTGGCGCGCCGTCGAATCAGGCCTCAACGAGTTCCCGCAGTTCCGCACCGAGATCGACGGACAGCCGCTGCACTTCCTGCATGTGCGCTCGCCGGAGCCCGACGCCACGCCGCTGGTGCTCAGCCACGGCTGGCCGTCGACCTTCGCCGAGTTCGCGCGGGTCATCGGCCCGCTCGCCGACCCGAGGGCGCACGGCGGCGATCCCGCCGACGCCTTCCACGTGATCGTGCCCTCGCTGCCCGGCTTCGCGTTCTCCGGCGTCGGGCCGGAGGACGGCGCGGGCAGCACCGAGCGCCACACCCGCGTGATCGCCACCCTCATGGACCGTCTCGAGTACGAGCGGTACGGCGCGCACGGCGGCGACGCGGGCTACTTCGTCGCCACCGAACTCGGCCGTGTCGCCGCCGAGCACGTTCTCGGCATCCACGTCAACGGGCCGATCCTGATGCCCTCCTGGGACGGCTCGGACGACGACGCCGCCTACACCGAGGCCGATCAGGAGAAGCTGGGCAAGCTGGTGGGCGAGGAGAGCTTCACCCGCTTCGGGTACGCGGCCGTGCAGTCCGGTCGCCCCACCACCCTGGCCGTGGCCATGCACGACTCACCCGCCGGGCTGCTGGCCTGGATGACCGACATCTATCACCGCTGGACGAACCCGGCGATCACCCTGCCCGAGGACGCGATCGGTCGGGACGCGCTGCTCACCGAGGTCAGCCTGTACTGGTTCACCGGCTGCTTCGCCTCCTCCATCCGCCTCTACGGCGAGGGCTCGGCCTGGGGCGCCGCCCTCGAACCCGCCGCCGTGCCCACCGCGGTGGCCGTCTTCCCCGGCGACACCTCCATCCGGGCGCTCGCCGAACGCAGGCTCGAGCTGGTGCGCTGGACCGAGTTCGACCGCGGCGGCCACTTCGCCGCGCTGGAGGCCCCGGACCTGCTGGTCGGCGACATCCGCGCGTTCTTCCGCACCGTGCGCTGAACCGGGCGCGGGCCGGACGCACCGGTGTCCGGCCCCCCGCTCCGCCATCAAGGCTTGACCTTGACACGATGTCAAGGACTCGAATGGGCGGCGAAGGAGGTGGTTGTCATGAACACGACCCCACATGCCACACCCGGCCGCGGCGACACCCGGCCCACCGCGCCCGAGGGAGCCGACCCGCGGGCACGGCTCACCGACGCCCTGTCGGCGACCGACTCGTCCGTCCGGCTCCGCGCCGCCCTGGCCGTGGGCACCGACCCCGACCCCGGGCTGCTGGACATCCTGCTCACCCGCTGCGCTGTCGAACCCGACTTCTTCGTCCGCGACATGCTCACCTGGGCGCTGTGCAGGCTGCCCGCCGACCTGACCGTGCCCGGGCTGCTCGCCGAACTCGACGCGGCAGGCGCCCAGGCCCGCGGTCAGGCGCTGCACACCCTGTCCAAGATCGGCGACCCGCGCGCCTGGGCGCCGGTCACGGCGCACCTGCACGATGAAGACGACGAGGTGGCGCGCAGCGCCTGGCGGGCGGCGGTCGCCCTGGTGCCGTCCGGCTGGGAGGCGGCGCTGGCCCGCGCGCTCGTCCCCGCGCTCGGCCGCGGTGACCGGGACACCCAGCGCAGCCTCGCCCGCGCCTACGCGGGCCTCGGCGAGGCCGCCCTGCCCGCGCTGGAGGCAGCCGCCGCACACCCCGACCCGCCGGTGCGCGCCCACGCCGTGGCCTGCGCCGCGCTGGTGCGCGACCCGGACAGCGCGTTCACCCTCTCGGTCGAGTTCGCCGAGCGCGTCGCCATCGTTGGACCGGACGCCATCGGCCGCCTCGTCCGGTCCGACTCGGCGGGCGCGGACAGCGGTGTGGCCGGGGACAGCGGTGTCGCCGAGGGCAGCGGTGTCGCCGAGGGCAGCGGTGTGGGCGCGGACAGCGGCGTGGCCGGGGACAGCGGTGTGGGCGCGGACAGCGGCGTGGCCGGGGACAGCGGTGTGGGCGCGGACAGCGGTGTGGGCGGGGACAGCGGTGTGGCCGAGGGCAGCGGTGTCGCCGTGACCAAAGGTGTGGGCGTGACCAGGGGTGTGGGCGAGGACGTCGCCGGGACGGTGGACCGCGGTGCGGCCCGGTACGGGGACGGGGCTGGAGTCGAGGAGTAGACGATGCTGATCGGCGAGGTCTCCCGGCGCTGCGGCGTCAGCACCCGGATGCTGCGGCACTACGACGCGGTCGGCCTGGTGTGCCCGACCGGCCGCACCTCGGGTGGTTACCGCGAGTACTCCGAGGCCGACCTGCGCCGTCTGCTGCACGTCGAGAGCCTGCGCACGCTCGGCCTCTCGCTCCAGGAGGTCAAGCGCGCGCTGGACGAACCGGGCTTCGCCCCGTCCGACCTGGTGGCCGATCTCATCCGGCACACCAGACGGCGGATCGCGGCCGAGGAGGAACTGCTCGCCACCCTGGAGCGGGTCGATGCCGCCGCCCCGGCCGGATGGCAGGAGGTGTTGCGCGTGGTGTCCCTGCTGCGCGCCCTGGAATCCGGTCACGCCCCGCGCCGCCAGCAGGCGATCCTCGCCGCCGACGACACCGCCGCGCTCCCGGTCGAGGCCCTGGTCGAGGCCGTTCTGGCCGAGGACAACGCGGACGTGGCCGGGGCGTTGCGCTGGGCTCTGGCCAGGGCCGGGGGAGCGGTCCTCGACCGCCTGGCCGCCGGTTCGGCCTCGCCCTCGGTCGAGGTCCGCCGCCGCGCCGTCGGCGCCGTCGCCGAACTCGGCACGCCGGAGGTGGCGGACCTGCTGCGACCCGCCCTCGCCGACCCGGACGCGGGCATCCGCGCCCTGGCCGCGCTCGCCCTCGGCGCTCGGGGCGAGGTGGCGGCCGTGCCTGTGCTCCTCGCGATGATCGTGGAGGGCCGAAGCGACATCGAAGCCGCCGAAACGCTCGGACAGCTCACCGCCGTCGCACCCGAAGCGGGCATCGCCGCCGCCGTGACCGACGCGATGGGCCGCGCCGACGACCCGTCCGTCCGCCTGCGCCTCACCCAGGCCCTCGCCGAGATCCCCGGACCGTCCGCCCACCGGGCGCTCGAGCACCTGACCGGCGACGGCGACCGGACGATCGCGGCCACCGCCGCCGCCATCCTCGACCACCGCGACCGAGGGCCGCGCCGGGAAAGGCGCCGGGCCGTCCCGCACCCATCGCCGCCCGCGGCCGGGGGCGAGGCCGGCGCGCCGGAAGAATGAACAGTCGCCGGTGCCCCGCGCCGGAGCGAGCCGTGTGGCCGGCACGGGTCACCCGTCGGCGTACAGCGCGACCACGGCCCGCGCGGTGGCCGCCATCCGCGCCCGCAACTCCGGCGGGTCGAGGACTTCGAGGTGCGCCCCCATCGGCAGCAGCCCGTGGAAGAGCACGTCGAAGGACTCCGCCCGCACGGTCACCTCGACCCGGCCGTCGGCGTCGGGTTCGCCGCGGGTGGCCAGCGCCTCGGCGGCCGCGGCGGGGTCGAGGAACAGCCGCAGCAGGCCGAGCTGGTCGGCGGCGATCCGGCAGCGGGCCCGCACGCGGAGCATGGAGCGGGCGAACTCCTCCTGGGCGGCGGCCCAGTGCTCGGCGAGCTGGAAGCCGGGCGGGCGGGTGAAGGTGCGGTCGGTGGGGGTGGCGGCGAGGATGCGGCCGACCCGGTAGGAGCGGATGTGCCCGTCGCTCTGGGCGACGAGATACCAGGTGCCCGCTTTGAGGACCAGACCGAGCGGGTCGAGTTCGCGCCGCACCTCGCGGTCGGCGCGCCGGTAGCGCACCGCGAGGGTGCGATCGTGCCAGAGCGCGTCGGTGATCGCGGCCATGGCGGGGGTGTCCTCGGGGCGGCGGAACCAGCCGGGCGCGTCCACGTGGACGCGGTCGGCGATGCGGGTGGCGCGGCCGCGCATCTCCGGCGGCAGCGCGGCCAGCACCTTGAGCTGGGCGGTGGCCAGCACCGTGCCGAGGCCCAGGTCGGCGGCGGCGCCCGGCAGGCCGGTCAACAGCACGGCGTCGGCCTCTTCGGAGGTCAGGCCGGTCACTCTGGTACGGAAGCCGTCGAGCAACCGCACTCCGCCGCCGCGACCCTGTTGGCTGTAGACCGGCACCCCGGCCGCGGAGAGAGCCTCGACGTCGCGGTAGACCGTCCGCACCGAGACCTCGAGTTCGGCGGCCAGCTCCGGCGCACTGATATTCCCCCGGGTCTGCAACAGCAACAGCAGTCTCAGCAGACGACTAGCGCGCACAGGGGCAGAATATCCGCCGAACCTGACAGGAGATGACAGGTTCACCGGGCTGGGTCGTCGCGGTGGGCGGTGGCCACCGGCCCGAAACAGCGACAACCCCTGTCATCGACGGTGATGACAGGGGTTGTCGTGCTCGTTCAGGTGGCTTCGGGAGCGGAGAACCGCTCAGCCTGCGCGCTCGATCGCGGGTGCGACGATCAGAGGTAGGCGCCGCACACCGGCCACGCGCCGGGGCCCTGGCCCGCGAGAACGTTCTCGGCGACGCGGATCTGCTCTTCGCGGCTGGCGTTGCTGGCGTAGCCGGTGCCGCCGTAGGCCTCCCAGGTGCTCTGCGAGAACTGCAGGCCGCCGTAGTAGCCGTTACCGGTGTTGATGGCCCAGTTGCCGCCGCTCTCGCACTGCGCGACAGCGTCCCAGTTGTTCGCCGAGGCGGTGGCCGTGGAGAGACCGAACGGGATGGCGGCGAAGGCGCCGGCAGCGGCGACGAAGGTGGCGACGCGGGTGCTGATCTTTCGGTTCTGCGACATGAGAAGTTTCCTCGCTGCGCCCACCGACTCGGCTGTGTGGCCGGAGTCCCTGTCCCCAGTGGATGTCGGGGTCTCTCGAACCGTGGGACAGGGTCTGTCGGTGTTCGGCGGTTCGAGCGGCGTACCCGTCTCGGTCGATCGGGCCGGGTTCGACCATAACGAACCAATCTCGAACAATCACGTGCCGGTAACGACGCTCATGTCTGAACCATTTATCGAGGGATAACTGTATTACTCCTGCTCGGCGCGCTGAAATCGATTCGATGTTCGAGCGAGTGTTCTGGCGAATTTGTGGCACACATCACGTTTTGCGACCCGATTTTTGTGGTCGGGGCAACGGAAAGCCTGTCCGAAATCCCCTGATTCGCCCGGATCGAAGCAGATAGTCGCAGGTAGAAGCGGTTGTTGTGGATCGTCGGCGTGCTCGGGTCCGGGTTTTCGCCCGTCTGCGACCCGGCTGTTCCGCGGCCGTCGGAGGATGCCCCGGGCGGGTGGAAGCGGGGCTGTTCGAATTCCATGAATAGTTGTGTTCGGGAAATTGGGGGCGTCGGTCACGGAGTGGGGGCGCGCCTGGGCAAGTCGGTGTCGGGTCGTGACCCGGCGTGGTCGCCGGATGGATGAATTCCGTCCTCGGAAGGGCGGATTCGCCGTTTGCCGGAATGTGTCGGGAATTGTCGATCTTGAAAATGGATCGACGGGTGTGCGCGATTCCGGCCGCTGCCCGGCCCGTCTCGGAGTGAATCCGACTGAGGCGCACCGGTGTCCGTCGTGGCCGACGACGCGCCCGGCGGAACGTGCGCCCTCGATCGGCGACCGCATCGGTCCGTTGTCCGGCGAGTCCCGTGGAGTCGCGTCACCGTTGTGTCACGATCGCCCGATGGATCTGGTGGCAGCCGAAGCCGCGGAGTCGTCCGCCTCGCCGATCGTCTCCCTGTTCTGGATCGCACTGGCCGCCGCGCCGGCGCCGGTGATCTCCCGGCTGCTGCGCGGTTACGTCCCGGATGTGGTGCTGCTCTTGGTGTTCGGCATCCTCATCGGCCCGCACGCGCTCGCCTGGGCTGGCTCCGGCGGCGGCGTCGAACTCGTCGGCGAACTCGGGCTCGGCATGCTCTTCCTGCTCGCCGGCTACGAGCTCGACCCGCGCCTGCTGCGCGGTCGCTCCGGCGGGCAGGCATGGGCGGTGTGGGTGGTGTGCCTCGCGCTCGCCTTCGCCGCCGTCGCCGCGCTGACCTGGTGGGAGGGGCTGGCCGGGCCGGAGATGACGCGCCCTTCGGTCACCTCGGTGATCGCGGTGGCGATCGCCATGACCTCGACCGCGCTGGGCACCCTGCTCCCCATCGTCAAACAGGACGGGCTGCTCACCCAGCCGCTCGGCCGGGCGGTCCTGGCGCACGGGGCGGTGGGCGAGCTCGGCCCCATCGTGGCCATGTCCGTCCTGCTGACCAGCCGCAGCCTGGTCTCCGCGCTCGTGGTGCTGCTGTTGTTCGTCCTCGCCGCGATGCTCGTCGCGCTGGTCAACCAGCGGGTGCTCGACCGGGTGCCCGGCGCGGCCGGGCTGCTGGAACGCCTG
>Ga0079224_100002329_pt1 | contig 23001 bp, 20 predicted proteins | sample Stecom2015_FD_80414 | JGI IMG/M metagenome (GOLD analysis project Ga0079224, IMG submission 80414) | Agricultural soil microbial communities from Utah to study Nitrogen management - Steer compost 2015 | ecosystem: Environmental > Terrestrial > Soil > Agricultural land | place: USA: Utah... | reverse complement strand
TGCTCCTCCGATTCCGGATCATTGTAAAGTGTGCCGATAATGGTGTCCGGAATTTTCTTCCCCATCCTCACTGCTAAGCCTGAAAATTCCGGCAAAGAGCATACATCGTCATTATAAAGCTGCATATACGTAGAAGCCTTGCTGTAATCCATTGCCTTATCCGGCTGCAAGGCCACCAGGACCATCGGGACGTCGATGTTCCTGATTACCACCCCAAATGTACTGGACGTGGCATAGGTGAGCATGTCGCAAAAAATAATATCGAGATTGGCTGCCTTGAGCTTAGGCACCAGTTCATAGGCAGTGGTGGCATCGTCCACCAGGCCAAAGTCCACAATCTCTACCTGGTTTTTTTCAAGCTTTCCGATAAATACCCGCTGTTTCTCAAGTAGCGCCTCCAGCAATCCCTCGAATTGGGGCCAGTATTTGAAGTAGCCTACGCCAAATACGCCAACCCTTGGGGCTGATTCTTTTCTTCTTTCAATCCCTCCCCCATCGCCTACGGTGGGCCAGTGTTTGCCTGTTTCTTTCATGTCTTTCAGTAATTTATCTTAGGATATGCTGAATTGTAATCCTCTTCTAAAATCCTTTTAAGCCAGTTTATATTGAATAGGTTGTATCCGTGGAATAAATATCATTAGAATAATAAACGCTAAAGGGTACATCAGTCCTGAGGCGATCCAGAGTGGGCTGTAGGAATAATTGGCGATGATGTAGCCAATAAAAGGATTGATAATCATGCCGGAAACAGCCCCGGCCGTCCCCGACATGCCGACCACGGTGGAGGTGGCGTATCGGCCAAACACATCAGAGATCGCGGTAATGTAATTTGTAATCCAAAATCCATGGGCCAGCATGAATACAGCCATAAGGCCAACGGCCAGGGCCACCGAGGACACCCAGGAAATTAGCGGGGCCACCAGCGTAAGCAATGCCGCCAGTCCCATCACCCATTTTCGTGCGGCATTTACCGACATATTCCTGGCGATCAACTTATCGGAAAACCACCCGCCCGCGATGTTGGAGAGTCCCAAAGCCAGAAATGGGATCCAAAATAGTTCTCCCACCCGCTCAAAAGACAGCGCGCGTTCCTCATTCAGGTACTTCGGTACCCAGAACATCAAAAAGTAAAATACCGGATCGAGAATAAACCGGATCAGGATAAAAGTAAAGGCATACTTGTTTCGGATAATCTTCCCAAACGGGATATTCGCGTTTTGGGAAACCGCTTCTTCGACAGGCGCATCCTGATGAACTTTGGCCTTCTTCCAGGAAGTTAGCGCCCAAACCAACACCCATACCATGCCGAATAGACCGGGAATGATAAAGGCCCATCTCCAACCATACTGCCCCGCGATCAAAATGGTCAGGGGAGGGGCGACAACGGCTCCTATGGCGGAGCCTCCGATGGCAATCCCGTTGGCCAGGGCACGCTCTTTTTTCCCAAACCAATCATACACGGCCTTGGCAGCTCCGGGAAAACAGCCGCCTTCCCCCACGCCCAGGAGAAACCGATAAGCCATCAGTTGGCCAAAATTGTTCATTATCCCGTGCAGGGCGCTGGCAATAGACCAAATCCCCACCGACAATGACAGTCCCCCTTTTGCCCCGATTTTGTCAATCAACCTTCCTCCGACGGTAAACATCAGGGCGTAACTAACCAGGAAGGCGGTATTGACCATGCCGTATTGTACATCGGAGATGTTCAACTCATCCTGTATCTTGATAATGGTCATGGACAGCACCTGACGGTCCAAAAAATTAAGACCTGTAGCAATAAATAACATGAAGAGGATAAACCAGCGGATTTTTGGGCTCATGTTGCTTAACGCTCTAAGTTACCTATCCAATATTAGAGGTTTAATTTATAAATCACAAGCTTAAAATATTTTTTCAGTTTCGGGCCGCTTAGGCTCAGAAGATTTCGAAGAGGATAGGACGAGGAAGATTATCTCTTCAATATTAGGTTTAGGCGTCAACGGGTGAAGTGAAAAAATTAAAGAGATTCTCCGGACTTATCTATTGCGGTGTCTTTATACTCCGGGTGGGCGACGACCGCAAACTTATACTTATCGCCCCGGTAAAATGATTTTTCCATTTCCACCACCGTGTCGTGATGGCAAATTACCACGCTGTCCAGTGCGAAGGCGGGGATTGGTCTTGCCGTTTCGAAGTGGTTGCTCCCGTCTTCCGGGTTCAAAATGACCGCGGAGAGATTCTGCTTGATGTCGGTAATCTTAAGCCGGTATTTTTCTTCGTAGATTTTGAAGTGCGAGATGTCCGTGGATACCGTCTGAATTTTGGGACAAAGGTTCATGGAGATGTACTTGATTTCATCTTTTAACAGGGTTTCATCCGCATACCTTAACTGGTGGATTTTCAGTACCGGGCCTTCAATAATATAATGTTTCCCGCTGATCTCGGTAGACAGCCCGTGCTGCAGGACGGTCTTTTCCAGCACGATATTTTTGGGCTTAAATCCCTCTGCCTCCAGGCTCTCTTTAAAGCCTCTACGGGTAGCATCTATGGAACCCAGTGTCCTCAGCAGGCGTTGGCCCGGGGTACGGTTCAGCACAAAGGTTCCTTTTCCTTTGATCCTTTGCGCCCAGCCTCTGGACTCTATTTCTAGCAGGCTTTTTCTGGCTGTGGTGTTGCTTACCGCATACTGCCTGATGAGTTCGTTTTCAGAGGGCACCCGGTCGCCGGGAAGCAGTTCACCGCTTTTGATCTTTTCAATTATGTTTTCACTGATGGAAATGAACTTGGGAGTCATCGGTCTATCATCTTATGGGAAACCACAAAAATACAGAATAAACCTGATTTTGAATTTGGAAGCCATTCCCAAAGCCAAGGTCGGTCAACAGCAACTGAATGGTCACTACCTTTTCCCCTCCTTTAGCGTCGCTTTTTGTTCCTGGATGAAGGGGTACAAATCATAGGTAGGATAAAATTCCGTGGAAAATGCGCCCCAAACACTTTGTTCTACCGACATATTCAGTTTCCGCAGCTCGCTGGCGGGTATCTTCACCGTCACCACCTGCCCGATCCCCATCATCACATACCAGGAGACAACCTTTGCGGAGGGCGGGGGGAAGAGTTCCGTAAACCCATTCTTTTCCCGGATTTCCCGGAGCTCTTCTATATTTTTTTCCTGGTGGTGTTTTAGCATAATGGTGATCATAATGCTGTCGGAGGCAACCTCCCCGGAGGTGTCCTGGGCCAGGGCATGGAGGTGAATAAAGAAGAACGGGCAGAGGAAAATAAAGCCTTTCATGGGAGTGATGGGTTTAGGTTTGCAAAGTTGCTTGTATAAATTTATAATATTTTTTGTCAGGGTGCTGAAAGTTAGTTGCTTCAAATGGGAAAAGGTCCGAAAAAGTATAAAAAGCGTATGGGGTACCGTCTGGAGCCTTTTAATATTCGCCCGACAACATTTGCATTGCTTTTTACGTCAAGGGGATATGCCGCTGCCTTTAGCCCGGTTTGCCTGCTCACCTGAAATTTGGGAAGAAATTTTTAATATAACCATTTAACCAATGACAAAGCTTTTTTCCTGGGTGGTAATTTGTTTCCTTTTGGCCTGCCACAGCCCTTCCACCACGGAATCTTTTCCGCCTGCCCATAGGGAGCAAAGGGACAATTTTCAGGAATGCGTGGGGGAGGGCTGCGCGACGGTGGAATTGATCTATCCGGTTTTTGCGGGCGATACCAGGCTTGCCGGCCTGTTAAACAGGCAAGTGGAAGGCCAGCACCTTCGCATGTGGATAAGCGGTGACCAGCAATACCGGGAGATGGAAGAGGCCATTGACTCCTTTTTTAAAGATTACAGGGTTTTCAGAAATGATTACCCCCAAGTTATGCAGGAATGGACTTTTGAAACCAACGCCCGGGTAACGCATCAGTCCGACAGCCTGATCAGTATACGGTTTGAAAACTTCTCCTACCTTGGCGGCGCACATCCCAACACCGTGGTGGCGTACCTGAATCTCAAAGGGGACGGGGAGGTATTGGAACGTGGACAATTGCTGATCGATGGAGAGGGGCTGCTGGAACTGGCCCGGGAAAAATTCAAGGAACATCATCAGGTGGAGCCTGGTACGCGGCTGGAGGAGGACGGCCGGTTTTTTCTGGATGACGGGGCGTTTTTTCTTCCGGCGACCATGGGATATGAAGGCAATGAGTTTGTATTGCTCTACAATGCCTATGAAATCGGTCCATATGTAATGGGAAGGACGGAACTGAGGTTTCCCCTAAAGGAGCTGGCGGGAGTGGTATATTCGGGCGGTCCAGGCTGATTTCTATACCTTGAATCAGGGCGCTGATTGTTCCTGTCGTGGTAAATGTCTATTTTTAAGCAACCATTCGCCAAAGATATGGATACGCTGATTATTGACCGGTCAAAAAAATGGACAGAGGAGGATTATCTTCAGTTGGAAGGAGATGTAAAATGTGAAATTTTAAACGGTGAATTGATCATGACGCCAGCCCCTTTGGTTTCCCATCAGCGCGTTGTCGGCCAGCTCTACCAAAACCTCATAGCCTTTGTCAACCGGCAGCAGGTGGGGGAATTGTTTTTTGCCCCGGTTGATGCGTATTTTGACAGGGAAAATATTTATCAACCGGATCTTGTCTTTGTTTCCGCTCCCAGAGCTTCTGTCATCCAGGAAAAAGGGATCATGGGCGCCCCTGACCTCGTCGCAGAAGTCATTTCCCCCTCCAACAGCTACATTGACCGGTATGCGAAGAAGGAAAAATACGAACAATTTGGTGTAAAAGAATATTGGATCGCCGACCCTGCCAACAAGACCCTGGAGATATTTACCACGGCTGTTTCGGGGAAGTATGAGCTGTTTTGGTTTGTGGCCACCAGCGGAAGGGCAAAATCAAAGCTCCTCAGCGGACTGGATTTTGAACTTTCGGATATTTTTAAATAAACCGTTTATTTCCAGGGATAAAAAATTTAGAACTTGGCTAGTGATTTTCCGAGATTAACAGTCATACCAAAAGGTGGAATAGATAACGTTGTATGTTTTCAGCAATACGCTATCTTTTTATCCTTCGCAATTTTTATTATGCTTCAATTTTTGATCTTTGCAGAAAATCTGAAAAAATGAACTGGATAATTTTAATAATCGCGGGATTGTTTGAGGTCGCTTTTGCTTCCTGTTTGGGAAAAGCAAGGGTAGCCACGGGAAACGATGTTTATTGGTGGTATGGCGGTTTTTTGCTTTGCCTGAGCATAAGCATGATATTGTTGATCCGGGCCACCCAAAGCCTTCCCCTGGGCACGGCATATGCCGTCTGGACGGGCATAGGCGCGGTGGGTACCGTCTTGGTGGGTATTTTCGTGTTTAAAGAACCCGCCACGTTCTGGCGGTTGTTTTTTATCACTACCTTGATCGGGTCGATAATTGGGTTAAAAACGGTGTCGAGCTGACTCTTGGGACCGGGTACTCAGTACTGAGTACTTCGTACGATGCACAAGGTGTGCATACACCGTGAGTGACTTCAAGAATAACTCAATAACCCGTTAAACCAATAACCCAATAACTACTGTGTCAACCTATTTCAGGCATAAGGCAAATGTGAGAGTTTGTATTTGGTATTTGGTATTGGGTATTGAGTACTGAGTACGGGAACTACAACCTACCGATCATATACCGACTGTCAAATAACCAAATAAGTCAATAACTTAATAACCACTGAAAAACGTCAACTTATTTCGGGTACCTGTTAATTTTTCTTTGCCAATGTCATATAATCCACGGCAAGCTGGCTCAGTGCCCGTACCCCCAACACAAATCCGCTCTCGTCTAGATAAAAGTCGGGCGTATGATGGGACGGGGCTTCTTCAGGCTTCATGCCTTTTGGCATAGCCCCGAGGAAAAAGAAAAGCCCGGGTTTTTCCCGCTGGTAAAAACTGAAATCTTCCGCCCCGGTGATCGGGTCATGCACGGAAAGATTTCCCGCGCCACTCACCCTTTGCAAGGTCGGTACCATCATTTCGGTCAGGGAAGCGTCATTGAAGGTGACGGGATAGGTTTTTTTGATTTCCACTTCGGCCTGGGCCCCCGCACTTTCCGCAATATGGCTGGCTATTTCCCGGATCCGTTGATGCACCAGGGCCTGCTGCGCATCGCTGTAGGTCCTGATCGTGCCTACCATTTCTACCTCCTCCGGTATGATGTTGTGTCTTACCCCGCCGTGTATCGCACCTACGGTGACAATAGCGGGAATTTCGGTAATGTTTACGCTACGGCTCACGATGGGTTGCAGCCCCATGACAACCTGGGAGGCGGTCACAATGGGATCGACCGAAGACCAGGGATAGGCGCCGTGGGCTTGTCTTCCTTTCACCTGAATCCTAAGGTTGTCCACGGCGGCCATAGCGGGCCCTGGCCGGTATTTGATGGTCCCTACCGGGGTCTGGGAGTTGATATGAAGGCCAAAGATTGCGTCCACACCTTCCATGACGCCTTCTTCCACCATTTGTTTAGCGCCCCAGGTGCCGGTATTGGGGTCTTCCACCCCCTCTTCCGCCGGTTGAAAAATGAACTTGACGTCTCCATGAAGGTCATCCTTAACCTGGGATAAAATCTCGGCAACACCCATCAGGATGGCCATGTGGGAGTCATGCCCGCAGGCGTGCATCACGCCTATTTCCTGACCATTATACTCTGTTCTAACTTCGGATTTAAAAGGCAAATCGCCTCTTTCGGTAACCGGCAAGCCATCCATATCCGCACGTAAAGCCACCGTTGGGCCTGGATGACCTCCCTTTAGCAGACCCACTACCCCCGTCAAGGCTACCCCTTCCTCCACCTCCATGCCCAATGATTTTAAATGGGCAGCGATGATGCCGGAGGTCCTTACCTCCTCGTTGCCCAGCTCAGGGTATTGATGAAAGTCCCTTCTCCACTCTATCACTTTTTGTTCCACAGCCCTGGCTTTTTCATCCAGGACAGCGTTAAGCCTGGACTGTGCGAAAACCGGGGAAGAGATAAATACCAGGAAAATCAGCAGGAGTTTCATCCGTATGTTGCTTTATAGTTGGAAAGGAATCTAAAATAAAGGAAAATTACTATATTCCCCCGACATAACGGTTTCTTGAACAAAAAAAATGTGGCCGCTTGGCGCATCCCCCACTAGACGCAAAATAAAACGGACGATGAAAGAAGAAGATTTACATCAACTTAACCGCAGAAAATTTTTGTCCATGACAGGGATCTTGGGTACTTCCCTGCTGGTTCACCCGCGTTTTGCCTTTGCCGGAGTGCCCAAAAGCGACCGGAAGATAAGAATGGGTGTCGTGGGGGGAAGATTTGGGGCAAGCTTTTATTTTCATGAACATCCCAATGCTGTAGTAGAAGCGGTAAGCGACCTGCGGCGGGACCGCCGGGAACGGCTGATGAAGGTTTACAATTGTTCAAAAAGTTATGAGTCCCTGGACAAGCTGCTCCGGGATCCAAAGGTAGAAGCGGTCTTTTTAGCCACACCGGCGCCTGATCATGCCGCCCACGTACTGGCAAGTCTGGAGGCAGGCAAGCATGTGCTCTGTGCCGTTCCCGCCGCCATGACCCTGGAAGAATGTGAAAAGCTGAGGGATGCGGTAAAAAAATCCGGACTGACCTATATGATGGCGGAGACCAGCACCTTTCATCAAATTGTAATTTCCGCGCAGCAATATTACCGGGAAGGAAAGTTTGGGGAAATTTTCAGGGTGGAAGCTGAATACCATCATCCTGGCCTGGAGGTATTGTATTTTGAAGAGGGAAAACCGACGTGGAGGCACGGCCTTCCGCCCATGTTGTACCCGACGCATTGCACGGCATATCATGTTTCAGTGACGGGGGAACGGCTCGCGAGGGTTAGCTGCCTGGGCTGGGGAGACGACGGCCCCGCCCTGAAAGGCAATCCCTACAACAACCCTTTCTGGAATGAGACCGCCCTGTTCAAAACTGACCGGGGAAATGCCAGTAGGATTTCCGTCTGCTGGAAGGGGGCGTTGATGGGGACGGAAAGGGGGGAATGGCATGGGACCAAAATGAGCATGTATGCCAGGGATCCCAACGGACTGGAGGAGATCAGGGTAAATGCCTCCGAAGAACTGGGAAGGGACGATGGAGGATTTTTGTTCAAGCAAGCGTCTCTTGAACAATATGAGCAGCCAATGTGGTGGGAAACGGACATGCTTCCCAAGCCCCTGCGGCACAACAGTGGCCATGACGGCTCCCATACATTTATTACCCACGAATTTATAGACGCCATAGTGCGGGAAAGAAAACCCAGGGTGGACATTTACGAGGCCATCGCCTACACGGCCCCGGGCATTGTTGCCCATGAATCCGCCTTAAAGGGTGGGGAATGGCTGCAAATACCCAATTTTGATTTTTGAATTAGCGAAGACTTAAATATTTCAACATGGAAAATTGGCCGAAATCGGAAGAGCTGCTCCAACACAACGGGCAATGGATCCCAGGTGGCGTAGTGTCATTAAACCGGAAAGCAAGCCCCAACATTGCGTTTGCCAAAGGCAAAGGAAGCCGGGTATGGGATGTTGAGGGCAATGAATACATTGATTACCAGGCAGGGTTTGCCGCTGCCTTTCTGGGGCACAACGATCCCGACGTGAATGGAGCAGTAAAGGATGCCCTGGACAGCCAGCCGGTGCTGATGGGTGCCGGACCCACACTGGATGAAGGTGTACTGGCCGAATTATTTTGCCGGTATGTGCCCGGGGTAGAAAGCATCCAACTGACCTGCACGGGCTCGGAGGCAACCTTCCATGCCATCAGAATTGCACGGGCCGCCACGGGACGGGATCATATCATTATCATGCAGGGTGGATACAATGGTTGGCACAATGACGTGGCGGCCAACGTGATCAGTGATGAGGGACAGGTTGGCGGCCGGGTAAGCCCCGGGGAGTACCCATTTGCTGCCATCTCGGCGGGTATTCCGGAATCGCAAAAGTCTTTGGTGCATGTGGTCAATTTTAATGATCTCGATGCGGTATCCTATATTCTTAAACGGTATCCTGTGGCCTGCATTCTCTTGGAGCCGATATTGCAAAATATCGGCATTGTAAAGCCTGTAGCGGGTTACTTGCAGGGATTGAGGAAGCTGGCGGATGAGCATGGTTTCCTGTTGATATTCGATGAGGTAAAAACGGGTTTCCGCCATGCTTTGGGAGGCTACCAGCAAATATGCGGGGTAACTCCGGACCTAAGCACCTTTGGCAAGGCGGTAGCCAACGGTTATCCCATGGGGGCTATTGGTGGAAAAAAGAAATTCATGGATTACTTCGTTCATGAAGACCCCAACAAACGGGTCTTAATTGCGGGTACCTATAATGCACATCCCCTCACCAATGCAGCGGCCATCGCTACGATCAGGAAGCTCGCAGACGAAGCGTTCGGGGTATACGAACATGTAGACCGATTGGGAGCTATGTTGGAGGAGGGGCTGAAAGACATCTTCAACCGTCTTGGCTTCCCTTTTTATATTGCCCGGGAGACATCCGCCTTTTGTGTTTATTTCATGGACCATGCTCCCCTGGATTACCACGACATCCTGTCAAACCATGATTTTACATTCGACAGGGAATACAGGCTGGGCCTGATCAAGCGGGGAATATTTCATTTTCCCTCACCCATCAAACAAGGCAGCATCTCTTTTGCCCACACGGGGGAGGACATCCAGAGGACGTTGGAAATCACTGAAGAAACCATAGCCTCTCTAACGAAAACTAAATCAGAACAGAGGCAGTCCTGATTTAGTCTTTTTTGTCCAGGAAGGATGGTCTTACTTATTTGGAATCAACGAAAGATTTGCCGCTTGGTCGCCCAATTTGGCGCCCATTTCCCGGGTAATGTCCATGGTAAACTGGTAGTGTAAACCTCCGTAAACCCGGGATGTCGCCGCCTCTTCGTCCATTTCAGAAATATTGTCATAATATTTGGGTGCAACCCCTCTCCAGGCATACGCTTTGTCAACCACCGGAATGTCTCCGAATTCACGGATCAGCACCTGAAACACCGGTGAGTAAATTCCCGAAAGCCCGGATGGATATTCAGGGTAAGGCGGCGTAGTTAAATAAGGTAGCCATGCGGGATCTATTTGCTGGTTAATGTAAGTCACTGGCCGAATGAGGTTGTATGTATATTTATCCTTAAAGGCCAAATAAAGCCCATCTTTAAGGGCGATACCGGTTTTGGCGTAAATTTCCGCAGCCCGGCCGAGTTTTTCTTTTTTGCTTTTCAATATTTCTGTGACAATAGAGATAATACGACCGCCACCCGCAAGGCCTACGCCTACCCCACCTATGTCGGCCCAGGAGTCAGCTATGGCTTTTTGTTGAGCTGTAAGCGATTCCGAGATATCATATACCTCTTTTGCCGCTTGATAAAATTCGGAAGAGGCTTCTTCTGAATAAGAAAAAGGAATGTCTGGGGTGGTTGCCGTAAGGCTAAACTCTAAAAAGGGCCGCGTATCTTTTATAAAAGGCCCAAACGGATTGGCAAAAGCGGGAGGGGTGGGTTCCCAGGAACCTGGAAATTTTGGTGGGACATATCCCTGGTTGGACAGGTTGAAGTTGTCGGTTGCAGCCCACTCATAAATGGAGTTGGCAATGTCCCGGCCAAATGCCTGGGAACGGGTTAAATCCGCATCCGAGAACTTGGATCTAAACAATTCTGTATAGGCATTTTCCATTGAATCAATTCGCGCTAAATCCGCATCGTTTAATCCCACCAAAAACTGCTTGACCATACTGGCCAGTGCGGCATTGGCACTTGCAGCCCATACATAGCCGCCATCCTCTTCCGGCTCAGGCATCGCCGGCATCTGGTAAAGCTGGGATGACAAACTCTTCGCTCCTTTTATGCCTGGACGAACCGATTCATAGAGGCCTACGCCAAAATATCCAAAGTTTCTAAAGTTCATGGGGGCTGGCGTTGAGGGGGTTTGGTGCAACTGAATACGAACAATCAATTGATACCAGGCATAAACTACATCCGCACTCTCCTGGCGTTCTTTTTTTGGCGGATCAAACAGGTCCTCTAAATGCTCACAACTGGATAGCAAACCGATTAAGGAAAGCATCAATAAACATACTGTCAATTTGCCGGCGTACATAGATGATCGTTTCATGTCAATTTGATGTTTAGGTTAAGAATCTTCTCCAAGGAAGGTGGATATATCTTGCTTAACCCAAAACTACCTCAGGGATTGGCGCGGGGCAATCCACGATGAGCAACAGACAGGAACCGGTGAGCGGTTGGACAATTTCAATGAGTAACCTAAAAATGGCCGTTCAGCAATATCTTAAGCAAGGCTCCTTTTCGGCTTCGCGAGACGGCAATGGGTGCGTTATCACTCATGATCACATAGCCGCCTTCTCCCCGGACATAACGAACAATTTCCTTTAGATTGATCAGATAGGAATGATGTATTCTCAAAAAATCCTGCCCCTCCAATAACTCCTCAATTTCTTTCAGGGTACGGGAAATCAGGATTTTTCCTGTCTCTTTAAGTATAATTCGGGTGTAATTACTCTCCGCACAGCAATAAAGTATATTGTTGATGGGCACCAGCTCATAACCTTCAAAAGTAGGCAAGGCTATCTTTTGTAGCGGCGTTGGCTTGTTCCCCAGCCTGTTCATCAGGATGTCAAGCTGTTCGGCCAGCATAGGTTTTTTCCTTTGCCCTACCTTAGCCACTGCTTTCCTGAGTTCATCTTTGTCAATAGGCTTAAGCAGGTAATCCAAAGCGCTAAACCGGATCGCCTGTATTGCATAGAAGTCAAAGTCAGTGGTAAAAATCACTTCAAACCGGATTTCCGGAAGTTGCTGAAGCATCTCGAAGCCGTTGATTACAGGCATTTCAACATCCAAAAAAACCAGGTCCGGATCGAATTGGGCTATGGCCCGCAATCCCTGTTCAGCCGAACTGCACTGGGCTAAAAGTTGCACTTCCGGGCAGTATTTCTCCAATTGGATGGAGAGCGACTCCCGACAGTGGGCTTCATCATCAAGGAGTATCGTTTTGATCATGATCCAACGGGATAAGTGAACTTCCTATTGGGCAGGCTCTACACCGTGTACAGGGATTTTAAGCAGTACCCTGGTGCCGCCGGGCTGTCCGTAGGTGTCAACCAGATCTTTTATTTCCACGGTGGAGGCTTTTTCATGAAGGGAGTTAATCAGTTCCAGCCTCTGGGCGGTTATCTGCATGCCCAACGATTTACCCTTTGTCCCCGATTTGTTTTTAAGCACTGCTGCCATGCCGCGTCCCACCCCATCATCAGTGATTTGGCAGTGGAGCATTTCATTTTTCAGTTGGAGTTCTACGCGGACGTGTCCCTTGTCTTCCTTGGGCATCAAACCATGCCAGATGGCATTTTCCACATAGGGTTGGATGATCAGTGGCGGTACTTCAATATCTTCAACCTCTAAGGCAGGATCTATGGCTATCTGATAGTCAAAACGTCCTTCAAATCGAGAAATTTCCATGTCCAGATATAAACGCAGCGCCTCCAGTTCATTTTCGAGAGATACGGTTTTTGCCTGTGAGTTTTGCAGGATCAGCCGGATGAGCCGGGAAAATTTGGTCAGATAGGCAGAAGCCTCCTCGGTCTGGTTCTTCAAAATATACCGGTTGATTGAATTGAGACAGTTGAAGATAAAATGAGGATTCATTTGTGCCCGGAGCGCGGTCATTTCCAGTTCAGCCATGCGGCTCTGAAAAATTGCTTCCTTTTGCTCTTTTTCCAGTCGTTCTAACTTTAGGTCGCTCTCTAACCGCACTTTTTGTAAATGTTCTGCCCTGTGTTTCAGTTTGACATTTCTGACCATGACCAACGCCAGCAATAAGGTGAAGCCTAAGCCCGCAAGAATGAAATTACGGAGGTTTGCCTGTCTCTTTAATGCTTCTTGTTGGAGTTGTTGTTCCTGTGTCAAAGCGTCAATGTGCGCTTGCTTTTCGGATAGCTCCAGTTCGGCTTCCAGTACAGCCAGGCGTTGCATGTATTTTTCAGAAGTGATCGAGTCTTTTAAAGAGATGTAGGTTTGTTGATGTTGAAAGGCCCGATCAAAATCCTGCATGGCTGCGTAAATCTCTGACAGCGTCTGGTTAATAGCCAGGGTTTCTTCTCGGGTATTGATTTGTCGGGATTGGAGAAGACTTCGTTAGGCATAAGATAAGGCTTCAGTAAATTGCTTCTGCGCTGCGTATGCCCTGCTAATCAGATGAAGCGTTTGAACAAATGATTGGGATCTTTGATTCTTCTGTTCCAGCAGTGACAGGCTTTTTAACAAGTATTGAAGGGAAACCTCATGCGCCCCTTTTTCCAGGTGGACTTCTCCCAAAATTTGAAGGGCAACGTAATCGTTTGGGTTTCTATCCAGACTTTGCCTTAGAAAATAAGTAGCTGAATCGTATTGATTCAGCCTTGTATAGGCTTTTCCGAGCTGCCATCTGGAATAATTGATCGAAGGCAAGGCTCTGTCTTCCGCATAATCCAGGCTCTGAAGGTAGTAGTCAAGCGCAGTATGAACCTGTTCCGTTGCAAGATACATATTGCCCATATTAATAAGAGAATAGGCTATTCCCGGGTGATCCTGAATCTCCTGCCGAATCCGTAAACCCTGCAAACAATACTCAACGGCCTTCTCATAGTCTCCAAGGCTCTGGTAAACAATGCCGATATAATTGAGTAGGGAACCCACAGCTTCCTGATTATTCAATTTGCGGAATATGGTAAGGGCCCGTAGGTGTGCTTCCAAACCCTCTTCATAATTTCCACTGTATTCATTCACCACCCCAAGGTTGTTTAAAGCGGCCCCGAGCCCTGGCTCGAACGCGATCTGCTCAAAAATTTGAATAGCTTGATTGAGGTAGGCTTTGGCTTGATCTTGATTCCCCTGATTATTGTAGGACCAACCTAAAATGCGAAGCGCTTCGGCCTCTCCCTTGCGGTACCGGATTTGCCGGGCTTCATCCAATGCCTGGCGGGCATAGTGCTGGGCGGAATCGGGGCGTACCCGCCAGTGTTGTTTGGCCAGCTCATTGAGAAGGTTGACCGCTGTGGTGTCGGCTGCTGATAGGGACCGTGGGCGCAGGCTTTCAGTAGGGGAGGTATGTTGGAAAGAAAATGCAAGCTGGTATCCAAACGTTAAAGCGAGCTGTAACGTACATTGGATCAGTAATCTTATGGCCATGCTACGTTGGGAGCGCTCATTGCCCAGGTTGCCTTCCATACCGTTCAGCAGCTTCCGCCGCGTTGATGCTAATAAAGATAGGCAATTTTTTTATTTTGTAAAAGACCGAATTTCGCCTTTCGCCGTCGCTGTTCAAGACCCTTTGATCTTGGTCTTAAGCTTCTCCAAAAAGCTTTTGATTTTGTCCTTTATTCCGGAGCCCTGGGATTTATTTGTAGAACCGATCAGGTAAGCGTATGGCCGCAACGGTTCTACATGGTCACACACAATTTTAAACATCCCCAGCAAAGGAATGGCCAGTATCATCCCCGGAATACCCCAGAGTATTTCAAAAGCCACCAGTCCAACAATGGTCGCAAGGGGATTGATGCTCACCTCAGCCCCCACCACCAGGGGTTCTAAAATGTAAGTTTGGAAAAACTGCACGATGCTATAGGTGATCAACACACCGATGACCACCTGGGTGCCTCCTCCCTGGACCATGGCCATGGCCAGGGTGATCACGGTTCCCACAACGTTGCCCACAAAGGGAACAATTTCAAGCATTCCGCACAACACTGCAAAAAATACAGCATTTTTCACCCCGGCTATCGTAAATCCTATTCCATACAGGATCCAAAGACAAACGATCATCATAAACAGACCGGAGAGGTATTTCTGTGAAACCTTTTGGATTTTGTCCACCACGTCCACGGCTTTTTCCTCCTGAGAATCAGGCACCAGCCGGACAATAAACCCCTTCAACCGGCTTTTGAAATAAATAAACAAAAAAATGTAAACCAGGACCAGGAATCCGTTAAACAACACGCCGCCCAACCCCGCCAAAAATCCTGCGATGTTGCCGGCCATTTGTCCGCCGGAGGAGGTTTTTTGGGATTTGATCATTTCCTCCTGTTCCTGCTGCGACACTCCCCATTGTTCTGCGATATAATTTTGCACCTGCTGGTATTTGTCGGTCACTTCCTTTTCCAGCTTGGAGGCATCGCTTGCGATATTCGATACCTGCCAGCTTACAATCAACACCACCAGCGCAAAAAATAACAGCAGGGAAGAAACGGAAAGCAGAATGGCCACTACTTTATTTATTCCTTTTCTTTGAAGCCACTGGGTCACCGGCAAAAGCAGCATGGACAAAATCGCCGCAAACATCAAGGGGACCAAAAATGGTTTTGCGTAAACAAGGATAATCACCAACAACACAAGAATGACAAGTACGGCAGCGGCTTTTAACAGGTTTTTGTTTTCCATAAACGTGGAATAAGGTCTTTTACATTGAGCTTATTTTTATTGGTTCCTCTCCGGCTAAGGCATGGCTTTTTTTCTGCTACAACGTTTCCTACAGCACTTATTCGCTGTCCATAAGGAAGACCCTGGTGCTCACGGTATAGCTGCCCCCGTGGGGGTGCCTGTAACGCAGGTCCACATAAAATGCCATATAGCCATCCTGGGGATAGGCTTGCCGAAGCGTAATGGTGGAGGTGTCGGATATTTTCAGTTTTTCATCCCTCCATTTTTCATCGCGGAAATCCCGGTCCGCTGAAGTTGCGGACCAGAGGGAAGCTCCCTGAAGTGAAGGATCATTTAGTGTAATGCTCAAAACAGCAGCATCCTCTTCTTCACGAACATTCCAGGTGTTTGTAGGATAGGGTTGGTCCAACGCGGTCAGGGCAAAAAAAGCACTTAATCCCGTTAAGGCTTGCTTTCCGCCATCCAGGTCATGTCCGGCGTTGGGTACATAATGAATTAGATTTTTGCCGGGAATCTCATTCCAATAATTCTTGATGGCATCCACGGTCCAATAGGGATCATTCGTTCCGATAAAAATCATCTTGGGCACGCGAAGCTGCTCACGGTAGGAGTAAGGGTCGATCATGGTGGCCAGAATTTTGCCTTCTTCCGTATCCATACCCTGGATAATGCCCAGCTTTACGTAATCGTTGATCTGATCACTGTATTCCCCATAACTTTCCAATTGGTATTTCAGGTTGACGGGCATGTTGAGCACATCGATGACCATAGGGGCAATGGCCTTAACGCGCTCATCCCCAACCGCCGCCGTCAGCCAGCTAGTCCAGCCCCGTTTTGAGGCGCCCGATACCAGAAACCCCTCCACATCCTTTCCGAGGGTTTGTCCGGAAAATTCCTGTACCGCGTCCATAGCCTTCACAGCCCCTTTGACCATGGGAAACAGCAGTGGCCAGGTGAAGTCTTTTTCTTGCGTAAACTGGTGAAGCGTAAAAGATATCAGTTCATCCTCCACCTTGCCGTCAAATAAAGGCTGGTTCGGGATTTGCCTAAGCAAGGTTACAATGGCTTTATTGTGGTTGGCTAACTCAGCCATGGCGGACAAAAACCGGCTGTTTTTGCTCCACCTGGGTTCTCCGTCCTGGTTGGAGCCACCCGAAATAAAAAGCAAGGCCAGATCGGTCGTAACTTCCTCGGGCACAAATAGGGTCAGTTGGTGGGTCCAGACGTACTCGCGCCATTTTTGGGAAGTGAGCAGCAGGTGGTGAACCCTCGCCTTGCCCACCTTGTAGGACTCTTTATGCTCCCATTGATAAGCCTCATCTTCCAGTTCCACATAATGCCTGAGGGCCTGTTCCGCCTTTAGTCGGGGAGGCGAAGTCACTGCCTCCGTTTGCGCAAATAAACCCAGCGCTATGATCCACAGCGACAGCGTCAGGAAACATTTAGCTTGTATTTTTTCCATAGTCTATCCGAATTGATACCAATAGTTGTACCAAAGACGCAAAAGGGTCGACAGTCACCAAGCCCACGGACCACAGCCTTCCCGCAAAAAATGGGGGTCAGGCAACAGCGAACCTTTTTCTGAGGTTTTCGTTCGCAATCTTTTGTGCCCGGACAGCGATCTTTTAGACGTTTATAGGGACCTGGTGCTGCCTGGGGTGTTAGTCAAACTCCAGCGTATTGATCAAATGCAGCATGTCCACCTTGATATATTCTATGATCGGAGCTAAAGAATCATTTTTGACTGCGGTCTGGAAATAAAGGGCTCCCCGGAGAAAATTCCTGGTGGAATCCGTGACAAAAAACTGAAACTGCGTGGGCACCTCTCCGCTCAGTTCCGCCACCAGACCGGTATACCCCTTGGGGGTTCTGACCACGCTTTCCTCGATGCCGTACGCTTTTATCTGGTGCTTGGCTGTCAACGACATCGCGTCATTCAGGTAGGCTTTTAAATTTCCCTCCTTTCCCTGTACGGGTTTGTAGGTCAGGTGTACCCGCGCCCCCAGATCCTGATAGTTCAGATTGATCCAGTGTTTTTCCTGCAGATTAAAGGAGTCCGGCTCTACCCGGCTGTGTTGGGAATATTCGAAGCTGTAGGGAAGATCCTGTTCCAGGGTTTGGTAAGCATGTGCCGGAATATCAATGCGGTTGTATCCCGCCGGCTTGGGAAGATAATCGTTGCCGCAGCCGGTAAGGAGCAACAAGGAAAGGAAAAAAACTGACTTTAAAGACATACGTTTATGAAAAGCATTCGCTTGCCCATGCGGACAAACGGCAACAAAGTGACGGAACGGCACCGCCGGCAGCATAAGCGCCGACCCGCCTTTCGGCTTTCGAAATGCACTTAGTTTCCAAACGGCCTTCCTGGAAAAATAGTTTATTTGTTTTCCCTGATTTTGTTCCGGCTTTCTACCAAAAAAGAAGTATGCGCTGATTTTTTGGGGAATTTGCCGGGGTGCATCTGTCCACATTTATTTCAAAGTCGGCTACCCGGGTACGCGATGATCCTTGTCAGGTCAAGATTAAATCAGCAAACAAAAATGTTTTCCTTTCCCTGATTCCCCCTTCCGTTTGGTATTCATAATCCTTCGGAATAACTTTTACGCACCTGATATTTACCGGGAACTGGAATACCGGCCCGTCGTAACAAAAGGTGTGGAACTCCCCGTTCTCCCCACAGGGATCAATCCCAGGTTTCAGCCGCTGCAAAAACTCAAGGGTAAAATCCCGTCCTATCCAATGTTCATCAATTTTGTCCACGTCCTCCGCACAGATTTTTGTCCTGAATCCCCGATGGATAAACTCACGGGAAAGTGCAAACGTATCTTTGTTCCACAGCGGAAAAACCCCCAAAAAACCTTTTTCTGCCAGTTTTTCCTCCCGGTATTTTTTGAGGTCTTCCAGTAGGATATCCCCGTAGGCAACATGCCGCACCTCCTGGACTTCTAATTTCTCCAGGTACTTCAGGATAACGTTTTCATAGGCAAGGTTGTCGCCGGACGCGGGCAGATAAAGCTTTTCAAGCGGAAGGCCCAAGGACAGTGCTTGCGCATCCAGCAGGCTTTCATGGATTCCGTGCATGCTTACCCGGCGTGTTTCTTCGCCAATGGTGGTATGCAGGCCCACTACCTCGAACTGCCCGGATTCCCGCAATAGATAAAGCGCATAGGCACAGTCCTTGCCACCGCTCCAGCTCAGGCTGATTTTGGTTTTATGCATTCAATTCCTAATAAAAATGAAAACTTGAGGGAACCCGGCCTACTTCAAGCTTTTGGATTTCCTCTCCCTGAAGATCGGTGATGATGACGGTGCCGTTGCCCTGTATGGCGTTGTCGTCGGATATATAAAGCTGGCGATTCTTACGGTCCAGTCCCAGCGCCTTCAGGTTTCCGGCTTCGTATAGGGGATTGACCGTCCCGGTACCCGACAGGGAAAAGTGCAAAACGGAATTTTCCGTACTGAGATAATCGTCACTGTATTCGGTGGTCAGGGCAAAAGCATCCCCGGCTTCGTCCAGAACCAGGGCCGTGACGTGGGGAATATCAAAGGCCTTTGTGGAAAGTGTAAGGGTCTCCGGATCGATTTCATCCACGCGTAGCTTTTGATCCAAAGTTGCATGGAGCATTAATTTTCCATCCCGGATCAAAAAGGCGCTGGGGGAGGCATCATAAGGAATCCTGCCGGTAATTTCAAGAGCGGCCGGATCGATGCGCAGAATTTCCCTTCCTGCCTGGCAGGCCACAAAAATATGGCCCGCAAATTCTACTATAGTTTCCGGTCGGGAGGGAACGGGTATTTTATCCTTGATCGCACCCCCGGTGAGGTCGGTAACGGCCACAAAAGATGCTGGATTGGTATAATTCCCCTGATCGTCATAGTTCCCCCAGTCCGCTATGAAAAGCCGGTCTTCCCATACCGCAACGTCCCGGGGAATTTCCAATCCTGTCACCCTGCCTTTTTCCCGAAAGGAAGCTGGATCCACCACTACAATTTTCGGAGCGCCCTGTTGGCTGTCGACAATGTACACCTGCTCGCCGATTACCCGAAGCTGTTCAATATAAGCCGCTAATACCACTCCGTTGGTCGTCTGAAATAAATTGTTGGTCAGCTCACCGGTCATGGGGTCAAAATGGGTGACCTCCCCGTCACCGCTAAAAAAGTTCCCCTCATTCACGATGAGCACCCCATGGTCATAGGATTTTGCCAGGTCCAGGGGTTCCATACTTTCTGTACAGGCAGCAATAAGCAGGAAAAAGAGACTAAAAAGAGCGAAACGGTTTTTCATATTTATTATAATTTTTGTTTTTGTGTCGTGTTTTTTCCTGTGTCTTTCGCAGACAGTCTCGGCGAAAACAATTAATCTTTAAGTTGAACGCGATCCGGATTCCCGCCGGGTTTATAACCGGAAGCTCATGTTGACCTGGTAATTTCTTCCGGGCATGGCTCTGAGCATCATGGTTTGGTAATCTTCGTTGAATAGGTTATAGACATGCACGCTCAGGCTTCCGCGGTACTTCCATAGGCCAAAGTGGTATTTCATGCCAACATCCCATAGCGCATAAGGGGCGACCACCGACTCATTGTCGGAAGTATCGTACCGTTCGCCGGTGTAAATTTGGTTCAGGGAAATTTCCAGACCGTCCATTTTTCCCCTAAGGCCCCACTGCATTTTATGGAGCGGGGTATAGGGAAGCTGTTTTCCAAAACTCCTGTCGTTGCTGTTGATCTTGCTGCGGTTTACCGCCTGGTTATAGGCGTAATTAAGGTTTCCCGTCAGGTGCAACGCTCCGATGGAATAATTGCCCTCAAGACCTAAATCCAGACCTTGGTTGCTGACATTTCGAATATTGGAGGGGGTCCAGATACTTCCTTGCGGCAACCAGATGATCCAGTTTTCCACCGCCATGTTGTAATAGGTGAGCTGTGCCGTAAAGCCTCCGTGCCGACTGAGACTTCTTTGATAAGTCAGGCCGGTTTCCCAACTTATTGCTTCCTCAGGAACCAGGGCAGGGTTTCCTCCGGGATCCCAAAACCGGTCATTTAACGTGGGAATTTTATAGCTTTGACTTAGGGCGGCCCGAATCAGCAAGTGTCTGTTTTCCTGATCCAAAATAGTGAACTGGCCGCTCAGGGCGGGGGAAAAGGGAGCTGATTTGCCTTCATAAACTGTTTGTCTCAGGTTAATCGACACGCCCAGCCTTTCCCATGGCCTGTAAGTATTGAGGGCATAAACTTCCAGCCGGCCTTCTTCGGCATCATAGGTGCTTAAATTTCCGAAGACATGAGCATACCGTACCCCAAAGGTGGAACTGATTTTTTCCTGCCCTTCCCATTCATACTCCCCCGAAAGGAGGTAGGTGTTGGTCTCATTGCTGCTGGTTCGGTTAAATAACAAATAGTCCCTTACCCAGCCCAACTTGATATTGAGGGCGTTGTCTCCAAGAAACCGGTCATAGTTTAACGCCCAGCGCAACTGGTTATCTTCCTGTACCTCCCTGGAACTGGAGCCCATCAGGGGTTGTATCTGCCGGTCCGTGTTATTGAGCCAAAAAGCCGTACTGATTTGTGCGCCTGGGCTGATGTTTCTGCCCAGATGCTGTACCAGCCCCCATTGTCTGACGCCGGCATTGGTGACCCGGGTTTTGGGACGGCCTACGCGGGTGGGGTCATGGTAGGTAAAGTCATTTTCAGCATGATTTCGGTAGAACTTGGTGAGTGAGGCCCATTTTTTATTGGAATATCCGTAAAATACTCCGGTGTTTACCCTTCCAAAGGAGCCGATTCCCTGATCAAGCTTGGCCTGATGCCCCTGGTTGAATTTCAGGCCAGTGTTTAGGTGAACCGAACCCCCGATGGCATCGGTACCGTAAAGTGCTCCGGAAGAACCATAGTGGAGGGCAATGTTGCCCAAAGCACCCACGGGCAGCAGCGAAAAATCAGACTGCCCCAAAGAAGGACTGTTCAGGGGAAGTCCGTTCCAAAATACCGCCGTATGTCCGGCTGATGTCCCCCGCATGGTCAGGGAGGAAACCATTCCTTCACCGTATTGCCGCAGATACAGGCCGGTATGCTGTTGCAGCAGATCCGCCAGAGAACGGCCTGGAAATTCTTTGATAGAACTGTCGTCGATGCGGACTACCTGCTGGCCCACGGCATATTTTTCATAATGGCTGCCATGGACGGCAATTTCCTGCAACTCCACCGTATCTGACAATAAATGCTGTCCCGGCTCCCCCAGGGGAAAAAGGAAAAGCAAACATATTTTAACCAACATCAGCTGTTTGAATTAAATCATTGTGGTAAACAATTTAATCCAAAGCGATAGTGTGACGTAAAGAGAGAACCTGGAAAATCCCGGTAATAAGGGAGGCGGTGCGGTTCATCCCAGCTCTTCACCCGAAAGCTTTGAATTCATATAGGTTTGGAAAAGGTAGGTCTCCTGGCTTGCTGGTTTTGTCGCCTTCCCATCCCGGAGTATCGGACAGTGGCATGATGGACAAAATTCCCAAAAAGGGAACAGCTTACAGTTGCGGGGACAGCTTCGGATTCGCACCGAATTCCCATTTAATCCCATTCACCTGCGGGTGAACGGAAACCAAATCCGCGACAAACTTAGGGGATTAAAATGGAATAAGAAAGGAATATTGGTTTGATATATCCGAAAAAATCCGGCTTTCCTCATATTGTCCTTTAAGCCTGGGCTCCCGGACGGATGAACTTGTTTACCGTCAAATTGTTGATTATAGGGACTGGATGTAAATTCCTGTCCTGCATTTTGAACCGAAGAGCGATATGAACAACTCAACAAAAATGAAAGTAGAAATATGGTCGGACATCATGTGTCCTTTTTGTTATATTGGAAAGCGGAACCACGAATCCGCACTGGCACAGTTTGCCGATCGAAACCACATCGAGCTGGTCTGGAAAAGCTTTCAGCTTGATCCAACCATACCCACCCCTACCGACACCAACAAAACCACCCTCCAGTACCTGAGTGAAACCAAGGGGATGAGCCTTGCCCAAGTGGAAAGTATGACACAAGGCGTGACCCAAACCGCTAAAAAGGCCGGGTTGGAGTACCACCTGGACAAAACCCTGCCCACCAACACCTTTGATGCTCATAGACTGATTCAGTTTGCAAAGACCAAAGGCTTGGGCGACCTGGCGGAAGAAACTTTGTTTTATGCCTATTTTACGGAAGCGAAGGATATCGCCGATCATGGAGTATTACAAGAACTTGGTGAAAAAATAGGACTGTCTTCCGGGGAAGTCAATGAGGCGCTCACGGATGAGTTTTATGCCCATCAAGTGAGAAAGGATATCCGGGAGGCAGGTGAAATCGGTGTACGGGGCGTGCCTTTTTTCGTATTTAACCGCAAATATGCCGTGTCCGGTGCACAACCCCCTGAAGTATTTTTAGAAACGTTGAAGAAATCCTTTGCAGAATGGGAAAAAGATAACCCAAAGATCCAATTGGACACTGTGGGCGGACCAGCCTGTACCCCTGACGGCAACTGCGAATAAATCTTAAAAT